>Ga0193751_1000983_pt1 | contig 19348 bp, 23 predicted proteins | sample L1c2metaG_FD_143050 | JGI IMG/M metagenome (GOLD analysis project Ga0193751, IMG submission 143050) | Soil microbial communities from a riparian zone of the East river system, Colorado, United States - L1c2 | ecosystem: Environmental > Terrestrial > Soil > Riparian zone | place: USA: East River... | reverse complement strand
GAGATGCAGGACAAGATGGAAGAGCGCGTCGGCTACGAGGGGACCGACGAATACACGCCGCTCGGAGCCGACCCTGGCGCCATCGATAAAGATAAAAATACAAATAAACACGCGCGCAACGTGACCGTCGCCGGCCCGGCGCGCGCCGCCATTCGCGTGTCGCGCTGGGATGCCGAGTCGAAGACGTTTACGGCGCAGGTGTCCGCGCCGGATCAGTTGGAGTTGCGCTTGTTTCGCTATCCGGCGTGGCAGGCGGAAGTGAACGGGCGCGTGGTGGAGACGGAAAGCACTGAGACGGGGCAGGTGCTGGTGCCAGTTGAAGCCGGAATGAATCGCGTTCAGATTAATTTTGTACGGACCTGGGATCGCACAGTAGGTGGCTGGATATCCCTATTGACGGTGCTGTTTTTAATTACGTGTACGTTGATGGGACGACCTCAGACGTCAGACCTCGGACCCGGACCGTCTGCATCCAGGGTCTAGAGTCCGAGGTCCGAGGTCTGCATTATGCGACGAATCCTCATCGCCACTTCGAATCCCGGCAAGCTGCGAGATTTCGCGGGAGCGGCTGCACCGCACGGAATCGAAATTGACAGCATTCCGAACTTCGCTTCCCTGCCGTCCGTGGTCGAAGATGGTCTCAGCTTCGAGGAAAACGCGCGCAAGAAGGCTGAGGAATATAGCCGGTACACGGTGCGAGAAGTCGTCGTCGCCGACGACTCCGGGCTTGAGGTGGATGCGCTAAACGGAGCGCCGGGCGTGCATTCCGCGCGTTATGCCGCAGACCAGCCGCACCTGGCCAATGAGAATACGGATGACGAAGCCAACAATGCTCGGCTTCTACGCGAAATGCGAAACGTTCCTCCGGAGAAGCGCAGGGGGCGATTCGTGTGCGTATTAGCCGCCGCGCGCGACGGGCATACTCTCGCTACTTTTCGTGGCACGGCCGAAGGAATGATTCTCGATTCTCCACGCGGCACGAACGGCTTCGGATACGATCCGCTATTTTATTTTCCGCAGATTCAGAAGACATTTGCCGAACTCACCGCTGAAGAGAAGGCTCTCCATAGCCACCGCGGCGCAGCGTTTCGGCAGTTCTTAGAGTGGTGCGAACGCTTTCCATGAAGACTACGAGAAATCTACGTCAAAAGCAGCGGACAAAACTTGCCCCTGAGCCTGTCGAAAGGAGTGTCCACTACCACACCGGTAGTGGCTTAATTTGAGCTTGCGCTATGGCGAGAGTGGCGAGAGAATTGCGTACATGGGTAAAATAATACATTGTAGCCATTGCAAATCACCCAAGACGCAGAGGAAAATTGGCAAGATGCACCTTCTGGACTATCAAGGACAAGATAAGGCTTTGGCTGAGGGATCATCCCTCAACGTGGAACTCGTGATCTGCGATGATTGCGGAGAGATACAACTGAGAAAATTCGACAAGGCCAAGTTCGCAGAATAGAAAAAGCCCGGATGCCAGTCCGGGCCGATGTACTGTGCTCATGCCCACATTAGGGCCGGAGCATAGGGTGTGTCAATCAATTTATGGGGCCTTTTGCTTTCCATTCCTGAAGATATTGCGAAAGGGCCTGATCCTGTGACCCTTTCGCGATTGCGCCCGATATCGAGAATATTTTTCGTCTAACACGTCCTTTACGTCTTTACTATCCCGAATCCCTTGAACAAGGCGATCAATTAGCTGGGTTTGGTTACCAGCATCAACCTGTTGTTTCAGAATCTCAATCGCTGTCCGATAAACGATCACTTGATTTTCCAGATCCCGCATCCGGTCAAAGTACAAGAGCAACCATTCCCGATACAAATCCTCGTCAATCTGCAATGGCGGTTTCTTCATGCGATCAACTCTCCCAAGTCCCAGATGTGGGAACTGATGCCAGCGGCCATAGCGGGAGTGACCCGAAGGGAAGAATGGACGCGGACGAAATTATAGTGAGCAAAGTGCAAAGCGCAAGCGGCCTTTAGGTTCGCCAGTCGTTTCGAGAAAGCGTTCGTCAACCGCGTGAAACGGCGCATTTGCATTCGGATCGTCAAGTTCTGCCGCTCAACAAAACTGGTACTGATGTGTGCCGGATCGGGCACTCCGCTAATCGTCTTGGATATAACCTCTGTGATTGGGCTTGGGGAGTAACGCTCGTTTCCATGCTGGCCGTAGTCGCCAAATAGTTTCTTGAGTTGCGCGTAATCCGCATCGCCGCCGAAGGACTGCTCGACAGCCTTGGTGTAGAAAATATAGGCGTCTGTCGTTAGCTGAATCCGATGGTCCGCGATCCGGCTCCAAACGTCGTGCATGAATACTTGGGTGTTCTCGCTGGAACGCTTGCCGACGTAATAGGCGGGAATCAGCTTGGTATCGGCGTCTAGCGCCACGTAAACCCACTGATCGCCAAACTCAGCAGGGTCATCTTCCCGAACGTGCCGCTCTTTCTTGGCAACGTAGGTCCAAATCTCATCGCATTGCAGACGGCGGCAAGGGAGTTGCCGCATTCGTTCGTCTAGGAGCACAGCGCAGCGCTCGCCAGTTCGCAGGAGCAGGGAGTTGATTGTGTTTCGGTCTACATCCGTCATGCGGTTGATTGACCGGATGCTGTTGCCTTCGACTAGGCCAGAGATTACGGCGAGTTTCTTTTCGGCGGAAAGTGTGTTCATTTTGACCTTGCCTTTCTGGTGAAGGCAAGCCAAAATGAAGTTGAGGACTGGCATTTCGGCTTGCCGGATTGTCGGTTTTAAGGGCTGTTAGAGATTCGCGTCTCTAGCGGCTCTTGCTATTTGCGCTTCTTACTGGTGGAGGAGGCATCGGTATCCTTTCCCTTTGCAAGCGAGATAAATCGGTCCCAGCCTTCTTTACGGACGAGAAACCGACCTTTATGGGTTTTCACAGTTGACTCAATTGCTTGCCGAGTGGTGTGATAACCCAGAAATTCGAGAAAAGCGAGAATGTCCGCTACTTGCGCCTCATTAGCGAACATCAGATAGACTTCGAGCACTTCCCAGAGTTTTAGGTCTTGCAGTTCTGAGCGCCTCTCATGCTCGTCCAATATGCGTTGAAGCCTGTCGATTAACCCCGCTTTTTGATTGATCATCTCTTCGAGATCGCGGTATCGGCAGAAGGCCTCCTCTAAGCTCCCCATTTCGCTTTCAATTGTTTCGAACTGCTTTGCCTCGTACTCAATCCGCCGTCTCATGGCGTTGAGCACTTTGGAAATGGGCATTGTCACGGAATCATTCTGCAACAAAGTAGATATCAATTGCAAGACAATTCTTGCCTGTTTGTTGCTTTGTGTGGGTGTAGTTTCTACGGTGGTCATTCAGGTCTCCTTTTTTGTGGTTGTTAGGTTTTTACTTTCTGTGGAAAACGTTTCAGTTCAAATTCAGCCACTACCTACCACACCGCCTTCCTTGACTTCACTTCTCTCGCGACCCGATAATAAAAAGTTCTTTTGTCATTCTTAAACCAATTAGCTGAACTCATAAGGAGCGTTACGTGGCGTCAGCCAGTTCTCCTGCTCCCGGGGTGACCAAAATTGTCGCGCGTGGGGTAGCTCCGTTGCGCGCTGGTCAGGGATATTCGTTTGTTTTGCGCCGGCTGCATTCCCTTACCGGGATCATCCCCGTCGGTGCGTTCCTCTTCGAGCACATTCTGATTTCCAACTCCACCGCCATCAGTGGGCCCGACGCTTATGCCCGCCAGGTCAGCTTTCTGGCCAATCTTCCGCTGGTATTTTTTCTGGAACTCTTCGGCATCTGGCTGCCGATCCTTTTTCACGGACTCTACGGCTTTTATATCTGGTTTCGCGGAGACGGAAACACGCTCGCTTATCCCTGGACCGGCAACTGGATGTACACCGCGCAGCGTTGGACCGGCGGCATCGCCTTCGTCTACATCGTTTGGCATACCTACACCATGCGCTTTACCGGAAACGATCTGCATGAAAATCCGGCCGCGTCGTTTCCCAAGGTTGCGGCGGAAGTTCACAATCCGTGGCTGCTGGCGTTCTACATCGTTGGACTGATCTGCGCGTCTTGGCATTTCGCTTACGGGATCTGGTTGTTCGCCGCGAAGTGGGGAATCGTTTCGGGCGACAAAGCGCAGCAGCGGCTTCTGAACCTCTGCCTCGCATTCTTCATACTGCTTAGCGTCGTGGGCTTGATCAGTTTGTATACATTCCGCGAGCGCTTTCAAGAGCCGCCTAGCGGAACGATGACTCGCGTCATAAGCCATCATCCAGCGGCCGCTCGCGAAAGCCCGGTGCACTAAGATGGCGACCCCCAAAATTATTGTCGTAGGCGGTGGACTCGCCGGACTTGCCGCGGTGATCAAGATTGCGGAGATGGGCGCCAACGTCGACCTGTTTTCCATTGTGCCCGTGAAGCGGTCGCACTCGGTGTGCGCGCAGGGCGGCATTAACGCCGCGAAAAATCTCAAGGGCGAAGGCGACTCAACCTGGAAGCACTTCGACGATACCGTCTATGGCGGTGATTTTCTAGCGAACCAGCCGCCGGTCAAGGACATGTGCGACGCCGCGCCGGGCATCATCGACCTGCTCGACCGCATGGGCGTTCCCTTCAATCGCACCCCGGAAGGATTGCTCGACTTCCGCAGATTCGGCGGGACTCTCTATAACCGCACCGCGTTCGCCGGCGCGACTACCGGACAGCAATTGCTCTACGCGCTCGACGAGCAAGTGCGGCGTTACGAATCCGAAGGCAAGGTGAAGAAGTACGAGCACTGGGAGTTCCTCTCGCCAGTGCTCGATAGCAACAACGTCTGCCGCGGCGTCTGCGCCATGAACCTGCGGTCAATGGAAGTGCGCACGTTCCCTGCCGACGCGATCATCATTGCGACCGGCGGCATTGGCGCGATCTTTGGCAAGTCGACGAACTCAGTCGTTTGTACGGGGTCGGCGCAGTCGGCGCTCTATCAGCAAGGATGCTATTACGCCAACGGCGAATTCATCCAGGTGCATCCCACTTCGATTCCTGGCGAAGACAAGTTGCGGTTAATGTCCGAGTCGGCGCGTGGCGAAGGCGGGCGGGTCTGGGTGCCGAAGACGCCGGGCGACAAGCGCGATCCCAAATCCATTCCGCAGAACGAGCGTTGGTACTTCCTTGAAGAGTGGTATCCGAAATACGGCAACCTGGTTCCCCGCGACGTGGCGACGCGGGCGATTTTCAAAGTCGTGTATGAGTACAACCTCGGCATTGACGGCAAGCCGATGGTCTATCTCGACCTGACGCATATCGATCGCAAGATTCTCGATAAGAAGCTGGAAGGCATTCTCGAAATCTACGAGAAGTTTGTGGGCGACGATCCCCGCGACACACCGATGAAAATTTTTCCCGGCATGCATTACACCATGGGCGGACTCTGGGTCGATTTCAAGCAAGCGACCAACGTTCCGGGAATCTTCGCCGCGGGCGAGTGCGAATATCAGTATCACGGCGCCAACCGGCTGGGAGCGAACTCGCTGGTCTCGTGCATCTACGGCGGGGGAATTGCCGGGCCCAACGCGGTGAAATATGCGCGCGGACTGCAAGGCCCGTCCGACGGCAATGGGCACTTCGCGGCTGAACAGAAACGGCAGGAAGAAATCAACGCCAACCTGATGAGGTCCGAGGGCACGGAGAATCCCGTGAAGTTGTGGCGGGAACTGGGCGAACTGATGACCAAGGATTGCACGGTCATCCGCTACAACAAGAACTTGCAACAGACCGATGCCAGGCTGGTCGAGATGTTGGAGCGCTATCGCAAGATCAACCTGAGCGACCGGACGCAGTGGGCGAACACGACCGTGGTCTTTGCGCGGCAACTCTACAACATGTTGCAGTTGGCGCGGGTCATTGCCCAGGGCGCGGCTCTGAGGGATGAATCGCGCGGGGCGCATTACAAGCCGGACTTCCCCGAGCGCGACGACAAGAACTGGCTGAAGACGACCAAGGCATACTTCGCGCCGGATGCCGACGAGCCGAAGTTTGAATTCGAGCCGGTGGATACATCGCTGATTCAGCCGAGAGCGAGGAAGTATTGAGATCTAAATTGGCATCCCAAGATTTATCTTGTCATCCTGAGCGAAGCGAAGGACCCATGCAGTTTGCTGGCGGCTCCAGAGTGAATGGATCCTTCGCTTTGCTCAGGATGACAAAGATTCAGCTAGGAGCTTAGAGCTAGAAGCTAATGGCCAATAACAAATCCGTCATCATCAAGATCAAGCGCCAAAACACTCCCACCTCCAAGCCTTACTGGGAGGAGTTCGAACTCGCCTATCATTCCGGCATGAACGTGATCTCCTCGCTTATGGAGATCGCAGCTAATCCCGTCACGCGCGAGGGCAAGGCGACCACGCCGATCACCTATGACTCGAATTGCCTGGAGGAAGTGTGCGGCTCGTGCGCCATGCTGATTAATGGACGCGCACGCATGGCGTGCTCGGCGTTGATCGACAATCTCGAACAGCCGATTCGGCTCGAGCCATTTTCGAAGTTCCCCGTGGTCCGTGATCTCGCAGTCGACAGAGCTGTGCTTTTTGAAAATTTGAAAACGGTGAAGGCTTGGGTGCCGATCGATGGCACTTATGATCTTGGCCCGGGGCCGCGCATGTCGCCCGAAGATCAGGAAGTTGCCTATCCCATATCGCGCTGCATCTCTTGCTGCTGCTGCATGGAAGCCTGCCCACAATTTAACGAAGACACTGGATTCGTGGGCGCGGCCACCATCGCCCAGGTGCGGCTGTTCAACACGCATCCCACGGGCAAGGAACTGGCGCGAGAGCGGCTTGCGGCGCTGATGGGCGATGGCGGCATTCAGGAATGCGGGTATGCACAGAATTGCGTCGAGGTTTGCCCCAAAGACATTCCACTTACGAGGTCTATCTCCCAAGTGGGCGGCCAGGTCATGAAGCAAGCGCTGGGTGACCTTTTGCGGCGCTGATTTGCGTCATTTTTAGCGGGGACTGTCACAACCAGACTCGCCTAACTATCATCATAGTGCCGCCAAGTCTTAGCTGGCCCGAGACATGAGCTGGCCCTCGCGTCTCAGCGGAGATGGCCCCTTATTTGCCAACAAAACAATGTCAGCGTGACCGCCGCGCCTCCGGTAACCATCGGTAACCACGAGGTCGGTAATCACAAGGGCAGGCGGTTTTGGGTACGCACGTAATGGCGTGGTCGCAAGATCAAGTTGGACCGCTTGACAGCAAGGCTTAGAATAACCGCTACTCGCGCAGCAACAAGCGGTGAGAGCGCCTTGGCGGGCACGAGTGCTCGCCTCACATGGACCACCACTTCGTGAAACGCAAGGTTAAACTTCAATTCGCGACTGCATGCTTGTTGGCTCTGGCATGCGGGGGACTGTGCAGCCCAGCTTTTGCGGTGCAGCACGCGATTCGGCAGCACCACGGTCATAGGCACTTCCGATGGCTACGCTGGAATCCCATGTTCCGCCCGTCGCACGAATCGCTGATCATCCAAAACGCTGAGATCGATCGCTTGGAGCTGCCGCGCATCGAGGACGAAACTGAGCTCGAAGCTCTGAAGGCCGACGGCGCTCTGCTCGAGATTCAAGCGGGGGAGATGCTGCGTTTCGATCCCCGCCTCGATCCTTCGCGGCGCTACTGCCGCCCGTGGACGCTGGACTTTGTCGATGATCTGAGCCAGGCGTATTACAATCGCTTCCACCAGCAGATTCAGGTGAATTCCGCGGTGCGCACGGTCAAGATTCAGAAGAAACTTCGCCGCCACAATCGCAATGCCGCGCCTGCCGACGGAGATACTGCCTCATCGCATCTGGCCGGCGTGACTGTCGACCTGCAACGTCGCGGCATGAATAAGGATCAGATTCGCTGGATGGAGCACTATCTCTTTTACATGAAGGCCCTTGGGTTGGTGGAACCGGAAGAAGAGCGACATCAGTGGGTTTTCCATATCATGGTCAGCGGCCACTACTCCGAGTGGCGCGAGACTCAGGATATCGTTCCCGTGGAGCATCGTGACCGCTACAGGCCGGAGACCCAGGTTGCGCTTAGCGCCGGCACGAAGTAAGAAATCCAAGGGCAAAGTTTCGCGAACCTCCTGCAGTAAATCCGTTACGATTCTCTTCTTATGATTGTCCTGATGGCCGGCCTTCCCGGCACTGGCAAAAGCACGCTCGCGCGCGAACTGGCGGCCCGGAGTTCAGGCCGGGTCTTGAGCAAAGACGAGATTCGCCACGCGATCTTTTTGCCAGAAGAAATCGAGTACTCGTCGGGTCAGGATGATTTCTGCGTGCAACTTATGATCGAGAGTGCGGGATATCTTCTGTCGCGAAATACGGAGCGTGCGATCGTTCTCGACGGGCGTCCGTTTTCGCGCCGTTATCAAATCGACAACGTTGTAACAGCGGCCGCTTCCCTGCATCAGCCCTGGCGAATTCTCGAATGCGTTTGCTCGGAAGAAACCGCCCGGCGCAGACTTGCTGGCGACGCCGATCTCGGAGCGCATCCTGCGGGAAATCGCAACTACCGGCTCTACGTCGAAGTGAAGGCGCACTTTGAAGCGATTACGCACGCGAAGACGGTGATCGATACAGAACTACCGCTGCAGACTTGTGTGCAGCAGGCGCTCGATGCTTTACGCGCAGTTTGAGTTTGTACCCATCCTGGAGGCGTCATCCCGAAGCACGATGACGTTATACCGCGCAGAGCGCTTGGTTGTCGTGCTGCGCTCGCTATACAATCGTAAATCCGCCAGCGTCTTTTTCTGTCGGTGAGTCACACTATGACAAACAGGCTCCTTTTCGGCTTCGTGTTGATTTGCACTTTCGCGGCCGCGCAGGCACCGGAAAAACCGGCCGCCGGGCCCGACATGATTATCAGCGCGCGTGCGCGGCAGATTCACAACTCTGCCCTCATTGTCGACACTCACGCCGATACGCCGCAGCGGTTTCTGGACGAAGGCTTCGATATTGGCTCGACAGATCCCAAGGACACCGGTCACATCAGCCTCGACAAGGCGCGACGCGGAAATCTGGGTGCTGAATTCTTTTCCATCTGGGTGGAACCGGAGACCAATCAAGGGCGTTTCGCTCGCCACACCTTCGATCTGATCGATTCGGTCTACGAGCAGGCGGCACGCCATCCCGATCGCATGATGATGGCGTTCTCCGTTGCCGACATTGAGCGCGCCCACCGCGAGCACAAACTAGCAGCGCTCATGGGAATCGAGGGCGGACACTCGATTGAGAATGACATTCGCCTGTTGCACGATTACTACCGTCTCGGCGTGCGCTACATGACGCTGTCGTGGTCGAACACCAACGAATGGGCGGATTCCTCCGGCGATATCGACGATCCGAAAGTACAGCACCACAACGGCCTGACCGATTTCGGCAAGGAAGTTGTACTCGAAATGAATCGCCTCGGCATGATGGTCGACATCTCGCACGTCGCCGATAAGACATTCTGGGATGCCATTGCGACGACGAAAGCTCCGGTGATCGCGTCGCACTCCTCGGCGCGAGCGCTGGTCGATGCTCCGCGCAACATGACCGACGAGATGCTGCGGGCGGTGGCTAAGAACGGCGGAGTGGTTCAAGTTAATTTCTACAGCGGCTTTGATGACGCAGCCTTCCGCAAGGCCATGGAGGCGCAGAAGAACGACCAGGCCGCCGCCATCCAAAAATATACCGATCAATTGAAAGCCGAAGGCAAGCCCGTGAACTACGTGGAGATCAATCGCATCGAGCGCGAATGGATGGCCAGGATTCCGCGTCCGCCGCTGAAGTCCTTGATCGATCACATCGACCATATCGCGAAGATCGCAGGCATCGATCATGTTGGCCTGGGCTCCGACTTTGACGGCGTGAGCGGGGCGACCGACCTCCCGAAGATTACGCAGTCGCTGCTCGATCGCGGTTACAACGCGACCGACATCCATAAAATTCTTGGAGGGAATCTGTTGCGCGTCTTTCGCCAGGTGGGACGAGTGAGCCAGGAAATGCAGGCCGCAAACACTTCGAAATAGTTGACTCGGAAAAGCACCGAGCTTCGCTCGGGGACAGCCGAGGGCCTGCCCTGAGCTTGTCGAAGGGGCGGCTGTCCCCACATGTAAAAGAGGCATCGTCTCCAACTCCTGAGCAGGAAATGTTGGCGGTCCGTGTCGTACAATGCAACGTTGCGCCGAACTGACGGCAACAACTCCCTTTTGCAAGGAGCATTCATGCGCAGGGCATTCTCAATCTTATTGCTACTAACGGCGGCCGCGTGGGCGCAGTCGACTTCGACCACGCAGAGCGGAACCGCCGCCAAGTCCAGCAGTGCTGCCAAGCCGCCAGTCCATACAGCGACAAAACCGACCGCGATCATCAACACCTCTGTGGGCAAAATGACTTGCACGTTATTTCCCGACAAGGCGCCGATTGGCGTAGAGAACTTCATCGGCCTGGCGAGCGGAACCAAAGACTGGAAGAATCCAGTCAGCGGCGCCAAGAAGCATGGCGTGCCGCTCTATGACGGGACCATTTTCCATCGCGTGATCCCCGGCTTCATGATTCAGGGCGGCGACCCCGCCGGGAACGGTACCGGCGACCCGGGCTACAAGTTCAAGAACGAGGCCTCTCCGGATCTGTTGTTCGATCGGCCAGGGCGGCTGGCTTATGCCAATTCTGGGCCCGGCACCAATGGCTCGCAGTTTTTCATCACCGAGGTCGCCACACCGCACTTGAATGGCGGCTATACCATCTTCGGGCAGTGCGATGAAGCTACCGTGGTGCTGGTGAAACAGATCGCGCACATGGCTACCGATCCCACAAATGACAAGCCGTTTCGTCCGGTGAAGATTATCCACATCAGCATTGTGCGAAGCACGGGGAATTCGCCCAAGCCGACCGCGGGAGGTACGGTCAAGAAGCCTGCGACGACGACACCGAAAACGCCGACGAGTCCCAACTAGGACCGCAGGGCTTCGCCCGCGGACAGCCGAGGCGGCCGTCTCTACGTGAGCACAAATAGATTTTGAAAGGAACTCATGACTCGCCAATCTGGACTTTACGCAACGTTTGAAACCAGTGAAGGAAATATTGTTTGCCGGCTGTTTGAAAAAGAAGCGCCTAAGACTGTTGCCAACTTCGTGGAACTCGCCGAGGGCAAGCGCGAATGGACGCATCCTTCGACGCGCAAGAAGTCGAAAGACCGGCTCTATGATGGAACGATTTTTCACCGCGTGATTCCCGATTTCATGATTCAGGGTGGAGATCCCCAGGGCACGGGTACCGGCGGTCCGGGTTATCAATTTGAAGACGAGACCAAGGGGTCGCCGCACAAATTCGACAAGCCGGGGAAACTTGCCATGGCCAATGCTGGTCCGAACACCAACGGCTCGCAGTTTTTCATCACGCTGGCGCCAACGACCTGGCTTACGGGCAAACACACGATTTTCGGCGAAGTGGTCGAGGGGCAGGACGTAGTGCAGAAAATTGTGGCTGCGCCGCGCAGTCGTCAAGACAAACCGAACAAGGATGTGGTGCTGAAGAAGGTAACGATTGAGAAGGTGTGAAGTCTTCGGAGAGAGACCGAGTTGATGTCTATTATTTTTTTGTACCCCGCCTGCTAAATTCTTGACTTTAATGGGCTTGCGCTCCGCCGATATGGCTGCGTCTGGGTAAAATCTTGAGCCACAAAGACTTATACGTAAAATATTGGAGAAGGTAAGTATCCCTTGAAATCACGTTGGATCGCTGCTACGATCTCATCGCTATGGCAGACCAACCCTTCGAAACCGACAGCGATGGCAATATCATCACCAACCCCGTTACCGGATGGGTGAGCACTACCTTTGCAGAAATGGGCGTCATTCTGGCGGTTCAGTACGCACCGACGCCAGAGGCACTCGAAAGCGGGGAAAGCAGCTCAATTCAGTTTGTGCTGACGCCTGCACAGTGCCTAGAGCTTGCGGCGAGACTGACCAAATTGGCAAACATCGTGCTAGATCAGACTCTTCCCGAGAAACCTGCGAACTGACGATTATTTCCGGCATAGGATATGAAGCCTCCACTTCTCAGCCCCAATCAACTTGCGGGCATCCACGAAAAGCTAAAACGGGCCGACGAGAGCATCCACGATCTCAATTCCCAGATCGTCGCCTTTCTCCGTGAACGCCCCGAAGGTGGTCTCAGTCACGATAAGCAGAAGGCGGCCAAGGAATTCGCTGAGTTTTATGCCAAGCGCGTGATCCCACTCCAGTTCGGAGTTATCGCTGGGGAGGTCATTCATCACCTGCGTTCCTCGCTGGAGCACATTGCATGGATGCTCTCCAGCCAAGCGTATCGGAATGCCCACCCCAGATGGATCGGCTTCCCCATCATCGCCACAAAGCCTCCTACAAAAGACGAAATCGCCAGTTATAACCGACAGGTAAAGGGAATTGTGGACAACGGCGCTCTCGCTCTTATCGAACGGCTCCAGCCTTACAAGGCTCCGAATCCGGCGGACGATCCACTCGCCATCCTTCACGACCTTAGTAACGAAGACAAACACCACACGCTCATTCTCATCGTGAGCCAGTGGAGCGCGGCGCTCACTCTCCCCCCTCTGGGTACCTTCACAATCTCTGGATTCGATACACAGCACCATGAATGGGCGCTTCCCGCATCGGCAAAGAACCCGAAGCTGGAGTTTGCCCCCTACATAGCGTTCGCCCAAATTGGTCGGTGGAAAGGTGAGGCGGTTATTCCAGTCCTCACGCGTCTTTTGAACGCGGTCCAGGATGACGTTAAGAGGTTCTCCGAGTTGACGATCTGACACACTTCCGTCGATCCCGCCATGCTAAAATCATGGCAGCATGGCGGGCATACGCTCATCCCGGCAAGGCAGAAGCGAACGACCCGTTGCGAGTCGAAATTTAAAGCCATCGAAAGAAGTCGCGGCTAAAATGGCACCTCTTGCGAAGGCGTCATTCCGCGATCTTCTGAGGCGGGCGGCACAGCCAATTCGGCCACGCGCTTCAAAAGCGAAGTGAAAATTAAGTTCCCCTGATCCCTCCGGTTGTATCTGAACGAATACTCATCCAAGTAGCTCTGCAAATATTTCTGGCTGACTTGATGGTACACTCCGCCGATCCCACGCTTTACTAGTGACCAGAATCCTTCAATCGTGTTCGTGTGAACGTCGCCAACCACATAGACCTTGGCGGTGTGATTGATGCGCTTGTGTTCCTTCACTCGTCCGCCAACACGATCATAGATTCTGTACTCATCTGTGAACACGGTGCTTTTCGGCAAGATGTGCTCATGCACGAGGCCAAGCACGCGCTCGGCTGTGACATCAGGCGTAGCCAATGCTTTCACTCGTCCGATGCGCTTCTTGGTACTGCGCTCAACCATTCCGATTACTGGAGATTTCTTCGTGTCGCCGCGCAGTGGCCGACCGTGTTTCCCTTTACGCGTTCCACCATAGTACGTTTCATCCATCTCCACCGCCGATCCCTCCAGTTGCATGTCGGGTTCGGACAGCAACGAGCGAATCTGGCGAAACATCCGCCAAGCGGTTTTGTAGGTGACTCCGGTTTCGCGCTGAATCTGCTTTGCCGAAATTCCGCAACGAGTCGAAGCCATCAGGTACATGGCGTAGTACCAGAGTCTCAGCGAAGTGCTGCTGTGCTCGAAGATCGTTCCCGCCATCGGGGAAATCTGAGTTAGACATTCATCGCAGGCGTACACCGGACGGCCTTTGACCCTATGGTGCTGACGCTCCTGCTCGCACGTCTGACAGTGCGCGATTCCATCGGGAAAACGCTCTTCGCGAAGGTGCTCAAAGCAAGCATCATCGGTCGGAAACTGACGGTTGAAATCCTCGATTGTGTACCGTAAGTGCTTTGGAATCGTCTGCCTGCGGTTCATAATGACCACAGTGTAGCCTATCCCCTAACGTGATGTCAAGGGATAATTACCTTGGAGAATAAAGACTTAATTCTAGAGCGAAGATTGACGCGTCGACAGCGTGTGACTTCATTCAGGAAGTTTGCGGACATCCTCGTTAATCTGCGCCTTCCTAAATCCTCAGTAAAGGTTGTCCGTCACAGGAACTGAGAAATGTGACGATTATTTACTTGACAAAAGTGCATAACTAGGTCACAATGCTTCTCATGGAAGCTAATTGCTACTGTTTCTTAGGTTTATCCGATGAGCGAGTAGCGTGCACCTGCTTCCTTAAGTCACGTTTGATGCTTGCCAGTAACTTCCTAGTTGGTACTCGTTTCAACTCTTGCCGTTTCTCTTTCGCGTCCATGAGGCCCCTATGACCCTAGTTGACGTTATAAACCTGTTCGATACCGACGAGCGATGCCGAGAACTTCTTGTACGCTTGCGCTGGCCTAATGGCGTTGAGTGCCCGCGCTGCAAGATGCCTGCTGTTGATCTCGCCACGGCGAAGCAGTTGTTCTATTGCAAGGGTTGCGATTACCAATTCAGCGTTACGTCTGGCACAGTTTTTAATGACTCCCATCTCGCTCTGCAAAAGTGGTTCCTTGCGACCTTGCTGCTCTGCGAAGCCAAGAAGGGAATGAGCGCGAACCAAATCAAACGCACGCTCGGAGTCAGCTACAAGACCGCGTGGTATCTCTGCCATCGCATTCGATTCGCCATGACCGAAGTCCATAAGATGCTGGACGGTACAATCGAAGTTGACGAAACCTATATTGGCGGAAAACAGAGGGGTAAAGGCAATAAGGCTAGATTTGACAACAAAGAAGTCGTGATTGGAATCATCAAGCGTGACGGCGAATTGAAATTCATCCACATAGCAGAGGGAACCTCTAAGGCGATCCGCGAAGTCATGGAGCAACACGTCAGCCAAGACGTTGACGTGATCGTGACCGACGAATCCGTGCTCTATGCGTCTGGCCTTCCCAAGACCCAGGTATCGAAGCGCAAGGCCGTGAGTCATTCCGCCGATGAATACGTCCGGTACGAAGATGGCTTCATGGTTACAACGAACACAGTGGAGTCCGCATTCTCGCTGTTCAAGCGCGGTATCGTAGGATCGTGGCATCGAGTCAGCTCAAAACATCTCGCGGCTTATCTGAACGAAATGACATTTCGTTTCAATCGCCGGAAGAGTCATACATTGTTCCTCGATACGTTGCGGCACATGGTTACTGCTCCGATTCTGACGTTTGAGCGCCTGACGGCATAGGCAAGCCAAATGGGTCAAGTGTTTCGGGTTGGTAACTTAACCCTCCCAAGATTCGGCCAACTGCTTCCAAAGTCTCTCGCGCCCGATCTAATTCACCTTTACGGATATTGCGAAGACGAGCAACTACTTCAAGCGTCGTCCTTAGCTCTTGCCGGAATGTTTCGTCAGTATGTTCCAGATTGGCTGCATCTAGTAGCACCCTACTAATTGCGTCGTCTGTCGAAACGAGCAGCTTTGTAATAGCATCCACCTTATCTGCCGCTACCCGACCACTAACGCCATTGTCTCGCAGGACAGCAATGTGACTCTCCCCGCCGCAACCATCGACATGCTCTTTTGCCTGAAACAATGTGTACGCAGCGAGGATCACGCATTGATGCAGCGTAAGGTGGTTTCCGTACATCTTCGCCTTCAGGAAGTCGGCCATATAGTATCCAGCCCCTCCCGATGCGTATTCGGTTCGCTCGGTGACGACGGGCCCGAGCGCGGAAAATAGCTTTGTGCTGCCCGACATCTTTACCCCGTAAATCAATTCCGCTTCGGGACAATATCCTGATTGATAGATTGTCGAGAATTCTTTATACGTTGCCTTGATGCTAGCCTCAACTTCAACACACACCTCGTCCAAGGACGCGCAAGCCTGGGCTGATTCCCAAGCATTGTCTACGAGCTTGTCTATAAACGGGCCATTGTTGGCTGCTCCGCAGAAGGCAGCGGCCACATCATCTGAACGATGACCACGGGCTCCATAAAAAAGCTTATCGGCAGGTTCAAAACGAAGCTTGGGAACATTGCGCTTAGATATGTTGCTGATTGTTTCTTGGGTGTCGGCGCAGATAACAACGCCTTCCTTCGTCTTAAACCCCGCAATGATTGTCACGGCACTTCTCCTCCACAATTTAGGTTTAGGGTTCATTTAACACCCCCTTGCCGCTTTTGTGAAGTAAATAATCGTGAGAAATGTTCTGTGGAAAACTGGAGGGTCCGGCCAATCGATAGTGTCTTAAACACTGTGTTGCTGGAATGGTTTTGGTGGACTGGGCAAGGACTCGAACCTGCATCTGCAAGCGAGAAGAAGGGAATCAACATCGCCTGCTGTGCTTCCCATTTGCACCACCAGCCCCAAGGTGTGAGGAATATTACGCCGCCGCCAGCAGTTCGGCAATCGTCCAAACGTGATCTGCAATCCCTGCTTTCACGGCGGGGGTAGTTTTGAGGCTTTGATGAACACGGCAGAAATTGTAGTAAGCAAAGTGCAATTAGAAAGCCATGCGGAAACGCAGCAACACAGTGGTTAAGACACTATCCGGCCAATCCACCAGAAGCTTTCCAATACCATCAATTTGCGAGGACCGAGATTCCGTCCGCCTTTAAGAGATGGCGATCGGAGGTGACAAGGGTTAGCCCGAACACTTTCGCAGAAGCAACCAGGAACTGATCGGCGGGATCATCGTGGGGTAACTTCACGCTGAAAACTGCGAAAGCGACATCAAGGGTGAGGGGCGCTTCACTCACCGGAATCTTATTCATCGTAGTTGCGACCCAAGCCGAAAATTCCCCCGGCACCTTGATTCTCCCCTTCCGATGAAGCAAACCTGCCTCCCATAGACTAATGGGAGACAGCCAAAGTTGATTCTCGGAATTGGTTAGCTCTTTTGTTACTTCGCGCGTAAGCCGGTGTGGCTCCAGGATGCTCCAAATCCAGATGTGCGTATCGAGGAGCAGTTTCAATCTCGACCGGCTTCCCAGTCGCTCTCACTGCCCGTAGGTCCCACGATATCACCGACGATTTCGGCGGTTCCCGCCATGCACCCGAGCCAATTTTTAGGGCGCTCCCCCGGAGAGGGTGGAACGACCTCGGCCACAGCCTGACCGAAGCGGGTTACTCGAATCGGCTTCCGGGTCTTGCGAACTTCCTCCAAGATGCCGAGGCACTTGGCCTTGAATTCGGAGATGGCGATTTCTTTCATGTCTCGTTTATACCATGGTCAATGACCATGGTCAACTTATGGGCGCTGGCTCAGCTTGATTCAGCGATAGCACCTCAGGCGACGACCAGCAGGAGAAAGCATGGGCTTCGGTGTGACTCATTGAACGCCTGGAGAGGCGTGCGGCGCATACTCCTTCAGGGAGGGTCGTCCTCAGGCTCCGGCCCCGAGTTCCGGCGCTTGAGATATGCTAGTGAGGGAGTTACGAATTGTCGGAGAAACGCTTGGCACGTAACGCTGAACAACAAGGGGAGCGCGAGGCCGCGGAGGACTTCCGCAGACAACTTCAAGAGCGGTCGTTGCGAGGGGGTGCGCAGCCAAGACTAGAGGACCTTCGACGCTGGCTCGATGAGAATCCGGAACTGCTCGCGGAAATTGCACAGGCGAGTTGGGGGTCTGCACCAGGCAGCGGGCTTACTCCAGCCCAGTTCAAGGAAGAGCTGGCAGCGGTTCCGCTCCCGAGCCCTCACGACGAACCATTCACCCACTCCATCGTGCATATGCTCTCGCAACAAATCGAAGGTGCGTGCCGAGAGCTAGGAATCCCGCTGCACAGCGGAGTGGCATACGGCAGCAGTGCTACCTTGGAGGTCGTCAGTCCTTTCCAATGGGGCGTCCCGCTCACGGACGCGAGCGTCATCTCGCTGAGCACCGGATTCATTACATTCTGTAGCAGCATCAGCAGGATGATTTCGCTGAGCCTACCGCACGAGCGTGACGGCGACAGACTTAGGGTTACCTTCAGCCCGGAATTAGTCCTCGCCAAGATTGAATCGAGCGCCGATCTACGAACTTATTGGGGGAAAGTGATCGGCGATTATGCGTTCGGTTCGGGCCCGCTCGCCGGCGGTCATCGGCTGGTTCCCTATCCGGCCTCGCGCACTAGAATGCAACTCCTCTTCGCTATGGAGCGCTTCTCACTCGCTCACGAATACGGGCACCATGTCGGGCAGCACGGGAGAAGAGCGGCCATTGGGGTTGATAGCGATGCAAATGCATTCGGACACGAGTTCGAAGCCGATATGTTCGCGCTGAGCCTTGAACGATACATTGGAATGCGAGACGAGCCCCCTAACATATTCTCAGCCTCGGGCGCTGCAGCGGTGTTGCTCCTGAAATGCCACGACTGCATTAGACGTGTTCGACAAATTCTTCGGACGGGAGAGGACACGATTCAGTCGGACGGAACCCACCCAGAGACGCGGGATCGCGTTGCGGCTTTCGATCTGTTGGACCACCAACTCCCGGATTCTCAAAGGGCGCACCTCCGGGAAATGAGAACCAGCTGCATCGCAATACTTGACGCGATGTATTGCAGACTCAAGCCTGCTTATGTGGCGATGCACAAGCAGGGGGTGCGGCCAACGCATTCCACATCCCATTACGAGTTTGACCCTCCCCGCTTTCTTCTTTAGATTCGCTGAATCCTGCGCTATACCCCGATTACCCCCACTAATTCCTTCACCGCGGCGGCGCTCTTGTCGAGCCCGGCTTTCTCCTCTGCCGTTAGCTTGATTTCGATGATCTGCTCGATTCCTTTTGCACCCAGCTTCACTGGAACGCCGACGTAGAGGCCGGTGATTCCGTATTCGCCTTGCAGGTAGGCGGCGCAGGGGAGGATTTTCTTTTTGTCTTTGAGGATGGCTTCGACCATTTCGGTCGCGGCGGCGGAGGGGGCGTAGTAGGCGGAGCCGGTCTTGAGATATTTCACGATTTCGGCGCCGCCATCACGAGTGCGCTGAACCAGGGCTTCGAGCTTTGTCTTTTCAATCAACTCCGTGATTGGGATGCCTGCGACCGTGGAGTAGCGCGGAAGCGGGACCATGGTGTCGCCGTGGCCTCCGAGGACGAAGGCGGTGACGTTCTCTACGCTGACTTTCAATTCGTCGGCAATGAAGGCGCGGAAGCGGGCCGAGTCGAGAACTCCGGCCATGCCGATGACGCGTTCGCGGGGAAATCCGCTTAGCTTGTAGGCGGCTTGCGCCATGGCGTCCAGCGGATTCGAAACGATGATCAGGATGCAATTCGGGGACTGTTTTACTACTTCTCCGACGACCGCTTTCATGATGCCGTAATTTGTGTTGAGCAAATCGTCGCGGCTCATGCCGGGCTTGCGCGGAATGCCGGCGGTGATTACGACGATGTCGGAGTTGGCGGTGTCTTTGTAGTCGTTGGTGCCGCTGA
>Ga0193751_1000982_pt1 | contig 19355 bp, 17 predicted proteins | sample L1c2metaG_FD_143050 | JGI IMG/M metagenome (GOLD analysis project Ga0193751, IMG submission 143050) | Soil microbial communities from a riparian zone of the East river system, Colorado, United States - L1c2 | ecosystem: Environmental > Terrestrial > Soil > Riparian zone | place: USA: East River... | reverse complement strand
GCAAGACTCGTTTTAGTCTATGGAGTCGATCAAAAGGCCTTTGATCAAGAAAATGGAATTGAAATACTTTCGCAATTCTCGAACACAGTCTTATCGTATAAAGGAGATCGAATCCCGGTCTATCGAGGCTGCCTCACGTTTAAGGGCGCAGGAGTCGGCGCCTTCGTGCACGAACCTACCCATGAACCGGCAGGACTGGAAATTGCCTCGCCAGGACAGACGCTCGTGCGCATCGGCTTTGATCTATTCCAGGAGATCCGTCATTTACTGACACGCGGCCAGCCGCTGACCCACGCCAGGATTCCCACGCTCGAAATGCAAATCGCGGTGCTCCGCGATCTGATTATTAGTCACGCGATCCCTCTCATTGAAATTCCGCCGATCCCGGCTGGCTATCGTTTCATTGTTTGCCTGACACATGATGTTGATCACGCTGGAATCCGGAATCACAAGTGCGATCACACCATGTTTGGATTTCTCTACCGGGCCACCATCGGTTCGTTAATCAGCTTTTGCAGGGGCGGAAGATCGGCCGGGTACCTAGCTGCCAACTGGATGGCAGCTTTTTCTTTGCCTTTTGTTCACCTGGGTCTGGCTAAGGATTTTTGGAATCAATTCGACCGATACGTTGACCTTGAAGAAGGTCTTAATTCCACGTTTTTTGTCATACCAAAGAAGGGGGACCCTGGTCGGAACGCCGACGGACCTGCGTCGGCGAGGCGGGCAGCGCGCTACGGCATTGCGGACATCGCAGATCAGGTGCAGCGGCTCATCTCTGCTCGTCGTGAGATTGCTCTCCACGGAATTGATGCGTGGCACGACGTCGGAAAAGGCCGGACCGAGCTCGAGACCATTCAGCACCTAACCGGCGAATCCGAAATCGGAGTGCGCATGCACTGGCTTTTCTTTGATCAAAACTCCCTAGGTAAGCTGGAAGAGGCGGGATTTTCTTACGATTCAACGGTTGGTTATAACGAGACGGCCGGTTACCGTGCCGGCACGACACAGGCCTTCAAACCGCTCGGCGCGGCGCGCATGCTTGAGTTGCCAATGCACATCATGGACACGGCGTTGTTCTATCCGGACCACATGAATTTGTCGCCGAGACAAGGCGAAGGTGTGGTCGGCGATTTTACAGCCGATGTAATTCACTTCGGTGGTGCGCTAACAATCAATTGGCATGACCGCAGCATTGCGCCCGAAAGATTGTGGGACGATTTCTATGTGGGGTTGATCGAGGACTTGAAGAGCAGAGACGCGTGGTTTCCAACTGCCTCGCAGGCGGTCTCGTGGTTTAGAAAGCGCCGGTCGGCGGTTATTGAGAGTGTTATCTGCGAAGGTGACTCGGTCCGGGTGAAGGTATCGATCGATCACACTGACGCGGATCTACCCGGATTAAGACTTAGAGTTCACAAACCGCCAGCCCGATCGAATGCCAGTCTGAGGCAAACAGATCATGCCAATTTCGTCGAGATTGAATTTAACAATTCTGCTGAGTTTGAAATCCGAAATCAGGGATTTGAAATCTGTCCTCCGACCTCTGTCGTCTGACCTCTGTCATCTGTTCTCTTCAACTTTTCAACTCTTCAACGCTTTAACGCTTCAACTTCCATGAACGAACCCGAGCTTCGCAGCATCGGTATCGTCGACGTCAGATTCGGAAAGAATGTTACCGTCGTGCAGCCCGTCAATCTCTATGGTTGCAGGATCGATGACGACTCTTTCGTCGGTCCTTTCGTCGAAGTTCAAAAGGGAGCACAGATCGGAAAGCGATGCCGCATCCAATCGCACGCTTTTGTTTGTGAGCTGGTCACGATCGGCGACGACTGCTTCATCTCGCACGGGGCAATGTTCATCAACGATCTCTTTGTTGAGGGTCGTCCGGCGGCAAACCGCGGTCTCTGGCGTCCCACCAAACTTGGCAACGGTGTCAGCGTCGGGACTAACGCGAGTATCCTCCCGGTCACCATTTGCGATAAGGCCGTGATTGGCGCCGGCGCAGTGGTCACCAAGGATATCACAGAGCCCGGTGTTTACGCCGGCAATCCGGCTCGTCTCCTGCGGAGGCTCTAGTTCAGAGGACAGAGGACGGGAAGGTGGAGGAGGCATGAAACAAACTGTAATCGTCGTCGGTCTCGGAGAGGTCGGCAAAGCATTGATGGAGATTGTTAAGAGCAAGCATCAAACCTTCGGCGTAGATATCAATCTGCCTGCGTCGGTGTCCCGATGCGATGTTATGCATATCTGCTTCCCATTCCAGAGCGACAAGTTCGTTGGACAGGTGGTAGAATACATTCACCGGTATCGACCTGCTCTTAGCATAATCAACAGCACGGTAGCTCCTGGGACCACCCGCAGCATTGCGGTTGAATCCGGAACCACTGTCGTAAACAGCCCTGTTCGGGGGAAGCACATTCGGATGCAGGCGGAGATGCTCCATTATGCAAAATTTGTTGGAGCACTTGACCAAGAGGCAGGACGGCGCGCGGTGGAACACTTCGAGGGGTTAGGGATGAAAACGGAGCTGCTCGGGTCTCCCGAAGCCACGGAAATTGCCAAGCTAACTGAAACCACTTATTTCGGGTTGATAATCGCGTGGGCCCAGGAGATCGAACGCTATTGCGCGTCGATCGGTGTCAATTACGACGAAGTTGTGTCGTTCTACGATGAAATTAAGTTCTTTCCGCCGGTGAAATATTTCCCTGGGGTGATTGGCGGCCACTGCGTGATGCCCAATATCGACATCCTGCTGCAAAAATTTCCTTCAGGTCTTTTGCAGGCCATCGTACAGTCGAATACACTTAAACAAAAAAGTCTCGGTCCGGACGGATGGCTGGAATCGAATGCTGATCATCAACGCTGACGACTGGGGCCGTTCGCGGGCCGAGACGGACGCGGCTCTTCGGTGTTGCAAAGAAGGAAGGGTCACTTCGGTCAGCGCCATGGTTTTCATGGAAGACTCCGAGCGCAGCGCCGAGCTGGCAAAGGAGAATGCGCTGGACGTTGGGTTGCATCTCAACTTTGCCGAACCATTCTCGGGCCGGGGTCAACGCAGCAAGCTGCACGGATTTCACGAAAGAACAGTTCGCTATCTCATGGGGAATAAATACGCCCAGCTTTTTTACAATCCGTTCCTACGAGAAGAATTCGCCTATTCCTACCACGCGCAATCCGAAGAATTCGCGCGTCTATATGGCAAACCGCCATCGCACATCGACGGCCATCACCATATGCATCTTTGCGGGAACGTTCTTTTGAGCTCGCTAATACCAGCCGGAACTAGGATGCGGCGAAACTTCTCATTCTGGCCGGGAGAAAAAAGTTTGCTAAACCGAAGCTATCGAGCCTTTGTTGATTGGTGGCTGGCTCGAAGATATCGCCTTCCGGATTATTTCTTTGATCTGACGCAGTGCCTTCAGGGGAAGAAATTAGATCGAGTGGCAGCGTTGGCGAAGTCAAACAACGTTGAACTGATGACACATCCCATCTCGCAGTTGGAATCGGCCTATCTTCTGAGCAATGAGTTTCAGACGCTCTTCCAACGGGTTGAGGTGAGCAGCTATGTGCTTGTGTGACTGGCAAGGCAGCAATAACGACGAACTAAGCTTACATGAATAGCTCAGCAATCTATCTGGCGAGCATCATGGGTTTGCATTTATCGCCAACAATAGCTCTGCTTTTCACAATTGGGTTCATCATTTTTCTTTTTCGACGCGATTTTCGAGAGCAACCCGATGTGACGAGTGCGCTGTGGTTGCCCGTGATTTGGATGTTACTCATTGGGTCGAGATCCGTAGTGCAATGGCTGGCTGTGTTTGGGGTGCCAATTGGGCGGTCGGTGGAGGAAGGCAATCCGCTAGACGCGCTTGTTTACTTCATGCTGATTGCAGCTGGTTTTGGGATATTAAACCAACGGCAGATTAGTTTAGCTGACGTTTTTCGGCACAATGGCTGGCTGATGGCTTTTCTTATCTATTGCTTTATTGCGATCGCTTGGTCGGACTATCCTTTCGTGTCTTTCAAACGCTGGATCAAGATTTGGGGGCACCCGGTAATGACTCTTATTCTTCTCACTGAAACGGATCCGCAAGAGGCAATTGTGAGATTGATGAAGAGAAGTGCCTACGTGCTGGTTCCCATATCCATTTTGCTTATCAGATACTATCCGGGCATAGGGCGGGGATTTGATGCCTGGACGGGGGCACCGACGAATAACGGAATCAACACCACCAAGAACGAATTGGGCTGGATGTGCATGGTCCTGGGTCTTTTTTTCTTTTGGCATCTGCTACAGACTTTGAAGAACGAGCGGAGCAGGGCCAAACGAAACGAACTTCTTCTGATCGGAGGATTCCTCTACATGATTTGGTGGCTTCTTCTTAAGTCAGACAGTTCGACTTCTTTAATATCCTTGCTGGTTGGAATGTTGGTTGTGGTCCTTCTCGGTCTGCGGACTGTAAACAAAAGGTTGATCAGCCTATATCTCGCGATAATTGTGGCTACTTTGGCCGTAAGCGAACTTGCGCTTGGTGTTTTTGGGCACGTGGCGACGCTTACAGGCCATAGCGCGACGCTTGCTGGAAGAAGTGAGCTGTGGCGTGACTTGTTGTCAATCCATACCAATCCTATTTTTGGGGTCGGTTTTGAAAGCTTTTGGTTGGGAGATCGGCGGCAAAAGCTTTCGGAACTGCATTGGTGGCAACCGAATGAGGCTCATAATGGTTATCTTGAAACATACTTAAACCTAGGATCGATTGGCGTGTTCATCTTAATAGCGTGTATTATCGCAACGTATGGGAAAGCACGTCGGGACCTTTTGATGAATATCCAGTTTGCCAGGTATCGCTTCGGCTTTTTGGTTGCGGTAGTGTTACTTAACTGGACAGAGGCTTCGTTCAGAGGGCTAAGCCCGGTCTGGTTTGTCTTCTACATTATAGCTATGGACTATCCGCAACATCAATTCGCACCTGCACAGCCTTTCGCCTTTGAGCTGTCCGAAGGGGAAAGGGAATTGGTGTATACAGAGGTCAAAGCCCAACGTTCTGAGGGGTTTGAAGGCGAGAAAGGTGGGGACGGCTCGATTTAGGCACGATTCTAGCTATTGTGATTTCGTCCGACAATTATAATCACCCGGGAAACCTCATGATTGAAGTATATAGTTCGGCTCAATCGAAAAGGCGGCACCCCCTAGCCCCCCTGGCGGGTTGGTTTTTGTTTGGCCGCGACTCAGTTATATTGCCGCTTATCGCCACGCTGTTTTTAGTTGTTTCTGCCTCGGCACAGGCCGCCTCTATTACAGCAGCCAGCCCTTCTCTTGCTGATGTAAAAACGGCAGTATCTTCCGCAGTGGATGGCGACACGGTTGTTGTTCCTGCTGGAACGGCGAGTTGGACACAGAGCTTAACCATTACCAAGGGCATTACCTTGCAAGGTCAAACAAGCATCACCGGCGCAGGGACGGCTACGCCTACGATAACAGATTCGACAATAATTCGGGATGATACGCCCAGGAGCGGGCATATCCTAGTCTTCACTCTTACTCCCTCGCAATCAGCACGTTTAACTGGCATTACGTTTGCACCCGGCACGACCACTTTATCGGGTCAAACGGATGGCGCTATTCAATTTGCCAGCTACGGCACCTCCGCCAATACCGGCGTGAGGATGGATCATTGTCATTTGGCATCGCTATACCAGGGTAAATCTGTCCAGTGGACTGGGTGGATATATGGCGTTATGGATCACAACGTCATCGAATGTCGAGGAGGCACCCTCTCTGTATTCTTTCAGGAAGATAGTTATGGGGGAACGTCGAACGGACAGTTTGGAGAAGGCGCTTGGGCTGATTTTCCGTGGTACGGCACTAATAAGTTCGTGTTCGTAGAGGATAATAGCATCATCGGCCCTTCTACTGGGCCACAGACTAGTGCAAACTTTGATAGCTGGAAGGGCGGACGATGGGTCGCTCGCCACAACTATTTCAAAGATAGTTCTCCGAATACTCACGGAACCGAAGGTAATGCTCCTCATGGACACCGCGCGTGCGAGATTTACGATAACACATTTAACTGGACATACGCCCAAGGTTCCCGTCTACTCCGCTCCGGCGGGATGCTTTCCCATGACAATACGTGGATTGGCATTGAAAGCACCGACCGCGCTCACACGAGATTCGGGGTCTTTCGGTTAATAGGAGCGATCGGCAATGATCTTACCAATTGGGGTCTTGCCACCGGCGTTAATCCTTGGGACGTAAATGATGCTCACGGTCGTTACGATAGTGGTACGACAACGAGTGGTTCAATATCTGGCAGCACTGGCACGATTACGGATACGTCAAAGACTTGGACCGCAAATCAGTACGCGGGTTACAGCGTTACCAACACCAACGCTAGTTCAGCGTGTTTCAATCACAGCTCATACATCATCTCGAATACGCAGAATCAGTTGACGTACTACTATTACAACAGCGGTGATCGCGGAGCGCCATTGGTATTTAACGCCGGGGATACTTATTCGATTTATCGTGTTCTTACCGCAATAGATCAGCCTGGGAGGGGCAAAGGCGATTTAACCAAGCTTGATGCAAATTCTAAGCCATTCAACACGACTACGAATTCGCAATCGTGGACGCACGAAGCCTTAGAGCCAATGTTTTCGTGGAACAACGTTTTTAATAACGACGATATTGGGTTTAGTAACGGCGGAGTGCCGACCGAAGTGCTCAACCGCGAATATTACAATCTAGGGCATGGCTTCCCACAGGACACAACTCCCTCACAAGTCTCTTCAACATACACGGCCTCCCTCAACGGAGTAAATTACACCGGTACATTTACTTACCCGCATCCGTTGGTAGGCGGCGGAGGCCCACAAGCGCCTCAGAATCTGCACACCGTGCCGTAAGAATCCCCAGCGGGTGGGTTGGGAAATTTTGGGAATAATTTTCAGCGGTCTTAATGCATCAACGATTCAAGGTTGTAACCTTTTAACGATTTAACGAAATCCTTGTCCTCTGATCTCTGTCTTCTCTCGGGGCTGTATTGCCCCTGGGCAGGAAGCTGAGCCGGCGGCTGACCTCTGATTTGTCTTTTGTTCTTCATTGAACGTTGGACGTTTGCTGGGCTCGCTGTCTGTTTGTTTTCAGCCGTCTTAATGCATCAACGATTCAAGGTTGTAACCTTTTAACGATTTTGACGTGACGTCTGTTCTTCGTCTCGAGCATATCGTCAAACCGTGCGATCGCATTTTGGTCACCGGGTCGAACGGTTTTATTGGTGCAAAGGTAGTCGAAACGCTTTTGGAATACGGCTTTGCCAACCTTCGCTGTTTCGTTCGTCCATCCAGCCGCCGTCAGCGGCTCGAAGACGTTCTGAGGCGATCTGATGCAGGGAAAAATGTCGAACTGATTACGGGCGATCTTCTTTCACGCGACGATTGCCGAAGAGCAACCGAAGGTGCTTCGATCATTTACCATCTTGCCGCCGGAATTGAAAAGTCATTCGCCGGGGCTTTCATGAACTCAGCGCTGGCCACCCGAAATCTGATCGATGCGTTTCTTGAACACGGGCGGCCGAAGCGGTTTGTTAATGTGAGTTCTTTTGCAGTTTACTCGAACTTGAAACTGAAGAGGGGCGCGCTCTTAGACGAGACTTGCGATTTGGAGGACGCACCTCAAAAACGATTTGATGCTTACGGCTTTGGAAAACTCAAACAGGAGGAATTGGTCAGAGAATATGGCGAGAAACACGGCCTTCCCTATGTCATCGTCCGTCCGGGAGCCGTCTTCGGGCCGGGCAAGCGGGATCTAACCGGGCGCATAGGCATTGATACTTTTGGATTCTTCATCCACCTCGGCGAATCAAACCCTTTGCCTTTGACGTTCGTAGACAACTGCGCTGAGGCCATTGTGCTTGCAGGTCTTAGGGCGGGGATCGACGTAGAAATCTTTAACGTCGTGGATGACGAGCCGCTTACCAGCAGGCAATTCTTTAAAGCCTACAAGAAGAAGGTGAAGCTCTCGTTTTCCGTGAGCGTTCCCTACTTTCTCACATACGGGATATGCGTGCTGTGGGAGAAATATTCTGAATGGTCAAAAGGTCAGCTTCCTCCGGCGTTCAACTGTCGTCGCTGTGCCGCTGAATGGAAGGGGAACCGCTACTCTAACCAAAAACTTAAGCACAGACTAGGCTGGGAGCCAAAGGTGAAAATGAACGAAGCTATGGCATCCTTTTTGGGCCAATTTGAGTCTAATTCTAACCACTGATTACACGGATATACACGGATGATCTTTAATCAGGAAGCCAGGAAAGCAGGAAAAACAAATACACTGGCGAGATGGAACCGAGATGATGTTAATCGATTGCGATATGAAGGATTTGATGGCTTAACGTGATGACGCTGTCCTCAGTCATCCTGTCTCCGGTATCTGACTTCTGATTTCTGACCTCTGATCTCTGGAGCTATGCTTCGCATCGCGATAATCGGTTGTGGCAAAGTTGCCGATCAGCATGTCCAGGCCATTCGCCGGATCGGGGATTGCGCCATTGTAGCTGTCTGTGATCGAGAGTTGCTCATGGCCAAACAGCTGGGGGAGCGTTTTGGCGTCTCGGGGTGCTTTTCTGACTTAGAGGAAATGCTGCAAGCGACAAGCCCTGATGTTGTTCATATTACGACTCCACCGCAGAGTCATTTCTCGCTTGCCAAACAATGCCTTCAGTCAGGGAGTCATGTTTATCTAGAAAAACCTTTCACGATCACAGCGGAAGAAGCAGAATCACTGATCGAGCTGGCTGAAAGTCGCGGTTTGAAAATAACTGTAGGACATAATTACCTATTCACGCTCGAGATGCTTGAAATGCGTCGGCTCACGAGAGAGGGATTTCTTGGCGGGAAGCCCACTCACTTGGAAAGCTATTGGTCGTATGATCTGGCAGACATAAGTTACGTGGGACCGGTCCTTGGAAATCGCTCGCATTGGGTCAGGCAGTTGCCCGGGCAATTATTTCACAACATTATCAGCCACGGAATTGCCAAACTGGCTGAGTTTCTTGATGATGACTTGATCGAAATTGTTGCTGAGGCCCACCAAAGTCAGCACCTTCGGAGCCTCGGTGGAGCGGAAGTCCTGGACGAGCTCAGGGTCTTCATCCGGGACCAGCACAACACAACGGCGTGGTTCTGCTTTTCGACTCAAATCAAAGGGCTTAACCAGTTGCGCCTTTACGGCCCGGCCGGTTCATTACTGGCGGATATCATCACCGGAAGCTTGATCCGAAACAAGAATCGGTCCTATAAAAGCTATCTCACCTATTTCGTTCCCCCACTCCAGGCGGCGCGTGAGCATCTTAGAAACGTGCGCCTCAACATGATCGATTTCTTTCGCAGGCGACTCTATCAAGACTTCGGAATGAAGGAATTGATCGAACGTTTTTATAATAGCATTCGTGAGGGAGGCGAACCCCCAATTCCCTACCGGGAAATCGTTTTAACGGCCCAAATCATGGATGAAATCTTTGCTCAGATCTACGGAGGCAAAGCTAAGAAACCGCCAACTCCGGTGAATCGCGACCTCGCGGAAGAGATACTTAGCTCGCCACGGATTAACACAGATTTTCACGGATAAAATCTGCCATTTGTCCTTTCTCTGTATTTCATCCGTGTTCATCTGTGGCAAAAATGAAATACGTCCTCGTAACTCCGGCGAGAAACGAAGGTGCCTTCATTGAAAAAACGCTTGACTCGATGGTTGCTCAAACAGCGTTGCCGGAGCGCTGGATTATAGTCGATGATGGTTCGAAGGATAGAACTTCGGAAATAGTCGCGCGCTACAGTCAGCGCCACCCATGGATTGAACTTGTTCGCCGCTCGCCCCACCTTGACCGTAGCTTTGCCGGTAAGGTGCATGCCTTCAATGCCGGGTTGGAACGAGTCCAGCCGCTTCAGTTTGAAATCATTGGAAATCTTGACGCGGACATTTCGTTTGATCCCGATTACTTGGAGTTTCTAATGCGAAAGTTCTCCGAAGATCCGAAACTTGGGGTCGCTGGAACCCCATTCCTTGAAAATGGTTACGATTCGGCCCGAGACAGTTTCGAAGGTGAGAATCATGTAGCTGGCGGCTGCCAACTTTTCCGGCGTGAATGCTTTGAGGAGATCGGTGGCTATACCCCAAATCGGGCCGGCGGAGTTGACTGGATTGCCGTCACGACAGCGCGAATGAAAGGATGGAAGACAAGATCCTTTGCCGAAAAGCGGTTTCATCATTATCGAACGCTGGGCACGGCCGGAAGGAGCAGTGTGGCGGCAAGCTTTTCTTACGGGGAGAAAGATTATTACCTTGGAGGTTCGCCGGTTTGGCAGTTGTTTCGTGTGGCTTACCGGATGACAAAGCGGCCGGTTCTAATCGAGGGCCTGGCTTTACTCTCCGGTTATTGCTGGGCGGCCTTGCGGCGTATGAAACGGCCCGTAAACCGCGAGTTGATGCGCTTTCACAGGCGTGAACAGCTGAAAAAGCTGAAAGCGATTCTTTGGGCTCTTCTAAGATTTAAGAAGGTCGACAGTTTTCGCCTGGTAACCGAAGGCCGGTCGACCCGTTGAAACCTTAAATTGTTGAACTGGTGACGACGCCTAACGAATCAGAGGGTGTTTTCCGAATCACTGATCACAAGCCAGTCTAGGGACCGAATAGAGAGATCAGAGGTCAGCCGTCATATAACAGAGGCCAGCAGAAGAATGCAGGCGACAAACTTAGCTGAGACGCTCCCGAACGAGGTAACGAAAGTGTTGAGCGGCTTCACTAAATGGCTCAGCGTCTACGGGGACAAATCGTGGGACCACCAGAGTTTCTTTGCCGGTCCTGTCGGCAGACGGGCCAAATCGCTTTACTACCGGAACCGGTTTTGGGACACGGCCGCGGTTGCTCCCATGATCTTTTTTGAGGCGTTCCTCCCTTCCGCGCGACGATTATTTCATCATCCCATCCGATTTCCGATCGCCGATGCTCATTATGCAATGGGATTCGCATGCTTATATGAGCTGAGCTCTGACCTCCGACATCTGCAACGCGCGATGCACTTTTTAGATGAGCTAGTTGCGTCGCGTTGTTCTGGTTTCGAGGAGTATTGCTGGGGCTATCCCTTTGATTGGGTCACTCGGAACGGAGTTATCAAAGAACAGACGCCGCTGATCACCACTACTCCTTACGTCTACGAGGCTTTTCTCCAAGTTTACGAAATCTTTGAACACGCGTCCGACGGCCCTCTGTCCTCTGTCCTCTGTCCTCTGGATCGTCGCGACGAGTGGAAACTGATCCTCGAATCGATTGCGCGCCACACCGCAATCGATATCAAGGATTTCAGGACATCGGAAAGGGCCAGCAGTTGTTCCTACACTCCTTACGATAACGGCGGAGTCATCAACGCCGCCGCCTACCGCGCTTTTTTGCTGGCGAGCGTCTCCAAGGTCTTGTCTAAAGAGGAGTATTGGCCAATCGCGGAACGGAATCTGAATTTTGTTTTGGAAAATCAAAACGGTGACGGTTCATGGTATTACGCGGTCGACGGAGTGCGCGATTTCGTGGACCACTATCACACCTGTTTTGTGATGAAAGCACTGGCGAAGATCCACGCTATTACCAGCCACGCGGCAACGCTTGAGGCATTGCGCAAAGGGGTGAGTTTCTACCTAAATAATCTCTTTGACGCAGACGGTCTTCCCAAGCCTTTTTCGAAGGCCCCACGCCTGGTTCTTTACAAGCGGGAGCTTTACGATTGCGCGGAGTGTATCAATCTTTGCCTACTCCTGCGCGATCGTTTTCCTCGCCTACAGACAACTCTGGAGACGGTCGTTCGAGAAATTTTGATGCGCTGGGTGAAGCCGGATGGTTCATTCAGATCGCGTCGCCTGTATTTGGGCTGGGACAATGTGCCTATGCATCGCTGGGGCCAGGCGCAGATGTTTCGAAGCTTGGCGTGCTACCTCCGCGAAGCAAAGAAAACTGAAAAAGTCGGTGCTGAGATGCGGAAAAGGGAAACAGTCGCCGTCGGGAGTGCCGGCCTCGTCTAGGCCGTGACCTCTGACTGCTGACTGTGGATAACTCGTGAGAAGTCAAAGTTGAAACCGCCAATGACTCCTCTTCGTATTTTGCAAGGCCCCGAGCACCAGATGCTTGTCGATGCGCACTTTGAATCGCATGTCGCTCAATGGAGGGATGTTTACGAACAAGCCGGGGTCGAGGGCGCGATTTATCGAAAGCGTTTGGAGATTGCGTTGAGCTGGATCGACGAGCTTTCGATTCCGGCTAGAGAAAGGATTCTTGAAATTGGATGTGGTGGCGGCGGTTGCACAGTAGCACTGGCCCGGCGCGGCTATCGCATCCTGGCGATGGACTCTGTAACAGGGATGCTGAATTCCACGCAACAGCGTGCGGCTGACGCCGGGGTCAGCTCCTCCGTTGCGACTAGCTTGGGTGATGCGCATAACCTGGCTTTCCAAGATAGTAACTTTGGACTTGTCCTGGCAATCGGTGTCATACCTTACCTTCACGCTCCGCAGAGAGCTTTAAGAGAAATGAGCCGAGTCCTTAGACCTGGAGGCTTTCTATTAATCACCGCGGGCAATCGCTGGAGCCTCAGTAATATCCTGGACCCCTGGCTTTGCCCTCCAGTCCAACCTGCAAGGCGGATTGTGCGATGGATGATGCGGCGCTGTCGAATACCACAGCCAGCTCCCTTCAACGTACCGATGCGACGGGACTCTCTGCGCGAGTTAAACGGATGGCTATCCTCCGCAGGTCTCACCATTATCCAAGCAAGGACAGTGGGATTTCCACCCTTCACGGTTCGTTTTCAGCCGATTTTTGGAGAACGAACTTCAATTAGATTAAATTACTGGCTACAGAGGCGAGCCGATTGCAATGTGCCAGGAATACGATCGTGTGGGATGGACTATATGGTCTTGGCCAGAAAGCAGAGAGAGGCCCGAGGTCAAAGATGAAGAGGCAAAGGTCAGCGGATACAAGAGGACGGGTAGATATTGCAGGTCGGAGGCCAGGCGCTACCGGAGCACCAAACGTTCGGAAAAAGACTTAAGTATGGCCGAGAAAGCGATTGTTGGAATTAAGAATCGCATTTTACAAATGCTCGCGATGTCATTGCCCGGCGGAGGGAGGCTTCGTGTGGCCCTACATCGTTTGAGGGGTGTAAAAATCGGCGACAATGTCTGGATAGGTAGCGAAGCGCTTATCGAGACGGCATGTCCGCAATGCGTAAAAATCGGAAGTCGAGTCATCATTGGGATCCGGGCAACTATTCTAGCTCATTTTCAAGAACTGATGGGAGTCGAGATCGAGGACGACGTGCATATCGGCGCATGCGCAGTGATCTTGCCAGGCGTCACCATCGGGGAAGGTTCCGTTGTGACCGCGGGAAGTGTCGTTACTACTTCGGTACCGCCGATGACCGTAGTCCAGGGTAATCCTGCTGTCCGAGTTGCCAAATGTGGAATCCCGCTCGGACTTCACACATCCCGGCTAGAGTTCATGCGTAAATTGAAAAAGCTCCACCAATCTGCGTCATAACAGCTAGCCAGTTCATCATGGACACCGAAAACATAAGTTCTGAACTGCGAAATTTTGTGCGGCAACAATTCTCCATCCCAGAAGATGATCGGGATTTTACGGATGACGTCGATTTGTTTAACTATGGGTACATTGACTCAATTGGAGCCGTAGAATTGACTGGATTTGTCGAACGCCAATTCGGTGTTGTATTCGCAGATGTGGATTGGATCAACTTTCCCCTCAGTAGTATTCGCGAAATATCAATGTTTGTTGCAAGACGCATAAAGGGAGAACTGTAGCCATGCCCAGAATTTCAGTACCCATCGCCCGGATCGATTCCGACACTCGTAATCAGCTGGAATATGCGCTCACATTTGTATCGGAAGACGTCGTCTCGTATCAAATCAATATGACAGACTCGACTATTGAGGCCGAAGTATCTTCGGAAGATGCACGCGAACCGGTGTCGCGGAAGATCCAAGAGCTCGTGGAACGGTATCAAAAGCGAGAATTTGGGTTACCTAAAGCAATCGAGTTTAGGCAGGAACGTGAGTTGCCGATAGTTGATGCCTGGTCTGGATTACTGGAACGCAGATGGGTAACGCCCGTAGGTGAGGGACACGTTATCCTGCGTGGAATGGCTGCTCAATTGCTGAGCTTAATAGCGGCCAAAGTAGACGGTGTTTTCGCGCGGTTCTTTGGAGCGGAACAAGAATTTTATCCGGCGACGATTCTCTGCAAGACACTGGATCGAATACACCATTTTACTTCATTCCCCGAGCACATCGACTTCGTGGCGCATCTCAAAAGAGACTTGGACGTGCTAAACGGCTTCTCTGAACACTGTCGAGAGAAGGGATGGTCCGCAGCGCTTCACAAAGACCGCATGGGCGACAACGATTTCGCGATTTGCCCCTCCTGTTGCTACCACTGCTATGAAGGGATGGAAAACTGGCAGCTAGAGGCGCCGGGAAGGTGCACAACCATGGCGGTTTCCTGCCACCGATTTGAGGGAAATAATCACCGCACGATGACGCGGCTGAGGGCTTTTACCCAACGTGATGTTGTTTGGGTCGGGCATCCTCGCTTTGTCATGGAAAGTCGCGCAAAAGCAGAAGAGATGATTGTGCGGTGGGCCAGAGATTGGAATCTCGTCGGCAGCTTTGAGACGGCTAACGACATGTTCTTCACTCAGGATTATGCTATCAAAGCCTCTTTCCAGCGACAACAGCAGGCGAAGAAAGAGCTAAGGCTCTCAATTCCATCCGAAGGACAGTCAATCAGCGTTTTCTCATCGAATTTTCATGCAGCGACCTTTGGCAAAGCCTTTAATATTACTCTGAGGGGGCGTCCTGCGACGAGCGCCTGCGTTGGCTGGGGCTATGAGCGGTGGGTCTATGCGATTTTTAGTCAATTTGGGTTCGACGTTAACAAATGGCCAGAAGCATTGAGGGAAGAATTTGAACATCATAGGGACGGAAAGCCGCAATGGAAGTAACTACGATTGAGGAGTTGCAGGCCGACGATCTTGAATTAGTTGCTACGTGGCTTTCAAGAAACGACATCAATCGCTGGTTAACAGCGGCATGGCGTAACCGCATTGTCTCTACTACGGTCCTCGCGATCGCATTGCGAAATCCCGAGAACCGATTCTTCCTGGCTCGGTGCAATGGACAGGCCTGCGGTCTGGCAGCTCTGGCGGATATCGATCTTGCCGACGGGACCGCAATGATATGGTACATTCTTGGTGAGCCGCGGTTTGCAGGAAAAGGGATTGCTTCGGAAGCGGTAAGGCAACTGGTGCGCAAATCGTTCCAGGAACTCAAACTTCAATCGCTTTACGCTTGGATCATGGAAGACAACGCCGCTTCAGCTAATCTCTTGCACAACGTCGGATTTCGCGAGGCGGGAAGAATTCGGCAGGCAGCCTCTTCAAATGGGTGTCAAGTTGACCGCATCTACTTCGACCTGATAGCGGCCGAGTGTCCGTAGGTCCAAGTGTAACGGTTGCCGGTTGCCAAAGCGTCCCCATTTAGGGTTGCAGATAATGAGGCTACTCTTTCACACTAGGCCATCGGAGGCATTGTCGGAATTAGAGCGACTAGCGGAATTTTTCGGTATTAGCGTAGAGCGTATCGATGTAGCAATGATTGGCTCTCTGGAGCTTGCCATCAGAGAAGCAATCTCAACAAGCGAGCGCGGTATTGTATTGGATGTAGCAAGTCTCGAAAATAAATCCGACGAGGAGGAGCTTCAAGCGCTGGCAGCGTCTTTTGCTAGACACGATATTGCTGTGTTGCTTTTGGTTTCGCACTTCGCTGAAGCTTCCGCTAAAATCGTCAGATTGTTGACTAGCAGCGCGATAAGTGGGTTGGGGGCGGCCAGACAGGTCAGTAAAGTGACATTTTCGGCTGATTCGACGGGATTAAGCGGCGAGCTGTCCTCTTATTCGTATCCACGAAACGAAGGTAAAGCGGCGCACCTAATTCTCTCGTCGGGAGGTGGCTCACAAGTCGTCATGATGTTGGATGGATCCCCAACTTTCGTATGCGTTAGTATTGGCAAAGCGCGCATGTTTGTGTGGATTACTGATGCCGTTTTCGATGTTTTTCGACCGTTAGCGGCCGAAATTGAATTTGAGCAAGCAGCGGATCAATATATTCCAGCAATCATTTTCCTGAGATTCGCTTTTGGGGAGAAGTGTTGGCACAACCCAAGCCCAGGAGCCGGAATTGTCATTGATGATCCGCTTCTAAGAGAAAACTACGGCTTCATCAAGTTTCCGCAATTACTTGAATCAGCCAGAAGGCATAAGTATCATATTACGTTGGCGTTCATCCCGTGGAACCATTGGCGCAGCCGGGCAAAGGAGGCGCAAATGTTTCTCAAGTACTCGGATTGCTTCAGTATTTGCGCCCACGGGTGCGACCACACGAGTAACGAATTCAAATCGGCTGATTATGAGGCGTTGTTGCATAAGAACTTCGTCGCAAGACAACGCATGGAGCGCCATGGTGAACGGACAGGATTGTGGAGTGAGCCCTTGTTGGTATGTCCGCAGGAACAGTATTCGCTCCAGGCGATGCGGGCCTTCTCGAACAGCCGGCAGTTTATCGGCTTGGTATGCACAGCGTGTATTCCGCGAAATTTGGCCTCACCCGAAATCTGTGGTGCAGACTTGCTTCTTCCCGCCCAGGATTCGTTTTTTGGGTTCCCGGTTTTCAAACGACATTATTGGAACGGAATGGGGGTCTTCGCGATGGCGCTGTTTCTTGGCAAACCGGCTATCCTCGTTGAGCATCATGAATTCTTCCGGAATGGATCGGCCGGAGCGGAAGAATTTGCTAGGCGTTTGGGCGAACTGCGTCCCGACCTGAAATGGAAGTCACTCGCGGAAACCGTCACGCGTACGCACGCACGCCGCCGGGTGTCCGAGGGCAGGTGGGAAGTCCGTTTCTTTACCGACACGTTTCGGTTGGAACATGGGCTCGAAGAGCCCGCCGAGTATCGCCTCCTTCGACGAATTCCGGAAGCCACAGTCGTTGAGCGTGTGCTGGTGGGCGGCAAAGAGGTGCCGTTCAGCAGGGAGAACGGCTTTTTGATGTTCGAGACTCATGCACACCGTCCACAAACGTTGTCGGTCCAGTTGGAGATTGCTCCCGTCAAGCCCACCAAGGCCTATTCATCTGGAGTCAGATTCCAGGCCTCGGTGGCGCTTCGGCGCGGACTGTCGGAGTTGAGAGATAACATCATCGCGCGAAATCGCTTGGCCCTTAGGGCCAGCAGGCTTGTGATCAAGGCCCTGAAGCCCACGGGTGGGAAATAGCAATGCGGATCAAGTCAGCGAAGGATCTGATCGTTTACCTCGATGTCGGCGGTCTCCCTGCAGGCGCAGTGGGCACGTTTAACCCGAATCCGGCGACCGGATCTTCCACTTTAACCGTCACCGTGTCATCTGGGGTATCACGCGAACATACCCTCACGGTGACAGGCACGGGTGGAACCCCGGCAATCCAGCACATGACGATGGCCACGGTCGTAAAGAGTCAGCAAAAGTATAAAGTACGACCGGGCAGCTAAATTAAGTCTGCCTAGAGGACAGAGGACGGAAGACCGAGGACCGAGGGTGGAGGACAGAAGTTGCGACAGAAAGGAAATGAAAATGAGCGAGAAGAAAATCGCTGAACTGAGCCTTGCAAAGTCGACAAATTTATAATTTTCATATTGACGAACCGCCAGATTTTCGATCGATTTGCGCTATCGTTGATCGTAGGATTAACCACCATGTGAAAGAACGAGACCCTATATGTATCAGCCGATTCAGTTCAAAACCGCGACTCCTCCAGTAAGATATTCTACCAGCAGGTTGCCTTTGCGACGCGGTTTCCTTCTCATCTCGCTTGTCCTCTGGTGCTTTGCGCCTCTGCGGCCAGCACACGCGCAACTGCCTGCCGTCTTTGCGGCTGACAACCCAAGCGGGTCGATCAGTTCCGGTGGAGCGAACATCGCTTACATTCAAAATACGGCCAGCAGCGACATAACCTTTGCACTGGATGGCAACACGATAACAGCCAAAGCGAATCGATTGAATATTTTTGATAGAAGCTCTGGACGCTGGGTTCAAAAAGTAACTCTTAATCAACAGTCACAACCGATCGCAACATCCACGTTCACGAGCACAACCAATAACTTTCTCACTGGCCTCTATGCTTATTACAAGATGGATGAAGCCAGCGGCAGCGGTGCTATCGATTCGGCGAACGGTAGAGACCTAGTACAAACAAACGGTCAAGGCATCGTGGGGAGTGCAGCCGGCGTTATTAACACATCTCGCTATTTTCCCGGGAGCCCCTGCTTATTCCGTCAGTCCAGTACCGACTTCTCACCAGGGGCTAATCATTTCTTCGCGACATTCTGGGCCAAGGCGGCAACCTTGAGCCAGCTTAACGACGCATCATTCCTTGGTAAGTTTAGCGTCTCGGCATCGGACGCCGAATGGCTTGTATACTTCGACAACACGACGAAGAGGGCGAGATTTTCCGTAAGTGCAAATGGCTCAACGATCACCACCACTGTTGAAGCAACAACAGCCTTTGCTAACACTAGCAACTGGTATTTTTTTGCGATTGGTTGGAATGGAGCAAACATTAAGATTTCTGTAAATGGTGGTGCATACGCTACGACTGGTTTTTTTGGCCCCGTTTTTAGTGGCACTGGGATAAAGTTTTGTATAGGCACCGAAGGTGGATCACAACCATGGAATGGACAGATTGATGAAGTGGCTATCTGGATAGGCAGAAATGACCTAACTATTTCCGAAGTGCAACAACTTTACAATAACGGCGCTGGCTTGCCCTTCAGTTCGTTCCAGTAATCTTGTCCGGCGTCACGTCCGCCAATTTGGTGCGCTCAATTCTCATCTCCCTTGTCCTCCCATGCCTGGTGCTTTCGGCGCCAGCGCAAGCGCAACTACCTAATATCTTTGCGGCAGACGACCCAAGCGGTTCGCTTAATTCTGGCGGAGCCAACATAGCCTACCTTCAAAATACCACCGGGAGCGACGTAATACTGATCTTAGACGGCAATACGATCACAACCAAAGCTAATCGATTGAATATTTTTGATAGAAGCTCTGGGACATGGGTTCAAGAAGTAATTCAAGATCAACAGTCGCAACCGATAGCGACTCCGACGCCTACTCCTACTTCTACTCCCACTCCCACTCCCACACCCACTCCTACACCTACACCTACACCTACACCTACGCCTACAGCGACACCAACTCCAACGCCAA
>Ga0193751_1000981_pt1 | contig 19372 bp, 12 predicted proteins | sample L1c2metaG_FD_143050 | JGI IMG/M metagenome (GOLD analysis project Ga0193751, IMG submission 143050) | Soil microbial communities from a riparian zone of the East river system, Colorado, United States - L1c2 | ecosystem: Environmental > Terrestrial > Soil > Riparian zone | place: USA: East River... | reverse complement strand
CACCACGGATCCCGAGGAATCAAAGAGGCTGCGGGCCCAGTTCGACCGGCTCAAGGCGCAGAATTCTGTCCTCGATCAGGCCAAGGCGCTCGCTAACGAGGCTTTCCACGCATTTACGGTGCAGGACTGGCACGAGGCAGTCCGCCTTTTTAGTGAGGCGGTTGAAACCTGCGGAGATTGCAAGATAGAGAGCACGCTGCACCGTGATCTAGGTCTGACGCTCTGTCGGGACGGTCAGATCGAACGGGGCGCCGAAGAACTACGCAAAGCGCTCGCGCTTAACCCCGAAGATCGGGACGCCGCGAAGGCCTTGGAAATGATTCGCGCGCGCTGAACAAGACCGAGGACAGCTGCGGCCGGATATGGCGCAAGTATCTCGTACCACAATGTAGTTAGTGTAGTGTGTCATGCTGAATGCCGTTACGAAGGGAAACGCAGCCACATTTAACTCCTTCAACGATGCAGGTCGTTCAACCCCGATTTTGAGGGATCGAAGAAGGATTGGCTGAGCTGGTGCTAGCAGAATTGGGTCTGTCCAAGTCAAGGGTGAGAGAACTGCAAGCAATTCCAGTTGATCGCCTCTCGGGAGCTGCCGCGGAAGCGATGAAGAAAATGCCTTCGCAGCGGTCCTCGATTCGCCAAGTGTACGGTGAGGACAACTGGGGCCCACAATGGATGGGGGCGTATTGCCTCGTCATCCATTTGATCCAGGTGCGCCCGAAATATCGGCGGATGTTCCCCTGCTCACTGGATCAAATCTTTACGAATTCGTGAATGGGTTGGATCGCCCCGAGGCGCAAGCAATGCAGATGGACGAGCTTCACCGACTCGTGAGTCAGGAATTTGGCGAGCGCGGCAACGAAATCATCGATGCTTACAGGCGTGATTATCCTCGAGCAACTCCATTTGAGCAGTTCGACACGCCATGTGAAGTGCGCAACGACCCGGAGAGCCAGGGACTAAAGCTGATCGCAGAATCGCCGCAGCAGCGGGGGTAAAGAGAACGCCGGAGGGATGAGATGATGGGCTTGGACTGCAGTGGTCGCGCCTTTCCAACAGGCCGGCATCGAAGTGATACGTGTGTAAATCAGAAGTCGGGAAGAGTACTAGTCCGTCTTTCCCAACTACCCAATGGTGCCGCCCTCACCGGATCCAGTCCGCTGCTATAGCATCAATTGTCCGCCATTTACTTCAATCGATTCGCCACCAATATAGCTGGCAGCATCCGACGCAATGAACACGATGACCTTCGCACATTCCATCGCGCTGCCCACGCGACCGAGAGGAATCATCTTTGCAAAATTTCTCATTGATTCTGGAGTCGAGAAAACCTCGTGAAAAGGAGTATCAATTACTCCGGGGTTCACGCAATTTACCCTGATACCGTGCGGGGCAAGCTCCTTCGCTAGAGACTTTGTCAAGGTAATAACGCCTGCCTTAGCAGCGGAGTACGCACCAGACCCGGGGCCACCGCCGTTTCTTGCAGCGATCGAACCTATGTTGACAATCGCCCCCGTTCCCCGCTCGACCATTGCATTCCCCACGATCTGCGACATCAGGAGTACGCTCCTCAGGTTCAGATTGATAACTGCATCCCAGCTTGCCACTGATTGCGTCATGAGTGGTGCTCTCTCAATGAGTGATCCCGCATTATTAACAAGGATGTCGATTGGGCCTAAAAGGGAGACCGTCTCGTCGATTAGAAATCTGATTGCTTCTGGATTTTGGACATCGGCTCGAATTGAACATGCAGTGCCTCCAGACTGCCGGATCTCATCTCGTATCGCTCCGGCTCCTTTTTCATTGTTGTGAAATCCTAATGCCACCCGAGAGCCGAACTTGCCAAATAGAGCTGCCGTCGCCGCGCCAATCCCGGATGATGCGCCAGTTACCAGCACTACCTTGTCCTGCAAGTTCAAATAGTCACTGCATGCGAAAGCCGCATTATCCTGAAGGTTCGCGTAATTCGGCATTTGCCACCCTTTCCTTCCGACTTGTCTGCCAATCGATCTCGATACGCTGGCGAAATTGATTTGAATTAAGGTCGTCCATTGGTTTGCGAGGATGCTCATTGTGCCCAGGCTGGCCTAGCCTCAAACAGGGACGGATTTATAGTGGAGCTGTGGTAAGGACGTCCGTTGCATTGCAATGCTTTTCTCCCAGGCTCGCTAAGGCGCCAGTCATGTAGCCGAGAGTGTGCGCCATTCCCGCATGCCACGGAGCAGAGCAGGACATCTGCGGCGTGTGATCTGGAATAACTACACCCTGGAAGCCATTCCGCTTGAGTATTGCCAAAATTCGCACCATGTCGACGTCGCCTTCATCGATAAACGTTTCATGGTAGTTGGGGACCTTCCCTTTGATATTTCGCAAGTGGACGTAGGCTACCTTGCCCTGGCCGCTATATCGGTTGACTGCGTCATATACGTCTCCCTCCGTCATCTCAGCAAGAGTCCCGACGCACAGTTCCAAGGCGTTGTTGCGGCTCGGCATCAAATCAATCACTTTTTGATACATAGACGGCTGATAGACGAGGCGAGGCTGACGACGCATGGTCGGCATGGGGGGGTCGTCGGGGTGAAGCGCCAAACGCACGCCAGCGTGTTCCGCCACTGGAATGATCTCTTCCAGGAATTGAGCGAATCGACGCCACAATTCATCGTGAGAGATGGAGGGGAGGATGCCATCGCCTCTGTCTTCATAGACCATATTCCAAACAGTTCCTTTGGGGACGGGAACCTCATCAGCCGGACCATCCATGCCTGTAGTTATTGCGTGGCCTCGTCCAAACGGACCGCTAACGCGTCCACATACACCGGCGATGCTGAAGTTGTAGCCGAGGATAGGAATCTCTGCTTCCCCCATCCTTCTCACGATCGTCTTGACGTTTTCGATATGCTCTGCTCGCCGCGGACCATCCAAAAGCACGTCGTACCAGTGTGCAGGATCGAGGTTTTCGATTCCGGCAAGGGTGAGGTCCGCCGATTCGATTGCGAGTCGCGCAGCGCGCATCTCCTCGACGGTCCACAATGATCCAGGGTCTCCTGCAACTCCCCATGGAGCATACTTATCTCCGGTCGGCTGATTGCTCCTTGGATTTGCAACACCTTTATGGAAGTAGTCGACTAAGTGAATAATGACGTGAGTGCAACCTGCTTGGCGAGCAAAGTCGTAGTATTCGGTTTTCAACATATGACGATAAAGGCCCAGTCCAAGCTTCATTGAACGCTTCCCTCCCTTTAGTTCAACCGTGCTACATGATTCCATGCTTTCGAAAAGCCGCGACCGCGCTCATGCCTTCTTCGAGAGCTTTTCTCACCGTTCGTTCTCCTCGGACCTTTTCGAGCGCCAAAGTAAAAGTCTCCCTCTCTGCTTCAGCCGGAATCACCACTACTCCGTCAATGTCACCAAAGAGAATGTCTCCTGGCCGAACGGATACGCCGCCGATTTCAATGGCAACGCGAAAATCATGGACCTTGTAGCGGGGCGCCGAGTCCTGGCCATACGATCCGAAACAGAAGGTGGGATAACCCAGAGCCAAGATTTTCCGGGTGTCTCTTACGTACCCATTCAACACGGCTCCCCGGGCTCCGCATTTGAGAGCGCGCACGCTCATCAATTCGCCCCAAAGTGCATTACGAGGAGACGAGCCGGTGCTGATATAGATCTCGTTTGGCCGCAGATCATCCAGCGCTTCAAGCATCAAGCCAAAAGGCTTTCCGCTCAGCGGATTTCGAGAGTCCTGAACCGTAACCTGAAATGCATCGCCCGCAAGCACTGGCATGGCACGACCAATCACGATCATCTGTGGAGATAGCGGGCGAATCTCTGGGGACAGGTACTGATGCACCAGATTCTGCTTATCGAGGACGTCACCTACCACGCACGTAAAGAGTTCTTTCTCCGCAAGCGAAAAGAGCTCTTCGTCAGTCTGCCAAAGCTGCATCGATCCCTCTGTTATGAATGATGTATCGGCCTTTCAACGAATTCGAGCGCCGGCAATTTCCGTTCCATCTGTTGCGATACGCACGGTCACGATCTCGTGCGGATGAATCGTAAAGCCAAACTCGTGGCCATCTTTGACTGGCAGTTGACCCTGGTCTCTTTCGACAGCATCGGTTTGCCATGCACTCACCAACCGAAAAGCGGGGAGGCGAATAGCTACTGATCGCGTTTCTCCTCCAAGATCGAGGAATCGAAGGATAGTCCCATTCTGATCTTCCGCTGGTTTCCAAGTTTCGAGAAGCAAATTGGCGTCGCCGATCTGAGCAAAGCTGCCTTGTGCGCCATCCAGGAGAAGTGCTTGATTCGGAGCCTTATCCTCGCGGGTGATCTCATCGAATTCAAGCGGAGTGACCTCCTCCCACCCCATGCGGCTCAATTGGCCCTCATTTGTTGATGTTGCGCTCGTGACAACATATCGGAATTGGAACTTACCTCCCTGACTACCCACGTAATTGTCTTCCCAGTAATTGTTCATCACGAAAGAAAAGATCGTGGCTCGCCTGTCGCCAAATGTATCGAGCCATTGGCCACGATCGACATCGCCAAGCGTTACGAGCGGAACGTCGAGAGGCAAAACCGAAGCGGAAACGCCATCTGCCTGAACCGAGACCCAATGCTGCACCGAAAACCATTCATGGCCTGCGCCAGGGTACATATTCTTGGCGGGATCCATAGAAGTGGTCTGAATTTCGTATCGGAATTGTGGATGGTTGACCGCAAAAGGAAATGCGAAATAAACGGCCTCTTTCGCAGATTCCTTATCCTTTTCTATGTCTTCAACAAACTCGATCTTCTTTTCATGCTCGAATAGCCGAATGGTGGTCACGATTGCCGGTGTACTTGTGGCGGTGCTCTCCATCTGGGCTTCCATCCCGTATGGTGTGCGCGACACGGCAAGGATCTTGCCGTCGTGCGCTGGATGGATCTGCAAATCGAGCTTACCGCGGTACCAGGTCATGTGCTGGTTGTTTGCGGGGTTTGCATCTGTGACATAGAGATACTGACCGAGGCGATAGTTGCTCTGCTGATCAACCATCTCTCTGTGTAGCTCCTTGTCATATACACTGCGTACCGCTCCACTCGGGGCGTCGAGCTCAACCCGATAATAGGGGCTTTCCAGGACGGTCGTTTGAACGGAAATTGGAGACGTGGGCGGCTCAGTTGCTGTCCGGAACCGATAAACCTTGTATCCTAGTGCCGGAACCTCCTGCGCTACGAAGCGGACACGATTAAGTTCGTTCTCCGTGCGAACGATCTGGACCGGAATTACGGAATCCGAAGAGGGGTCGAAGAGTTCTTGCGTCTTTCTAAGGTCGAATTCGACCAAGCCGCTGCGAGACCAATTTAGTGTATTGAAAACGATTAAGCTGTTCGCTCCAGTCGAAATCGAATTAGCCAAAGTCGCCATGCTGGCTTTCATTAAAGAATCGGCTGAAGCCTGCGCACTAATCGCGAACGAATCCTTAATCGCAAGTTGTTCTGTGGCCTCGCTGCTTCCTGGATCGCTGACACTATTTGCAGAATCCCAAGTGTGCTCGTCCATGAGGATCATGCTGGTCCACATGTCGTTCAGCGCCGATTTATCGACAGCGATTCGCGGATCAATCAATGAAGCGATCGTGGAGAGTTTCTCGGCAGACGGTCCCCGGCTCTCACTCGCCCGTTCCATGGCGACATAGAACGCATCAGACGCAACTCCTAGCTCCCAATAAGGGCCGCCGTCCCCGCTGTATGTTGGAATGTTATCGCCCAATTGTTGGCGAATGGCCTCCAGTGCGTCATGAAAGCCAGCGTATTCGATCCGCGGATATGCCCATTTCGCGTTCCATTTATCCGCCAACTCCGCTTGCTCCGGGAACAGGTCGTAATTTTCGGATTGCGTTCCGAAGACGATCGCGGCCGACGCTCGATACTCAGGGTCTTCAAACTGGTGCAGGAATAATGGAATGGTGTCCTCGCCTGCCGTGAGAATTGGCGGCAACCCAAATAGATAGGACATCTGAAGGTAGGAAAGAGAATACCAGGAGAGAACCTTCTGGCCATCAGGCGCACTCCACCAAAAAGGCGAATGGTGATTGAGATGGCCCTGCCTCAAAACAGGCGCGCGGTGGTTATTCGCGGCTGCGACAAAGTCCTTTATGCCTGAGGAGGCCAAAATCGAAGCGTAGGACCAAGAATATGACGGGACGTCGGTGATGTTGGCGTAGTTAAACGGAGTCTTGTGTTCGCGACTGAAATTGGCGCTCGGATAGAGCGATCGAATGAGCGTCTCCGCAGTAGGAAAGCCTGTAAGGAGATTCGCGTATTGCGCAGGAACGAATAGTTGTCCCTTTTGGATCGCAGCAATGACCCGATTCTGTTCTTCAACGCTACGAGTTCGTAGAAATTGTTCGAGGGGCCATTCTCCGTCCGTGCTGAAACGAAAGTCAGGATGCTTCGCAATAAAGTCCATGGCCTCATCAATAGCCCGTGCTTGTACCACTGAGACTTTTGACTGAAAATCGGTGAATCCAACATCCAGGTGGATATGGGGAACCAAGAAAAGCGTCCATTTCTTCTGAGGTCTAACGGCCCGCTCCCAGTGAACGCTTTTCTTCTCGCCTACACGCCAATCCACTTTGGCAAGCGATTGAGAGGAGAACTCCTTTACTTCGAACGGAACCCTTGCTTCACCAAAATCCCGGGACACTCCAATCTGCTTCTGATACTTCTTGCCGTTAAGAATGAGCGATACGCCGTCTTGAGGTGAGAACTTTTGTGTGCTGCGGATTGTCACATTGACAAGCTCGGCAAGGCCATTATCCTGATTTCGAAAGAAGTCGGTAGGTTCGATTCGAGTCGAAGAATTGCGGTCGACTGATTTCGTAACCAAGCGATCCAGTTCGATTGCGTCGTAAGTGAATCCAGTACCTGGGACGGCTTCATCGGCCTCCTCGACAGCCTGGAATGCGATCGTATTTAAACCCGAATGGAGGAAGGACCCGGGGAAAGCGAATGCAATATCGGCACTCGAATAGACGGGGTCATAGGCCGCGCTGGTGTTACCCATACGGTCATCAAGTTTTGGCTCCGGGTAAAATATCCCCGACTTTCCATTTATAGTCACGTGCAGGGCAGGAATGCTCTGGAGCTCAAAGAGAAGCGACACCTTGAGTTGATAGGACGCGGCCAGATCATTGTTGATCTGGAACTCGATCGTTCTCGGACTCGCAGCCGCTTGATCGGGTGGCGCGTCTTTTTGCGAAGGCACTGCCGGTTGAAATGCATACCAGTCCTTCGCGGCAACGCTCTGACCAACAACGTACCTTGTCTCATCTTTGGGTTGTCCTTGCGCAAGCTCCGAGGAGGAGCCATCAAAGACCCCGATCTGAAACACGCAATTGGCGCTACCCCCTTGCGGAGGCGATTGCTGGCCATATGAAGTGATGCACAAAGAAGTCGCGGCAGCGAGAGCGAAAGCGATCTTTCGGCGGCAAAGCAATTGAGTCTCATCCTCTCTTTACTTAGTGGTGGCCGGTATCCAGCGAAGATCATGACGGTCTAGATATTGAACAAGAATGGACCATCAAGGGGCGTCCCCTCGTGAAAACCTTGCCCCGACCAGTTGTAGATCGTGTACTTCGCTAGAACATCACTTTCAGCGCGAATTGAATATCCCGGCCCGACGACGCCGTTGATGTAATTAGTCCGAAAGATTTGGAGTTAGCGGTGTTTACGGGAATCGCATAGTTTGAGTGGTTGAACACATTAAAGAACTCCGCGCGGAATTGCAACTTGAGCTGCTCCTTCACCGGGATGTCCTTGAACACACTCAAATCAACGTCCTTCTGAGGTGGTCCCAAGAGATCGTTGCGACTCTCGTTCCCCCACGTGTATTGCGCAGGAACTGCAAATGCGGCCGGGTTGAGCCACTGTTTGCTTGTAGCCGTGAATGTACGGAGATAAGGGGCCGCTCCTGTTCTCCGGGCCCGCTGATTCGAGCCACCCACGTTGGCTACATCGCTGCCTGCCTGCGCATCAAACGCCGCCCCAGAAGCGAGGCTGGCAATCGCTCCGAGGTTCCAATTGCCTGCAACCGTTTGAAGAACCGATGGCGCATGATTCAAGTACGCCTGGCCACGGCCAAAAGGAAGGGAGTACACGCTGCTTACAACGAGCAACTGTCGCCTGTCAAAATCAGCCGGACCATAATCCTGGCGTAGGTTGTAGGCATTCTCTGGTCCTGCAGTCTGAGCACTCGACTGAATGTCCAGCGCCTTCGAGTATGTGTATGCTACGTTGAAAAACAAACCGTGAGAGACAGTCTTTTTCAGCTGAGCTTGCAACCCGTTATAGTTTGAGTAAGCTTCATTCGTATCGAACGGGAAGACTCCGCCATACTGAGGATAAGGTTCGCGAGACTTTACAGAGCCTGGTCCGGGGACTAGGGGGGAGTTGCCAGTGACTTGACCAAACAGGTGGTGGCTTTCCGAACCCACATAGTCGATCAGCAACACGAGGGAATTGCTAAGCTGGTTCTCTACTCCAAGGTTATATTCAATGGAGTAAGGGATCTTGTTGTTTGGATTGGCAGCAAAGCTTGCAAATGGCACAGCCGCCCCACCAGCGAAAAAGGATGCTGCGGTGGGCATTGAATTCACATAAAGATTCGGAAGACCGCGGTTTTGGCTTGTAACGACTGCGTCGATTGACGTCGGCCATGACAATCTTTCGTCCTGATTCTCCTGGGCAACTGAGTTGTTATGGTCGTCCAGCTTTGCAACCGCAGCCCGGATTACAGTTCGATTTGTGGCTTTGAACGCCAGCCCGAGCCTCGGCTGGTAACCATTGTGTTGGGCATAGAAATATCCGGAGGGGCACGTAGCCTGCGGAAAGTTCGGAGCTACCGCCTGATTTACGCAGAACTGTCCGTTGAGCGCGTTGAGAGACCCAATGACTCTTCCGTGATAATCAGGAGGGCTGACGAAATCGTAACGAAACGCCAAGGTGAGCGCCAGTCTTCTGGTGGCCTGCCATTGGTCCTGTGCGTAGCCTCCGTACCAATTAACTGATTGGTTAATGCCCGTGGTGCCGACCCATGCCGAGAAATTATCGGGCAGGCCGAGAAGAAAGCTAGCCGGCCCCAAGCCGTCTGGTAGCGCTGTTGTGCCCCCCAGAGAGGTTGCGTTCTGAGTGAACGTAAGGCCGAAGTTCCAGCCGTCGGTGATGCTGTGGATGTGATAGTACATGAAACCCGTGCCGAAGGTGTGGGCCCCCCAAACTTTGCTGAAATCGGCATGATATTCGTAGTTGTTCTGCGGTCCGTTCAAGGTGTCGCTTTGAGAAACTCCGGTGTAACCATTTGTGAGGCTTATGGCAGGTCCCAGATAGTTACCATACTTTGGGGGTTGAACAAGTTGCCAGTTTATTGAATTGACAAAGGCCTGTCCCGCGGCCTGATCGTAATTTGCGATGTTTGTATGTGTGTCCGCGAAATGGAGTTGCAACACGGAAGAGTTTCCAAACAAATGCGTGTATCCGAAGACCAGCTGCTGCGCGTAATTGACTACGTAATGAGAATAGCCTGGGAGTGCCTGCGGGGTGGTCTGCGTTGCGTTGTCACGGTTATAGCGTCCGAAAATACTGTCATTATCCCCAAAACGGTGATCAAGACGAACGCCATATACGTCACTGGAAATTGCCGTGACGCCGGTGAACGCTAGATTCTGCGCCCCATTCACGTTTGGAGCGGGATAATACTTCGCGATCAGGAGTGCGGACGCTGGATTTATGCTCGACGCTGGAATAATATTGCCAGGGAATGGATCGCGAATCATCAAACTCGGATTGACCGGATCTGGCCTGCTCGTGGTTGGGTCATAAATTTCGTTTTTGTACTCGGGACGGCCAAGGTCGTCGGTTCCCACCTGAGCGCCGAGTAGCGCAGAAAAGTCACCTCCAGCCATTGCCTTTGCGAGCGTTTCCGCTGTCTTGGTTTGTGATTTGTTGGACCGAAATCCTTCCCAGTAACCTGAGAACCAAGTGTCCTTGCGTCCGTTGGCGAAGGGAAGAGGTACAGGTCCGCCAAAGTAAAGACCATATTGGTTCTGCCGATACGGTAAGCGCGTACGCGCGGGAAAGGTTTGGGCATCAAGAGCGTCGTTTCGAATGAACTCCCACAGATCGCCGTGGTAAGTGTCCGTCCCCGATCGCGTCGCAATGTTGATGTTTGCCCCCGAGGTGGTCGCAAACTGCGCGTCGGTAATATGGGCCTGGACATTGAATTCATCAAGCGCATCCGGAGGAGGACTGATCGCCCATATGTCCGTATAGATATTGTTGTTCAGCACGCCGTCCATGGTGAAGTTGTTTTGCTGCGGACGTTGTCCGCTCACGGAAGGAACGATCGCTCCCGCCCCTAAGGCGATGGTCTTACTAGCTTGCTGCGGCCCTTCCACCGGGGATGCGCCGGGTGAAAGAAGCGTCAGGCTCGTAAATTGGCGTCCGTTCAGCGGAAGGTCAACTGTTGTTTCGTGATCTACAACATCGCTGAGCGTCGCGGAAGTTGTGTTCATGGGAGGCGCTGCGCTCGACACTTCCACGCGTTGGACACTGTTTCCGACAGTCAACTTGAAGTCGATTGTGGCTTGCTCGTTTACGTGGAGTTGCAGAGCCGGTCGCTCCGAAGGTGCAAAGCCGTCTTTCGACACGACCATGCTGTAGGTAGCCGGTGGCAACTGCGGAATCACATAGCGCCCGCGCTCATCGCTAACCGCCTTTCGAACGCCGTTCGTACCGAGGTCTGTAACAGTAATTGTTGCGCTGGGGATGGCAGCTCCGGTCGGATCCAGAACCGTGCCTGTGATGAGTCCGTTTGTGGTTTGTGCAATGCCTTTGGGTCCCAGCACCAGGCTCAGGACAACAACCGCAAATGACACACTGAATGCCATTGAGCCGAGCCACCCCTTCGACCGGCGTCGACTCGCAGTTGTACGGAAGGTCTGATTTACCGCTGTCCCACTCTGTATCTGCTGTACCATAGATAGCCCCCAAGAGACGGTCATCGTCTTATCGCCCTTTCTGTGAATCACGCGCCCTGACTCTGGATTCGAGCCTCCGTGTCATTGCTCCACACGATCCTGAATAGTGCTTGTCAAAGATGTGCTCTCCGGAATGCAGACGAGCCTAGTATGTACTTTCGTGTGCTTGCAAGGGCCTTTTTACGCAGAAATAGTCCTTTTTGCGTACACAGGCCAAATTCTTAGATCGACCCCTTTCTGATCTCGCGTATAGTTTCAGGTTAATGATGCAGCCCAATCAGGCGTTTGAATCAATAGCGCGACCGGCGAAAAGTGCGCTGGTTGATCGTGCATTTCACACCCGCGTTTGGAATTGAGAATTATCCATCGGCCCTACGGTAAACCGTGAAGAACATGACAACAAAGACAAAACGAAAACGAGTGAAACACATTGCATTGGCACTTCCTTTGGACATTGTCTTTGTCGAACGTCTGCTGCCTGGAATTTTGGATTTCGCCAGAGATCAAGGTGGATGGGTGTTCACTCGAATTCCCGAACGCTTAACTTCTTCGTTTGAATGGTTGCGCAACTGGGAGGGTGATGGCGCATTTGTGCTAATCAGCAATAAGACGGACGTCAAAGTGGCACAGTCCCTGCCTATACCAATTGTGAATGTCGGTGGATATGTAAAAGATGCGCGAGTTCCCACAGTTACGCTGGATCAGCAGATGGTTGGGCGCCTCGCAGCAGAGCATCTCTTGGCGCGACGGTTCCATCGCTTCGGCTACTACGGAGTCCGTGACTTATGGTATAGCGAGCAACGTCGGATCGGATTTGAGACGGCACTCCTGGAGGCGGGATACAAATGCAGTTCGATTGAAAGTACAAATTTAATCCGATCCCCTTGGGATTGGCGACGAGTCGGAGGGCAACTGGCCAGATGGCTAAGATCGCTTCAACTTCCCGTTGGAATCATGGCGAGTTGGGATCTCCGCGCACAGATGTTGAGTGAAGCCTGCGCAATGATCGGCCTTCGAGTACCGGAAGATGTGGCTATAGTCGGCGTCGACAACGACCCGATTGCTTGCGAGTTCTGCATTCCACAATTGACAAGTGTGTCACGCAACGATCGGGAAGTAGGCTGGCAGGCTGCAAATCTGCTTTCCCAACTCCTTGAGGGGAAGCGGTCTTTAAAGCTCCCCATTCTCATCGCCCCCGACCGGGTTGTGGCGCGTCGATCCACTGATACCCTTGTCATCGAGGACGCTGAGGTTGCAAGGATAGTGCAGCAGGTTCGGGATCACTTGAACGAGGTTTTTGGCGTGGAACGTATATTGCGACTGAGTCCGCTTTCTCGTCGTCAACTCGAACAACGATTCCGCAGGAGTGTCGGATCTTCGCCATATGCGTTTTTAAACGAGCTTCGCGTCGAACGCGCAAAGCTGCTGCTTGCCCAGTCGCACAAACGAGCGCTCACTACAGTGGCTTCTGAGTGCGGCTTCAGTGAGTTGCGTCGCTTTCGGATGGTCTTTCGTCGCATAACAAAGTTGAGCCCGGCAGAGTATCGCCGAAACTGCGTTCAACAGATTCCAAGCCGTGCAAGTGCGCCTTTGTAAGCCGTCCTGGGGGCGGTACCGCCGTCCTATGCACGCCTGCGGCGGACAATGATGTGTTCACCCTCACAGGCGGCAACAACCTGTCCCGCCTGTGCTCACTTTGCGCATTCGCATCTGCTGTTCAACAGCAACAACGAATTGCTCGAGTCACTCAAGAGCGACCCGGGTGCGATTCCGGTTTATGCGGCCGCACCTCAGGAGGTGAACCGCGATCATTTTTTCAGTTGGAAGACGCGTTCCATGGGCAGCCACTTTTCTCCAGGCTGAGCGTCGGGCATGGCCTGCTGGAAGTTCCACATCAACTGTTCCCATTCCAACACTTTCGTATTCTGTTGATCAGCCCGGGCCTTCGCCTCTAACGAAAACTTCGCGTTCGCCTCCATGATCATGAACATGCGCGTGCCGCGTAGATAAGTCTCTATGTCCTCGACGCCCGAATCTTTTATGCTTTGTGTGATCTCCGGCCAAATCTTCTCGTGATATTTCCGATATTCGGTAATGAGCTTCGGATCGTTCTTCAGGTCGAGCGTGAAGCAGAAACGCCGGGTCATGATTCCTGTGCCATGCGAGCCATGGATGGTGATTCTTCGCTCAGGCTATTGCTGGGCTTGTAGCCACTTACGGCGAAGTAAAAAATGTAAACCTAACAGACCAGTGGGACAACGAATGCGGTGCGGATGTTTGTGGCGTCGGAGATGCGTCCCATGATTGCCGGGAGAATTGCGCCTCCAAGAATCGCCATGACCTGGAGAGAAGAGCCGCGTTTGGTCAATGGGCCAAGATTCTTGATGCTGAGAGCAAAAATTGTAGGGAACATGATGGAGTGGAAAAAGCCGATCAGCACAAGGGCCCAGACGGATGAGGGACCATTCACCGAGAGAGCGACGATTATTGAAGTTAACGAGCCAGCTCCGAAAATCGAGAGAAGGCGCGGTGCGGGGATGCTTTTCATCAGTGCAGATCCGCCGAAACGCCCGAGCATGAAGCCGATCCAGTGTCCTAGCAGGTAATACCAGCCGCTGCGGGCGGTCAACCCGGGCAGATTGTGCTGCGCAAAGCGGATTACGAGGCTGCCGACTCCGACCTGCGCGCCGACATAGAGGAATTGCGCGAGAACACCTTTGACGAGGTGCCCCTGCTGTAGCACCTTTTTCCAAGATGCTCGTTCGTCGATGCCGGTCTCTGCGCCTTTCTCGCTAACTTCCGGAAGATGCATGATAACGATCAGTACAGCGACAACGACGAAGATGCACGCGATCATCGCATAGGGAAGACGCACGCTGCTCGCCTGCGCGGTCCGGTAGGCTTGTTCCTGCACCGATGAAAACGCGGCCCGCTGCTCGGGCGTAATTTCTTTGCCGCTTAGAATGAAGAGGCCCAGCAACATCGCGTATACCGCGCCCACTGCGTTGAAGGATTGCGCTAGATTCAACCGACGTTCAGAGCTGTCACCGGGGCCGAGAATGGTCACGTATGGATTTGCCGCAACTTCAAGAAAACTCTGGCCGCAAGCCATGACAAATAGCGCGACGAGGAAGAACGCATAGGTTCCGGCTGCCGACGCGGGCACGAATAACAACGCTCCGGCCGCACACAAAGCCAAACCCGTGAGGATGCCGCGCTTGTAGCCGATCCTTTCCATCAGGCGCCCCGCAGGAAGCGCTGCCAGACAATAACCGCTGAAGAACGCTACCTGAATAAAAGATGACTGGAAATCGCTCAGCGCGAACGCATTCTTAAATCGCGGGATCAGAATGTCGTTAAGGTTGACGCCAAACGCCCAGAGAAAAAACAGGCTGGTGATGAGGATGAACGGAGCCACGTATCGCCGTTCCGTAAGTGGCGAGGAGTTGGCCATGGTTATGTCAGCGACCGGTCGAGATGCACGTAGCCGCCATCCACGAAAATGTGCTGGGCGGTGATATGCGCTGCGCGGGCAGAAAGGAGAAATACTACCATTGCGGCGATTTCTTCCGGGGCTGTCATGCGCTTTTCAAGAGGAATTTTGGCGAGAATGGACTTGAGTTTCTCTTCCGGCTGAGGGAAAGTGTCGAGCCATTGACGATAGAGCGGCGTCATGACTTCGGCAGGAACAATGGCATTCACGCGAATGCCGATACAGACATAAATGCAGTTGTAATCGCCCTTCACGTTGACGCGGATGATGCGGTCGAAGGCATCTTCGGGCGTAGCTTCGACGTTTCCGATCTGGGAGATGCCGGCATTGTTGACAAGAATGTCGATTCTGCTTTGCTTGGCGAGGTGATCGAATGTTGAGATGACTTGCTTTTTGATCGCTGACGTCACAGCTGTGCGCGGACGCTGAGCCGCCGGCAGTGGCGATCTCTTTTGTGACTGCCTCGGCGTCGTTCAAGTTTAAGTCGAGAATCCGCACGGTTGCGCTATCGGCAGCAAATTTGGGCGCTATGGCTCGACCGATGCCACTCCCTGCGCCGGTAATGACAGCTGTTTTTCCGTCGAGACGAAATTCGCCTTGCGCGCTCAGAGGGAAACACCTCGCTTCCAGGGAATGAAATCCTCCTGAGATTTCAACTCAGCTTTGGTGCGAGTCTCGCCGCTGGCGACCGCGATCACAAGATCGAGAACGCGTTCGCCCATCTGTTCGATTGTAGTTTCGCCGGAAATGATGGAGCCGGTATCAATATCAATGATGTCAGGCATTCCGTCGGCCAAGGTGGAGTTCGTCGAGAGCTTGATGACCGGCGTGATCGGGTTGCCGGTCGGAGTGCCGAGGCCGGTAGTAAATAAAACGACCGTCGCGCCAGCGCCGACCTGGGCGGTGACGCATTCGACATCGTTGCCCGGCGTGCATTGCAGGTTGAGGCCGGGTTGCGTCGAATATTCGGGGTAGTCGATGGCCGCGCCGACGGGGGACGTGCCGCCTTTCTTGGCTGCGCCAGCGGATTTCATGGCGTCTGTGAGTAGGCCGTCCCGAATATTGCCCGGACTGGGATTCAGCGCGAAGGTCGCTTTGACAGCGGCCGCGCGCTTTTCGTATTCGCGCATGAGATAAATGAAATGGTCCGCGACCTCGGGGGACACCGCGCGGTCGATCAGTTCCTGTTCGACGCCGCAGAGCTCGGGGAACTCGGAGAGGATTGTGCGCGCGCCGAGTGCAACAAGCAAATCCGAGGTGTGACCGATCGCCGGATTGGCCGAAAGACCGGAAAAACCGTCGGAGCCGCCGCACTTGAGACCGACACACAGATGCGAGAGATCAGCAGGAGCGCGGTAGGCTTTGTCGGCCTCGATAAGGCCGCGGAAGGTCTGCTCGATTGCGTCGGAAAGCATGACGAACTCTGATCCGCTTTTTTGCTGCTCGAGAATGACAAGAGGCTTGTTGAAACTGGGGTTGCGACGTTCGATCTGCTTGCGAAGAATGTCAATCTGAGCGTGCTGGCAGCCGAGGCTGAGCACGGTCGCTCCGGCAACGTTAGGATTGTGCAGATATCCGGCGATCAGCCCGCAGAGATTGTTCGAGTCCTCGCGCGTGCCGCCGCAACCGCCTTCATGCAGAAGGAACCGGATGCCATCGACGTTGGAGAAGACGCGGGCAAAAGGGGAGTCGTTGCTTTTTTCCGCAGCCGGGGCCTTTGGCGCTTTGCCTTCGCGATGTGCTTTGACTAATTCTGCGACCTGGCGGCGATAGAGCTGCGGAGGGGCAAAGCCAAGCTCCTCCTCGAAGGCCTGCTTCAGGTTCAAAATATTACGGTTCTCGCAGAAAACCAGCGGCACCACGATCCAGTAATTACGCGTCCCGACTTGGCCATCGGAGCGCACATAGCCCATGAATTTGTGCCGTTCCCAGGGGGAAATGTCGGGAGCGCACCAGTGGAATTCGTGCTGCTTTTCGCGGTACGCGTCCGATTGATGATGCACATTGCCGGTGGTGAGCAATTCTCCGCGGCGGACAGCTGCGAAGTCCTGCCGACGAGGACGCCGTACATCGTTACGCGTGCGCCGGTTGGCAAATCTTCAGTAGCGAATTTGTGCTTGGCCGGAACCCTCGAGATCAGCGTAAACCCATCGCCATTGTGTTCGACGGTTTCGCCCTGGCGCAGATCGCTCAGGGCGATGAGCACGTTGTCGCGCGGATCGAGTTGAAGAATCAAGATAACCTCTATTTCAATCATATATCATGATTGGTATTGAGCTTTCAATCATTATGTGAGATTCTAGCGTGCGTGAGCGGGAGTGCCTCTAGAGCGAATCAATGACAATTCTCACGCTACGCGGTGCAATACATAGACTTGGCGACCTACGCGGCCATTGGCAGGGCCCACAAATTGCAGTCCACGGCCGCTCATTCGAGTTCGACTCAGCTGCTTTGTCCCAGCTTCATTCGAATTGGGATAGATTCGCATGTGGCTGTCGTTCTCTCCCTGTACTCTGACGGAAATGGAAGACTTGACGAATGTCGCCTAGATCAAACTACGACAAATACCCCTGTACTCCCGCGAGCACCAGCGCGGCGTATTGCTGGGTGGGGTGGCGGAACATCATTGATCGATTGAAGCCTTATTCGGCAGAGAGCCGATGCACTCTCGCTGTTGAATGCTACCCGGGTACTTTTGAAGGATCGATCAAAGACGCGCTGGTCGAGGGTTTGCGTCCTACTGAAGTTGTTTATACCCCGGACTTGCTGAAGGCGCCGAACTGTGTGGACAAGATGTTGGCCCCCGTTCTGGGCGATGACCCAGTCTTCGGACACATGAACGACATCGGTCTAGAAGCATTTTTCGAGGAGGCAAAGCTCGGTAAGGCACGGCAGAAAGTCGCAAGCTGGCAGCAAGGATTACTGCTCGTGGTCGGCGTCGGCGCGTCGATCGTTTCGCTACAGCCGGACGTCCTTATTTACGCCGACTTGGCACGCTGGGAGATACAAGGCCGGCAGCGCCGAAATGAGATCTCAAATTTGGGCACAGACAATATCGAGGAAAGTCCGAGTCTGAAATATAAAAGAGCCTTCTTTGTTGACTGGCGCGCCGCCGATCGCCTCAAAAGGGAACTTCTGCCGAAAGCCCATTTCTTCTTAGACACAAGTAGTTCCACGCCAAAGCTCGTCGCTGGCGATTGCGTGCGAGCGGGCATCAAGACAGTCGCGAGTCGGCCCTTCCGCGTGGTGCCTTACTTCGACCCCGGCCCGTGGGGCGGGCATTGGATGGAAGAGGTATGCAACTTGCCGAAGGACGCACCGAATCATGCTTGGTGTTTCGATTGCGTTCCCGAAGAAAACAGCTTGCTTCTTGGCTTTGGCGATCTACAAATTGAGTTGCCTGCGATTGACCTGATCCTTCTTCATCCCCGTGAATTACTCGGAGAGTATATTTACAGCCGATTTGGCGCGGAGTTTCCGATCCGTTTTGATTTCCTCGACACGATGGGCGGCGGAAACCTTTCCCTGCAGGTCCATCCGCGTACGGAATACATTCGCAAGCAGTTCGGAATGGATTACACGCAAGATGAAAGTTACTACTTGTTGGACGCTGGCGAGGATGGCTCCGTTTATCTCGGCCTGAAGAAGGGAATCGATCGAGAGGCAATGGCCGGCGAACTGCGGCTCGCACACGACAGTGGGCCGCCGTTTTGTGCAGAAAATTACGTGAACAAGTTTCCTGCCAAGAAGCACGATCACTTCCTGATTCCGGCTGGAACGATTCACTGTTCGGGAAGAAACAGCATGGTGCTCGAAATCAGCGCGACTCCGTATATCTTCACGTTCAAGCTGTGGGATTGGGGGCGGCTCGGCCTCAATGGCTTGCCGCGGCCGATTCATCTTAATCATGGAATCGCAAACATCGACTGGGACCGGCAAACGGACTGGGTGCAGCGGAACCTGATCAACCGAGTCGAGTTGTTGGGTAAAGGCGCAGGTTGGACCGAGGAGCGAACGGGGCTGCACGAGTTGGAATTTATTGAGACACGCCGGAATTGGTTTACAGGTAAGACGCCGCTCGATACACAAGGCACGGTAAATGTCCTGAATCTTGTGGAGGGCAGGGAAGCAATCGTGGAAAGTCCGAGCGGCGCATTTGATCCATTTGTAGTTCACTACGCAGAAACTTTTATCGTGCCTGCGGCGGTGGGCGCGTACACGATTCGTCCCGGCAGAGAATCCGAGGGATCTAAGTGCGGAACAATCAAAGCCTTCGTACGATCGGGACAGATGTGATCTCTTAAGTGCTACTTCACAATCGTCGAAACAGACTTCAGCGCGATGTCAAGTACAAGGTTTGTAGGAGGAAGTATGCACGTGCCGGCCGCAACTGTGAACGCCGATGTTGGGCAAGCAAAGGCGCAGTCGCTCAGCTATGTCGTACTCCTGGCTGCGACCACTGCCATTTCAGGATTTCTCTTTGGCTTCGACACTGCCGTTATCAACGGAGTCCTGCTTCTCCTTCGCCTCCAATTTGCGCTTTCGAACTTGCAAACTGAAATCGCGGCAAGTTCGCTCCTGCTGGGTTGTCTGCTCGGCGCTGCCGGCGCAAGTATGATCGGCGACCGCTACGGGCGTCGCAAATCGCTGATTGCTTCGGCTCTGTTATTTGCGCTTTCTTCGGTCGGTGCGGCGCTAGCGACCACAGTCACTCTTTTTTCGGTGGCTCGCCTGTTGGGAGGTCTCGCGATCGGCCTAGCCTCCGTGCTCACGCCGGTCTATATTGCGGAGATTTCGCCTTCAAGAAATCGCGGAACGCTCGTCTCGCTGAATCAATTGGCGATAGTCGTTGGCG
>Ga0193751_1000980_pt1 | contig 19382 bp, 17 predicted proteins | sample L1c2metaG_FD_143050 | JGI IMG/M metagenome (GOLD analysis project Ga0193751, IMG submission 143050) | Soil microbial communities from a riparian zone of the East river system, Colorado, United States - L1c2 | ecosystem: Environmental > Terrestrial > Soil > Riparian zone | place: USA: East River... | reverse complement strand
CAACCCCGTTCTCTCGAGCATCAACAAGATGTTCTTCCACGCGCCCGTCGGCGACACCCATTGCGGGTTGCGGGCATTCACCAAGGATGCTTACGAGAAGATGCGCCTCCGCGCGACGGGCATGGAGTTCGCGAGCGAGATGGTCATCAAGGCTTCTTTGAAGGGAATGCGCATCACCGAGGTTCCGGTGGTGCTTCGGCCCGATGGCCGGTCTCGGCCGCCGCATCTACGCACGTGGCGCGATGGTTGGCGACACCTGCGCTTCATGCTCCTCTTCAGCCCGCGGTGGCTCTTTCTCTATCCGGGACTGGCACTGCTGGTGATCGGTCTGGGCCTGTCGGCGCTGTTGGTGGCCGGTCCGCTGCGCATCGGCAGCGTACGGCTCGACATCCACACCATGCTGGTGGCAGGCTTCCTCGCCTTGCTCGGCTATCAGCTCGTGCTGTTTGCGGTCTTCACCAAGATGTTCGCGATCCGCGAGGGGTTCCATCCGCCGCATCCAGCATTGCAGACGCTGCTTCGGTACGTCACGCTCGAGGTCGGATTGCTGGTCGGGGCGCTGATGGCTTTGGGTGGACTGGTGGCTCTCGTGCTGGCTGTCTCGAGCTGGCAGTCGGTGGGATTCGGAAACCTGAACCCGTCGACGACCATGCGTGAGGTGATCCCGGCTGTTGTCCTACTGTCGCTCGGCACGCAGACCATATTCGCGAGCTTCTTCATCAGCATCCTTTCGATCGACCTCAGCTGAAACGCCGCTCCGCGCTGGCGGTGGGCGGGACGACGCTGATCCTCGCGCCGGTCGGCTACCTCGCGATGTTCAGCGGCTTTCATGCCTACGACGACGAAGGTTCGATCCTCATCACGTTCAGGGATTACCTATCCGGGCAGCCACTGCTGACGCCAAACATCCCTTACTACGGGCCGTTCTTCTACGAGACCATAGGCGGCCTATTCAAGCTGCTGGGCATCGCACCGACCAATAACAGCGGCCGGTTGGTGACCCTTGTGTTCTGGCTGATCGCGAGCGCGGTTGCCGCGTTCGCCGCCTACCGGCTGACGCGAAACGCATGGATCACCATCGTGGTCCAACTGGTCACGTTCATCCTCCTGACCGCCCTTACTCGCGAACCGATGACCGTTTACGGCCTCCTCAGCATTCTCATGCTGGGACTGGTGGTAGCGGCAAGCTTCGCTTCCACGAAGCCTCGGGCCGCCGCTGTTGCCATCGGCGCGATCGTGGCGGCGCTATGCCTGGTGAAGATCAATGTCGGAGCGTTCGCCGCGCTGGCAGTCGTTTTCGCCTGGGCCGGCGGCCTGGCAGCGAGGTGGCGGCGATTCGCCCTGCCCGTGACGGGCCTCGTCATAACGGTCGCACCGTTGGTGCTCATGGCGAACCTGCTGGCGCGCGCATGGGTGCTCGAGTTTGCCCTTGTGGCGAGCATGTCCGCCGCCGCCGTGAGCCTCGCGTGGATACTCTCCCTACCGCCGAAAATCGCGACCCCGTCGAGCGCGTGGTTGATCGCGGCCGGCGCGATCACTGCAGCTCTCATCCTGGCAGTGGCGCTTGCCGGCGGTACGCACGTCGCGGACATGTGGAACGGGCTGGTGGTGCGCTCGGTTCGGTTCTCTCAGCTGTTCACGTGGCCGGTCGACGTCAATCCCGTCGTCGTGGTGGGGGCGGCTCTTTCGCTGGCAGCGTCCGTCGCATATTCGCGGGTTCGAGTTTCCGACTCGACGGCCGATCTCGTCCGCGTCGGTGCCGGTCTGTTCATCCTGCTTTCGATCCTGCTGCTGCCGAGCTCACTCTGGCTCTTGGGTCTATGCCTCGCATGGATCGCGACCCGGGCCCGGCAAGACGAACCGAATCAATACGTGCGGCTGCTCCTACCGGCGCTCGCCGTCCTGGAGAGCCTCCACGCGTACCCAGTCGCCGGCACGCAACTCTCGCTGGCGGCGCTCCTCTTGGTCCCGGTCGGGGCGGTCGTTCTCAACGATGGAATCACGGGCTTTACGGCGCGGGGTGCCGCTCGCGTTGCTCCGGCCGCGCTGCTTGTCGCCACCGCGGTCCTTGCGCTCGAGGGCTTCCTTGCCGGGTCCCAGTTCGCCGCGGGATCGCCATCCGGCTTGCAGGGGGCGGAACTGGTGCGGATGCCTGCGAAGCAAGCCGCGCAGCTGCGCCAGCTCGTGGCTGCGATCGACACCGACTGCTCGAGCTTCATCACGTTTCCGGGCATGAACAGCATGTACATCTGGACCGGCCAGGAGCCGCCGTCAGACCTTCGCTACGGGGTGTGGTGGCTGACGCCCGACCCGGTCGACCAGCGAGCGGTCGTCAAGCAGCTCATGGGGCGGCCTCGCCTGTGCGTCCTCAAGAACCAAACCCTCATCGATTTCTGGGCTCAAGGCCGTCAGGTCCCGCCGCAGCCGGTCGTCGACTTCATCGAAGCGTCTTTCGTGCCGTCAGCGACGTTCGGCGACTACGAAGTCCTCGTCAGAAAGCCTCAGTAAACAGGTGTTTCCGGCGTAACCGCCTCGAGCCATTTGCGGCACGAGGTCAGGAAGCGTGCTGCCTTCAACCCGTCGAGCACGCGGTGATCGAACGAGAAGCACAGATACATCATCGGCTTGATCCCGATCATTCCTTTGACCGCCATCGGCCGATCGACGATGGCCTCCATCGTAAGGATGCCCGCCTGTCCGGGGTTGATGACCGAGTAGCTGAACAGCGTCCCGAACGTCCCGGAGTTGTTGACCGTGAAGGTGCCGCCGCTGAGGTCGTCCGCTTTCAACTGTTTGTTGCGTGCTCGTGTGGCGATGTCGTTGACAGCTCGCGCGAGCCCGGCGATCGAGAGTCCATCGGCGCGCCGGATGACGGGCACCACCAGCGTGTCCTCCAGGCCGACGGAGACGCCCAGGTTGATGTCGCGATGGATGATCAGCTCCGTCTCGTTGAAGGTCGAGTTGACCTCCGGGTGCTCTCGAAGTGCGGAGAGCGTGGCGGCCATCACGTAAGGCAGATATGTGAGCGAAAACCCTTCTTGATTCTGGAAGGCCGCCTTGTTTGCGTTGCGGTTTGCGACCACGCCGGACATGTCGGCTTCCTGCGTTTGCCATGCGTGGGGGATGGTCGACTTGGAGCGGACCATGTTCTCGGCGATCAATCGCCGCACCCGCGTCAGCTGAACGACCTGATCGCCTTCTGATGGCGCGACCGGCGTGGCGGTGGGAGGCGCCGGCGCCTTGATCGCCGGAGTCGTCTTGGCGGTGGCCGCGAACTGCTCTACGTCCTTCTTGGTCACGCGGCCGCCGATTCCCGTCCCCTGCACCTTCGACAGGTCCACGCCGAGCTCCGATGCCTGCATCTGGACCGCGGGGGAATACCTGTGCTCGCCGCCGTCGAGCACTGGCGCGGGTGTCGGTGCTGGTGCTGGTGCTGGTGCTGGTGCTGGTGCTGGGGTGGGTGCGGGTCGGGGCGCAGGGTTTACTTCCGCCGCGGGCGATGCGGCAGCAGGTGCAGGCGTCGGAACGGGCGCGGCCGCCTGTTCTCCGTCGGCGCCGACATCGACGACCGCAATCTCGGCCCCGGCCTGGACGGTCTCGCCCTCTTTGGCGATGATTTCGCGCAGGATCCCACTTACCGGCGAGGGAACCTCGGCGCTCACTTTGTCGGTGTCCACCTCGAGCAGAGGCTCGAACTCGGTCACCTTGTCGCCCGGCTTCACGAGCCACCGCGAGATCGTTCCCTCGTGGACCGACTCGCCCAGCTGCGGCATTACGACGCGGGTCGTCGTTGCCATCAGTAAGCCGCGAGCTCTCGAATGGTCTTGGCGATCTTCTCCGGGTTGGGCATGAACGCCTCTTCCATGGCGGGCGCGTAGGGCATCGCGGGGACGTCCAGGCCCCCCAGCCGCTTCACCGGCGCGTCGAGCCAGCGCCACGCCTCATCGGCGATGATCGCAGCCACCTCGGAGCCGACCGCGACGCTGAAGTTGTCCTCGTAGAGCACGAGGGTCTTGCCGGTCTTGCGAGCGGACGCGACAATCGCGGGCCTGTCCAGCGGATACACGGTGCGCAGGTCGACGATCTCCACGCTCACGCCCTCGCCCTCGAGGACCTTGGCTGCGTCAAGCGCGTAATGCACCATGAGCCCGTAGCAAAAAACCGAGATGTCGGTCCCTTCGCGCACGGTGCGGGCGACCTGCAACGGAATCAGATACTCGCCTTTCGGCACGGCCTCTTTGAACATTCGGTACAGGCGCTTGTGCTCGAAGAACAGGACCGGGTCGGGGTCGCGGATCGCGGCCAGCAGAAGGCCCTTCGCTTCGTAAGGGCTCGACGGGATGACGATCTTCAATCCCGGAGTCGCGAACCGCGCCTCGATCGATTGCGAGTGGTACAGCGCACCGTGCGCGTGGCCGCCCATCGGGGCTCGGATCACCGCGGGCACCGACCAGTCGCCGTCGCTCCGATAGCGGAACTTGGCCATCTCGTTGACGATCTGGTTGAAGGCCATGTGGGCGAAGTCCGTGAACTGCATCTCGGCCACTGGCCGTTTGCCCGCAAGCGCAAGGCCGAGCGCCACGCCTGCGATCGAAGACTCGGCGAGAGGCGTGTCGATGACCCGCGCCTCGCCGAAGCGCTTGCGCAACCCGTCCGTGACCAGGAACACACCGCCCTTCTGGCCGACGTCCTCGCCAAGCACAATGACGCGCTCGTCGCGCTCCATCTCCTCGGTCAGGCACGATCGCAGCGCGGCGACCATGTTCATCTCTTCCGTCTCGACGCCCGCGGGCGGCTCGATAGCGGCGGGCACGTCGATCCCATAAACATTGGTGAGCGCGTTTTCGGCTGGCGCATCCGGCGACTCCATGCCCTGGCGCGTGGCCTCCGTGACCTCGGCTTTGACCCGCTCCTCGTCGGCCTCGATCTCTTTGGCGGTTAGCACGCCTTCGTCGAGCAGCTGCTGCTTGAATCGCACGAGGCTGTCGTTCTTGGCGAGCTGGTCGATCTCCTCCTGGGTGCGGTAGCGGCGCTGGTCATCCTCAGATGAGTGCGCCCCGAGGCGGTCGACGATGCATTCGATGAGCGTCGGGCCGTGGCCGGCCCGAGCGCGCGCGATCGCATCTTTGGCGATGAAGTAGCACGTGACCGGGTCGCGCCCGTCGACGGTGATGCCGGGAAATCCGTAGCCTGCGGCGCGCTGGGCGACGTGCTCGATCGCGTACTCCTTATTGAACGGCGTGGAGATCGCGAAGCCGTTGTTCTCGCAGATGAAGATCTCAGGCAGCTTGTAGACGGCCGCGAAGTTGAACGCTTCGTGCGTGTCGCCTTCGGAGCCGGCACCCTCGCCGTAGTTGGTCATGACGACCTTGTCGGAGCCATCGATCTTCAACGCGTAAGCAACTCCTGCCCCGTGCACCATCTGCGTCGCCACAGGCGAGCCGCCCGAGATGATGTTCAGCCGCGTGTCCGAGAAGTGACCGGGCGTCTGCTTGCCGCCCGACGCCGGATCGGCCGGCTTGGCGAGCACCGACAGCATCAGATCGAGCGGGGTCACGCCCATCCGCATGCACAGCACTACGTCGCGGTAGTACGGCGAAACCCAGTCGTACTTCGGCTTCAGCGGCCAGCTGACGCCGATCTGTGCGGCTTCGTGTCCGGCGCAAGAGATGATGAATGGCGCGCGGCCCTGGCGGTTCAAGACCTGGAAGCGGTAGTCGATCTGCCGCCCGAGCAGCATGAAGTGAAACCACTCCTTGAGCGTCTTCTCGTCGAGGTCGGTGTCGCGCCACGCGACGGGCGGCTGGAATCGCCACGCGGGCCTGAGCTCGGGCTCTTCCTGCTTTGTCTGCTCCCGGGGCTTCGTGGTCGCCAACTAAATATGGATCGCGTGACCGTCGACGGCCATCGCAGCCTCCATGACCGCTTCGCTGAGCGTCGGGTGCGGGTGGATGTTGCGGCCGAGCTCCCAGGCGTCGCCCTGGAACAGCTGCGTCAGCGCCGGCTCGGCGATCAGCTCAGTGGCGTTGGGACCGACGACGTGGGCGCCAAGCAGCCGGCCGGTCTTGGCGTCGGCGACCATCTTCGCGAAGCCGCCGGTCTCGCCGACGATGATCGCGCGGCCGAGGGCGGTGAAGGGAAACTTGCCGACCTTGACCTCATGGCCCGCGTCGCGCGCCTGCTTCTCGGTCAAGCCGACCGACGCGATCTGGGGATGCGAGTAGGTGCAGCGGGTGACGAGCTCTTGCTCCATCGGCGCCAGTCGCTGTCCGGCGATGTCCTCCGCGGCGACGATGCCCTCATGCGACGCGGCGTGCGCGAGCAGGTAGCCGCCGATCACGTCCCCGATTGCGTGGATTCCCTCCGCCGACGTGCGCATCCATTCGTCGACCTTGATGAAGCCGTTCGGGTGCAGCGTGACGCCAACCTGCTCGAGTCCGAGGTCCTTCGCGCGTGGTGCACGCCCGACGGCGACCAGCAGCTGGCGCGCCCACACCTCGCCTTGCTCCGTGTCCACGCTGACCCCGTCGCGGGCCTTCTTGGCTCCTTTCACGCGAACTCCGACACGGCAGTCGATGCCGGCCTTCTTGAACGCGCTCAGCATCTCTTTGGAGACGTCCTCGTCTTCTAGCGGGACCAGACGATCGAGACCTTCGAGCAGCGTGACTTTCACGCCCAGCTGGTTGTAAAGCGTCGCGAACTCGACGCCGACGGCGCCCGCGCCGATGATCACGATCGACTCCGGCACCTTGTTCGCCAGCGTCGCGTTGTCTGAGGACACGATGAATTCGCCGTCGAACTCGATCCCGGGCAAACCCTTCACGACCGACCCGGTCGCGACGATGAGCTGGGGCGCCTTGACCTGGGTGGCGCCAACCGAAACCGTGTTGCGGTCCTTCAGCCGGCCGTTGCCGGCGATGACCTCGATCTTGTTCTTCTTCATCAGGAACTGCACGCCCTTGTACAGCTGGTTGACGACCGCATCGCGGCGAGTGGCGATCTTCGGGTAGTCGTAACTGACCTTGTCCGCGTTGACCCCGAACTCGGCGCCCCGGGCGGACACCCGGTGGTACAGCTCGGACGACTCCAGCAGGGCCTTGGTCGGGATGCAGCCGATGTGGAGGCAGGTGCCGCCGAGCTTGTCCTGCTCGACCAGGGCGACCCTCAAACCGAGCTGAGAGGCCCGGATCGCGGCGGGGTAACCGCCCATGCCGCCGCCGAGGATCACAACGTCGAAGTCAGTCCCGGCCACCAATTCAAGTGTAGAAGTCGCCGCTCTCAGCCAGTTCGCTCATGGGCAGCCGGGCTTCAGCAGGTTGGTGCGAGCCCGATCGAAATCCGAGCCTTGGGCTTGGGATGTTCCGCTCGCGGGATCGCCATACCGGTCGACGGCTCGGTAATAGGCGGCGGGGCTCGTGACCTGCGGCATGACCAGCTGGTCGACGACGCCATTCGGATCAAGACAAGGGTTGCCCCGGACCGCGGCCAGCGCTTGGAGGTCGGCGGCCTCGCGTTGCATCTGCACCGTCTTGGCGAGAGCCCAGGAGTAGAGGAGCACGCTACTGCTGAAGCAGGCCAGGAAGACACAGGCGATGAGCGCCGGCCGCCAGGTGCCGCGCCAGGGCAGGCCGCGGGCGGCTTCCGCAAGCAGCAGCAGCCAGAAGATCGCGCCCTCGTATACGTAGCGCCCGGCGCCCGATTGCTGGTAGCCGATCTGGGCGCGGCTGAGGCCGATCACCACGTAGAAAGCGAGCAGCGCGACGGCGATGCCGATTGCGAAACCGTCAGGCGGCCGGCGGCGCCAGGCGAAGCCGATGGCGACGACGGCGAGCACCAGGACTGCGGGCCCATAGACGCCCTGTCCGATCACGCCGGCGACGCTCGCCGCAAGGCCCCAGACGACGTACAGCGGTAGTGCCTGGAGGTTTCCGGTCAGAGATGCCGTCGAGCCCGACCGGCCGTAGGCGAGATACCAGGCTGCGAGCGCGATCGCGACGGGGGCCAGCCAGACCAGCTCCCGGCGCCGGCCCTGAGTGAGCCCGAGCCAGACCGCGGCCGCGATCAAGAAGAAGAGCCCGATGCCGGAGAACATCAAGGAGGCGACCAGCAGCAGGGTCGCAAGCCACATACGTGGCCGCTGGCTATCCAGGGCAAGCAACATTCCCAAGCCGCAAGCGACCGACCCGACGAACATGATTTGGAAGGCCCAGAGCAAGTTCTCCCAGCCAGCGCCCAGCACGAGCAGGAGCGCAGCCGAAGCGATCCCGACCAAGGCGCCCGCGCGTCTGCGGACAACCTCGAACAGCAAGATGACATTGGCCGCGTGGAGTGCCAGCAGCACGGCCATGTATGGAACGTAACTGCGCAGACCCACGGTCGAGAGCAGCGCTATGTAAAGGAGCCGATGCAGCATCGCGGGATGGACGTTGTGAGGCTGCAGGTATGTGGTCCAGGTCCAATCCGGCGACGTGAGGATGTACTCCCATTCATCGAAATAGAAATTGAATGTGCGCGAGAGCCAGAGGATCGCGGCGCAGGCGGCGACGGCTGCGGCGATGACGAAGAGTCGAGCATGCGGGACACGAGCGTCGGCCGCTTTCACGTTGTGACCAGACGCGGCGTGCGGTCAGGCGTAAGGCGACGCGGAATGGCGAGGAGGGCGAACCAAACGGCCAGCGACACGAGGACCGGAAGGGGTCTCAGGGGCCACGCGAGCTCGGCGGTCAGCGCGACGACGACAAGCCACATCTGCTGCCACGGCGGCGGCTCATCGCATATGAAGAGCCAGGCTGCACCGACGAGGATCGCGAAATCCTGTAGATGCCAGTACGTTGCCGACACGCACGAGATGAGGAGGCCCAGCGCGATCAGCCGCGCGAGACTGGCGTGGCGGTTGACGTAGGCCGCAACCAGGCCGAGGGCGGTCACGACCACCTGGATTGCGTAGCTCGCCGGGCCCGGGCCGACAACAAAAGCCCAGGTGAAAAAGCGGTTGTTGACCACCGTCTGGGCCTCTGCAAGCAGGCTGCGGTAATCGCTCACGCCCTGCGTCCCGACGACGAGCACCGACGCGATGGCAAGCGCGCCCGAGGTGGCCGCCCATCCGACGGTTATCCGCCAGCGTCCTGAAAGCAGCAGGACGAAGGGCACGGCGATGGTGAGCTGCGGCTTCAGGACCGACAGTCCAAGGACGGCGCCTGCCAGGTAAGGCCGGCCCGACTCGGCGAGACGCCAGCACGCGATCACGACGAGGAGCACCAGCATCGCGGGCTGTCCGAGGCTCAGGCTGTAGAGGACGGGGTACCAAGCGATCGCCCCGATCAGCCACAGGTAGCGGGTTTGATTGGTTCCAGGCGCGCCCAGCCACCACGCGACCACGAGGGCGATCAGGGAAACCGACAGCCAGATGTAGAACGCCGCGGTCGGTCCGACCAGCGTCAGCGGGGCGACCAGCCACGCTACCGGCGGCGGTGACAGAAATCGCTCGCCGTCACCGAAAGGCACGCCTGGCCTCAGCTGCGAAAAGAGTTGATGCTGCAGGGTGAGCGAGTAGACATGGCTCCAGCCGTGCTCGAGGCCGATGCGCGCGCCAATGTAGACGAGGGTCAGGTCACTGTCGATGGCGTCCTGGCGGATCGGCGTGAAGACCCACCAGGCGGTGATGGCGCCGGCGATGAGCAGGAACCACGCGAGGGCGGCGAGCCCGAGGTTGCGGAGAACCCTGTTGTCGAACCGCCGCAGTATGGGGGTTATCCCCGCTCGGCGAGCGGCACCGGTTTGTGGGGTTCGGGTCCGACGTATTCCGACTGCGGGCGGATGAGGCGGTTGTTGGCGACTTGCTCGAGGACGTGCGCGGTCCACCCTGCGGCGCGTGAGGATGCGAAAGTTGGCGTGAAGTACTCCTTGGGCAAGCCGATCGCTTGCAGCACGCCCGCTGAGTAGAACTCGACGTTGGTCGATTGCGGGCGCTCGGGGTGCTCCTCGTGGAGGATCCGCAGCGCGATCTCTTCCACCTTGGATGCAAGCGCGAAGAAATCTGGATTCATTCGCTCGCACATCGCCTTGAGGATCTTGGCTCTCGGGTCGTAAACCCGATACACGCGATGGCCGAAACCCATGAACCTGACCTTGCGCTTGCGGGCTTCGCGCATCCAGGGCTCGGCGTTCTCGGGAGTGCCGATCAGCTCGAGCTGGTCCATGACCTGCGATGGCGCCCCTCCGTGGGCCGGCCCTTTGAGCGCGCCAATCGCGCCGACGAGACACGACGCCAGGTCCGAATCGGTGGAGGCGATAACGCGCGCGGTGAACGTCGATGCGTTCATTCCGTGGTCGGCGAGCAGCACGAGATAGGTGTTGAGAGCGCGCACCAGCTCCGGGGGCGACTCTTTTCCATTGAGCATGTACAGGTAGTTGGCGGCTTGCGCCAGATCGGCTCGCGGTTTTACCGGTTCCAGACCGAGGCTGCGGCGGTGAAAGGCGGCAAGGATGGTTGGAAACGACGCAGTGGCGTGGATCGCGAGCGGGATCGTGGGTTTTTCGAGCCTGTGCTCCACGCCCTGAACCGACACGACGCTGCGTAGCACGTCCATGGGATCGGTGTCTTTGGGCAGTGCGTTCAACGTTGCGGTTGCTGCCGGGGTCAGCGCTCGCGAGCCTGCGAGCTCCAGTGTCAGGGCGTCGAGCTCCGCCCGCGTCGGCAGCTTGCCGTACCACAAGAGGTGTGCGACCTCTTCAAAGGACATCTCCTCGGCGAGGTCGGCGATGACGTAGCCGCGGTAGACGAGCCGGCCGTTGGCGCCGTCAACCAGTGAGATCGCTGTCTGGGCTGCGACGATACCCTCGAGGCCGGGAACGTACTGAGTGCTCACCTGCTCCCTATGGGCAACGGCTTGCTGCCCGGCTGCGGTCCCTTCCACACCGAGGCCGGCCGGATGATGCGGAGGTCGGCCATCGACTCCAGAACATGCGCGGTCCAACCCGCAATGCGCGAGGTGGCGAACATGCACGTGAAGAGGTCCTTGGGGATGCCCACACCGGTGAGCACGACCGATGCCCAGAAGTCGACGTTGGTCGCGTTCGGGCGCTCCGGGTGGGCCTCGTGGAGGATCTGCAGCGCCACCTCTTCTGTGTGGGCTGCCGTCGTGTACAGCTCCGGCGCGGCGGTTTTTGCCATCTCGCGAAGGATCTTCGCGCGGGGATCGTATGTCCTGTACACGCGATGGCCGAAACCTGGGAATCGAGCATGTTGGGCGTGAGCATCGCGCAGCCACGTGTCGGCGTTGTCGGCCGAACCGATCTTGTCGAGCATCGTTCGCGCGGCGTAGGTCGCGCCGCCGTGCGCCGGCCCCTTGAGCGCCGCGATCGCGCCCACCACACATGAGGTGAGGTCACTGCCTGTGGAGGCGATCACACGCGCCGTGAACGTCGACGCGTTGAGGCCGTGGTCCGCAAGCAGCACAAGGTAGGTATCGAGCCAGTGGACGCGTTCTGGTACGGCATCGGCGCCCTCCATCATCCAGAGCAGGTTGGCCGCATGGCCGAGATCGTCGCGGGGCTCGACCGGCTCCGCGCCTTTCGATCGCCTGTGCGCCGCGGCCACGATCGTCGGCACGACCGCTGTTAGTGCAATGGCCTCATCGAGCGTGGGTTTGGTCAGCGTCTTAGTTGCACCCTGCGCTGAAATGACGGTACGCAACGTATCCATCGGATCCGTTGCGGGATCCATCGACGAGAGGGCGCCTTTCGCGCTGGCCTTGAGCTTGCGGGCAGCAGCCATCTGGAGCCGCAACGCTTCCAGTTCTGCCTTATCGGGCAGTTCTCCATTCCACAGGAGATAAGCCGTTTCCTCGAACGTGGCGACCGCGGCGAGATCTTCGATCAGATATCCGCCCCGATAGATGAGCCTGCCGTTGGCGCCGTCAACCTCGCTGATGGCGGTCTCGGCTGCTACGACACCTTCCAGCCCTGGGCTGAACTCAGGCACGAGGCCTAAGTGTACGGAGCCGTAAAGTGCGGCTCATGGCGCAGGCACCGGTCGTGCGCGAAGCCAGATCGTTGCGACTCGCGGTTTGGGTGGCAATAGTGATCGTCGGTCTCACCGACTTCGGATATCTGTTGATCATTCGGATCCAGGACCCCCAGCCGCCCGACGCATTCACCACTCCGTTCGTTGCCGCCTACCTGGCGCTGATGGTGGCCATGCTTGGAATATCGCTGCTCGACAGGCCACTCGCGGTCCGGCTGCGTCCCGTGTTTCGTGCGGCGGCCGGCGCGGGCCTACTCGTCATGGGCGTCCTCGCGCTCATGTCCGTAGGTGTGCTGCTGGTGCTGGCGGCAGTGATCGTCGGCGTGACCGCTGCAATATCCATGTCGCACTTTCGTTTGCCCGTGCTGGTGTCGCAGGTGGCCGCGGCCGCCCTCGCGGGGGCCGTGGTGATTGCCGGATTCGAGGTCACCGGGCGCCTAATCATCTGCCCGGCGCAGGGAACGATGGGAGGCTCCGGACCTGGATTCGTGACCGGCGGCTATCACTACGAATGCGTGAACGGACGCCTCTACATGCACTCTGGTTTCTGCAGCAGCAGCGGCGAATCCATCGATTCACAGGGCAACGTCACCGTGACGAACAACTGCTAGACGAGGCGGCTAAACCGTGTGTCGTGGGCGTAACAAAAGAATACTCACGGCATGTAGATAGTAGGTTCGCTCTGTCTGGCGCTTTCCAGCGACGACAATCCGAAGACAGTTGCAGGCAACTATTGATAGCTATTAGCAGGAAATCGAGGCCGGCGACGTTAAGCTTGTCACCTAACAACGCGGAGGCAACTAATGTCATCTCTACGTCCAGCAAAGATCATCGCAACGCTTCTCCAGCTGCTCGGCGGGGACCTGTCCTCACCTGCAGAACCGGACGGACCAGGCTGCTCGTGCGAGAAGTGCGAGCAAGCCTGGAACCGGCATCAAGCGCTCAATGCGGCATCGGCGCGGAGGCATGCCGGCATTGGCGTCCGGCGGGTCGACCCGGGCTAAGCCACCTCTCGATAACGAATCGTCCGATTCGGCGTTAGCACCAGCGGGATGAGCACGCGGCTCCGAGGCTTCGCACTCATCGCGTTGGTGACAATTTCCTGCGGCTCCGTTCACCAGGTTGCAACCTCGCCGACGACGGCGGTTGGTACCCGCACGACCCCCGCCTCAAGCGCGCGCCTGCAGAGTCCATGTTCAGCGGGCCAGCCGGCCCCTGAGTTTCGGGTGTCACCGCCATCCAATCGCAACCTGGCGCTGGTCACGCTCCGTGGCAGCAATAGCATCATCGTCCGGGATATCACCGACATCGCCCACCCCACGACTGTCGGCGCATTAGGCCCGATTCCGGCGCCAGTTGGCTATGGGCCGTCTCTGGAGGGCGCGTTAGGTCAGTTCGCGAGCGCGACCGAACTCTCTTACCTTGGCGGCCCAACCGATGATTACTACGGGATTCCGACCAGCCTATTTCGCATGTCCTTGTCGGGATCGTCCCCGACCACCGTGGTCAAGGGCTGCCAGGGCGTCGTTGTGTTCGCATGGAATCCCAGTGGAGTAGCTGTTGTCTATCTCACCCCCAGCGACACGGGGATCACGGTCCGCCAATTGACTGCCGGGCGCGATCGAGTTTTGGACTCATTGCCGCTCCTTCCGGTAGGTGGATGCGAAGTTGCTCCGTGCCCGGGCCCTTTTCAGAATCCCGCGGACAAATGGGACTTTCGGTTGTCCTACTCCCCGGACGAGGCGTTCATTTCTGTTGTGCAGAGCGGTATTTCAAGCTTCCTTCGCGTCTGGAGTTCAGACGGAAAGCTGCTCAGCAGCTCCGACGCGCAGGGTACGACCATGTCGATATGGTCCGGTGCCGGTCTGTACTTTCGCGACTCGAAGGGAGTGGAGGTCTGGCGCGATGGTGTGGTCTCGACGTTTCTACCCGGCGTCGCCTGGATCAGGCCCAAAGCGTCCCCCGGCGGAGGGCAGATCGTCTACGGGGCTCGAGATACGCAAGGCTCGGCTCACGTGTTCGTCGTCGACACCAGTTCTGGCAATGTTCGCGACCTGGGTAAAGGCCGCGCAGAACCCGCGTTCCTGACCTCCCGCTATATCTGGTACGAAGTCGAGTCCCCTTGCGTGGCAGCCGGCAAATGTGAGCCCAGCTTTCCAGGAATCTCCAGCGCCACGACATACATCTATGACCTGAATGACGGCACAGAGACCGAATCGGTGATCACCAGCGTTGTCGACGTCTGGCCGCACGCGGCCTGAGCAGTTCGGCTTAGACCATCCCCAGCTCCCAGCGCGCTTCTTCCGACATGCGCTCTGGGGTCCACATCGGCTCGTAGACGATGTCGACGTCGGCCTGTGTGACGCCTGGAATTGTCAGCAGGTGGTCGCGTACGTCCGCGATCACGTCGGCGGCCATCGGGCAGCCCAGCGCGGTCAGGGTCATCTTGATGTCGACTCGCTCTGGCTTGATCGCGATGTCGTAGATCAGGCCGAGGTCGACGATGTTGACCGGGATCTCGGGGTCGAAGCACTGGCGCAGGACCTCGATGACTTCCTCGGGCTTGACCGTCGAGTCAGGAGCGACTTGCATCGTCGGAGCCGGTGCAAGCCCCGGGGTCCCCGGCAAATCGCCAGATTTGCTGGGGTGGTCACTCATGGCGTCTCCAACGGCAGGCCGGCCTCTTTCCAGGCCTTCGTGCCGCCGCGGAAGCTGACGACGTCATTGACGCCCAGCGCCACCGCCATCTCAGCGGCAACTGCTGAGCGCTCGCCGACCGCGCACACGAAGATCGTTCGATCGCGGAACTTCTGAGCCGTGGGGTTGGAAAGGATCGTGTTCAGGACGACGTGGCGGGCACCCGGAAGATGGCCCTTGTTCCACTCCCAGTCCTCGCGTACGTCGACGATCTCGTAACCCTCGTCGATCAACTTGCGGATTTCGTCGATTTTCAGGTCGCGAAACGGCGTCACCTGGTTGCTCATCGGCTACTCCTCGTCATCTTCATCAGAAGCCAAACCATACGCACCCACCTTCAGCACTTTCAGCGGCAGCAGCGCGCACTTGATGCGGGCCGGCGAGATCTGGATGCCCAGCTCGCCGAGCACGTCGTCCTTGTCGATCTTCTTCGCCTCATCCAGGGCGATGCCCTTGAGGCGCTCGGTAAGGAGCGACGCCGACGCCTGCGAGATGGCGCAGCCGCGGCCGTGGAAGCGGATGTCCTCGATCACTCCATCTTTGATCCGGAAGTCCATGCCGACCACATCTCCGCACAGCGGGTTGTCCTCTTCGTGCGTGATGTCCGGGTGCTCCAGCCGCCCGAAATTCCTCGGGTTCTTGTAGTGGTCGAGGATGTACTCGCGGTAGAACTGGTCGTCCGCGGCGGTGCCGGCGCTCATTTGAAGATCCTCTGGGCCTCTTTGATTGAACCCGCCAGCCGGTCGACTTCATCCTTCTGCGAATAGATGTAGAAGGAAGCCCTCGCCGTCGCGGCCACGCCCAGGCGGGTCATCAACGGCATCGCGCAGTGATGCCCCGCGCGCAGGCACACCTGGTCGCGGTCGGCGATCGTCGCCAGATCATGGGGGTGGATGCCGGCGACCGAGAAGGAGACGACCCCTGAGCGGCGTGACGGCGGGGGGCCGTAGACGGTAAGCCCTTCGATGTCGCTCAAGGCCTCGTAGGCGTACTCCGTGATCTCGCGCTCATGAGCGCGAACGGCGTCCATGCCCAGGTTGTTGAGGTAGTCGACCGCGGCGCCAAGGCCTATGACCTCGCCGATCGCCTGCGTGCCGGCCTCGAACTTCCATGGCAGGTCGTGATACGTGGTGCCCTCGATGCCGACCGTCCTGATCATGTCGCCGCCCGACTGATAGGGGTCCATGGCTTGCAAAAGCTCGCGGCGGCCGTAGAGGATGCCGGCGCCGGTTGGGCCGAGCATCTTGTGACCGCTGAAGGCATAGAAGTCGCAGCCGAGCGCCTGCACATCAACGCCCTGGTGCGGCGCGCCCTGCGCCCCATCGACCAGGACGGTCGCGCCTGCGGCTTTGGCCGCGGCCACCATCTCCTTTGCGGGGTTGATCGTGCCCAGGGCATTGCTGACCTGGCCGAACGCCACCAGCCTCGGCGAATGCTCGAGCAGCTCATGGAACTGATCCTGCCGCAGCTCGCCTTGCTCGTCGATGTCGACGAACTCGATATGGGCGCCGTTGGCGGCCGCGAGGATCTGCCACGGGACGATGTTGGAGTGGTGGTCGAGGATGGTGAGCACGATCAGGTCGCCGGGCCTGACGTTCTTTCGGCCCCATGAGTACGCCACCAGGTTGATGGCTTCGGTTGTGCCTCGCGTGTAGATGATCTCTTTTGTCGATGCGGCGTTGATGAACGCGCGAACCTTCTCGCGGGTGGCCTCATAGCGCTCGGTCGCGACCTCGGCGATGTGGTACGCGCCGCGATGGATGTTCGAGTTGAAGTGCTCGAAGTAGTCCATCATCGCGCCCGTCACCTGCCGCGGCCGCTGCGACGTGTTGGCGGAATCGAGATAAGCGATGCCGGTCTCGAGGATCGGGAAGTCCTTGCGGATCGCGGCGACGTCGAGCCGGCGTGCGCCGTTGGCGCTCATTCCGGCACCTCGACGAACACGTCCCCGCCCTCCAGCGTCACCCTGTACGTGGTGGCGGGAATGACGGCCGGGAGGCCAGTCACCTTGCCCGTGACGAGGTTGAAGCGCGACCCGTGCTGCGGGCACTCGACGTCCATGTCCCAGAGCTCGCCATCACTGAGCGAGAACTCTTCGTGGGTGCACGTGTCGTTCAGCGCGTAGAAGTTGCCATCCTCGGCATGCGCGAGGCACACCGGAGTCCGTCCGGCTTCCACCTTCTTGAGTGACTCCTGCGGAACGTCGCCGACCGACGCCACGCGAAACCTAGCCAAGGCGGGCCTCGAGCTCTGTCTCGACAAGCCGGCGAGCATGCTCGAACGGGATGCGCTCGAGGACTTCGCCGAAGAAGCCCTGCACGATCATCCGCTTGGCCGTGGCCTCGGGGATGCCTCGCGAGCGGAGGTAGAACATCGAAATCGGGTCGACTGGGCCGACCGTAGCGCCATGCGTGCAGCGAACGTCGTTGTTGTCGATCTCCAGCATCGGGATCGAGGTCGCCTTCGCGTGGTCGGATAGGACCAGGTTGCGATTGGCCTGGTACGCGTCAGATCGCGCCGCCCCTTTCTCGATTCGGATCAGCCCCGCGTAAACGGTGCGTGCGACGTCCTGCAGCGCGCCCTTGAACAGCAGGTCCGAGCGTGTGTTGCCGACCTGGTGGTCCTGCAGCGTGTGAAAGTCGAAGAACTGCTCGCCCGATGCGAAATAGATTGCCTTCAACTCCGCATCCGCTCCCTGTCCCACGAGTGATGCCTCGACGCGCGTCTTCGAGAAGCGGCCGCCCAGGGTCACGTTGAAGAGCCGCAGGGACGAATCCTTCTGGAGCTCGGCGCGCTGATCCGCGAAGTGCCAGGAGTTGCGGCCCCACTTCTGGACGGCGACGTAGCCGACCTGCGCGCCCTCGCCGAGAAAGATCTCGGTCGATCCGCTTCGGTAGCCGGCCTCCTGGTCGTCCTCCGCGATGTACTCGTCGAGGTAGTGGAATTTCGAGGCTTTGCCGGCAACGATCAGCGTGTGGGGGAGCACCGTCGAATCGGGACTCGAGAAATGGCGGCCGATGATCGGTTGCTCGATGACGACGCCGTCGGGGACATACAGGAAAGTCCCGCCGGTGAAGAAAGCGGCGTGGAGTGCGGCGAAGCGGTCCCGGTCCGCGCGCACCAGGGAGAACAGCCGCGGTTGCACGAGATCCGCATGTTCGGCCGCCGCGACACCCAGAGGCTGCAGGATGACGCCGCCGGGCAGCGGACCGCCACCTTCGAGACCCGCCCCGTAACCGTGCGCGGGTGGCGCGAGCTGGGACAGATCGATCCGGCTTACGTCAGTGCGTCGCCACTCCTCGTTGGTCCTGCTCGGCATTGGGAGCCGCTCGTACTCGGCCAGTGCGCTCTGCCGGCGGCCGCGCAGCCAGTCGGGTTCGCCCTGGATCTGCTCCAGGGTTTCTGCGGTCAAGGCCATGCTCAGCCTACCGAGCCCTCCATCTCGAGCTGGATGAGGCGGTTCAGCTCCACCGCGTACTCGAGAGGAAGCTCCTTCGTGAAAGGCTCGATGAAGCCGTTGACGATCATCGTCTCCGCCTCGTTGCGGGTGATGCCGCGGCTCATTAAATAGAAGAGCTGCTCGTCGGAGACCTTGCTCACGGTCGCCTCGTGGCCGAGGGTCACGTTCTCAGCGTCAACGTCGTTGTATGGATAGGTATCCGAGCGGGACTCGTCATCGAGCAAGAGTGCGTCGCACTTCACGAACGACTTGCTGTTCTTCGCGTCTGGGTACATCTTGATGTGGCCGCGGTAAGACGTGCGACCGCCGGCCTTGGAGATCGACTTCGACGTGATGGTTGACGTCGTGTTCGGCGCGACATGGATCATCTTGCCGCCCGCGTCCTGGTGCTGGCCCTTGCCCGCGAACGCGACCGAGAGCACGTCGCCCTTCGCGCCCGGCTCCATCAGATAGACGGACGGATACTTCATCGTGATCTGCGATCCGAGGTTGCCGTCGACCCACTCCATCGTCGCGTCGGCGTAAGCCATCGCGCGTTTGGTGACCAGGTTGAACACGTTGGTCGACCAGTTCTGGATGGTCGTGTAGCGGCAGCGCGCGTTCTTCTTGACGATGATCTCGACAACCGCGGAGTGCAGCGAGTCGGTCGTGTAGATCGGGGCGGTGCAGCCCTCGATGTAGTGCACGAACGAGCCCTCGTCGCAGATGATCAGCGTCCGCTCGAACTGGCCCATGTTCTCCGCGTTGATGCGGAAGTACGCCTGCAACGGGATGTCCACCCGCACGCCCTTGGGCACGTAGATGAACGAGCCGCCCGACCATACCGCGCTGTTCAATGCCGAAAACTTGTTGTCGGCCGGGGGGATGACGGTGCCGAAGTATTCCTTGAACAGGTCCGGGTGGTCGCGCAGCGCCGAGTCGGTGTCCGTGAAGATGACGCCCTTCTTGGTCAGCTCTTCTTGCAGCGAGTGGTAGACGACCTCCGACTCGTACTGGGCTGAAACGCCGGCCAGGAACTTGCGCTCGGCTTCGGGCACTCCAAGCCGGTCATAGGTCGCCTTGATGTCAGGCGGCAGATCCTCCCAGCTCTTCGACTGCTTGTCCGACGCCTTGAGGTAATAGAAGATGTTCTCGAAGTCGATCACCGAGAGATCCGCGCCCCAGTTCGGCATCGGCTTCTTGCGAAATATCTCGAGCGAG
>Ga0193751_1000979_pt1 | contig 19387 bp, 39 predicted proteins | sample L1c2metaG_FD_143050 | JGI IMG/M metagenome (GOLD analysis project Ga0193751, IMG submission 143050) | Soil microbial communities from a riparian zone of the East river system, Colorado, United States - L1c2 | ecosystem: Environmental > Terrestrial > Soil > Riparian zone | place: USA: East River... | reverse complement strand
AGGTTCGTCCTCGACGCTGGACTAGCCCAGGTTGGGGACGCGGTTCCGGACCCCGGAAGCCCAGGTCAAGAATTGGCGCTGTACGACTTGCCACCCGCGCTGCGCGGCATGTACGAAAACCCCGCCCGGATCTTACTATGCGCTAACGCCTCCCTCGATCGAGATGGTTCGCGTCGTCGGTTCGGGCTGCCCGTGCCGGCCGATATATCCGACCCCGTTGCGGCCGCCGCGAGAACGTTCAACTGGACCCGCGAGGAATACGCGAGTTTGGAGCGGGCCACGTGATCACACGCTGGCTCGGTCGGCGCCGTTTCCGCCACGAGTGGGATACGACCGCCCGCACTGTGCGTATGTCACTGGCAGCCGCAACCGTGGAGATCGTCGACGCCCAGACCGAGTACCTCACTCACCCCGAATCCGCGCGGATATGCGGGCAGATATGGGGCGACATGACCGACCTGATGTACCCAACAAAGGAGAACACTGATCATGGCAACACTGGAAAACGTCCTCAACCACGCCGGAGTCTCCGCCGGGGGTGTTCTTGACACGCAGATTGAGGTACCGATCCTGACGGGCCCCCAGCGGCAGGGCGATGTGGCATGGAAGTCCGCCCCCAAAGCGAAGCCAGCGACCACTCCGATCCCGACTACGGGGGTTCAGGTGGTGAAGTCCGAGGCGTCCCCGAACACGCACGCACTGCACAACTGGGACGGCGTGTGCTTCTTCGATTTCCGTTCCGGCGTCGGGTCAACCCTGGGAGTGTTGACGGTCCCGGATGGGGCGTCGGCGTACCTTGTCCACACTGAGGAGCACGGCGCCAATGGCGTTGGCCCAGGTACCTACGAGTTCACCGGACAGTTCGACTACGCGGGTGAATGGCGCCGCGTCGCCGACTAGTTCCAAGCCTGAATCGCCATGCCGGGAGGCCGCGCTCCCGGCATGGCGACCAGGCCCATCACCGACCCCGAGGAAGCCGCGTAACCGCCATGGACCCCATCGTCGAACACTTCCGAAACACCCTGCAAAGGATGCTGCGCAACACCCCGCGATTCCTCCAGCCCAAGCAGGAGTTGATCGACGACGCTGCCTCCGACATCGCCGAGGGAATCCGCCTCGCCATCGCCGAGCACGCCACCCAACTCGCCCAGGCCGTAAACGACGCCGGGAGGGCAGCCTGATGCTCCCCAGAATCGCCGAGGTCGGGCGCTTGTGGAAAGACGCCTCCTGATGTCGCCGACTGCCTGTGCGTGTGGCCGCTCCAGGCCGTTCAAGCGCGGGATGTGTGCCACCTGCTATGCCCGCTGGCGAAGGCACACACCGGCCGAACTCCGACCGCGAGCATCAGTGCAGGAGCGGTTCGACCGAAAGGTCACCAAGGGAGCCTCTGACGAGTGCTGGCTCTGGACCGGGTCCAACAAAGACGGGTACGGGGAGTTCCACGTTTCCGTCGAGCGCGGCCGGGTTCCTGCCCACACGTTCGCGGTTGAACTGGCTACTGGCGAGGAGTGCCCTCCCAACAAAGAGGGCTGCCACAAGTGCGACAACCCGCCCTGCGTGAACCCATCGCACGTCTACTACGGCACGCGCAAGCAGAACGTGGCCGACATGTACGCCCGTGAGCGGGTCGCGGTCGGATCCGGCCGGCACAACGCAGTCCTGACCGAGGACGACGTCGTGGCCATCCGCACCCGTTGGGCCGCTGGCGAGTCGGGCCCGTCGATCCGCGTTGACTACGGGATCACCAGCGGACACCTCAGCAACATCGTGAACGGCAAAGAGTGGAAGCGCGCAGGCGGCCCTATCGGTCGCCGAAACGAAATAGAGGAGGCCAGCTGATGCTGCCGAGGATCGCAGAGGTTGGTCGCCTTTGGGCCGACCCGTCCATTCGTTATACACCCGCCGGCAAAGCGGTGTGCACGCTGCCGCTGGTGTTCTCCAAGCGCAAGAAGGATGAAGCCACTGGAAAGTGGCTCGACGACTCATCGCTGTTCGTCCGGGGCACCGTCTGGGACCAGCAGGCCGAGCACGCCGGCAACTCCCTGTCCAAGGGCGACAACGTCTTCGTCACCGGTGAGCTGTTCCAACGCGAGTACGAGGGCAAGGACGGCGAGAAACGCCAGTCCCTCGAGCTGCGTGTCTGGGAGGTCGGGCCGTCGATGAAGTGGAACGACGTGAAGATCCAGCACGCCGACCGCAGTTCGGACGGAGCCTCGCCAACGGACGACCCATGGGGCTCCGCTCCAGTCGGCGCCGGTGCTGGCGCGGATGAGCCCCCGTTCTGATGAGCAAGAACCGACGGAAGCTCAAGGTTCACGAACGGGCACGATCCGACCAGTTCACCGCTGCCGCACGAAACTGGGGCGCCACTGAGCCCACGACGGCGGTATTCACCCTGGAGTTCGCCGACAGCGGCACGGGTCGGTGCTGCTGGTGCGACTGCCCAGACACCCCCGACTCGCCGCACTACCAGCCCGGATATCAGTGCGGCGGGTGCCCGCGTGACGCGATGTACGTGCTGCATGCCATGCACGGAAGCCCGCACCAACAGGACTACCCGGTGTGTGCGGAACACCGCGACAACATGGCCACGAACGTCGCCCGGGTGACGAAGGCCGAGCACGGCTGCGTGCCACGCGCGGTCATCAGCGTGCCCGTCCTCGATGCGGACTCTTCGATCTGACCACTTGCTTCCCCGACTAGCGAAGAGGAGGGCCGCCGTGATTGCTCCCCGCGCCACGAAGCAGCCCGGACGGGACGGCTGATGGCCGTCAGTAAGCGCCTGCGCTACGAGATCCTGCGGCGGGACGGAAACCGGTGCTGGTACTGCAAGGCGACCGAGGGGCCGCTGACCATCGACCACGTCACGCCGGTTGCACTCGGCGGATCGGACGACCCGACCAACCTGGTCGCGGCCTGCAAGGACTGTAACGCCGGCAAGTCGGCCAGCAATCCGGACGCCCCGCTGGTTGCCGAGGTGGACGAACGAGCCGCACAGTTCGCGCTCGCGCTGAACCGAGTCATCGAAGAGCGCGCGGCCAAGTACGCCGGCGAGGCCAAGCTGCTGCGCTGGTTCAGCAAGATCTGGTGCAGTTGGACCAGCACGCCTGAGGATCGGGACGCCGACTGGGAGACGTCGATCCTGCGGTTCCGCGCCGCTGGCGTGTCTCCAGATTTCATGGAGCGTGCGGTCGGCAGCGCCATGGGGAACCAGAAGGTCCGGAGCGGCAAGGTCTGGCGGTACTTCTGCGGCATCTGCTGGAACGAAGTGAAGGCGATCCAGAAGCAAGCCACTCTGATCGTCCAGCCCGACACCGCTCTCGAACGTCAGCCCGAGTTTCCCTACATGGAGATGTTCGACGAGTTCCTCGACAACCTCGTTCAAGCCCTCGGAGGTGACGAGTCGGATCGGAAGATCGCCGACTTCGCACTCTGGATGGCCATGCCAGAGGCGCATGCGGAGTGGCTTAAGCATCCAGCAACCGAGGACGAAGACGGCACCTACTACGCCAGAGACACCCTCCGCGGGTCGGTAGCTCACGACATGTGGCAGATCCAGCAGCGTCGCACTCAGGGTGGCAGCTGATGGCCCGCAGCTTCGCCCAGTTCAAGCTGGGCGCAATGAGCAGCGATCCCGACCTGAGGGCACTCACGCCGCACGCCAAGCTCGTATACGCGTTCCTGGTCCAGGATAGCTACCTGAACGCCGCCGGCGTGCTGATGCTCTGCGAACAGGTGTGGGCCGAGGATCTGGGGCTGTCGGACCCGGAGTTCGACAAGGCGTTGCGCGAACTGATCAGCGATCGGTTTGTGATTGTGGACTGGCGCACGCGTGAGTTGCTGATCCGCACGTTCATTCGCAACGGCGGAGCACCCGAGCAGCCCAACGTACTGAAGCAAGCTCTGTCGCACGCCAAGCTCGCCCGGTCCGTCGTGATCCGCCGTGCACTGGCGGTCGAGTTGCGTCAGCTCCCAGCCGCCCGGCCGACGAAAGTCGGGGACAACGGCCGCGTGATGGTCTATCCAGACCCCCATGCGTGCGCCGCTGACCTGGATCCGGGATGTCCAGACCCTCCACCACCGAAGGGTTCCGACACCCTGCCTCAACACGGTTCGCCGAACCCTTCCGGGAACCCTGTTTCAACACCCATCCTTGATGGGATGTCGGAACCCTCGGTTGTAGTTGTAGGTGAGGTTGATGTAGTTGTCTCACCTCAGTCTGTGGTTGTTTCTCCCTCAACGGCCGAGGCCGTCGAGGAGAAACCGACCAGCCTGGACGACGGGTTCACCGAGTTCTGGGAGGTGTATCCCCGCAGGGTCGAGAAGATCGACGCGCTCAAAGCGTGGCGCCAGCAGCGACGCAAGAAAGTCACCGCTGACCGGATGATCCAAGGTGCCGTCGGTTACGCCGCGTTCGTCGTCGCCGAAGGACGCCTCAGCGATAAGATCAAGTATCCGGCGTCATGGCTACGCGCTGGCGCTTACGACGATCACCAGCCCGTCCCGGAGCCGGTCCCGGACAACCGCGAGCCGGTGGACATCCTGCGCTCGCTCTGGCAGGCCGCCGACGGTCGCGCCGTCGCCGAGATCCTGCACGTGCCGTGGATTGAGCCGCAGCAACCGCCCAGCGACAAGACTCCCTATGAGAAATGGATCACCGAGGCGCGGCGGAACTGGATCAGCAAGCACCACGAGCAGGCCGTCCTCGCCCTGACCGCCGTTCGGGCAACGGCATGAACGACTTCACCGAGCTCGAGCTCCGATCCGACTCCGCCGAAGCGACCCTGCTGGGCGCGCTCGCCTTCCACGCCGACGCCATGGCCCACGTCCTGGCCGGGGTTGACCCGGAGGACTTCTACAAGCCGGCCCGAGGCGCGATCTGGAAGGCGGCACGAGCCCTCGCCGCTGATCGCAAGCCGATCGACCCGACGGCGATTGCCCGATGGCTGACCGGTCGCGGTGAGTACAACCATGCCGTTGAGCGGCTGATTCAGGTCGAGATGTCCGCCGCCGCATCGGTCGATCGGGCCACCGCCTACGCCCTCACCATCACCGACCTGGCCCGCCGACGTGACCTGATGCGGATCTGCCAGCGCGCCACCGAGCACGCCGCCACCCATCCCGGCAACGCCTCCGATGCCCTCGCCGCGGCTCGAGCGGAGTTCGCTACCGCAGCGGTCGAAACCGACACCCGCACCGGGACGTTGACCTGGACGGAACTGGTCGACGAGTTCGAGACCGCGCACGCACCTGGCGGATCCCGTCCTGGCATCCCTTCGCCCTGGTGGGAACTCGACTACCTGATCGGCGGCCTGTTCGGATCGCGGGTGTACGTCTTCGGTGGAAGACCGGGATCGGGGAAGTCGACAGCAGCCTTGTGCATTTCCGTGCACGCCGCCGTGGAGTCCGGCAAACAGGTGCTGATCTTCTCGAAAGAGATGCCCAGCCTCGACGTCACCGGCCGCATCCTCGCCGCCGGCGCCGAAGTCCCCCTCGGTGAGATAGCGGCCCGCAAGGTCACCGACGAGTCAAAGCAGCGGATCCGCGATTACACAAAGCGTGTCGGCAACGTTCCGATCCGAGTTAACGCCCGACCGTGCGGTCTGACCGCAATCAAGAACGAAGCCCGCGCCCAGCACAACCGCATCGGCCTAGACGTCCTCGTCGTCGACTATCTACAACTCGTCCGGACCGACAGTCCCGGACGGACCCGCGAACAGGAAGTCGCCCAGGTGTCCCGCGAGCTCAAAGCCCTCGCCATGGAACTGGACATCGTCGTGATCCTCCCGGCCCAGCTCAACCGAGCGTCGACGAGCCGGGCCGATCCGAAACCGACCATGGCCGACCTGCGCGATTCAGGACAGATCGAGCAGGACGCCGACGCGGTGATCTTGCTGTACCGACCGCTGGACGAGAAGGGGCAAGCGACCCGTGGAATCCAGATGATCGTCGACAAGAACCGGCACGGGCCTCAAGGTCAGGTCGACCTCGACTGGCGCGGCAGTTACGGGGTGATCCTGTGATCACGCGCCCCACGTTCGTCGCCACCATCGCGGCCCTGCGCACCACCGACGCCCGGTTCCCGTGGGTCGGCCCAACTCCCGACGAGGACGACGTCGCCGCCGCACTCGAAGCCGTCGAGGCCGAGCACCAGGGCGACCGCGACGAGCCCGACGATCGGGGGCACTGGGGCCACTGCACCGCCTGTGATGTCTGGTGGCCGTGTCCGGCATGGATCGAAGCCGAACAACTCGCCGTGCAGTACCTCGGCCGAGCGGCCGATCGGGTTGTCGCCCACGCCGGGGCTGTCGTGACCAAGCCAGCCGGTGTGCCTGCGCCTCGAACTGATGTCACCGAACAGGAGCCAGTCCGATGACCTCCCTCGACCCCTCCACCCGTGGCCGCCGGATCGACTTGCCGTGGAAGAAGCCGCCGTTGTCGATGAACGACAAGGGCATGCACTGGGCGGTCAAGGCCCGGAAGATCCGTGAGGTTCGAGACACGGCCACGTGGCTGGCCCGCCAAGCGCGGATCGCCGCCTGCGGTCGGATCCGGGTGCAGTTGCACTACCGGCCAGCGACGAAGCGCAGGGCGGATCCGGCGAACTTGATCGCCACGCAGAAGCCGTTGTTGGACGGCCTGGTCGATGCGGGCGTCGTGGCCGACGACAACCCGGAATTCGTAGACGAGCTGATGCCGATCATTCACCCGCCGGTGAAGGGCGAGCCCGGATCCATGTGGCTGGTCATCGAAGTCTTGGACGAAACGGAGGTGGCTTGACGTGGACATCACCGAGCTGCGCATCCGTGGCCAGGTCGTGGACGTCACCGACGGGCAGATGTTCGCCGCCGCCCTGGCCCTGTCCGACCGGTGCCGTGCGGCCGGCGGGACACCAGCGGAGTTGCGGGAGGTCCTGGCGGCAATCGGCGTCCCGGAGGAAGCCCTCAGATCAAACCTAAGCCTCGCGGACACCTTCGCCCCGCCGCGCGTCGAGCCGGCACCCGCTGAGCCGGTAGACGACGACTCAGCCCTCGCAGCGCCGTTGTGTTGGAAGTCCCTGCACCCACGGATCCCGGCGAACCTAGCGAAGTGCACGTTTGTGCCCGGCTCGATGTCCGCCGACGCCTACGCCCGTCACGGCCCGCCCAGGGTGTCGCACGGCGCCGGATCCGACGTCCGCGCCTGGTGGCCAGCTTGTCTCGACTTCGAGCTCGGCGACCGGTTCGTGGACTGGCCCGACGCCGCCCGCTGCGCACCGGAGGCGGCCTCATGAGTCTGATCGGCATCCCCCGCTGGTGCACCCCCAAGCCGACCCCCGAGCTGCCGGCCACATCCCGCATCCAGTTCAACGACCGCGACAACTGGACCGGCCCGGACTACGCCCTGGACACCCTCGACGAGCTGGTCATGGACAACGCGTGCGTGCACTTCGAGGTGTCGTCGGAACACTCGGCCTACATGATCGTCAAACAGCCTGGTCGGGAAGTGTTCATCCAGTTCGGAATCCACGAACTGTCCAAGACCGAACGGCACGCCGCCAAGCAGACCGGCCAGCCGGCACCTCGGGCGGTGCTGGTGGCGACCGTCGAGTCGGACACGGCGGAGGAAGCGTGAGCACCCCGAATTACCAGAAGCGGCTGATCGGCGACCCGGAAAAGGAGCACGCGGCGATGGAAGTTGACCGAAAGATCCGCTGGCACTCGGTCGACTACCGAGCCGACCCAGGCGAACGCGGCTGGGTCAACCGAGGGTTCTGGATCCACAACACGCCCCGCCTAATGCCGCTGTGCCGGCTGTTCGGGCACAAGCCGGTCATCGACGGGGTCGACTACCGCAACCCGAAGGCCGAACGTCCCCGGTGGGTGGTGTGCGACGGCTGCGGGATCCGGGCTGGCAACCTCGTCACCGACCTCCCGATCGGCGCCCGCCACACCGGGCCCCTCCCGCAACCGTGGGGCGAGCCGACCGGCACCATCGGCGGACAACTGGTCATCGGCCCGGCATCGATGACCGTGAGCGCCGAGGTGAAGATCGGGAACAGCGGCAGTGAGCATCTCCTCGCCGGGCACGTCCACCTCGGGAACCTCGGCGCGCTGTACCTGCACACCGAACGCCACGGCCGCTGGCTGCAGCGCCGGCTCAACCCTACCGGCTACAAGTCCCGCGTCACCGGGTTCGCCATCCACGACGGGAACTTCTACGGCCGGATCTGGGCCGACCGTGATGGCTGGTCGCGGAAGGACCCGCGCTGGCAACAGTGGTCGTTCACGATCGACCCACGCACGCCGCTGCTGGGCCACGCCCGGTACGGCTACACCGACGTCGGCGACCCGGTCGAGGCCGTGGTGCGCATGCCGCACGGCGACGACCACCCGGTGACGCTGCAACTGCAACGTCAGTCTCACGGCCGGGACCGGTCGAAGCGGCGCCGGTTGTCCTGGCTCGTTCACTGGGAGTCCGAGCGGGGCATCCCCACGAAGTCGCACAGCAGCGGTGGCTCCACCTCGTCCGGCGAGAAGGTCGACGACCAGGCCGTGGAGAACGGCACCTGGCCCGCGCAGGCGTGCGCCTCGATCGCCAGCCGCATGACCGCCCAGCGGGTCCGCTACGGCTACCACGACAGCGCGGAGGAGGGCACGTGAGCGGCGGCAGCTACGGATACCTGTACGGCAAGTCGGAGCTCGGCGAACTGGAGTTCAACCCGGACCTGCCGGAGATGGCCGCGCGCCTGGCCGGTCTCGGTTATGCCGAGGACGCAGCCCGCGAGACCGAGGAACTGCTGGTGCTGATGCGGCAATGGCAGATCCGCGCCCAGGTTCGCGTGGAGCGGCTCGCCGACGTGTGGAAGGCCGTGGAGTGGTGGGACTCGTCCGACTCCGGTGAGGACGGCGTGAAGGCTGCGCTGGCCCGCTACCGGGGCGACGGGGATGCGTCGTGAACGTCGCCGAGTTCCTCGACCGCTGCCGCCCGCCCGCCCCCGAGCCGTCGGTCGACCCGCCCGACCCGTCGCACGACGACTGCTGGTGCCGTCGCAGCAGCCACCCCGCTGGACTTGTCATGCGGTGGACACCGACCACCGACCCGCTGGCCGGTCGCTGGGGATGGCTCACCGAGGTGACCCGATGACCTACGCGCTGCTCGCCCTATGCCTTGCCCTGGCGTCCTGGGTGTACCAGCAGAGCCGCCAGCTGGCCGCGCACCAGCGCCACCTCGCCGCGCACGACACCAGCCTGGACGCCAACCGCGGCACCCTCGACGCGCACCAACGGCACCTGGCGTTGCACCGGCGCTGCATCGAGGCCCACCGCGACCTGCACGACCGGGCGCTTGAGGACCAGCCGTGACCGCCCGCCACGTCGAGTGGCTGGCCGTCGCTGGCTGGTTCGTCGTGGTCGCCGTGTTCGTCGCCGTGACGTGGTGGTGGGAGCGGCGCCGCCCGACCCGCCCGCCCGGCGTCGAGGTGGGGCTGGGAGCGCTGCTGGAGGCCGAGGGGTCTACACGGGTACCCGAAACGGCTCTACGGCCGCCCAGCGCGCCAGGAGCGGCCAGTAACCGGCACGACGAGACGACGGAGGTAGCCCGATGAAACCGGACACCCGCAAATGGCGCGTAGGAACCCACTACGGCCTGCACCTGTACGCGATCAACCCGGACGGCAACGACGAGGCGCTGGGCACCGCGCTCACACCCGAGACCGCCGCCCAGATCGTCGCCGAACACAACGCGGCCATCGGGCAGCCGCCACCGATCATCGAGTTCCACATCGACGAGCAGAAGCTGCGGGCGATCGTCCGGGACGAGATCCTGAATGTTGGGAGACGCGTGTGGGACCAGCCGATCGCCGGGCAGCAGCCATGACACGCACCGTCCGCGTCCTGCTGTGCCTCGACGACGACGAACCCGCCGAAGTCGCCACCGTCGACCTGCCCGACGGACACGGCGGGGAGTCGCTACGCCGGGTGTCGGAGGAGTTGCGGCGCATCGCCGACCGACTGGACGAACGACGCACGTTCGGGCAGATCGTCCGCGACGGATGGGGAGATGCGGCGGTCATGAACCCCACGGATGAATCCGGGGAGGAAGCGTGACTGATGAATTGCGTACGCGCCTCGCCAAGACGCTGTTCTGGTGCGCCGGGTACCTCTCCCGCATCAAGACTCCCCAGCGCGTCTACGAACTGGCGTCGCGCGACCCTCTCGACTTCCGCCCCGCAGGTTGGGAGTGGATGTCATGCGAGACGTCGATGCGGCTACTGAAGGCGTCGACGCAGATAGACCCCGCGCACTGGGACCACTGGGCGCTTGGCCATAACGAATGCGGTTCGCACCGGTGTCCGCAATGCGGCGGGTGCGTTTGCGAAGACGAGGCAACGCCGTGAGCCCCGAAGCGGTCATCTTCGCCGCCTACGTCGGCGCCAGCCTCACCGCGCTCGGGTGGCTTGCCCGCCTCATGTTCCGCGCCGAACACCGCTGGCAGACCACCGACGCCGACGAGGCGCACGCCGCCCCACCACGCCCGGCCGGTGTGCTGACGCTGCTGTGCCGGCGCTGCTACCGCCGCGTTCGGTACACCCACCCGTCCGGTCGGAATGCGGCCCGAATGTTGCACGAAGAACGCGACTGTTCCGCGAGACAGGGGATCCGATGACCCGCCTGCTCCCCGTCCTGGCCGCTGTTTCCGCCGCCGCCTGGCTGTACCGGACACGACGAGCACGGGACTCACACCTGCCGGTGGCGAATCAGTGGTGCGAGACGTGCCAGGCGGTAACCGATCACTGTTTTTGCTACGAGCCCATCCCCGACGAGAACGACGCCACCGCCCAGATGTTGACCGAGATCGACTCGATAGGAGACGCAGCATGACCACGCCAGTACCCAGCATCGGACGCATAGTCCACTACGTCAGCCACGGCACCCCGGTGCAAGCTGACGGCAGCCAAGTGTTCGGTTCGCAGTGCCGGGCCGCGACCGTCAGCGAGGTGGGCGAGGACGGCCAGGTGGGGCTGGTAGTGCTCAACCCGACAGGCCTGTTCTTCCACTCGCTGGCCGATGGTGGCGGCTGCGGCTACGACGCGGGCGGGGAGACGATCGGCGACCTGGAATGCCCGCAGAAGGCGTCCCATGGGACCCCGTTTCGATACTGCTCGTGCGGCTGGGCAGAGGCCTCTCACGCTGGCGGTACTTGGCATTGGCCGGAGCGCGTCGACTAGCCGGTAGGTGCCGCTCTGACTGGGGAGCTAGAGCGGCCACCACGTACCGACCATGACCAACACGCGCGGGATGCAGACCGAAGAATGATCAACCAACAGGAGATGAAGATGACCGCAGCACCCGAAGTCAAGACCGACCGTATCGAAATCAGCCGCATCGCCTCCGAACGCATCCTCATCCCCATCATTGGGACCATGCCACTGATCATGTGCAAGTTCCCTGAGAAGGCTAAGCGGGCGATGCTCGACGCCATGCAAGGGCGGAAGCCACCGAAGACCAAGCGGGACCCGCAAGCCGATTTCGAGGCCGCGATGTGGCGGCTCAAAGACGGCTACGGATTCCCCGCCGTCGCGTTCAAGGCAGCCACCATCGGCGCCGCCCGGTTCTACGGCAAGGCCGTCTCGATGACCGAGCTCCGTCAGCTCATTTTCTTCCGGGGCGAACTGTCCGTGGACGAACCGCCTCAGGCCCTGGTGCCGCTGACATGCGACGAACCGGTGATGCGGGAGGACTACGTCAGGATCAGTCAGAGCGGAACGGACCTGCGCTACCGGCCGGAGTTCAAAAACTGGTCCGCCGTCCTCGATGTCACCTTCGTGACCTCGTGCCTGGCCCGCGAATCCCTGCTGTCCCTCATCGACGCTGGCGGCATGGGCGGAGTCGGGGAGTGGCGCCCAGCGGGCAAGAAGTCGAGCGGCGATTTCGGGACGTATGCGATCGACCAAACCAAGGACATTGAGGTGATCTCGTGACCACCAACCTGCGGGAACAGTTGCAGTCCATCTACGACCAGCACGGCACCCTCACCCCAGCGCTCGTCGTCACCGAAGCCAGGGACGACGCACACCCGTTGCACTCTCGGTTCGAGTGGGACGACCAGGTAGCTGGAGAGAAGTGGCGGCAGGAGCAAGCCCACGATCTGATCTGCTCCGTCAAAGTCACCTACCGGGACGCGAAAGGCCAACCGCAGGAGGTCCGCAGCTTCCACGCGTTCCGCGCTCCCGAAGGTGGCCACCGCTACGAGCCAGCGGAGAAGGTCGCCCAGGACGAGATGTTGTCCAAGATTCTGAAGGCTGACATGGAACGGGATTGGAAGACCCTGAAGAAGCGGTACGAACAGTGGGACGAGTTCCGGCAGATGGTGATCGGAGACCTGGACGCTGCCTGAGTTCTTGTCTCGGCAGGTGCGGAACTGCACGGCTTGGAGCGGTACAGATAGCAACGGAGGGGCTCGGCAGGCCCGGTTTGGTATGTACTGGACGGGAGGGGCTGGGTTTGGACCGGCAAGGCACGGCAGGCCAGGACGGGAGTGGTCGGGACAGGCACGGATTGGTGCGGACAGGAACGGCACGGCAGGTTCGGAACGGTCGGGTGAGGTAGGGAGTGCATTGGCAGTGTGGAGTACGGAACGGCAGGTGCGGAAGGGAATGGAGCTGAAAGGAAGCGCCCGGTGGAGTTCGATGCGGAAAGGCCGGCATGGAGTGGTGAGGCAGGGATTGCTTCGGCAGGGTGCAGTACGGAACAGAACGGCAGGAATGGAAGGGATGGGCGCCGGGAGCGCTCCGATGGGAGCGGCGCGGGAAGGCAGGCTTGGACTGGCATGGCCAGGTCGGGTTCGGATTCGTACGGATGAGACCGGCATGGCAGGCGCGGAACGGCTGAGCTCGGAATCGTGTGGCTCGGAAGAGTTGGGACTGGCACGGCAGGTATGGCGTTGATCGGTTCGGTTGGGCGCAGGTTGGATCGGAGCGGCAGGCACGGCTCGGTGCAGACCGGATAGCACAGGCACGGATCGGATGGGTTTGGCTCGGCAGGCATGGCCCGGAAAGGAAGGGACCGCTGGGGAAGGGACAGGTGCCGTTCGGCTGGAAACGGCAGGTGAGGTAACAGAAGAAAGTGGGTGCCGCTCCCTTTGAGCTGGGGAGCTGTTGAGGGAGCGGCCTCCGACGTACCGACCGAACAGCAGTTGACCCGCCTGGGACGGCGTGATCGCCAGCAACTCTAACCGAGAGGCGATCCCGTGTCCGACATCGCGCTTTGCCCCTGCACGTGCCACGGTCACAGCAACCTCAACCGGGTCTGCTCCATCGAAGGCGGATGCGGCCACCTCCACGGCGAAGTGCGCCTCGACGGACAACGCCGTTGCCAGCTCTGCCGCTTCCCAGCACGCACCGGCGGGACGCTGTGCTGGCGGCACCACGACGAGGTTGCGCACATGCTCGACCCGTACAACCACGGCAACCCGGCTGCCGACGTCGCCGCGTCGATTCCGGTGCTGTTCTCGATGCTCGACCCGACACCCGGCGGTGGAGGCAACACCGACCGCCGACCGCCCGGGTTCGCCTCCGCCCCCGCCGCGAACCTGCACAAGCTCGTGATGCTCGACGACCGATCGGTCAACGACCCACAGGAGTGGCTCGGCGCCGGCCCCAACGGCAAACCGGACGAGACGCGGGTCTACACCGAGGAAGACGACCCACCCCGCGCGGTCGCCAAAGCCGTCACCGGACTCGTGAACAGCCTCGTCGAACACCTCGAGCTGCAAGGCCCGCAGCTGCGCAACGGCGAACACTTCCACGACCGCACCGTCCCTGGCCTGTGCGCCTGGATGTACGACCACATCGAGCTCATCACCAGCCACCCCGACGCCGACGACATCTACGACGACCTGCGTGAACTGTCCGACCAGATCCGCCCCGCCGTCGGGGACCGAAAGATGGGACCCGCCGGATGGTGCATCGAACTACTCACCCACCAGGCCTCCGGCGAATACCAGGAATGCGGCTGCCCGCTTTACCTGCCGCCACCCAAGCCAGACCCGAAGAATCAGACGACCGCGCAGGCGCACCGCGAGGTCATCGTCACCTGCCGCCGCTGCTACCGCCCGTACACCTGGCTCGACCTGATCCGCCTACGCCTCATCGCCCACACCGCCTGATCATGCGCCGAGGTCTCACCGTCGCGCAGGTGGCCACGGTGTGCGGGGTCGATCCGGTTACGGTGCGGTCGTGGATTAAACGCAGACATCTGACTAGGAACGAGTACGGGCGCATCGACCCGGCCGCGTTGGTGAAGTACCTCGACGAGCGCGGAACCCGTGGCCAGCGGCGACACGCCAAAATTAGGGGCCTGAATTGACGACTGCGGCGGTACGTGCAACGGTGTGCGCAACGGGCGAGCTATGTCCGTTTTACTGCCCGGCGTCTTCCGAGACTGCCGGGCTTCGTCGTGTCCGGGGGGTGCTCGTGCGCTACGCGATGAGCGTCGTGACCGGCCGTTGCCCGGACTGCGGCGATACGTTCCACCTACCGGTGGAGTGGGACGACTGGTTCGACTTCAGGATCACGGCCACCTCCCGGCAGCTTCGGGCCTGGTTCGCCGAGCATGTCGCCGAGAGTGCGAAGCCGCACTACTCGCCCGAGATTCTGGACGAGCGGCCGTGGGTCGCGGTCGAGTCGGACCACGTCTGACCTGCGGCAACGTGTTAGAATCGCGGTATGGCTGAGCGCCCCGAGTTCCCGTTCGAGCCGGTCCGTGTCACGGTCTACGGTGTGTTCACCCCGCGCCCCTCGGCGAACCCTCCACCTGGCGAACTCGGCGACGGTTGGACTGATGTGCCGTCGCTCCAGGCGAGGATTGCCGGCAGCGGCGACGAGCCTGCCGTTGAGGCGGCGTCTCGGCTCATCGACGACCTCACGGAACGCGCCCAGGCCGACGGCCACCACGTCTTCGTTCGCCGTCCCGACGATCCGCCGCCGGTGTTCCGCGCCAGCCCCGCCGATCTCGCCGCACTCGCGGAGCGGCAAGCGGAGCACCGCCGGATAGCTGGCCCCGTGTACGGGGACGGTCCTGGCACACCGATGTTCTGGATCCAGCACTCCCCCGACGACACGTCGTGGACCGACCTGGACATCACGTGACCCGCGCGGACGATGCCCTCCGCCTCCTGGCCATGGCGGATGCGTTCGACGGCACCGCCGCGGCGATCCGACGCCATCCCACACATAACGGCGAGCACTGGCTGGCCACGTTCGCAGACGAACTGGACACGGTAAGCAAGGCGCGCAACAACATCGTCTACTGCGCGTTCCTGTCCGACGACAACTTGTCGGCGGCGGTGCAGATCGGGGAGAAGCTCGCGGAAGTCGCTGTCGTTGCTGATCTGATGTCCCCGTACGCCGGGGTTGACCTGCTCTCGCCGAGGTGGCGTTCGCGCAGCGTTGCGCGAACAAGGTCGAGCTGCAGAAACTCGTCTACTACGACACCCGGGACCGATTCGGCCTGTCGTCGCAACTGACGGTGCGAGCCATCTCGAAGGTCGTCGAGGCGTTCAAGCGGGACAAGTCGACTCAGCCGAAGTTCCGGGCACGCGGCGCGGTGCCCTACGACCAGCGGATCATGTCCTGGAAGGGTGTCGAGGCCGTCTCGCTGCTGACCCTGGACGGGCGACAGATCATCCCGACCCGGCTCGGCGGCTACCAGGCAGCGATACCTCAAGGACGACCCGTGCCACCGCTGGGATCTCCTGGACACGTGGATCTGCTACCACGTCCAGCGCTGCACCGAGTGCGGGAAGATCCTGTGCCACCTTGGCGACGAGTGCCCCGACTACACCCCGAGGCCGACGTCCTGCTCCCCACGGATGAATCCGGGGGCTTCCTGGGAGCTTTCCGGTGACGACTGATGGCCCGGATGCTCGGCCGTGTCTCGCCGCCCTGGTGTCCGATCTGCCACGGACTGCCCGGCCTCGACTGCCCGGACGTCAGTAAGAGCAAGCGGCAGGTGAGGGCCCGCGAGCGCGATCAGGTTCGCCGCCTCGTCCGCGAGGAGATGACGTGACGCGTAACTGGCGCGCCTTCTGGACTGGGTTCACTTCGATCTGGGATCTGTCGGGCCAACGCGGTGCCCGAGAGCTCGAGGCAGCCGCTGAGCGCCGACGTCGAGAAGCTGACCGCATCCACCCGCTGTGGTGGAACGACTGGGGCTGCGAAGAGGACCGGGTCTACGACGATCTGTAGCGGGGGTGGCTCGTGGTCGCTGGCAACTTGTTCCATCCCCGCAAGCTCAGCGAGTACTCGATCATCGGCGAGTCCGGGGACATTTACCACGTGCCCAACATCGAGGCCGTCGATGTGGAGATCGCCAAGCTGACCCGCCGGATCCGGTTGGCCAAGGATCCGAAAGTGGCCCGTGTCGCCCAGATCCTCCGGCAAGATCGAGACATGCTCTTAGACCTGCGGATTCTACTGACGCCCGACCCGGAGGGCACATCGTGCTGATCTTGGGTATCTGCCTTGTCGTTCTGGGCTACCTGCTCCCGGTGCCGGGCATCATTATCACAATCGGATGGATCTTGGTTTTGATCGGCCTCGTATTGCTCGTGCTCGGAGCTTCCGGCAGGCCCGTCGGCGGACGTAGGTGGTATTAAACTTCTTCGCCACACCTCGTCGTCGTTCTCCGTTTCGCCGCTGCACCTGCCAAGCCCACACCGAACGCCACGCGGCCCTCGATGCCCACCGTGTCGAGCAACGGGCCCAGCGACGTGAGAGGTGGCGACGGTGGGCACCAGCGGCCCGCTAACGCGCTTCGTACGCCTCCCAGACTTCCTGCGGGATGCGGCCATGGTCAGAAATCTCCCAGTCGTTCTCTCGCGCCCACACCCGGACGATCCGGGGGTCTTCACGGTTCGCGGCCTGCGATGCACGCGCCGTCTTCGGGGAGCTACCGGGCTTGCGGGCGGCCTCGACGAACTCGGCGAGCGCTTCCCGTAGCCGCTTCGCGTTGACGTCGGACAGGTCCACTTCGTAGGACTTACCGTCCAACCCGAAACTCAACGTCAGGTCGGCCGGGCCGCCATCGACGTCGTCCACGAGCTCTACGGTCACCTTTTGCGCCATGATTTCTCCTGTGTTCGCGGGGGGAAACGAAAGCATAGCTAATGCCGGTCGAGTTCGCTAATCGGATAGTGCGTTACTCGGCGCACATAAGCGACCACTCGGTGTATTGCCCCACCCGCCGCGCAAACAGGAGACACAGATGGCCCAGACAGTCCACAAGTTCGGCCGTCTTCCCAGCGCGCCGCGCGACCTCGAGCGACGCCTGCGGCTGAAGCATTTCCTGAAGGCCGGCTACGTCGGCACGGTCCCGGACGCAGTGGACTACGTCCCGCCTGTCGCCGATCTCCCCATGGATTCGAACGACAAGCTCGGCGACTGCACGGCCGCCGCCGCCGCGCACATCGAAGCCGCGTTCTCCCGGTTCGGGCAGGGTGCTCCGGTCGTGGTGGCGAACGCCGACGTGGTGAAGTTCTACAGCGGATCCACCGGGTATATACCTGGCAGGCCCAGCACTGATCAGGGTGGCGACATGGCCACCGTCCTCAAATACTGGTCGAACACCGGGATCGCCGGTCACAGGCTCGCCGGTTACTTCGCGGTCGACCCGACCGACCTCAACGAGATGCGCGCGGCGCTGTGGCTGTTCGGGAATTTGTACATCGGATTTAACTGTCCGCAGAGTGCTGAAGATGCCTTCAATGCTGGCGGGATCTGGGACTACACCCGCCAGGGCTCGAACATCATCGGAGGGCACTGTGTCGCGGTCCACAAGATGGTCAAGGGTGGCAATCTCACCGTGTCCACCTGGGGCGGCAAGATCGACATGACGCCCGCCTTTTGGGCTGCCTACGTGGACGAGCCGTATTCGACGGTGTCCCAGGAGTGGGTGAAGAACAACGCCACTCCCGAAGGTTTGAACGTGGACGCCGCGAACGCCGCGTTCCTGCAGGTCACCGGCAAGCCCGGCCCGTTCGTCGGGACCGTACCCGTCACGCCGCCACCTGTGCCCACACCTGTACCCGTCCCGGTCCCGCCGGCTCCCGTCACACCTGCCGATGTGGCGATGGCGCACGCCGCCCGCATGTGGCTGGCCGCGAAAGGGCTCTGACGGTGAGCACCCGTCGGCAACGCGAATGGCGCGAGGCAGACGCGGCTCGTCGAGCTGTCTGTGTACATCACTTCAGTCAGTCGCGCTGGGCCGGCATCCTCGGCTGGCGCTACGACTGCCACCGTTGCGGCTCGATGTTCGTCCCCGACGAGCATCACGACGGGGATGGCTGCGAGTACCACCCGAAGATCGACTAGTGGGAGGCTCCGATGGAAGCCACTCCCACCCGAATTTGGCTGATCTGGGCACTCGGCTGCACCTCCACCTTCACTTACCTTGAGCTGCGCGGCTACTACGGCCGCCGGAACCCAACACTGTCCCGAGAGTTGCAATGCTGGACGGGTTACCGCCCCCGCAGGCCGTGGGGACGTGTCGCGCCGCTGGTGTTCGCGGGGTTCGGGACATGGCTTTCGTGGCATCTGCTCGCCCTCGACGAGGAGCCACCAGCCAAAGCAGACCGTGCGCACCACGTCCCTGGAGGCACCGCATGATCATCATCGTGCTCGTCGTCCTAGCCCTCGTCCTGGCCATCCTTTCGGCATTCCCGACCCCGCTGGGACACGCACCGCTCCTGGCCATCTCGGTGATCCTGCTGGCGGTGGCGATGCTCATCCCCGGCGTCTCAGCCTTCCACTAGTCGACGGTGGACCCGGACCCGCTCTTGACATCCTCCCGGCCGTGAATAGCCGGGATTCCAACTACGCAGCTGGTGCGTGTTGAGGTACGCGGTTCAACGCCGTCGGCAACCCGATAGCTCCCCGCACGGCATGCCCTGCCGCTATATTCTTCGCCGCGTTCAGGTCCGCGTTGCCGACGTAAGTGCAGGAAGTACACGCGAAGAGGGATTGGCTCTCTCGACTCTTCGCATCCACGTGCCCGCACGCCGAACAACGCTGACTGGTGTACGCGGGGTTGACCTTCTCGACCCGACCCGCCGCTTTCTGTTCGAGCCGGGTGGCGAACAGAGACCACCCGGCGTTGAGGATGGCCCGGTTCAGCCCGGCTTTCTGCCGGACGTTGCGCCCCGGCTCCGTAATCGTGCCTTTAGCCGAGCGGGTCATGTTGGTCACCCGCAGATCCTCGACGCGGATCACATCGTAGGTGCGGGCGATGGCGGTACTGGCCTTCTCCAACTGTCGAGGGGCTTCGTGCACAACGACCCGGAGCACATCGCCACCGGACTCGCCTCGGCGCTTCTGCGACTCGCACAGCACACCACCGCTCGTACACCG
>Ga0193751_1000978_pt1 | contig 19400 bp, 13 predicted proteins | sample L1c2metaG_FD_143050 | JGI IMG/M metagenome (GOLD analysis project Ga0193751, IMG submission 143050) | Soil microbial communities from a riparian zone of the East river system, Colorado, United States - L1c2 | ecosystem: Environmental > Terrestrial > Soil > Riparian zone | place: USA: East River... | reverse complement strand
TGTTTCTTTGTACGTTTCGAGAGCGTCCAGATTTCTGCCGTTCAGTTCATCGTCTTTGCCAAGTTCAACCCAATCGTCAGCTGTTCGTTTGCCGGGCTCCGGAACCTTGTAGGACGGCTGCGGACCGACGCGGATTTCGGACTCTGGAGTCCAGTCATATTTGCCCTCGGTCTGGCGCAGAAGGAGAGTGCCTTTGTCCTCCTGAATCGCGAGCGTGTACTTCGCCTGCGCGTCGGCATTCGGAAACTCATGGGTCCAGGTGTGCTCAGGGGTGAGATCAATTACATCGTGAAACACTTGCGACTCGCCCTTCAGAATGGATACCGACGCCCGCGGGATGCGATGGTTCGCATTAAATCCGACGCTGAGGGTACTGTCTTTGCGTTTAAGGCTCGCGACTCCCGAAAGATTGGCGCGCGAAATTCCGCCTATCTCGCGCGCAGGCATCCAGTACTCTGAGAAACGCAGCACTTGGCGGGGCTCGAGAAATGCATAGGTTTCTTGATTGCGAAACAGGCCGGCCTGGACCTCGAGATAGCCGCTGTTATCGTCGGAAAGGGCTTTTCGCCAATCCAAGCCGTCGGCGTCGACGCCCCAAGACCAGATTTTTCTGGCCGGGACTTCTTCGTATTCCGCAAAATGCACGGTCCCGGTGTTAGTGTGGGGATTCCAGACCCCCATGAAATCTTCCCGGCTCCCGTAGCTGAACATGGAAACTGGACCTTTGGTATGGTTGCGGACGACACTGTAGTCCACGCCATCTTGATCCACGGGCCAGGGATGAATTTCGGTAAAGCCGTGAGTGGCCACAAACCGCATGGGATATTCGATTTGCGAATCATCCCACGCCGGAACTCCAGCATTGTTCCACCAGTAGAAGCGATGTCTTACGTCGCTGCGATTGCTGAGAGTTACTCGCTGCTCGAGCACTGTCGATCCCGGACGGAGGGTCAACTCCACCGTCCATTCCATGCCGTAAACGCGGTCGACATTGCCGACAGTGACGGATGCGCTACCATCGTCGTGCTTGGCAGACGCGAAGTTGACCGGGGACATGGTCACCCAATTGTGCGAAACCGGGAAATTGAACTCGACTCCGAATGCCGCCCAAGCCCCGCGATACGCAATAGCGGCCTTTTTAATCGAAGGATTGGCATAAAACATGGACTTGCCCGATATCTTGTCGACGCATGTGTAAAGGTGACCGCCGATATCGGGCAATACGGAGCACTTCAGATATTCGTTCTCGAGGTAGATCGCCCGCCATTCATGATCAGCCCGCCGGCTGGTCAGGTTCGTGCGCAGGGTGTAGGGATAGTTGAACCGACCATTGGTCAACTGGTCGAAGGGAGGGTTGGGATCAGGCAGCCCTTCTTCGTAAGTCGGCAACGTGAGAGTGCCCTGCCAGACGCGCACTTCCGGTTGCGCGGCCCATGCAGAGGCCGCTAGTCCAAGCACAGCGATTCGCCAAAGGATCCGCATTTAGATTCGCAACAGCCGCGCAGCGTTTTCGGAGTAAACCTTGTGCAGAACGGTGTCCGGCAGATCAATGCCGTAGATTCGCCAGCGTCCCTGCGGCGGTATTTTCGCCGGAGCGTAGTCGAAATATTCGTCCTTCGTTTCCAGAAACCGGTAATAGATTTCGTATAACTTATCGTTGAAAAACTGCTGGGGAAATTCGTCACCGTGAGGCGTTGCATCCGTCCCGAACAGGATTCGATCCTGATACTTGTCGAAAAACCTTCTGGCGGTGATCGGCTGCCGTCCCAATTCACCAATCCGCGCGGCAATATCCACCGACATATTAGGAAACCCGTCGAGGTTCTCGGCGACGTTTTGCAGGTCTTCCGAGAAATTGCCAACATGTACCGTCACAAACTTGGTATTAGGATGCCGGGCGATCATGCGGTTGCGGGCCGCGATCAACTCGGCGTTGCTGGGAAAGTCTTGTCCGTAGAAGGACCAGTCGGGATGGTTATTCAACTCTTCGTAGCGCTCGTTGAAGCGATCGGTAGGAGTGAAAAACGCTATGGGATCAGAGATGTGAATTGCCACCGGCAGGTTCAATTGCCCGCAGGCGTCCCACATGGGATCAAAACGCGCATCATCGATTTTCACCAGCGTACCCGAGGTGATGTTTTCGCGAAGATACAGTCCCAACGTTTTGAGGATCTTCAAGCCGCGCGCTCCGTCGCGATGGGCCCGCTCGATGGCTTGCGCCTGGAGCTTCGGATAATCGGATTCTTTGAAGCGGGAATAGCAGGGCTCAGTGAAGGTGTAAAAACGGCCGGGATATGCACGGTCGTATTTCGCTACAGTTTCTGCGAGACCATTGTCATAGCCACCCGTCAGGTTCACCATGGCCCGAATGTTCTTGCGATCCATTACAGCGAGCAACTCTTGGGGAGTTCCCAGGTACTCGCGATCCGGCGAGAGTTCCACTCCCTTTTCAGACTTTGTTGAGACCGAGATGTGGGTATGGAAGTCGATGTTTGGAAACTTCGAGCGCTCGACGTGGGACTCGTGTACGTGGAGCATACTCCTTGGTTCGTACTTCGAGAGCTGCAAAGTGGCTTCCTGGTCCTCGTTCCTGGCCGCCACACTGAACGCCCGGCCAACTTGTGTTCCAGAGCTTGCCGCCAGACCCACTCCATACAGCCATTGACGTCGAGTGATCACGGAGCTCCTATTGTCCAGGCTCAGAGTGTCCAGGCTCGAGCACCGGCGTGGCGATGTCGATGGGCCGTGGTCGCCCATTCACCGCACCGTGCCAGACGCTCCCGCCGAAAGTCGTGATGTAGACCTCATCGTGGTGTAGCGGATCAGGAATCACGCGTTGTCCCCACTTGAAATTGAATCCCGGAATACGGGTCCAATGCAGCCCGCGGTCTGCCGAGCGCCAGGCCGACGACTCAAAGCCCGCCGCGTAGAGAATATCGCGGTTTTGCGGATCAACGGTAACATCGTATATGTGGCGATCCCTGTCGAGGACCTGCCTCCAGCTCTTGCCGCCATTCTCCGAGAGGAAAATTCCTCCGCCATCTCCGTGTTGTCCCGTGGCTCGAGCCCAGGCAGCGAGGTAGAGACGATCGGGCGATTGTGGATCGATGGCGAGGCCATTCGGTCCATTCGTTCCCTCAGGCAATGAAACGGGCTGCCAATGATCAGCCCCGTCCGTCGAACGGTAAAGAGCACCATCGCCGGCATTGCCGATGCTTCCATCCTCGGAACGGCGCGCGATCACGACGTAGAGCGTGCCATTCGAGCTTCGCGCTAGCCGCCAGGCGAAAGGCTGCTCTTGTGTGATCCCGTTATTCTTCAGGGCCCAGCTGCGTCCGCCGTCTGAACTTTTGTAAATGCCCCGGCCAAAACCAGTCACGTATAGTACTCGCGCGTCGACTGGGCTTGTGGGATCGAGCAGAATATGAGTGGCCGCGGTCTCGTCCATGCCAGAGTTCGATTTAGTCCAGACCTTGCCGCCATCCTCACTGCGGCAAACGCCACCTTTGTAATTCAGCACCGAGTTATGCCGCCACATCTTGGGGCGAGGAAGATCATGGGTGTAGCTATTCACACTCCATATGCGGCCTCGCACCTTGGGATCGAAGACGATCCAGTACGTGGTGTTCAGCCACTCACTGGGCACTCCGGCGGTCGAACTAGTCCACGAGACGCCGCCGTCTTCACTGCGGAAGAGTCCGATATCGGTGTAAGTAATGAACTGGCGTTTTGGATCGAACGGATCGAAGTGCATTCCGTAGCTGTTGGTGACATCGAGGCCCGTGCTGGTCCATCCAGCGTCATTTACCTTTCGGGAATACTGCGCAATCCAGGTTGCGCCCCCGTCACTGGTCCGCATGGTTCTTCCGAGGTCCGTCCCATACGCCAAATTGGCGTCCTGTTGAGCTACGGTTAGGTTTAGAGGATTTTCTCCCCAACCTGGCCCGAAGCGCTCGGTGATCCAGGCGTCCTTCACGTTCTTGGCCGCTGCGTCGGATTCTTTCCACACCAACTGCCAGTCAGCGCCTGAGTTGGTGCTTTTGGCCACGCCGATCCAATGGTTGCCAGCGAGCGTCAAATGATCGTAGGAAACATAAGACGTCTCAGGATGACGCAGACTAGTCGCGATGGCTCGTACTTTCGCTCCCTCGCCGGGCAGATCACTCTTACTCCAGTTCGCGCCGCCATCCTTCGAAACGAAAACTCCCTGCTCGGAGGTTGCGTAAATGGTTGGCTGCGCGTCCGCACCAAAGCCCAGCGAAACGTCGGTGACGGCGGCCGGAAGCGGCAGACTACGCACTGCTCCTGCGCTGATTACCGCAATCGTGTGAGCACTTGCCAGAAACAAAGTGCGATTGTTGGCGGCGGAATGTGGATCCACCCAAAGTCGGCGCGGGACATCGGGCAGGCTCACCTGTTTTTGCCAACTCTTTCCGTAGTCGCGCGAAACAAACAGCGCGGGACTCTCCTTCGTCCCAGCAGCGGCATACAGGATCTTTGAGTTGGAGGGATCAACCGCGAAGGCTGCGATCGCCTTCAATGGATCTGGATTGGCCAGGATATGCTCGTCGGAATGATCCGAATTCAATTTGACGCCCTCCACCGCAGAAGGACTTGGATAGACCAGATTCCAGTTTTCGCCGCCGTCGGTGCTGCGCCATAAACCTGTCGCGTGCGCGTACATGGTTTTTGGATCCAGCGGGTCGAAGACAAAGAAATCCACCACGCCGCGCAGATTGAACATGCGCCAACTGCGACCGCCATCGTGGGTGATGTAAGAACCGGTCATGTCGCAGGAGACTAGAACGGTATTGGAGTCATGAGGGCTGATGGTCGGGTTGAACATAGCGCCACCGCCGCCAGGTCCGATGACACGGAACCCTCCAGGCCGATCAGCAAAAGCGCTGGTCAAGCACACCACCACGAGCAATGCGCGAAAGATATGGAGTTTCATCGGCCCGGGGACTGTGGCTCAGTACTTCATTCGAGTGCGCGCAGCCGCACCCCAAGTGCAAGCAGCGGAACGAGCGCAGCTAGAAAGTGATTCGCAGCCGCAAACGAATGGTCCGCTGGCTGAGCACACCCTCCTGGGGAAAACTATTTGTCAGTTGGCCAAAAAGAGGGTTGATATTGACGTCCGCAGCCGCAATAGGCAACACCGCTCCGGTGTTTTGATCGACAGTGATGTTAAAGTCTCCGACTTGCGCGAAGGTGCCCCCACCGCCCCCGAAGTTGGCATCAGGCGCAAGCAGAGGGTGATTGAAAATATTGTCGAAGTCGGCTCCCAAAGTCGCAACGAAACGCTCTCCTATTGGGAAGGCCTTGTGAATCCCTAAGTTCACGCCCCAGGCTCCTGGCCCAACTAGCGAATTTCTCTTGGCAACGGCCGGGTTGCTCAACAGGTCAGATCCGACGCTGGGTAGGCCGAACGAACTGGCATTCCAAATGATGGCGTTACTCCCTTTTTTCCCGGTATTGATGCTGTTGTTCAACACTACCGGCCGGAATGAGGGTTCGACGTTGAAATCGCCCACGGCATCGATCGATGAAACTGCGATGTTCCCCGGCTCTACCGGATCACAGTCGTCGCACACCCAAAACGGAGTGAAGCCTTGACCGGATTTAGCAAACATATTGAAAGTCGTTTGCCAGCCGCCAATCAAGGTGTCGGCCCACTTAGAAAGCGAACTGCCAATTCTGCGGTTCCGTCCGATCGGCAAATCGTAAATTCCGTAGGCGATGAAACGGTGCTTCGAGACATAACCGTCCGTGCCGTAGTCCGCATTTGGATTAAATGGGTTGTAGCCGATTCCTCCCAGGCTGGAATTCGCCGTGTCCAACGCGCTGGTCTTCTGGTCAAGATACGTGTACGACATATCCAACATGAGACCGCTTTTGTAGCGCCGCGTGAATTCGGTTTGGAAGGAGTTGGAATTTCCACGGCCGAAGTTTCCATATGTGAGCAGAAACTCTCCCACCAGTGGATACGGCAGTCGCGCCAAATCCTGTGGCGAGTAAGCGCAGTCCCCCTGAGTAGGATCGCAAATGGTGACGCCATCTCCCTGGGTTGTCCCAAACGGAGTATTGTTCGGCGCGAGTTCGTCCAGGTCTTTACCTGCGATCAATCCATTCATGTGTGTTCCGAGGTAAGAAAGTCGCAGGGTTCCGTCGCGAATGATCTCGCGTTCGAAGGTGACGTTATATTGCTGGATGCGTGGCGTTTGGATATTTAACGGTATGGCATTGGCTGTCACAGAATTGCCGAACCCTTTAAGGGTTCCGCCAGTGATGGGACTGATTCCGTCTTGTGATGGGCTGGGCCATCCTTCGAGGGTTTTTCTCGAAGTGACTCCCTGGTTGAACGGGTTCGTTCCGATGGCGTCACGGATTCCCTGCGCCGCGGATGTCGGATAGAACACACCCCAGCCCGCGCGCACGACCGATTTGTCCCCCAGTCTGTAGGCAAAACCCAGGCGCGGAGCAAGATTATTATTATCGGTATGGACCAGGCCACGGCCCAAACCGGCCTGCGCAGCCGTGATATATCCGTAGCTGGCGATCCGCGTGTCCACAAAAGGCAGAGTTTTGGTCGATGGAATGATGAACACTCCCGGATTTCCGTTGGGATTCTTGCCGACCGGGTCGAAGTTGATGAGCAGGTCACTCTTTTCGATAAATGGAGTCGCTAAATCGTAGCGAAGGCCCAGATTCAGAGTGAGCCTGGAGGAAACTTTCCAGTCGTCCTGAGCGAAGTATCCCTCCTCCCAGTTGTAGACATTCATGGGAGGCCGTGCCTGCAATACGTAACTGGCGCTCGTCGGCGGCAGACCTAGAAGGAATTCTGTGAACGTATCGGCATTGGAGCAAGGATCGTTAGCGCAAGTACCGGGGTTGGTGTAAGTTATCGAACCCCTGGGGTTGCCACGGTTGAGAGCAAACCCGTCGACCGCTTGATTGCGTACGAAATCCGCTCCCAGTCGGACGTTGTGCTTTCCCAGTACCCAAGTCAGAGTGTCCCCGAAAGTGATCAGACCCTGGTTCTCTGGCCGATAAGTATTGCGCCCACCATTTGTGAACGTAGCAAAGCTGTTGTTGAAGCTTATGGCGGGATGCCCGAAGGTGGAGAGCGCAAATTGACCTACGACTGAACCATAAGCCGCGATATCTGCCGCGTCAAAACCTATTTTGGAAAGGAAACCTTGCAGGGTAGTATTGCTGTGTCTCAGCAAGTTCTCCTTGTTGAACCCACCGCGCATTTCATTGACGAGATTTGGCTTGAAGATGCGCGTGTAAGAAAGAGCCACAGTTTGGTTTTGACGATTGTTTTGCGTGAGGCCAAGGCCGGTGTATGGAGCCACAACTGGGCTGGTCGCGCTATTTTCTTCTGACGTGTTGTAGCTGGCATAAACGTGATCTTTTTCGCTGAAGTCATGATCGATGCGAAGAGAACCTGTGTCCAGCGTATCCCGACCTGGCAACTGCGTCTCCCAGCTGGGAATGCGGCCTGTCGTGCTACTGATGGGCGCTGTCACGCCAATGTGAGGGAAGTAATTGGTAATCAAGCTTTGCACCGAAGGGTTCAGGAGTTCTGATGGAATCCGAATAAACTGCTGACCCAACCCGCCAACCGTATCAGTCGCAATCTCCTGCGGAGTGAGTACCACGCCAGCCGGCACATCCGGTTTGTTGGCATCCTTCATCAGAGAGAAATCTCCCGTCCACAGCGACGGATGAGGAAGTTTGGTCGATTGGATGTTTACTGGTGACACGTTGTAGTCGCGTTCATAAGCCGCAAAAAACCAGGTATTCTTCAAACCTTTAATGGGGCCACCGATCGATCCGCCGAGATCGTTGATGTTGAAATAGGGCGTGGGATACTTGGCGGCAAATGCGTTGGGTGTAAAACTGGCGATCCCGGCAAGATCTTGCAGCGAGAGCGCGGCCAGGGCAGAGTTGGCATTGTTGTAGAACATTGACCCGTGAAATTGATTCTGTCCACGTTTGGTGGTGATGCGGATGTTCGCCGTGCCCGCGTATTCGGCGCTGAAGCTGTTGGAGAGAACGTTGAGCTCATCGACCGCTTCAAGAGAAGGCTTACTGTCGGTTGGCTGGCCGAAGATGCCTCCATTCGAGCGCTGCCCATCCACGGAGAAACTACCGCCGTAACTTTGTCCGCCGATAAACTTGAAGTCTCCGTTGACGTCCGCCTCAGTGATATTAGGATTCAAATATAGAAACGAGTAGATATCGCGAGTGTCGCGCGGCAGGTCGATCACGGATTCGTGGCCGATAGTGTCACTGATGGTCGGATTCGCGGTATTAATACTCACTGCTTCCGCCGAGACCTCCACTTTTTCGGCGACACTGGACACGCGTAAGGTGACGCTGATCCCGACTGTCTTGCTGCCATTGACCACAACATCGTTAATTTCTTCTGTATTCATCCCGGCGGCAGTGACTGAGACTTTGTAGCCGCCAGACTTCAGGCCGAAGACCTCAAAGTCGCCCGCGCCGTTCGAGCTGGTCTGCCGCGCAGCATTTGTCTCGAGGTCGATGACGATGACTTTCGCGTTGGCAATAACCGCGCCGCTGGGGTCCTTAACGGTGCCTTGGATCGTGCCCAAGTCCGTACCTTGCGCAAAGATAAACTGGGCGCTTCCCAAAGCTGTCAGCAGAACGAGAAATACAGAAAGGCGCTTCCCCAAGTTCATAGTGATCTCCCAGTGCGGTGAGTTTCTATCGCCGAGCTTTTTATCACACTCCCACAGCAAAAGTAAACAAAGAATAGCAAATGAAGACCTACAAAATAAAACGCAAGGGTTATGTGATTCAAATTTCGTTCTTGGACGCCCTTTACACTCGCGGCAGAAAATTTTCAGATCGCGGGGAAGTGCAGAGAAAAACTCTGAACCACACGGTTGATGACACCATTTTCGGAAGGCGAATCAGGACGAAGATTCTCTGCCAAACACCGGAAGAATGCCAGCAATTGTCCAGCCACGACATCGATGACCGGACAGTTCTCGTCGCCCAAGCGATTCAAGCCCTCGCACTCGATCGCCACGTCCTGGTCGCGGACCAGTTCGTGAGGGATCGCCTCGCCCACGATGACTTTCATGAGTCCGAGTTGTTTCTGGTGCAGTTCCCGAAGCACATCGGCTTCGTAAGCTCGCAGCATCGAATCCGAGGACAAAAAGCACACTACCAGAGTGTCTTCATTTACGTAGCTCATGGGACCGTGTCTAAGCCCTAGGTAGGTCTCACACATGGTGCCGACCCGGCCCGCTGTCATCTCCAACATTTTGAGGGCGGCTTCGCGTGCTCCGGAGAGACGCGCACCGCTCCCCAAGAAGAGAACGCGTGTAAAACGGGCCTTCGCCGTCTCCGCTAGCACGTGGAGGTACTGCTGTATTAGCTCTGAGGCGGTGCGCTTCAACTGTTGACAAATCGCTTGATAGCGTTCAGGCGTGCCCATCGAGCCCAGGAACCGCGCGGCCAACACTAGGTTTGTGAAGCTGCTGGTCATCACCAGCCCACGATCGTTCGTCTCATCGCCCAAGGTGATCACAGTGACTCGAGAATTGCCCTGGTAATTCATCGCCAGACCGCCAGACCGGTTGCAGGTCAAGATCAGATGGCGAATTTCAGGCTGCGTCCGGAGCATGAAATCCACCGCTCCGACGCTCTCCGGGCTATCGCCGGATCGAGCTAGAGAGACCATCAGCCCGGGTCTGCCCGGTGGGAGGGCCCGACCTCCGTGCGCCAGCACTACTCCGCCGCCGATTGCCAGGGTGACCAGCCCCAACTCATTTTGCAAAGCAGTGCGAACGCAATCGCCGGCATATTCTGAACTCCCCGAACCGGTCAAGGTCAAGGCGGAAATTCCGGCGACGATCGATCCCAAATCGGCAGCGCGGCTGCGCATGAGTTCACAAGTACGCAACCACGTTGAGGGCTGTTGGCAGATTTCGCCAAGCGTATGAAAGTAACCCAGTCGCCGCTGCTCTTCCGGGCTCCTCTTCAGCTCAGCTACTCCCGGTTGGCGTTCGCTGAGGCTGCGCAGCCAGTCCGGTTCGACAAGGGGCTCAAACGACATGGAATTCCACCCCAACCCACGCTCACGGGAGTAGAAAATAACAGAAAAATATAAAAAGTAAACGAAAATTTAAAGACAATACGAATCTTGGCAGTCCTTTCGCCGTTAACACGGGGTCAGGATGCGGACGCCAAGATGTCGGGACTTAGGAGCGCCGCCGACTTAGCGTCCAGGTACACGATCGTGTCCGGATGCGTGCGCAAGATGGAAGCCGGAGTCAAAGGGCTGATCTCCCCTTCCAGGCATGCCTTTACGGCCTCAGCTTTACGGGAGTCGGGCACGATACACAGGATCTTTTTCGCTTTCAGTATCTGCCGCACGCTCATGGAAATGGCGCGCTGCGGCACGTCGGCGAGAGTTGCGAACCATCCCTCGCCAAGTTGCTGGCGACGGCAAGCCTCGTCCAGATTGACAACGATATAAGGCTCCTCGGTTTCAAAATCCGCCGGAGGATCGTTGAACGCGAGATGTCCATTCTCTCCGATTCCCACGAAAGCCAAGTCAATCGGCGCGGAGAGCAACGCTTGACCTGCTCGGCGGATCACCTCTGCCAGATCTTGTTCTCCATCCAGCAAAAAGTATTTCTTGATCCCGGCCTTTTCAATCAACCGCTCCCGCAGAAAGCGGCGGAAGCTAGCGGGGTGCGAAGCTGGAAGACCGATATATTCGTCCAGATGGAACATTTCGACCTTCGGCCAGTCGATTCCCGGCAGACTGGTGAGGCCTTCCAGAAATTCAAGCTGCGACGCTCCGGTGGCTGCGATCAGACGGGCCTTTCCCTGTGCCTGTATGGTTTGGCGCAAGATCGCGGCCGCCTGTTCGGCCGCAACTTTGGCCATTTCGCGCTTGTCGTTGAAGCACTTGATCACCACGTGAAGATTCCCTCCAGAGTCAGGGTTTCGTAGAAAGCAGCTTTCCCTCGTTTTCTTCTACAGCCTTGGATAGAGTCCGGCACAGTTCCACTGATGGAAAAACTTCCTCAATGGAAGGGCGGGCCCTTTCCTTGAGAGTCACGGCCCGGACGAATTCCGTCGCCTCGTCATAGCATCCGTTGAGCACATCTTCTGGCATGCTCTCGGAAGCAGTTTCCACAACCGCCAGCCGATTCTCGCGAAAACAATGCAAGCCGCGCTGAGGTCCAAACGGGCACGTCACCAATGCGCGAAAGCCTTCACCAATAAGCTCGTAGGTTTCCTCGAGCATTCCCGCCGTCGGCAGAACATCGATGCTTCCGGAAACGCCATTCTCAAAGCTGAGATCGATCGCATACCATTCCGCGGCTCCTTTGGCATGTCCAAGCCCGCGGATCTTTGCGTCGACCACTTCACCGGCGATATAGCGCAGCGTGTCGACCGCATGAACCGCGGTCGCCCAGAGAAATTCAGGCTCACGCCGCTCTTGCCGCGTCATCACGCAACGCACGTAGCGCAGAGATCCGGTATTGCGAGTCCATTCCAGCGCGCGGTTGAGAAACGGCATGAAGCGCCGGTTCACCGAAGCCATGCTCATGGTGCGCGTTGCGCGGGCCGAATCGAGAAGCGCTTTCGCCTCCGCGAGTGAGGCGCCCAGCGGCTTTTCCACCACGCACGGAATCCGTAAGCCCAGCAACTTGATGCCAAGTTCAGAAATTCGTTCCACCGGAACAACTGCGATGCAGCCGTCCAGGTTATGTCGTGCCAGCATGTCATCAACGTTGCGGTAGGCGTTTGTGAAACCGTACTGGCGGCCAAAAAGCTGCGCCCGTTCCAGATTGAGATCGCAGGCCGCGGTCAATTCAATCTCGGCCGGATGGGCAGCCTTGTAGCGGGCAAGGGGTATGGCGTGTCCGCTCTCTGAGTGTTCGCCACAACCAATGAGCGCCAGACGGATCATAAGAATTGGGAACTCCTACTCATGCTCATGCCGCGAGTCCAGCGGCATGGCGCTGCCGTACGCTCCCGTCCTCTCACCGGCAGGCTCCGCGCCTCGCACCAGATACAAAGACCCGGCCACCAACAAAGTGAGGCCGCCAAACAACAGCACCGTCGTCCGTTGATTCGGTGGAGCGGCGAATATAAGAAGCAGGCTCATCAATCCGATACATAATATTGTCCGGCTGAGAAAGCGAAAAACCGGAACCGTGAAATCGGGAGAGTCTTTCAATTCCCTGGCAACGTCGATCGGAGTATTCAGATTGCTGAAAAGTCTCGCTCGCGCGGGTGTGTCGCCCCGATCGAACAGCATGCTGAGAAAGAACGTCCCAAAAGATGCCGGGATGATATAAGCGACCTGCTGGATAAGCGACCAGTGATAATGGAATGCGCCCAGCATTCCAAGAATAAGGCCGATGGCGAACGAGGCCAGCCCCGACCACGGCGGCGTCCGGCGCACAGCCAGTCCCAGCAGGGCGGGCGGCCCGTAAGCCAATGACATAAGAGTATTGAACGTCAGCATGATCTGGAATACGCTCTGCCCGCTGCCTGCCATAACGGCAGCGATCACGGTGGTCGCTCCGCCCACGAGGAATGTCGTCACCCAGCCCGCGATCAATAATTCACGATCTCCTGCGTCCTTGCGCAGCAATGCCTGATACAAATCCTTCGATATGATCGCGGACTTGAGATTGAACTGCGCGGACAAGTTGGCCATCGTGGCGCTGAACATTGCAGCCAGCATGACGCCAATCAACCCATGCGGCAGCAATGTCAGGCTGGCGACCGCGTATGCTCCCTCGCTGGGGTTGGCCAGTGAAGGCCAAACCGTGCGCAAGTCGGGATAAACCACGCGCATCGCCATGGGCGGAATAAACCATAGGAACGCACCGACCAGAAACAAGCCGCAACACAGCAAAGCCACCTTGCGAGCCGAACGTTCATTGTCGACGCTGAAGTAGCGTTGTGCCATGGCGCTGGTGTTGTATCCAAACGAGACCATGATGGTCCACGAGACAATGTAGAGCCATCCGAATTCGCCGGAAACGTGCAGCGTCTTCATCTCCGGGGGCAACGAATGGATCAATCCCGTCATTCCGCCCACGCGAGCCAGAGACAGGATGCCGAGCACCAGGCAAAACGGCATCAGGATTGAGGCTTGCAGAAAATCGCTGACCACCACCGCCCAAAGGCCACCCAATACGCAATAGAAGATAATGAGTCCGCCCGCTCCTATGATGGTCCAGGTTACGGGAAAGCCACATGCCGAAGAGACAAACAGGCTGAGGCCATACAAAGTGCTGGCGCTGGTAAAAAGTTGAAACGCTATTGTGGTCCACGTGAATGTCTGGTGAGTGGCGAGGTTGAAGCGGCCGGACAAGTACTCCATCACCGTCGTAATTCGGCTCCGCCGCCAGCGCGTGGCGAACACAAAATACCCAAGCAGGAAGCTCAAGGCGTTGCCAATATATAGCCCCGTCGCTGCGATACCCGCCCGGTAGGCTACTCCGGCCGCGCCCGTGAACGTCCACGCGCTGAAGCCGGACATGAAGCAACTCAATCCAGCGACTAACCAGGGAACGCGGCTTCCTCCCCGAAAGTATTCCGCAGCTCCACGATTGAAGCGCACCACGTAGAGCCCGACCACCACCATCAGCAGCGCATACAAGCCAATCACTACGTAGTCCACCGTGTTTACGCTGCTCATTCGATAGCGTCCCGCCTAGTCTTATACTGTGTTCCGCGATAAAAGAGAAGTTAATAGATAGCAAACGAAATGAATCGCAAAACCATGTGAGTCAAACCGATGTTAGACTGTGCGGCATGCCTCGTCCGCAACTGGTCGTCTGTGCTGGAAAGGAGTTGTTCGCGTCTTTTTTTTCTCCCCAGCAGCAAAGGCGATTGTCGCGCTTGTTTCGCTGGGACCGCGACGGAGCTCGCGCGTTAACCTCCGCGCTCACGCGCAAGCTGAAGACGGCAGACGCTCTTATAACCACCTGGGACTCCCCGCGCTTTTCCGAGGACCTGCCACGCTTGGCGCCCAAACTGCGGATCATGGCGCATTGCGGCGGAGAGGTGAAATCGCGATTCGCGCTTTCTCTCTTCGATGAGTTGACAATTACCGCCGCGCCTGTCCCTATGGCCCGGGCAACGGCGGAACTAGGCGCGGCATTCCTCGTCTATTGTGCGCGCAATCTGGATTTCTATCGCCACGAAATGCGGAATCGGTCCAATCGCATTTACGAAGATTTGCACCTGCATGGCTCTGCCGAATCGCTGATCGGCTGCGAAGTTGCCATGATCGGTTTCGGCCGAATCGGTCGCGCACTGGTGGACCTGATGCGCGGCTTCCAGTTGCAATGGCTGGTTTACGACCCCTACGCGCCTAAGTCTCTGGCCAAGCAATACCCTGTTCGGTTCACAGCGCTGGCGTTCCTTTTGCCTCGTGCGCATCTGCTCGTGCTGACTGCCGCCTTGACCGATGAAACGCGCGGCCTCTTGAACCGGAATCGTCTGGCACGCTTGCCGAAGGGCGCCACCGTAATCAACATCGCACGCGGAGGCCTGGTCGACCTTGCAGCGCTGACGAAGGAAGTACGGCGCGGCAGGCTTCGCTGCGCTCTTGACGTCACCGATCCCTTGGAACCTCTGCCCATCGGTCACGCCCTACGTACCCTGCCGGGCGCCATAGTCACCCCACACATTGCTGCCAGCAACCGCCGCGTCCGCCACGACATGGCTGACGTCGTAATGGATGACCTGGAGAAATTTTTCAATGGACAGGGAGTCGGAAACCGCGTGACTGCTGACATGCTGGAGCGAATGACGTAGCCGTGAAATTATCCTTCTCCACACTCGCCTGTCCCGATTCGACGATGCCGCAGATCGCTGCGATCGCGTCGAGCGCCGGCTATGACGGAATTGAATTGCGATTTGTGGAGAATGAAGACTCGCTCTGGAAACTGCCCGCTTTTCGCGGAACGCAACTTGCGGCCACCAGACAATCGTTGTCAGACCACGGCTTGGTCATTTCTTGCGTGGACACTAGTTGCCGCTTTCACTCACCTGATGCGCAGGAACGAGCGCGATGGCTGGAAGAAGGCGAGCGCATGGCCGATCTGGCCGCTACACTGAACGCTCCGGGCATTCGCGTTTTCGGAGAGAAAGTCCAACCGGGCGCCGACCGCGCCTCGACACACTACTGGATCGCGAATTCGATCCGCGAACTTGCGCACCGCATCGCCCCGGGGGGGATTGAAGTCTGGCTGGAAACTCACGGTGATTTTGCGAGCGGGCGCGAAACGGCCGAAATTTTGACGGATGCGAAGTCTCTCCGAATCGGTGCCGTCTGGGACCCGGCAAATTGTTTCGTTGAATCCGGGGAGCAGCCACAGGAAGGAGCATCCCACCTGGGTGCCCGCATTCGCCACGTTCATCTCAAAGATCTGTGTCAGAACTCTGATGGCTGGAAGCCCGCTCTTACCGGCAACGGAGACTTCCCTTTGCTCGAGATTCGATCCGCACTACGCCAGTTTGATTATGATCGCTTCGTGTCGTTCGAGTGGGAAAAAAAATGGCATCCGGACATCGAGGACGCCAGCATTGCGCTGCCGCACTTTACGCGCTGGTTTCGGGAGAATTGTGAGCCATGAGCATTTACCCGGGCGCTATATTGCGCCGGCTGATTGCGAGCGACATTCCGGCAGCGGTGGGATTGTCGGAACAAGCCGGCTGGAACCAGACCAGTGAGGACTGGCGCTTGCTGATCGAACTGGCTCCCGAAGGCTGCCTGGCAATCGAAGTTGACGGCGAATTGGCGGCGACGACCACTCTGCTGTGCTATGGCCGGCGTCTGGCATGGATCGGGATGGTTCTGACTAAGATGTCTTATCGCGGGCGGGGCTTGGCGCGGCGCTTGCTGACGCAAGCACTGACCGACGCTGATCAAATGCGGATTGAGACTGTGAAGCTCGACGCCACCGATCAAGGCCGGCCGCTTTACGAAAAGATGGGATTCCGTTGCGAACAAGCAGTGGAGCGCTGGTCCCGGCCAGGATCGGGCCATACGTTAAGCGCCGCAGCTCCTGTCGAGGAACCTCCCGCGAAAGATTGGCGAGTCGCAGACCATCGCGCATTCGGAGCGGATCGCTCGGAATTGTTGGAGAGGCTCGCGCGACGCAGTCAGCCTCCACTCTTTATCGAGGGCTCATACTTGTTGACGCGACCCGGGCGCCAGACTCGATACCTGGGACCATCGGTCTGCAAGACTCCCGGAACTGCTCGCACTCTGACGGAACGCGCGTTGGGGATCGCGGTCTCCCACGGGTGGTCATGGGATCTGTTTCCCAAGAATCGCAACGCGGTCGCGACCGCACAGGACTTGGGATTCGCTCCGGCCCGGCATCTTCAGCGCATGGTCCGCGGGAGGGATTTGCAAGCTCGCGAAGATACGATTTACGCCATCGCAGGTCTTGAGCTCGGCTAATGAAGACCATCCACGACTTAGCAGAACTAGAGGAGCAACTCTCGCGGCCGACCGAGGCTGACGTCTCAGCGATGGCAGCCTTAAACGGCGACCTTTTGATCCTGGGAGTTGGCGGCAAAATGGGACCGAGCTTGGCCCGCTTGGCGCGCCGTGCCGCGGAGCTCGCCGGAACCCGACAGCGTATCGTTGCGGTAGCGCGTTTCAGCAACCTTGGCTTGCCTGCCGAGTTGTCAGCGCATGGAATTGAGACCATGGCATGCGATCTAATGGAACGGGGAGCACTCCAAGGCCTGCCCGAAATTCCCAACGTCATCTTCATGGCTGCCCGCAAATTCGAGACGGCCGGCGCAGAACACTTGACCTGGGCAATGAATACTTTCTTGCCTGGCTTGGTTGCGGAACGCTATCGCAACTCCCGCATCGTGGCCTTTTCGACCGGCAACGTTTATCCCTTGCGCTCCGTGTTGGAAGGTGGAGCGGTGGAGTCCACCCCCGTTGGCCCCGTCGGGGAGTATGCGCAATCGGCGCTCGGCCGCGAGCGCATGTTCGAGAATGGCTCGATGCGATGGGGAACGCGCGCGGCAATTTTGCGTCTGAACTATGCTGTCGAACTTCGCTACGGCGTGCTGCTGGATATTGGCAGAGCGGTGTTCGAGCGACGTCCCATTTCTCTGAGCATGCCTTATGTCAATGTGATTTGGCAGCGGGACGCCAATTCGTGTTGCCTGCGCTCGTTCCCTTATTGCCAATCGCCGCCGTTTGTCTTAAACCTTACTGGACCCGAGACTCTTTCTGTACGCCATCTCGCAATCGAATTTGGGTGGCAATTTGGAATAGAGCCGATATTCCAGCCTGACGATGAGGGTGCCACCGCCCTGCTCAGCGATGCCAGCAAGGCTCAGAGGCTTTTTGGTGACCCCACAGTGCGTCCCCACACAATGATCGAATGGATCGCGGACTGGATTCGCCAAGGTGGTGTGGTGTTGAACAAGCCGACGCATTTCCAGAGGCGGGACGGAAAATTCTGATGAAGCTGCGCGAGAAACTTCTCTCAGGCCTTGTGATTCCCGCTCATCCTCTCGCGCTCAACAGCAACCGCAAGTTAGACGAGCGCCGACAACGTGCACTGACCAGGTATTATCTGGCGGCTGGCGCGGGCGGCATTGCAGTGGGTGTACACACGACGCAATTCGCAATTCGCGACCCGCACTTCGGATTGCTGGAACCGGTTCTGCGCCTCGCCATGGAAGAGAGTCGCAGCACTGACATCGTTAAGATCGCCGGCGTTTGTGGAAAGCGCGAGCAGGCCGTGGCTGAGTCGCAACAGGCTAAGGGGTTCGGCTACGACGCCGTATTGCTGAGTCTGGCCGCCTTGAACGATCAGACCATTCCCGAACTCCTCGAACACGCTCGAACCATCGCCTCGGTGATGCCGGTCATGGGCTTCTATTTGCAGCCTGCAGTCGGCGGACGCTTCTTACCCTACGAATTCTGGCGGAAGTTCGTCGAGATCGAAAACGTGGTTGCGATCAAGATCGCCCCCTTCAATCGTTATCAGACCGTTGACGTGGTGCGCGCGCTGGCCGAGTCCGGCCGCGCGCATGAGGTCGCGCTTTACACCGGAAACGACGACAACATTTTGAACGACCTGCTTACGCCGTTTGCCTTCGGGAACCAACGAATTCGGATTGCCGGCGGCTTGCTTGGGCATTGGGCGGTGTGGACGAAGACCGCGGTTTCTCACTTGGCGCTGGTCAAGACCAATCCCGACGCGATCCCTCGCGAACAGTTGACTCTCGCCCAGCAGATCACCGACGCCAACGCGGCTATCTTCGATCCCGCGCACCAGTTTCGCGGATGTATTCCGGGAATTCATGAGATCCTGCGGCGTCAAGGGCTGCTCGGAGGACGCTGGTCTCTCGATCCAAACGAGGAGCTTTCCCCAGGTCAGATGGAAGAAATTGACCGGGTATGCAGATCGTATCCGCATTTGCAGGATGACACGTTCGTACAGGAGCACTTGGATGACTGGCTTCGCTAGAGTGCTGGCTGTGGGATTTTTGGGATGTATTTCTGCGCTGGCCACTGGCCAAGCCGTGCTAGAGAGCACGTTCGCAAAGCAAGACGTGCCTCTGGAACTCAATCTGGCTTCGACCTTCTGGAGTGCTTCCCGCCGCCTCTACATGGAGAAAGATAGTTTCGGAAAAGTAGTCCCGGGATATCGGACCGAGGTGCGCTCCCGATGGACAAAAGATAACCTGTATTTCCTGCTTGTTTGCCCCTACGAGCAATTGCATCTGAAGCCCGCGCCGAATACTCGCCAGGAAACCAACGAGCTTTGGAACTGGGACGTCGCGGAAGTGTTTGTCGGTTCCGATTTCTCCGACATAAAACGATACAAGGAATTCGAAGTTTCCCCGCAAGGCGAGTGGATCGACTTGGATGTGAATCTACACAATCCTCATCATGAGGATGGCTGGACTTGGAACTCAGGATTCGAAGCGGCCGCCAGAATCGATGAGCAAAAACATATTTGGTATGGCGCCATGCGGATCCCGTTCGCGGCAATCGATGCGCGTCCCCCGGCGCAAGGAAACACATTGCGCATAAACTTGTTCCGCAGCCAGGGACCGCCCGCCAATCTCCACGAGATAACCTGGCAACCGCCCATGAGCAAAACGTTTCACGTGCCCGAACACTTTGGTCTGATTAAACTTGTCGGCGCAGAACCATAAGCGCTACCTCAAGAAGCACGCCACCTGGACCGACGCTCCTGGTGAATAGAGGATATCTTCCGGTTCGCCGACCAGGACGAAGCCGCTGGCGCAGCGGACGCTACCGCGTGGGTGAGCCGAGAGATTTCAGGAGCAGCTGACATAGTGTGGGTCATAGGGAAAGGAGATTCCTG
>Ga0193751_1000977_pt1 | contig 19412 bp, 24 predicted proteins | sample L1c2metaG_FD_143050 | JGI IMG/M metagenome (GOLD analysis project Ga0193751, IMG submission 143050) | Soil microbial communities from a riparian zone of the East river system, Colorado, United States - L1c2 | ecosystem: Environmental > Terrestrial > Soil > Riparian zone | place: USA: East River... | reverse complement strand
GCCTGCCCGGAATGGACGGGCTCGACTTCACTCGCGAGCTCAAATCGACATCTAAGACATCGGCCATCCCGATCGTCGCCCTGACCGCGAACAACATGCCTCTGCATGAGCGAGCTGCCAAAGCAGCCGGCTGCGAGGGATTCATCCCGAAGCCCGTCAGCCCGGCGGTCCTCACAGCACAAGTGCGCGCATTCTTGAGCCGCCGAGCGGGATGATCGTCGCGGTCTACTCGGTCAAGGGCGGCGCGGGCCGCACCACGATCGCAGTCAACATCGCCGCCGCGATCGGCCAGAAGCACCGTGGCGATTGTGTGCTGCTAGACCTCGGTTTGCCGTACAACCATGCGGCCCTCGTGGCCAACCTCGTTCCGAGCAGCTGTCTGGCACTGAGCGACCGCGCGGTGCAGGGCACGTTCGAGGCAGCGCTTCTTGGCGCGGTCCTCCACCACCACACGGGCATGGTCGTTCTGCCAACCGCATTGCGAATCGAGCAGTCGGAGCTCGTCACCCCACAACTCGTACAGCGGTCGCTCGACGTCCTGGAGCAAACCTTCGAATACGTGCTGGTCGACCTCGGTGTAGCCATGTCGGAGCTCGCGCTTGGGGTTCTCGAACGGTCCGATCGAATCCTCGTCATGGTCACCCCGGAGCTGCCGGCTTTAAAGGACACGACAGACTTGCTCCAGATATTCGAGAACGTGCTCGACATTCCAATGGCTCGCGTGAGTCTTGTTCTCAATCACCCACGACCGCAGACGATGGTCACCCGCGCTGACGCTGAACGCGTGCTGAAACGCAACGTGCAGATCGAGATCGCGTATGACGGCCAGCGGTTCGACCGCGCGGCGGTGACGGGGGAGTTGCTTGTGGCCACGGAGCCTTCGAGTGCCGCCGCCAAGAGCGTCAGGCGGCTGGCGAGCTTGCTCACCGATGAGCACAAGAGCCGCAAAGCCAAACGCGCGTGAAGCGGCGGCCTAGGCGCGTGCGGGACGGGGCCGGCGCCGGCGGAGGGCCGCGTCGGCGTCGGCAATCGATACGCGCGGACGCCTGAAGTTCCTCAGCGCGAACCTGTCGCATGCCGTCTCGGCGGCGGATTTCTTGCCCAGCTCCTCGTGGAGGTACCAGTGCATCCACTCATGGCAGTAGAGAAAGCGGAGCACCTCCCGGCGCAAGCGGAACGAAACGCTCTCGGAAGCCCACGCGAAGCGGATGCCGTGTCCGCGCTTCCGGCGCGCGGCGTAGATGACCGGCTCCTTGAACGGATGAAAGGGAACCGGCACCTGGAGAACGATCCGGCGCTCTTCGAACTCGCACCGCGCGGCGAGGTGTGGGGACGATCGGTACCCGAGCGGTTTGACCACGACCTCGTAATCGCCGGCGCGAGGCAGCCCGACGAGGATGCGGCGCGCCTCCGCGTCCGTCATGCCGTCGAGGTCGCTTCGTATGACCATGCCGGGAGCATACGGTGGCCGCGACCGGGTAAGCGGCCGTGTGCAGGCGTTGATGGAGTTGGGGGAGTCTGGCCTGCAAGGGCCGGGCTCTTCCACCATATGGGGGTGACTAACGGGCGCAAGGCGAGCCGCCTCCTGATCATCAGCACTGGCGCCGGCAACGTCACGTCCGAGATCGCGGCGAAGCTCCGCGCGCTCTTCGCCGACCATCTGACCATTCCTTTCGATCCGAAGCAGGATTTCGACAAGCTGATCACCCCGCGGGCTCGTGTCGTGATCGCCGGGGGCGACGGCAGCGTCGAGCTCGTCGTCCGCAAGCTCGCCGACTCCAAACACCCGGTCGGCATCCTGTCGCTTGGGACCTTCAACAACTTCGCGAGCGCACTCGGCCTGCCGGCCGATCTCGACATGCAGATTCAGGTCATCAAGGAAGGTCGGCCCCGTCGGATCACCGTGGGCCGTGTGAACGGCACGGTGTTCCTCGAGGTTTGCGCGATCGGTCTGTTCGGCGAGACGATCGCGCTGGGCCAGGACATGAAGGATTTCGAATACGGGAGGTTGGCGAACGGCGTCGCCAAGGTGATCACCGCCAAGCCTTTCAAGTACGAGCTGGAGGGCGACCTGAAAGGCGATGGCACGGCGATGTCACTCGTCTTCACGAACACGCACTCTGTTGGGGCGAAGCTTCCAGTAGGCGACAGCACGCCCAACCAGCCCAACCTCCAATTCGCCATCCACGCCGGCCGCACGCGCACGGATATCGCGGCGCGCGCGATCGCCTCAGCCCTACTCATGAAGCACAAAGAGGAAGGCGAGGGCGAAGTGTTGCGGTTTCGAAAGGTCAGCGTGCAGACCAAGCCGCGAGTCCGGATCTACGCCGACAACGTGCTGATGGGCAGAACGCCGGCGACGGTCACCGCCGAGGTCAGCGCGGTGAGGGTCGTCCTACCCTGAGGCTTACTAGAGGAAACGCGGCAGCTTGAGTATCCAGGCCGTGACGGTTCCCATGCCAATCCCGATGAGCGCGCCGGCGGTGACGTCGCTCGGGAAGTGATGCCCGAGATGCACCCGCGATGCACCCACCAGGGCGGCCAGGGTGAAGACCAGCGGCGTGGCATTCGGATAGAACGTGGCCAGCGTCATCGCCGCCGCGAACGACGAAGCGGTGTGGCCCGACGGGAAGGAAGCGTCGCCGGTGCGAATCCCGACCACCATGACCTCGCGTGCCACGAACGGCCTGCGACGCCTGAATATAGGCTTGACCATCCGCTGCACGACATAGGTCGTCCCGAGCGACGCCAGCGCCGTCGCGATGCCGGCGCGGCGGCCCCTGCGCCCGCCGAGCCATGCAATGCCGATCCCCGCCGCCACCCAGCCCATGCCCTCGCCCAGGTCTGAGACCAATGAGATGTAGCGGTCGCTCTGCGAAGAATGCGGAAGGCCGTTGACGGCTTCGAACAGGCGCCTGTCGAGCGACCTTGGAAGAAGCTGAGGTGGCGTGATGCCCTGCTCCATCTGTACACCGTAACGCCCGGTTTAACGCCCGTACCGGCTCCTGCCACGGCGTTCTAATAGAGTGAGGAACCTCATCAGAGGCTGGTTACCAGTTCGCGTTCTCGTCGACTACGGCGAGAGCCAGGCCGGCAACTACGCCCTGGCGCTCGCGTTCAGCTGCATGCTCGCGATGTTCCCGCTGGTGCTGGGCGTGCTCTCACTGATCGGTCTCGCCATCCGCGATCCTGCTACCGAGGCCAGGGCGCAGATGCTGATCATCCATGCGTTCCCCGGCGCTGCGCAGCCGCAGCTGCTCGATGCCCTGTACGGAGTGAAGCGGTCGGCGGGATGGATGGGCGTGCTGTCGGTCGCCGGACTGCTGTGGAGCGCCGGCAGCATCTTCTCCACCATGGAGTTCGCTTTCAATCAGATCTTCGGGACGAAGCAGCGAAACATGGTGAGGCGGAAGCTGATGGGCCTCGGGATGATGGTCTTGCTCGTGGCTGCCGTAGGCATCACAGTCGCGGCGAACGCGGTGGCGGCGCTGTTCCCGCTTGCCTGGGTGTCCGGATTCGTGATCGGATCTGCCGTGATGGTCGGATTGCTCGTGATGCTTTATCACTTCGTCCCCAACAGGACCTTCGAAGTGCGTGATGTGGTTCCTGGGGCGATGCTGGCCGGGATCCTGATCGAAATCTTCTCGCTCGGCTTCCCTCTGTACGCTCGGCTGGCGGGCGGTTTCAACACTTACGGCGCCCAATTCGGGCTCTTCTTCTTGCTCGCCGCCTGGTTCTACGTCGTGTGCGAGCTCATCCTGCTTGGTGCTGTCTACAACCGGTTGCGGCTCGACCAGCCGGCGGCCAAAGGCCTGCGTAGTCACGACCGGAACGGGCGTTACCAGATCGGAGGTAATTGATTCGGAGTTGTTCGGAGGTATGACTTGGCAACGAAAAGCGGAAAGCATTGACCACGAGTCAGAAGAACAGGCTTGCGGCCGAGCGCTTCGCGTTTACGAAGAAGCGCAAGGAACCGATCACCGACGCCCGCCATGTGCGCAACGCAGTGGCCCGATTCGACCAGGTCGAGGGGGTGACCAACGCTGAGCGCGAAGCGGCGTGGAAGCGAATCCGCGCCGCGGCTCGGAAGTTCGGGGTCGAGATCCAGGCGCGGGGTTGGCGGTCGTTGATGAAGTAGTCTCGCGCTGGAATGGACGGGGCCAGCCAGCGCACCGCGTCGACGCTCGATTTTCTCGAAGGTTCGCGTTCCGGAATCCAATACGACGCCGATCTGCTGATAGGCACCGATCCGGCCGACGGCCGCACTTTGCTTGCGCGCTATGACCTCGCGGCAGCCCGCGACCGCCTGACCCCGGAGGTCATTGCCGGCCGGCGCGGCGGCATGTGGAGGTGGGAGGAGCTGCTTCCGGTGCGCCTGCGATCCTCCATCACGACACTGGGCGAGGGCGCGACTCCTCTACTGCCACCGGCGCGACTGGCCTCGAGGCTCGGTTTGCGAGGGCTGTTCATCAAGGGGGAAAGCGTGAACCCGACCGGTTCCTTCAAAGCGAGGGGAATGGCAGTGGCGGTGAGCCGCGCGGTCGAGCTCGGCGCCACTCAGCTCGTGGCGCCATCGGCCGGCAATGCAGGCGGCGCCCTCGCGGCATATGCCGCGGCGGCCGGAGTGCAGGCGACGGTCGTCATGCCCGCTGACGCACCCATCGCCAACCAGCAGGAGGCTGCGATCTGCGGTGCGCGCGTGATCCTCCTCGACGGCCTCATCTCCGACTGCGGCAAGCTGGCCCGCTTGATCGCCGAGCTCACCGGCGCGTTCGACGTGGCCACGCTTTGCGAGCCTTATCGGGTCGAAGGCAAGAAGACGCTCGGCTTCGAGCTGGCCGAGGACTTTGGCTGGAACCTGCCTGACGCCGTCGTCTATCCAACTGGTGGCGGGACCGGGCTCATCGGTATGTGGAAGGCGTTCGACGAGCTGGAAGCCATCGGTCTCATCGGTTCTGCGCGGCCGCGAATGTATGCAGTGCAGGCGGAAGGCTGCGCGCCGATCGTGCGCGCCTTCGAGGATGGTGCCCAATTCGCCGAGCCTTGGGCCCGCGCCGCGACGCGCGCCGCCGGCATCCGCGTGCCCTCGGCGCTGGGCGACCACTTGATCCTCGATTGCCTCCGGCGTTCAGGAGGAGGCGCGGTCGCCGTCCCCGAAGCCGAGATCGACGCTATGCAGGCGTTCGCGGCGCGCGCAGGCGCCGGTTACCTCAGCCTCGAATCGTCGGCTGCCCTGGCGGCCCTGCCGATCCTGCTCGAACGGGGGCTGATCTCCGCTGATGAGCGGGTGGCGCTGTTCGACACCGGTGCCGGGTTCAAGTCCGAGGCGCCGTCTGTGCAGCTGCCGCCGGTCGTACCAAACGAGCCGGATGCGTGGCCCCATATGATCACCATTCGGTGAGGGAACTCCTGCTGTGGTGCGCACAGAATTCCTGGCTCTCGGAGCATGTGCCTCAATGGGGCTTCGTCCGGCGGGCGGTGAAGCGGTTCATGCCCGGCGAGGACTTCGACTCAGCGCTAAAGGCGTCGGTCGCTTTCAAGAGCCTCGGCATCGGCGCCGTCTTTACGAAGCTCGGCGAGAACATCAAGGCGATGTCGGATGCGACGGCTGCCGTCGAGCACTACGAGATGGTGTTGAAGACAGCGGCCGAAGCCGGGCTCGAGCCGGAGATCTCGGTCAAGCCCACGCAAGTCGGGCTCGACATCGACCCCGACGCGACCTTCGCCAACCTCAACCGGCTCGCCGAAGCCGCTGCCCGAGCCAAGGGCTTCCTCTGGATCGACATGGAGGGCAGCGCTTACACGGACCGCACGATCGACCTTTACAACAGAGTCCACTCCAGACATCCGGGCGTTGGCATCTGCCTGCAGGCATACCTCTATCGCACCGCTGCGGACGCGTACCGGATGCTGGCCTTCAAGCCGGCGATCAGGCTGGTCAAAGGCGCGTATGCAGAGCCGGCGGATCGCGCGTTCCCCGCCAAGCGCGATGTCGACGCCAACTACCTGGCGCTGAGCGCGCTGATGCTGCCCGACGCCAACCGAGGGCGCCTGCGCCTTGTCCTGGCGACACATGACATCCCGCTCATCGACCGCATCGCGCGATTCGCCGACGCCCTCGGCATGGACCGTCACCAGCTCGAGGTTCACATGCTCTACGGCATCCAGTCGGCGCAGCAGGTGAAGCTGGCGGCGGAGGGTTACCGCGTCAAGGATCTCATCGCGTATGGCGACGCGTGGTACGCCTGGTACTTGAGGAGGCTAGCCGAGCGCCCCGCGAACGTGATGTTCGTGGCGCGGCAGATGATCGGCTAGCGGGATTTCGTCAGGAAGACGTCGAACTCGATCGTGACCTGCGGGTCGACGGTCGTGAACGGCACCGATGGCGGCGTGATCCCGTAATCGGTCATGACGATCGAGACGCTTCCGGCGACCTCGACCTTGCTTCCGGAAACCTGTGCCTTCGCTGTGGCGGTCACGTCCTTGGTGACCCCATGGATCCTCAGCTTTCCGGGGAGCGTGACATCGACCGGTCCTGAGGTCGACCCGGCGACCGAAACCGATGTGGCGGTGAAGGTGGCATTCGGAAACTGCTGCAGATTTATCTGGCGCGAGACGTAGCCGTCGCGCTGCGAGACGTCGCGGCCGGCGACGGTGTCGACGCTGTGCAGCCCCGTGAGCACGGCCGTGATCGTGATTGCGCTCACCTGGTAGCCGCTCGAGTCACCGGCGACCGTGAGGCTTCCGCTGACGCTGGACGTGCGCGCGACAGCTTCGTGCTTCGACGTCTCGCCGACGAACAGCTCTTTGACCCGGTAGCCGGCGATCGAGCCGGTGGTGACAGTCCAGCTCCCAGCGAGGCTGCCGGTCGTCGTGGCGGATGGCGTAGTCGACGCCGCTGGGCTGGGCGTCGCGGAGAGTCCGAGAGCGCTGGGTGACGACCGGAGGCCGGAGAAGAAGTAGATGTAGGCGCCGCCTCCGGCGAGCACGATGACCGCGACGACCGCGGCGCCCGCTATGAGAAACCGAGTTTTCATCTGGGCCTCGTTTGAAGTTGTGGAGGGGCCGACATTTCATCGGCCCCTCGCTTGGATGACCGCAGCTTTAGGGTACGGTCGGGACCTGCCCAGCGTTTTCCTGGGCCTCGCGTGCCGCGCTCTCACCGGCCTCGTGCGTTGGGTCCTCGTTGGGCACGAACTTGCCCGTGGACGCGCCGGGCGTGGGGGTCGGTGTCGTCGCGGTCGTGGCGGCGGCCGCACTGAGAGCCGACACGCCGTACAGGGCGGCGCCGGCCACCCCTCCTATGAGCATCGACCCCGCGATGGCCGCTGCTGTGACTGCCGTACGAACTCTGTTCATTACTGCTGACTTCCTCCTGATGTTTTTTTGGCTCGAGCGTTGCCTTCGAGATTGGCGGCCGTCGCTCAGCACGCCGTGTGAGGAAGCTGTGAGTTTGTCGAGACGAAAGCAGAAAATGATCCGGCCGAGCAGCTTGTGCGTAACGATCTACAGCGCCGGAACGGATTGGAGGAAGGATGAGCTTCAGCATCGAGCGTTACAAAGAGGAGTCGAAGAAACTCGACACCACCGGGATCGACTGGCCGGCGGTGACCGCCAGCCCTCTGTCCAAGGGAGACCTCTTCTGTCTCCACTACATGATGGACATCGAGAATCACGTCCCCCTTTATCTCTCGCACCTCTTGGTCACGCGTGCGTGCATGGATCCCATCCTCACCGCATTCCTGGCGTGCTGGAACTACGAGGAGCTCTGGCACGGCGAGAACCTCGGCAAGCTCCTGAACCTCTATGGAATCGAGTTCGACGCACAGGACCGGATCGCCAACGTGCGCGCCAACCTCGGCTTTCAGAACAGCGTCAGCATCCTCTCGACAATGGTCGGCTCATGGCTGCTCAAGGACTTCTCCGCCGTCTACCTGACGATCGGGGCCATCAACGAGCTCTCGACGCTGACCGGCTACGCGGCACTCATCCGCAAGTCGGGCCATCCCGTTCTCAAAGACCTGCTCAACCGGATCATCAAGGACGAGCGCCGTCACTACGCCTTCTACTTCAACTCAGCCAAGGAATGGCTGGCGGGAAATGAAAAAGCGCAGCGCGTCGACCGCTGGATGCTGAATCGATTCTGGGTTCCGGTAGGCCAGGGCGTGAAGACGCAGGAGCAGGTCGACGCGCTCGCGCTCTACCTGTTCGACGACGAGCAGGGCGAGGAGGATCTGCTGACGCTGGACGAGAAGATCGGCAAGCTGCCCGGCCTGGCCGGCATCGAGCTGATGTCCAAGGCGCTCCACGCAGCGCGCGAGCGCCGGCGCCAGAACCCGGAGTGGGCGTGGAGGCTGATCGACAACGAGGAATGGGCGGTGGCGCCGCCGAAGAAGTCGCCGATCGGCGAGCTGACGACACGCCGCACGCATGGCGAAGCCGCTTTGAGCGTGCTGGAAGGTACGTGAGCCGATAGCAACAGAAGGACTCCCCGATGCCGAGCTCGCGGTCGTCCTGGCGGCCGGCAACCAGGATGCGCTGTTGGAGCTGTATGACCGATATGCCGGTCTGGCATACGCCGTGGCCATGCGGGTGCTCGGGGATCCAGGGCGTTCAGAGGACGTGGTTCAGGAAGCATTCTTGAAGATCTGGACCAACGCCGCCTCTTTCGATCCAAAGAAGGGTTCCTTGCGAACCTGGCTGATCACAGCCGTGCGCAATCGCTCCATCGACTACTTGCGAGGCCGCGGCGCACACGAGCGGCGGGAGCTTGAGCTGCAACCCGACGTGGTCGAGTCCAGCATCCGTTCGGATCCCTGGCATGAGGTCTCCCTTTCAATCGAACGCATGGCGGTGCGAGAGGCTGTCGGCAGCCTGCCGGCTGAGCAGCGCCAGGCCGTCCAGCTCGCCTACTTCGGGGGCTATTCGCAGTCCGAGATCGCGGACATGACCCATGTGCCGCTCAGCACAGTCAAGGGCAGGATGCGGCTCGCCCTCGAGAAGCTGAGCTCGTATCTCCAGGGTAGGGGGCTGATCAATGTCTGATCACGAAGAGCTGGAGGGCACCGTCGCGGCCTGGGTGCTGGGCGCGCTCGACGCCGACGAGGCGGAGAGCATGCGCGTGCACGTCGAAGGCTGCACAACGTGCCGCGAGACGGCTGCACGATTCCGCCGAGCGGCTGACTCGCTTCCGCTCGAGGTGGATGAGGTAGTACCGCCGGCCCGGCTGCGCGAGCGCGTTCTCATCGCGGCCTCCGCCGCTCGTGCGTCGACCATGCCGAGCGCGGCGGCCAGAAAGAGGGCCACCACGGTGCCTGGGCGCTGGAAACCTGTCGCCACACTGCAGCTAGGCCGTCTGACCGCCTTCGCTGCCGCGGCGACCGTGCTTCTGGCTCTGCTGATCGGCCTCGTGGTGGGCGGCCTGCTGGGGCGTGGCTCCGTCTCTCCGCCGCCGCCGCAGGTCGCCCGCTTCACACTCGCCGGGCATGGAGGCCTCGCGGCAGCGCGCGGCACTGTCATCGACCTCAAGAGCGATGGGGTGACGCTGGTCGACTTCAGCGGTCTCCCCGCTCTCGACAAGGGAAAGGTGTACGAGGTCTGGCTGATCACGCCGGGCGGCCATCCGGACTCGGCTGCGGTGTTCGTGCCCGACAGCAACGGCAGCAAGGTCGTGCTGGTGAACATGCCACTGAAGGGCTATTCGCAGATGGCCGTCACGGCTGAAGACGGCCCGGATGGATCCAGTGCACCCACGCAGCAGCCACAGCTCTACGGGGCCCTGGGCTAGGCCTTACATGTGTGGCCGCGGCGGCCGGGTTTATCCCGGCCGCGACACGCGTGCAGGTTCCCTCTCATAAACAAAATCAGCGGCGAGAATTTCTCTCGCCGCTGATCCGTTCGCGCGCCTCGCGACTATCTACATGCGCCCCGGGATCGGAGCCGGATCGGGAACTTCGTCTTCTTCTTTGGGAACCTCAGGGTTCTCCTTCACCTCCGGTTCGTCCGATTCGGCCAGCGCGTGCATCTTTTCCATGTGCTGGGCGAGCTCTTCCGAGTTGTCGACCTCTTCGCCGCAGATCTTGCACTGCACGGTTCCATCCTCCTACCGCTTGATCGAGGTCTGAGGCATTTGAGGCGTCCGACCCTTGCGGGCCAAACGCGTCGATTAAGCAACGTCCGGCGCTCGCGTTGTACTTGCTCAGCCGGTTGAGATGCGGTGCCTGTCCTTGCTGTCGACCTTGAATGTGCCCGCGGACGTGATCATGGTGAAGCCGACCATGTAGTCCGCTGAAGCCACTGGCGAGTTGGCGGTGCGGCCGGTGCATGCGCTCGGGATGGTCACATCGAGCTTGGCGCTCGAGCCCGCACCAACGTCCGACGGCGCGAAAGTGATGTTGCCCGCGTCGTACTTGTCTCCCACTTTTTGCAGCCAGCCGCCTTTCACAGCTGCGAGAGTGAGGGTGGCGTCGACGCTCGCGATCGAGACTACCTTCGAGGTCCCGTTGTGCACATCGATGGTGCCATGCATGACGTAGTGCTCGTTGCTTGCTCCAACCGGACAGGTGTAGCTCGAGTCGACCGAGGCGCTGTCGAGGCTGAAGGTCGTCGGCGAGCCGAATGAGCAAGCCGCGAGCACGAGCACACCCGCAGCCGCGCTCACCCGGCGGACAATCAAGCGGCCGGCCCCGGCGTCGTCCCCGCTGCGCTCGATGCAGGTCTGGCGCTCAGTGATTGCCTGACGGCAAGCAGCCTCGCCACGTCGACCGGCGACACGATGCCGACGAGCTGGCCCTTGTCGAACACGAGGACGCGGAGATCGAGCGCGGCCCCGACTCTTTGGATGAGCGCCGCGAGGTCTTCATCGGGCCGGGTCGTCGGCACCTCCGCTATGGGACGCGCGCGATCTCGCAATCGTTCTTGGGCCCGCGCCGGTCCCGGCATTCGAACCAGGTCGCCGAGGCGCACGATGCCGGTCAGCTGGCCGGAGGGATCGTGAATCGGATATGTAGTGAACGCGTGCTGCGGCGCGATCGATTCGAGGAACTGGTCCACAGTCAGCCAATCGGGGACGGTCACGACGGGTGACGACATCGCTGCCGATACCGGCACCGAGCGCAGGATTCCTCTGACGGCGGCGCCTGTGTCCTCTGAGCTGCCGGCAGACAACAGGAACCAACCGACGAACGCGATCCAGATCCCGTTTAGGACCGCGCCAGTGAAAAGCTCGAAGACTCCGAACGCGATCATCAGGTAGGCGAAGACGCGGCCGATCTGAACCGCGCGATGAACGCCTCGCTGCCGGCTGCCCGAACGCTGCCAGAAGAATGAGCTGAGGAGGCGTCCCCCATCGAGAGGAAACGCAGGGACCAGGTTGAACACCGCCAGGGCGACGTTGACGAAGGCGAGCCACAAGAACAGGTCGGCGACGAGAGCGGGGAGGGGGAGCAGCGACACCAGCAAAGCGATCAGCGCGACCGCAAGGCTTGTCAGCGGGCCGATTCCGGCGATCAGCGCTTCAGCTCCGGCGCTGGGCGGCTCGCCGTCAAGTCTTGCAACGCCTCCGAACAGCCACAACGTGATGCCGCCGACCTTCACGCCATAACGCCTCGCCACGAGCGCGTGCGCCAGCTCGTGTCCGAGCAAGCACGCATAGAACGCGATGCTTCCGGCAACTCCGGCGATCCAGTAGGCGAGCGCTCCCTGGCCGGGCACGTCGACGGGGAGCACCTCGCTGGCGATAGTCCACGTGATGAGCGCGAACACGAAGACGAGGCTCCAGTTGATCCCGATCTCGATCCCGAAAATGTTTCCTAGCCGTATCGACGAGGCCATGCGGGTTCAGGCCTTCCGAGGGACCAGCAGCACCGGGTGCTTGGAATGAAGCACGACCTCGTGGCTGACGCTCCCGAGCAGCAGCTCGGCGACCTCTCCGCGACCGCGCCGGCCGACGACGATGAGGTCGGCTTTTTCCTTGTCGGCGACGTCCATGATCACGGACGCTGGCCGGCCGTCCTGCATGATCGCCCGATATCGAACGCCCGCGGTCTTCAGCGGGCGGCACCACTTGTTCACGAAGTCCGACTCGATGCCGCGGCGCACCTTGTCGTCGAGATATAGAGGCATGGTGTATGGATCGGGCAGCGCGACCGGGATGTCGAGGGCGTAAACCGCGACGACTTCCGCGCCCATCGACTTGGCCAGCCGCGCCGTCCACTCGAGCGCATGCTTGCCCGCGTCGGAGCCGTCAACGCCGATGACGATCCGTTTCAGAGTCGAGCTTCGTGTCGCCATCGGCTCCTCCCCTAATAAATCAGCGGCGCTTTCCGCGCTCAGTGGCGGTCGCGACCGCCAGCATGCCGCTGAGCACCGCGCCTTCGAACAGCCCGTAGAAGATGGATCGCCCGAGCGGCTGGCTGAATGGTCCTATGTTGATCAGCAGCGTGAGCACGGCGAAGATCGGAAACGAGATCACAAGCTGCACCCAGGTCTCGAGCGACTCCCACCACAGGAGCAGACGCGGCGCGCTCTTGTGTGGGTCGCCCATCTCAGTGGGATCATATTCGCAACTTCGTATGGGCCTTAGATGGGCCGTGGCTGGGTGTCTTGGCTTCGCGATGCTCGCGGGCGCGGCGTGCGATCCGTTGACCGGAACGGGCCCCGGCACAGCGCCCGACCCGAAGGGCTACATCCACTCCGATCCCACGACGCGAGCCGTCGTCATCACGCTCATAGCCGGCTACCCGGCCGGCGATTACCAGTTCAACTACGACGGGTACCGCGATGGAACGCTCGTCATCACCATCCCAGTGGGATGGCAGGTGACCGTGCAGTGCGAGAATCACGCGACCGTCCCCAACTCATGCGCAGTGGTTCGGGGGAGCAAAGACTCGGCTCCGCTGGCGGCGGGATGGTCGACGCCGGATCCGAAGCGTGGCCTTGACCCTGGGCGCTCGGCGACATTCGTATTCAGCCCATCGGCCTTGGGCAGCTACCGGATCGCATCGCTCGTAGGCGGCAACGAGGCCAGCGGCATGTGGGCCGACCTCGAAGTCACGTCGGCCGGCGCGCCTACCATCAAAGCCGAGGCCTGAGACGTGAGCAGCGCAAGCCGCCGAATCACAAACCTGGCCCTACTGTTCCTACTGGCGGTCGCTTTCGCGAGTGGCTGGGTGGCGTTCGAGGTTTCGGGCCAGCCCGCTCGCGCCGTTCTTTTCCTGCATGCGGCCGCCGGGGTGGCGATCGTCCTGTTGGTGCCGTGGAAGTCGCTGGTGGCGAAGCGTGGGTTCCAGCGTCCGCGTGCATTGAAGTGGGCGTCAATCGTGCTCGGAATCGGCGTCGGGATCTCGATTGTTTTCGGATTGCTGCACGCCTCAGGCCATCCGAATGTCGGTTACCTGACCGCGATGGACTTTCACGTCGGGGCCGCGGTCTGCGTGATCCCATTTGTCCTCTGGCACGTGGTTGCGCGGCCACTCAGGCTCAGAGCTACCGACTTCGGCCGCCGCAGCTTTATCAAAGGCGGCCTGCTGGCCGGGTCGGCCGGGCTCGTGGTCGCCGCACTGCCATCTGCGCTGCGCGCTCCCACTGGGTCGTTCCAGTCCGCTCAGCCGCTCGCGACGACGTGGATGTTCGACGCCGTGCCGACCGTGAACGTCGCCTCCTGGACCCTGGTTGTCGGCAACAGAACGTTGAGCTACGGCGAGCTCGCGGGGTACACAGATCGCATCTGGTCGGTGATCGACTGCACCGGAGGGTGGTACTCCGAGCAGGTCTGGGAGGGGGCGCTGCTCGAACGGCTGCTGCCCGGTGCAACCGGCACCGCCTCGAGCCTGAACGTCAGGTCGATCACCGGCTACAGCCGCCGCTTTCCGCTCGAGGACGCCGGACGCATGCTCCTGGCGACGCGGATGGCAGGCACCGATCTCGATCCCGGCCACGGCTACCCTGCTCGCCTGGTCGTCCCGGGCCAGCGTGGCTTCGCATGGGTGAAGTGGGTGGTTGCGATCGACGTCGATGACCAACCGTGGTGGTGGCAGCCACCCTTCCCGCTACAGTAGGCCTCGGATTGCGCCACCTCGAATCGCAGCGGTCGCTGCTTTCTCTGGGCAAGGACTCGCCCGGCCTGTCGGCGCTGGCGAAGAAGCTGCGGCTGGCGCCACACCATCACGTAGCGGTCATCAATTCGCCCCCGGGTTTCCTGATGATGCTGGCTCCCGCTCCGGCCGACCTGTTCACGGCGCTGAAGGACTCGACCCTGTATGACGTGGTGCTGGTCTTCGTCAACAACGTCGCGGAGCTTCGCGAGCTCGGGCCGGCGGCGATCAAAGCCGTGAAACCAGACGCGCTGTTGTGGATCGCTTACCCGAAAGGCGGTACTGCACTCGGTGCGACCGACCTGCCGGCCACGCCGTGGTGGACGAAACGCGACGTGCTCGGCGAGATCACGGGCGAGGCCGGTTTCAAACCGGTCGCGTTCGTCAGGCTCGACGACACCTGGACAGCGCTGCGCTTCAAGAAAACGTAGCTGCTTTCGCGGCGCTCATCCCTACTATTCAGCCCTGTCTGACATGGAAGGCCCGACCCGAGGCGCGCTCTGGAACAAGGTGGCCGTCGTCATTGGCGGCGGCAGCGGCGTAGGTCGCGCGATCGCGAAGGCGGTGGCGAGGCAAGGTGCCAATGTCGTGGTCGCCGATTTCGACGAGCCCCGCATGGACCGCACGGTCGGCGAGATCCTGAAACTCGGTACGAGCCAGTCCGCGATCGCGTTGTCGACCGACGTGCGAAGCGATGCCTCGGTTCGGTCGCTTGCACGCGACTCGATCAAATCGATGGGTCACGTGGACATCCTGGTCAACGCCGCCGGAGTCCTGCTGCAGGGAAAGCTCGAGCGCATCTCCAGCAAGGACTGGGCCTGGATGCTCGAGACCAACCTGCTCGGTGCGGTGCGGACCTGCACTACGTTCCTTCCGCACATGGTCGCACGGGGCTCCGGGCACATCATCAACGCTGTCTCATACGGCGGCTTGATTCCGGCCGACCCGATGACCGTGCCCTACGACACCGGACATGCGGCGCTGGCCACCTTCACGCAAGCTCTCGCACGGCAGGCCAATGGCAGCGGCGTCGTCGTTTCGCTGTTCTGTCCCGGCTCCCATAGTCCGCGTATCGGCCAGAACACCCGGACCCGAGGAATGGGACGTTGGTTGAGCAACAACCTGGGTGCGGAAGAGGGCGCTCGAGGTTTCGACCAACTTGCGGCCAGCCTGATCGACGGGCTGCACCATCCCAGATTTCTCATCGCCGCCGACCCGGCCGAAGCCGATGCGCTCCGCGCCCGTTGGGACGTCCCAGCTCCGGTGCCCGCAAAGTGACCGTTCCAAGCGACCTCCTCTCGAGCATTGGAATCAGCATCGCCGTCGCGGCGGTTCTTGCGGTAATCGGCTGGAGGCTGCGCCAGCCGCTCATCCTGGCTTACCTGGTGACCGGTGTGGTCATCGGTCCGGTCGGTTTCAACTGGGTGCAGAACAAGGAGAGCATTCAGACCGTCGCGGAGATCGGCCTCATCCTTCTGCTCTTCATCATCGGTCTCGAGATCGATCTCAAGAAGCTTGCCTCTGCCGGTATGCCGGTGCTTCTTACCGGCGCCCTGCAGGTCCCGATCTGCATCGCCCTCGGCCTGGGCTTCTTCTACCTCTTGGGCGTCCGCAACTCCGGCGGCAACTACGCGCTGCTGTATCTCGCGGCGTGCATGAGCCTGTCGAGCACTTTGGTGGTCGTCAAGCTGCTCAACGACAAGTTCGAGCTCGACACGCTTCCTGGCCGCATCACGCTTGGGGTGCTCGTCATCCAGGACATCTGGGCGGTGGGCATGCTCGCCGTGCAGCCCAACCTCACCAATCCAAACCTGCTCCCGCTGGCATTCTCTCTGTGGAAGGGCGCCTTGCTGGTCACCGGCGGCTTCTTCATGGCCAAGTGGGTCCTTCCTTTTCTGTTTCGCTCCGTCGCCAAGGCACCTGAGCTTGTGCTGGTGAGCGCGCTCGCGTGGTGCTTCTTCCTGGCGAGCGCTGCGAGCGTGATTGGGCTGTCGCGCGAGATGGGCGCACTGATCGCGGGAGTCAGTCTTTCAACGTTTCCCTACAACCTCGACGTCATGGCCAAGGCGGTCAGCATCCGCGATTTCTTCGTCACCCTCTTCTTCGTCGCGCTGGGCATGCAGATTCGAATCCCCACGCTGCAGGTGGTGGAAATTGCTGTTGCCGCATCGGCCTTTGTGATGGTGAGTCGGCTTTCGGTCGTGCCGATCCTCTATTTCCTTGGGATGGGCCACCGCGCCAGCCTGCTGCCGGCGATCAACCTGGCCCAGGTGAGCGAATTCTCGATCGTCATCGCTTCGATCGGGCTGACGTATCACCAGATCGGCACCGACGTGGTGACGGTCGTGATCATGACCTTCGCGATTACATCCGTCGTGTCGACTTACATGATCAATTCGAGTCATCGCGTCCAGAAGGCCTTGAGCGCAGGGCTGCGATTTCTGCACGTCCGGGACCTCGACCAAGGTGAGGCCGCGCCACAGCGGGAGGCAGCAAGGCCGGAGACGATGATCTTTCTCGGGTTCTTCCGCGATGCAAGCTCGATCCTTCTGGAGCTCGAAAGCGATGGCACCGCCGTCGAGGGGCAGGTGATGCTCGACAAGGTCCTCGTCATCGACTTCAACCCGACGGTGATGCGAGAGCTGCAGAAGCGAGGAGTCAGCATCGTCTACGGCGACATCGCACACGCCGACACTCTCCGTCACGCGGGCATCGAGAACGCAGAGCTCGTCGTCAGCAGCATTCCCGATGACATTCTTCGGGGCACTGACAACATGAGGCTGCTCCGCAATGCCCGCGCCAGCTGTCCTAGAGCCAAGGTCATGCTCACGACCGACCACATAGGGCAGGCGCTTCATTTCTACAAGGCCGGCGCCGACTTCGTTTACATCCCGAGGCTCCATTCCGCCCAGCAGATCGCGCGCATCCTCAAGAACGGGCTGGTGGTGGGTTTCGAAGGCGTACGCGCCGCGGAGATCGATCACCTGAAACAGCGTCGAGAGGTCCTCGCCTAGCCTGTCGCGCATTCTTGCGATCGCGGACGAGGTCGACGAGGGCCTTTACGGGGACAAGCTGAACCGGCTCAAGGCCGACATCGTCCTGGCGTGCGGCGACCTTCCATTCGACTACCTCGAGTACGTCGTCAGCCGCGTCAATGTGCCATTGCTGTACGTGCCTGGCAACCACGACCCGGACCTGCGCCCGGTCGACGAAACGTGGAGCCCGATGCGGGCCGAGTCGCCCCCGACAGGCCCCCAGGGTTGCGTCAACATCGACGGGCGCGTCGTGGAGGAGGCCGGGCTGCGCATCGCCGGCCTCGGCGGATCCATGCGCTACAAGCCAGGCCCGAACCAGTACACCGAAGCCCAGATGCGGTGGCGAGCATGGCGGATCGAGCTGCTCGCCCACCTGCGGCGCGGACGAGGCGGGCGTCGCATCGATGTGCTGCTCACGCACGCGCCCCCGCAGGGGTTCTCAGGCAAAGAGGACGACCTCGCGCACCGCGGGTTCGCAGCCTTCAACCGGTTGATCAAGAACCTTCAGCCCCGCTTGCACGTGCACGGCCACATCCATCCATATGGGGTGCCGCAGCCGGTTCGGAAGGTGGGTGGGACGCTGATCATCAACGCGGTTCCGCACCGCTGGATCGAGATCTAGCCGCTACAGCGGAAGGCTGACGCCGACCCCTTCAGCACGAGCGCGGTCGTATACGAGCCGGGCGGTGGCGGCGTCCTCGACCGCGTGTCCGGTCGACTTGTACACGGTGATCTCATCCTCGGATGTGCGCCCCGGCCGCGTGCCGGCGAGAACCTCCCCGACCTCGGTCAGCTCCTGCGGGTCCATCCCCTGCAGCTCGTGGGCGCCCGCGGGCGGAGCGTTCGTGGCTGCTCCACGCCACTCCACGAAGACACGCGAGGTCGACATGATCTGGGGGTCGATCTCGGGTCCGAATGTGCCGCCGACCGAGCTCACATGCGCGCCGGTCTTCAACCAGTCGCGATGGATGACGGGTTCGCGCGAGTCGGTGCAGCACGCGACCACGTCGGCGCCGCGGACGGCTTCTTCGAAGGAGCCCACGATGCGTGCACGCGGATGTCGTGAGGCGAGCATTGCGGCCTTGTCAGCGTCTCTCGACGCGATGCGGATCTCATCGAAGTCGCGCACTCGCGGGAAGGTCTCGAGATGGGAGGCGCCCTGCACGCCGGCTCCGAGGATCGCCAGCACCCTGGCATCCTGTCGGGCCAGGGCGCGCGCCGCCACCGCCGCCGTCCCTCCCGTGCGGATCGCGGTGATGTAAGTACCGTCCATGACCGCGAGAGGCGCGCCGTCGCTCTCGTCGAAAAGCGCGATCACGCCCTGGTGCGACGGGAGGGACCGATGGTGATTGCCCGGGAAGACTGAGACGAGCTTCACCTCGAGCGCGACGCCAGGGATGTATCCAGGCATCGATCCCAACAGACCCGCATCGGGCACCCGAACCGCGGTGCGCGGCGGGACGACGGTGATGCCAGACGAGAAGGCGATGAGGGCGTTCGCGAGGGCGTCCAGCATGGCGTCCACGTCGAGCAGGCGCTCCACATCGTCGCGGCTCAAGTAGAGAAGCTCACGCACGCCCCGGCATCATAGGGCGAGATGAAGGACTTCTTGCGCAACGGCAAGCTGGTCACCTTGATGCTCGGGCATCTGACGGTCGACAGCTACGTCGGCGTCATCCCGGTCCTGTATCCGCTTCTGATCGGGCGGTTTCACCTGACACTTGGCACGGTCGGTTTGGTGAGCCTCGCGTACGGCGGGATGGCGGCGATTTCGCAGCCGCTGTTTGGGGTGATCGCCGACCGCTACGGAACCCGCTTCACCGGGGTCGCCCTGGGCTGGACCGCGCTCACATTCGCGCTGGTCGGTTTCGTGCCCACCTTTCCTTTGCTCCTGGTGCTCGCCTGCGCCTCTGGCCTGGGCTCAGGCGCGTTCCATCCCTTCGGCGCCCTGGACGTGCGAGCCCTCCTGCCGGCCTGGCGGCGCAGCCTGGGCATGTCGATCTACGTGACGGCCGGAACGGTAGGCGTGGCGCTGGGCCCCCTCATCGGCATCGGTGTCCTGGCTCTGTTCGGCATCCGTGGCACGGGTTTGCTGGTCGTCCCGGGCGTCGCAACCGGCGCTTATCTGCTGTGGCGAATGCGCGACCAGCTGCGGCCATCGATGACCGCGGCCAGGGCGGCTATTGCCGTCTCGCGCCCGGTGCCTGTGTTCGCGCTTGCGATGGTGATCGGCGTGATGATGTCGCGGGCGTGGACGGTCAATGCCTTTCAGGCGTTCACGCCT
>Ga0193751_1000976_pt1 | contig 19418 bp, 15 predicted proteins | sample L1c2metaG_FD_143050 | JGI IMG/M metagenome (GOLD analysis project Ga0193751, IMG submission 143050) | Soil microbial communities from a riparian zone of the East river system, Colorado, United States - L1c2 | ecosystem: Environmental > Terrestrial > Soil > Riparian zone | place: USA: East River... | reverse complement strand
GACATCAACATCCGCCGGATCGGCTACGTGGCGTCGGAGATCACCAAGAATGGCGGGATCGCCATCTGCGCGCCTATTGCGCCATATGATTCTGTGCGTAAGCAGGTGCGGCAGATGATCGAGCCCTACGGAGGCTTCATTCTGGTACACATTGCCACACCAATTGAAACCTGTGAGCAGCGCGATCGCAAGGGACTCTATGCCAAAGCGCGTGCCGGGATCGTAAAGGAGTTCACAGGTGTTTCAGATCCCTACGAAGCGCCTACCGACGCCGAGGTGGTGATCAACACCGCTGATTTGAGCGCGGAAGAGGCCGCTCAGGAAATCATTTTGCACTTGGAGCAGCAGGGCTTCATCGGAGTCAGTCCCGAACCTGTGCTTTCGGCAGGGGCGTAATAACTAACTGGCCATGGAACTTATCACGGTCAAGATACTGATCGGCTTGGCGGTTGGCGCGCTGATCGGCCTGACAGGACTTGGCGGAGGCGTATTGCTGCTGCCGGTTCTGATCTTTGGTCTGCGAATTCCCGCAATCATTGCGGTGGGTTCGGACGCGTTATTCAACTTCATAACCAAGATTCCATCCAGCGCCGTCCATCTGAACCGAGGGACAGTGCGGCGCAAGGTGGTGATCGCGCTGGCGGTAGGCAGCGTCCCCGGCTCGATTTTAGGGGTGAGATTGCTGCAGCATCTTCGGGTGGTGCATGGCGCAGGAGTCAACGACTTCATCAAGACCGCGGTGGGAATTCTGTTGATTGTGGTTTCAAGTCTCCTGCTTTTGCAGCGCCGGATCGAAGCCCAAGTGGCGAACCGTCCGCCGACGGCTAAGTCGTTCGCGGGAATGACGGTGATCGGCTTGGTCGCGGGCTTCCTGGTGGGAATGACTTCGGTGGGATCGGGCAGCATCATTATGATGCTCCTGCTGCTGTTCTACAGCTATCCACCAAAAGTCATGGTGGGCACCGATATTGTGCACGCGGTGGTGCTGACGGGCGTCACCAGTCTTCTGCATTACCGCTTGCACAACGTGGACCTCGCGCTGGTCGGGTACCTGCTGATCGGTTCAATCCCAGGCGGACTGATCGGCTCATATCTCAGCACTCGCGTTCCTGTGCTCTGGCTGCGGCGTATCCTCTGTGCGATTCTCCTCACCACAGGCGCCAGAATGCTGTGGGCACCTATGCACTGAATATCGCTCATGCCAAAATCTTCCTATTCCGACGCACTTGAAAGAATCCAGACTGCCATCGAAGCAGCGAAACTGGTATTCAGCCGCTTTACGCCTGGAGAAATCGCCGCTGAATACAAAGCCGGACATGATCCGGTCACTGAGGCAGACCGGGAACTCGATGCGGTGCTGCGGAAGGACTTGCTGCGCGACGGCGAGGGCTGGCTCTCGGAAGAAAGCGCGGACGACCACTCACGCCTTCTCCGCTCCCGGGTTTGGGTCGTGGATCCACTGGATGGGACCCGCGAATTTGTCGCGGGAATCCCTGAATTCTGCGTTTCGATCGCGTTGGTTGATCGCGGCCGCCCTGTTGCCGGAGGCATTTGCAATCCCGCAACCAATGAAGTTTTTCTGGGCTCGATCGATTGTGGGCTTACTTATAATGGGACGCGGGCGCGAGCTAGCCAGCGGGGCACTCTTGACGGCGCTCTCGTTCTTGCCAGCCGCAGCGAGACCAAACGCGGCGAGTGGAAAATGTTTGAGAATGCGCCCTTCAAGCTGGAACCGATGGGCTCGGTGGCCTACAAGCTGGCCAGGGTTGCAGCGGGCTTAGCAGACATCACATTCACGTTGATTCCAAAACACGAGTGGGATGTAGCTGGAGGCGCTGCTCTCGTCGCCAGTGCCGGGGGATGGGTCCAGACTCTGGAGAACACTGAGCTGCGCTGTAACAAAAGAGATCCACTTCTTTCTGGACTCATCGCGTGCGGACCCAAATTGCGCCAGCCGCTAATGACGTTCTTGAACGATCGGCTGCAGCCGACGCTTACATAGATTATGGATCGCATAGTTTTCCTGATGTATCACGAGCTGGAATTGCCCGGGCGGGCACTTTGCCAGTCCGCTCCAGGTTATACGCGCTACATCCTGAAGGTAGGCGATTTTCGAGCTCAGCTGGCATGGTTGAAAGCTGCCGGCTGGCGAGGCTTCAGCGTGAGTACAGCTCTGGACTTCCCGGCTGAGCCTGGAGTTGTAATCACCTTTGATGATGGCTGCGAAACCGACCTCATCACTGCAGCGCCCCTGCTGAGGGAGTTCGGGTTTGAAGCAACGTTTTATGTCACCTCTGGATTGCTTGGCACTCCTGGCTATCTCTCTCCGCAGCAAGTGCAAGAACTGAGCCATCTCGGGTTTGAAATTGGCTGCCATTCCATGACGCATGCCTACCTATCGGACTTGAGCGAGAGTGCGCTGCATCGGGAAATTGTGCAGGCGAAACAACGCCTGGAACAAATTCTGAGTAAACCGATCGAGCATTTTTCGTGCCCTGGCGGCCGTTACAATCAGCGCGTTGTCGAAACGGCACAGCACGCCGGATATCGGACGCTGGCCACCAGCCGCAGGCACGCGAATTCCAGACGAACTCCGCGTTTTGAACTCGGCCGCGTAGCTGTCATGCGGGATACAGCGCTCAATTCCTTCGAGCGTATCTGCCGAGGCGAAGGGTTGCGACGGCTGCAGCTGATCGACCTGATGCGAACCGGCGCGAAGTCGATGTTGGGTAATTCCAGCTACGACACCTTCCGCACAATATTTCTCGGACGCAACAAGTAAAACTTCACTATCCCTCCGGTCAGGTACTTCTGTGTGTACACCCTACTGGCCAATGCCCTCTAGTTATCTATCACGATTGGTTCCGACCTCGTATGTTTCTGGCAAGGGCTTGTAAAACGTGAAGTCCTCCAATTTCCGTTCACGAGGCATACCTTGATGACTGGATCGATGCCGCCGGCTCCGTTTTCTGCGAAAAACGGGATTTTTCGTATAATTTCCGGCCACAAATGGGTGTCATCGCTGTTGCTCATAGCGGTCCTAACCTATGCCCATTCTCAGGCCGCTGCTCTTGCAGGACACATCAGCATCACCCCAACTTCGCTGCCGCCGGCCACAGTGCAGAGCCCTTACGATGCAGTGCTCTCGGTCAGCGGAGGAACCAGTCCCTATCAGTTCAATGTCGCTCAAGGTGTACTGCCTCCAGGACTGGCCCTGAATTCGTCGACGGGAGCAATCACTGGTACACCAACCGCGACAGGAACGTACTACTTCAAGGTATTTGTCACCGATCTCCCCCGCACCGACGGTGGAGACCGGCGCTTTACACTCACCGTGAGCAGTTCCAATCCTTCCGGTTCTTCTATCACTGTCGCGATCTCGCCAACTAGCGCGAGCGTGATTTCGGGGGCCTCACAGCAGTTTAATGCCAGCGTAAGCGGCACAAGCCAGACAGCTGTGACCTGGTCGGCGAGCGCAGGCACCGTGTCGGCATCCGGGTTATTCACCGCGCCGTCGGTAAACGTAGCTACTACAGTAACGGTCTCTGCTACCAGCGTGGCTGCTCCAACCCAAAGGGCGTCCGCGGCTGTGTCGGTAAACCCAACCACGCAACCAGCGGGTTTGGCAATCACTACGACTGCCCTTCCGCCGGAGACGTCCGGTTTGACTTATCAAGCTAACCTGTATGCAACTGGCGGCACACCACCATACCAGTGGAGCGTGATTTCCGGCGCTCTGCCTGTCGGATTCACGTTAGGGTCCACGGGAACAATTTCGGGAACATCCACCGTCATTGGCCTATATAACTTTACGGTTCAGGTGCGGGACAGCGTACTGCACACGACTTCGGCAGCACTGAGCCTGCTGGTAACCACAGTCACAAGTTGCGGTCCGCCGACCTACAACTGTTCTCGTAATGACATGATTCCGGCCCCAAATCCGGCGGTCCCGCCACAGGTCGGGCCTAACACTTGCGTAGCGGGAAGCTTAAATACGTGTGGCAACTTGACCGGGGCGAACACCATCATTACCGATCCAGACTTTGGCAACCGCATCGTGCGCGCAACTGATGCCAGTAGCGGCTGCGGCGGGGCATGCGCCTCAAGCGATTCGGGCGCGGCCGGAGCGCAAGTATGGAATGCTGACGACACCATGTTCACTGCGGGCACGTATCCAGGTGGAGGTGACATACTTTTCTCCTTTAACCCATCTACGTTTCAGGTTGCTAAGCTCACCAATTTGAATACCAGCTTCGGGATCGGCGGCTTCATCTGGTCCTGGACGAATCGAAACATTCTCTATGCCGTACAGAAGAGCACGATTATCAAATACGATTTTACCGGGTATGTCGCCGGACAACCGGAGCCAACTCCAACCCTGGTGTTTGATTTCAACACCGCGAATTGCTTACAAGCTGATCCGCTGTGGACGGCGAATCCAACAGTTACCTGGCACAGTCAGTTTCAGTCCAGTAAAGATGATCAGAACTTTGCTTATGGGATCTCGAACGCCGGCGGACAGGGAACTGGGTTCCTTACAGTCGCCTATAAGATCGGTTCGGGCTGCCGAGTGCTGGACTCAAAGAGCGGGATCGTCTACGGACAGTGGGGCACAACGGGAGCTATTAACATTCCCGACCGCTGGCTGAGTCACGCCAATGCCATTTCGAAAGGCGGCGATGTCGATGCCGCAGGCTTCACCAGTTGTCTCAGCACGTCTTGCAGCGGTACTAGTTCCGGATATTTTTGGACCATCGCAGGCACCACGGTTACTTTTCCCACAGGCAACCTGGGCGGGCATGAATCCTTAGGCTACTTAAATCGTATCAACAACTCTGGCAACAATCACTTCGGGCAAATCAACGAACGCACGTTCGCTAACCCCAGCGTATCGTCTAATCTGATTACCAACTTCCCCAGCGGCATGGTAACCCCCTTTGACCAGCACATTGCTTGGCAGAATGACGATGCAAGCGACAGCTATCCATTTATCAGCTCGACGTGGACTACAGTTTTTCCGCTTCCAGCAACCTGGTACAACGAAATAATTGCCACTTACCCGTCAAGCAGTCTCGGGATTCCAGCGGGAACCGTCAAGCGATTCGCGCATTCGTTCATCACTGGAGTAAGTCAATATTTCAGCACTGCGATTGGGCTCGCGAATCTGTCTCCTGACGGTAAATATCTCCTGCTTTCGTCAGATTGGTTGGGAACGCTGGGCTCAACTAGCGGGACGGCGTCTTGCACGGTGGGGACGGACTGCCGCGGGGATGTGTTTGTCGTTGAGCTCAAATAACCAGCTCAAATAACTAAAGAGATTGTCAGGCCGGTGTGCGCGAGATCTATTTTCGCAGCCACATAACCTTGCCGGTTGCAACCTGTTCTAGCTTGGGAAAATGTTGCAGTAGCCAGCGATCAAGCAGCCAAACCTGTTTTTTGTAAACCTTGAATTTGGTGAAAATCGGGACAAAGGGCAGCCGGAAGGCCCTCTCTGCGAGCACTGTGAATCCGTGGGTGATGGTCGCGATCTCGTCGCGAGTCATGGGATGTTCAAAATCAGAAACCTCAGCCTGGGAAGCTGGGAACAGCCGCCGCAACCGGTTCGCAGTGCGGGAAAAGCGGATCGGCTCACGAAAAATGAACTGTCCACCGGGGCGCAATAAACGATGAATTTCGCTGTGCACAGCAAGCAAGTCGAGGTGATGAAGAAGAGCGCTTGAGAACACAATGTCGATAGATTCATCGGGCAGACCGGTCTGGTAAGCAGTGCCCACGTGCAGAGTCACAGAGTCATGGGCGACTCCATAGCGTTCCAGCCTGCAGCGGGCTAGTTCTATCAACTCGGGAGAAATATCCAGCCCTATGACCTGAGCACCGCGCCTGGCGAGCGGAATTAGATTTTCCCCGGAACCGCATCCAAAATCGAGGACTGTCTTCCCGCGCACGTCCCCAAGCAAGTGGAAAGCGTACTCCAGGCCGTAAGGAGTGTCGGCAGGAGGATTCAGATACCGCTCGACTTCTATTGGGCCGAGAGCAACTCTGGAGGCTTCCGCAGCGCTGCGCTCAACTTCAGCGCTATCGCGCCCGGATAACGCGTGGGACCTCATACCAACTTCTCCCGAATGAACAGTCTCTTCGGAGTCCGAAACGAGGCATTCGAATTACGGAATTCCCATCATCTCCGCCACGAACGTCTCCAGGCCCTAAACGCGTGCCGATAGTGTACCACTTCATCGCTCATGTTCGTTTCACCAAACAGCAGCGCACAATCGCGGTTGTAAATTCACCGAGAATCTCGCCAGTGCCAACACATTCAACATCATGGTAGCCAGAGCGAACGCCGCACACCAGACCACCGTCTTGCAAGGTAGCTATTGCCAGCTTTATTGATATTGATGCGATTAATTGGGTGAATTAACTTGATTGTGGACACGGTGAACTAAATGAAATCGTTGCTGGCACTTCTCGTCCTCGTCACCGCACTCTCTGCCCAGAGCACGGTGCAACTCACCGGCGGCATTAGCATCTCTGGCTCGGTGACGGCCACCTCCGCCAGTCAGGCGAGTTCCTGCGGGCCTCCGACCTACCCCTGCTCGCGCAGCGATCTTCGGACGGCGGCAAATCCCGCCGTTCCGCCCCAAGTCGGACCGAATACCTGCATCGCGGGCTCTTTGAATACCTGCGGGAACCTCACCGGAGCCAACACCATCATTACCGACCCCGACTTCGGTAACCGCATTGTACGCGCCACCGATGCGACCAGCGGGTGCGGAGGTACATGCACGACCAACAACTCAGGAGCTGGCGGAGCGCAGGCGTGGAACTCGAATTCCACCATGTTCATTACCGGAACGACCGGCGGAGGAGACCTATTGTTTTCCTTCAACCCCTCCACCTTGCAAGCCAGCAGACTAGCGACTCTGCCCAGCAACAATGGCGGCTTTGGCTATATTTGGTCATGGCTCAATCCAAACCTACTCTATGCCATCAACCGCACCACCATTGTTAAATTCGACTTGACGGGATATAGTGCTCGCCGGCCCTTACCGGCTTCGACCACGGTTTTCGACTTCAATACCGCTGGCTGCTTACAGGCCGATCCAAATTGGAATGCCAATCCGACGGTCACTTGGCGCGCCCAATTTCAAAGTAGCAAAGATGACCTGAATTTCGCGACTGCAATCTCGAACGCTGGCGCACAGGGGACGGCCTTCTTCACTGTGGTTTATACGGCCGGCAAGGGCTGTCGTGTCCTGGATAGCAAGCGCGGGATCGTGTGTGGACCATTCACGCCAATGCCATAAGCAAGAGTGGAGCCTATGACGGCGTTGGCTTCAACAAATGCTTGAGTACGTCTTGCAGCGGAACTGCTAACGGCTACTTTTGGCTGGTGTCCTCGACTACAGTGACCTTCCCTACGGGCTGCTTGGGGGGACACGAGAGTCTGGGCTACACCCATTGGATCAACAATTCCGGTTGTAACCATTTTGGCCAGAGTCAAATCCGAACCTTCGGTAGTCCGGGGTTATCCAGCAGTATAATCACCAACTTCCCGAACGGGATGATAACCCCATTCGACCAGCACTTTTCCTGGCAGAACGCAGACGCCGCGGACACCTATCCGATCATTAGCGATAGCTGGAGCACCGTGTTCCCTTTCCCCGCCGCCTGGTACAACGAAGTCCTGGCGACCTTCACCTCGAACAGCTTGGGAGTGCCAACGGGGACGGTCAAACGATTCGCCCATACTTTTATTACCGCACAGAGTCAGAGATTTATTACCAAACAGGCCATTGGGCAGCTTTCGCCGGACGGGAAGTATTACATCTTCGCTTCCGACTGGCTGAGTACGTTGGGATCGGAGCGGGGTGCCGCACGCTGTACGACCAGGACTGATTGTCGCGGCGATGTTTTCATTGTCGAGCTCAAATAGAAGATCCTGTTCGCTCCAAACCAGAAATGCGGTTAGGTTAACTGGGAGACAAATCTAGCGAGCGCTCAGGTTCGTTTCACTAAAGAGCAGCGTACAATCGCGGTTGTAAATTCACGCGTAAAGCGGTTGTGGAAACGTCGAAGCTTCTTAATGGGTACGAGTTCAAGGCTGGCGAACCTGAGAGGGCTGCGCGCGACCAACTCTTCGAACCTTCCTATGGTCATCTGGTTCAGGCCCCCGGCGACCTCGCTGAATTGCGTCGCCCCATCCCGCTTAAAGGTGGAGCGCCAACGGAGAAGGGCGGTTTCGCTGAATATTAAATGTGCCCACGGAAAAACCGAGAATAGATGCCCGCCCAATGGGTGATACCAGGTTGGCCCGAAGCTAACCAATACCTCCCCTGCTGGCTGCAACAGCGTATCTATGACACGCAGAATTCCGGCTGGGTCCGCGAAGTGTTCAAAGGCATCCACAGAAACGACAATATCCGCGAGCTCGTGGGTAGCGGATTCAAACAGACAGTTCTTTTGAATACCCGCAGCAAGCGCTTTCTGCCTCGCGGTTGCGAGAACACCCTCGCGATTGTCGATGCCGATCACGCGCTTTGCCCCTTTTTCTGCCATTTCAACGGCATCCGCTCCTTCACCGCAGCCGAAGTCTATAACAAGTTTTCCTCTGATCTTGGCGAAGAGCTCATCCCCCAGCAGAACCGCGAGCTTTGACTTGCCTTCGTAAGCCCGGCCGCTACAGCAATCGGGATCCCCTGGAGAGATCTTCTTTAGAATTCGATATTGAAGGGTGGTCAGCATTTCACTTGGTCACGCGTTCTGTCGTGGAAATGCACCGCATTGTCGATTAAATCATTTCTCGGGAGACCGAAACCACGATCTCAACGTGTGCCGGTAGTATTCTGCTCCGTCAATACGCTGGCGAAAGAGGATTTCAGATCTGCCCCCGATTCGTGGCAGTTGATACCGATCCTCCCTATTGCCTACCAACCCGGATTCCGCCACCACCGAACACAGGTAGCCGGCGTCTGCGATCTGTTGCACCTGACTCGGCCGATAGTCGCCGCTTTTCCCGTTTGGGAAGCAGAAGCATCTGACTGTCTTCGATAAAGCTTCTTCGATCTGTCGGCGAGATTCGCACAGTTCATACCAAGATTCTTCATCAGTGAGGGTGGAAAGGATCGGGTGCGTAAGTGTGTGGGATCCAATCTCGACCAGTCCGGAATCGGCCATTTCTCGCAGCTGATTCCAGGAGCAGGGCGTGTATTTAGCGGGAGCAGCCTGGGGAATGGTCACGCGAGCGCGCTTTGCCATGGCTTCGATCTCTGCGTTGCGGGCTTCCGGCCGCAGCCGATTCAAAACTCCAAAAACGGCTTCTAGTTTGCCCGGAACAAGTTCAATCGGCGGGTTTGGCTGTTCGCTCAACCAAATCACCTTATCGGTCCAGATCCAATCCTCGCCCCGAATGAACGAGCTAACCACAAAGAAAGTCGCCGGGAACTCGAACTCCTTCAGTAGCGGAAACAGGAACTCGTAGCAGTTGCGGCGGCCGTCATCGATAGTCAGGGCGGCCATCCTCGGTTTCAGTCCGTGTCCGGAGGCCAGTTGTTCCGCGATTTGCAGCAAGGGCACAATGTGGTAGTGGCGGCGCAGATAAGTAAACTGCCTCCGGATCCCGTCTATATTCAAAGCATCCGCGTCCGTCGCCCCCAGGCTGGAGAAATTGTGATACATCAGGATGCGCGCCATCGTGGCCGATAGGGCGCGAGTGAGGGCAAAGACACCACTGCTACCAACCGCAGAGAGGGCCATGCGTTTCATAAACCCGTGGGAACAATCATACGCAGAGAAACTGGGTCCTGGTCGTGACCGCTGGAAAGCTGATCGAGTCCAAAGCCCGAGGGCTGATTACGAGGCGCTGTGGACTGGCATAGAGCCATGGTAAATGTGAATCCAACTCAGGAGAGCGGATCTTGTCCTTCAATCGAATGTTCGAGACGAACTAAGCCAGCAGCGCCGCAAGCAGTGTTGTGACGGGGCCAGATGTACAGGCAGCGCACTCACCCCTTCTGCATAGTGCTCATGCACGGATACTTTCTAGGTAAACCTCCCCTCCCGAACCCAAAAGAGAAAACTCCGCCTTGATGCAAGAGGAACCAAAACGTTGCCACGGCATGTAGCTACTTGCACATTGACGGCCATGCTGGCCTTCGGGATAATCTGCAGGTCGAGCCGAACCAATGGTAGCTCACTCGCTTTGAGGTAGCAGTCCTTTTTCCACTAAGATACTAATCGCACTTTTGTAGTCTGCGATTCATCGATAGCGTTATGCTTGACAACGTACTCTCCAGCAGTACTGCCACGCGAAATCCGGCTATTTTCGCTCCCTGGTCGAAGATTTGGACTCGGGTCCGCACCGACTTTTTCTGGATAGTGATCATCGCTTTCGCCATCCGCCTCTTGGTGATTTTGCTGTTCCGTACATACCGATTCGGTCCAGGCCCGCAGCCCTATAACTTTGGCTATGAAATGGGACGCATTGGTCAAGCAATCGCTCAGGGCAAGGGCTTCAGCAACATTTATCACGGTGCGACCGGTCCGACTTCTTGGGAACCTCCTTTGTACCCCTACTTGGTAGGCGGGGTCTTCAAGCTCTTTGGGATCTACAGTCACTTCTCAGCGATTGTACTTCTCACGATCAACAGCGTTTTTTCGGCACTCACGTGTATTCCTGTCTTTCTCATCGCCAGACGATGCTTCGGAGAAAAAACGGCCATCGCATCGGCCTGGACTTGGGCTCTGTATCCCTGGGCGATCTATTGGTGTACGACCTGGATATGGGAGACCGTCCTTTCCACTCTGCTGCTGGTAATTCTGTTTTGGCTGACTTTGAGCATGGAAGAACACAACGGATTGAAATGGTGGATCCAGTTCGGCCTCTTGTGGGGCGTCGCCGTGCTGAGTAACACCTCGCTTACATCATTCCTTCCTGCGTCCGGTTTGTGGGCACTGGGCGGATACGCAAAGAAGAAGAGCAAACATTGGATGGCCGGCGCGGTTGTGGCTTCGCTCGTCTTCTTGGCTTGCATTACACCATGGGAAATACGCAATTATCGGACCTTCGGGCATTTGTTTCTCATACGAAGCGATTTCGGCATGATCCTGCGCATGGGCAATGGGCCGGGTGCGCGGGGTACTTGGATGCTTTCCCTGATGCCCTCCCGCAATGACGCCGAATTTGCACGGTACGCCAGCATGGGTGAAATTGCGTATGCTGCCGCGCAGAAACAGGAGGCAATGCAATTCATTAAGGAGAGTCCTCGCCGCTTTTTGGTCCTCTGTGTGAAGAGGTTCTACTATTTTTGGGGCGGAAACCCTCGATCTTCGGTTTTACAACTGGCAACCCTCGAAAATGTATTTGCAATCGCCACCTCGGCTATTTGCTTTTTGGGGCTCATCAGATCTCTCTGTAAACGCATTCCTGGTGCATGGCTCTTGTTCTGGATAATTCTGCTCTACCCCGCGGTTTACTACATCACCTACCCCAACATCCGTTATCGCGTGCCTCTCGATCCTTACATCGTTATAATAGGCATATTCCTCATCACTGGGGCAGAAAAGCAGGAGAATGCATCCCGTCAGTCCCAGCGATAGCTACAGGCCATCTCATATATCCAACTGCTGAAACTCGAATATTCAATCTATTTACGCTAAGCCCTGAATTCCAGGCAACGGCAACGATGAAGACTCGAAGCTACGGCGGGATGTATCCGGTCACCGGGAAAGTCATTGCACTGTGGGTGTCCATACTGGTCACGACTCTGAGCTCTTCGGCTGAAGACAAGGCTTGCGGGCCCACGCACTACTGCGCTCGAACCGACCGGCGAACCGAGGCTTATCCGAAGACTGCGCCCGCCATCGGACCAGCCGGGTCAATCATCACCGACCCAACCTTTGGATCGCGAATCGTTCGTGTAACCGACGCTAAGACTCGGGCAGGAGAGACATTTTCGACGCCCTCTTCAGCGACGCAGAACCCCTGGAATAGTACGAACACCAGCTTCTACCTATTGACCCACAACGGCGAGATCATTGTTTACGATTTCAATCCGTCAAATCTGGCGCCGCATGAGAGAGGTATAGCCCGAATGCCATCGGGCGGAGAACCAGAGTTTAGCTCTACCGAACCCAATATTCTTTTTGCCACGGATCTGCGCAGCAACGCTTTCGCAGAATACGACATCTCGACCGGACGGCTCACCGACCTGCACAGCATCTCCAAATGCGCAAAATTGAAGGCGTCGGATCATATCCATGGTGTCAGCGTCAGCGGCGATGATACGCGCATGTCCACCAGCGTGGGCCCACAGCAAGACCTGAATTACTTGGTTTACGTTTATGATCGCAAGCAAGGCTGCCGGTGGTACAACACCCAGACCGGCGAGGTCGGGGGGGAGTGGGGGCCCAGAGGGACGGTGGCCACTCCAGAACGTTATTTTCTTCATGGAGTGGGTATCTCAAAATCGGGAAAGTACGTATCGATCTCTCGAACCCATGATTCGCCCGGGCACCGCTGGCTGATATGGGATGTGGAGACCACGAACGTTACGCTTTGCCCCGCCATGTGCTCAGGACACCATGTGATGGGTTATTCGCACCTCATTGGACCATCCGGGAACAACCATCCGATGGATACCTTGATCCGGCCCTTGGACCACCTCGGGCAATATTCAGCACTGATCCCGGATATTCAGAAAGCAAAAACAAGTGGGTACTGGTATGATTCCCACTTTTCTTGGAACAACGTAGATCCGAGCGACTCCATGCCTGTTTGTTTTTCGACCTATCGTCCGAGTAATCCCCAGACACCGGGCACGCCGCCAGATGTGGATGGACCCTGGGAAAACGAGATTGACTGTATGGCCACGGACCATACGGAGAAAATATTCCGCTTTGCTCACACCTACAGCACCGCCAAGAACGGCTTTTGGTCGAGTCCGCGTGGTAATATCTCACGGGATGGGCGCTTCTATATTTTCACCTCTGACTGGGAAGACCAGCTCGGGAAAGCGGACAAGGGTGGTTATCGAACCGACGTGTTCATCGTCGAGTTACGATAGAAAAACTCGGGACGTCCTCCGGAATGCCCTATGTTGAAGGCTGTCGCAGAAATGGGTTTGGCACCATCGCCGAGTCGCCAAATCCTGGTTCGGCGCATACGATCCACAGGTCTTTCCCGACAGCCGCCTTCCCCGTGTGCCTTTGCGGTGAGACTAGCTGCAACTTTTTGCACAAGGCAAAGCGGCGATTGGGGCTGAAAGAGAGTGACCGCCATAAGCCTTTGTATTAAAATGATCGAACGGACTCGTAAAGTGGACGGGGCCAAGGGCGGAAGCCCCAGGCTTGGCAGCTAAAATGCAACTTCTTCAGCGGACAGCAAGGTGGGTTCGAACGAACCACTTCTGAGCGATAGGGGTATGGCGGCGATTTGTCGACCATCAATGCCCATAACGTACATTGGCTGGCGCGCACCGTTTACCAGCCAAGTTCCGCGGAACGGTAGTTCGGCGAGCAGCTGATCGCTTCTTCGATCAAGAGTACCAGGATTGGAAATCGACGACATGCGTGCTGCTCGATCCATCGGTCCGACCTCTGGCCAGCATCATGCAAACTTTCTTAACCCCAGCTAAGCTGTACCGCACCTGCAATGATTGAAAATAAGGCCGTGGATTCCACCGATAATCGGGGCCCAGATCTGGGAGCTGCAACTGACATGGGCTCACCGATGAGCGTGCAGCAACAACGGCTCTGGGTACTGCATCAGCTTGAGCATGCCCGATCGGTGTTCAACGTTCTTGTCGGTGTAAGGCTTACGGGTCGATTGGAGAGGTCGCTCCTCGAGAAAAGCATCGAATTGGTGCTGAGCCGACACCAGCTCCTGGGTTCTTGCTTTACGGCGGTTGACGGGCATCCCGTGCTGGTCCCTGCGCCCCGGAGTACCGAGGTCTTCGTCTTCACAGATCTCTCCGCCCTATCCGAGTTTGACCGAGAAGACCGTCTCAAACGGTTGATCTCCTTAGAGCAGAGCAAGCCGTTTGATCTTGTGGCGGCTCCCCCTATACGTATCCGGCTCCTGCGAGTGAGCCGCTACGATCATGTTCTGCTGCTGATCGCCCACCAGATTGCCTGTGATGCAATCTCAGCGGACTTCTTGCTACAAGAGATTGCCGAGCATTATGGTTCGGGACTCCAGGAGGGTTCAAAAGCGGGTCGAGCCGAGCCGGTCATGCAATACTCGGACTATGTTTGTGGGCAAAACGAATATCTACGCAATAACTCCGGGAGCGACTTGGCCTTCTGGCGACGGCAATTGGACGGCATAGCTAGCGGCATCGAGTTGCCGGTCGATTTTCCCAGACCGCCCGAGCCGAGCTTTTGTGGGGAGCAAAAATCAGTCCGCCTGCGCGCGCCGCTGGTTAGCGCGCTGAGGTCGTTGAGCAGCCGAGAAAGAGTTCCTCTACGTGTGGTTCTGCTTTCTGGATTCGTTGCTCTTCTCTGCCGCTATACCGGACTTGACGAGATCGTATTGGGAACAGCAGTGCCGGGCCGGACCTTGGAAGGCACAAGCCACTCAATCGGCCCGTTTGCCAATGACCTGGTGCTACGCGTCGATGCCTCAGGCAGTCCTTCCATCGAGGAGCTTATCCATCGGGTAACTAAGGTTTATATTGCGGCGGAGGCTCATCAGACCTTTCCGTTCGCAAAACTGATCGAGAATACCCGCCTAGAACGCGATCTAAGCCGAAGCCCTTTGTTTCAAGTGAAATTTGCCATCGATGCTGAACCTCAAGTACCGATCTTCGCCGGAATGAACGCGACCAGGCTGGCTCTGAAGACCGGCACTGAAATGCTAGATCTTACGCTGCGCATGTGCGACCGATCAGATGGTCTGAAACTCACCTTTTCGTATAGCACTGACCTGTTTGCGGCAGCCACCATTGATCGGATGCGCGGGCATTTCGAGGAACTGTTAAAGGGCGCCTCGGAGCAGCCAGGGCGGGGCATTTTGGAACTGCCTCTGCTGGGAGCGGATGAGCGACGACAGCTGCTGGTCGATTGGAATCGAACCGGCTTTGAATACCCGAACGCCTGCATTCACCAGTTGTTTGAGCGCCAGGCGCGAGCCACTCCGGATCGAGTCGCGATTAGTTTCGCGGACAAGAATCTTACCTACTCACAATTAAACGCACGCTCGAATCAGCTCGCCAGACATCTTCGTAAGCGCGGAGCAGGCCCGGATTCGTTGGTGGGAATCTACATCGAGCGTTCGCTTGACATGGTGGTAGCTCTGTTGGGAGTGTTGAAGGCCGGGGCCGCCTACGTCCCGCTTGATCCGAGCTATCCCCATGATCGCATCGCCTTCATCCTTGAGGACGCGCAAATCCGTCTTGTTCTCACCCAGGAAACGCTATGTAGCCGTTTACCCGGCCCCAACGCCGAGCTAATTCGTTTAGATACGGACTGGAGCGAGATTAAGACGGAGGAGCAGACCGATCCGGCTTTCGTGGTTGCGCCGGAGAATTTGGCTTACACTTTGTACACTTCCGGCTCTACTGGCAAACCCAAGGGTGCACAGATTGAGCACCGCAATGTGGTGAATTTCCTCACCACGATGCGCGCAGAACCCGGCCTTGACGCCGAGGATGTCCTGCTCGCTGTAACCACATTATCGTTCGACATCTCTGGCCTCGAGCTGTATCTGCCTCTCACGGTCGGAGCCAAAGTGGTAATCGCCTCACGCGAGCAAGCATCGGATGCTCATACACTCGAGCACTTGATGCGCGGCTCGGGCGTAACCGCGATGCAAGCGACCCCGGCTACGTGGCGGCTGCTGATCGAAGGTGGATGGCCCGGCGATCGCTCTTTAAAGGTTCTGTGTGGCGGCGAAGCCTTGCCGAGGGAACTCGCCGAACAGCTGCTGCCCCGCTGTGGTGAATTGTGGAACATGTACGGGCCAACGGAGACCACGATATGGTCCTCGATATACCGTTTAACGGATGTCAACTGGTCACTGGCACCTATCGGGCGGCCGATCGGCAACACTCGGATGTACGTAGTGGACAAGAATCGCCAGCTATTGCCGGTCGGCGTGGCTGGGGAACTCTGTATTGGAGGGGACGGACTGGCCAGAGGTTACTGGAATCGGCCCGAACTGACGGCTGAGAAGTTCGTACCCGACCCGTTCATGAATGAGCCAGGAGCCCGAATCTATAGGACTGGAGATCTGGTTCGTTACCTCCACGATGGAAACATTCAATACCTCGGGAGAATGGACAATCAGGTCAAGATTCGCGGATTCCGCATCGAGTTAGGAGAAATCGAAAGCGTTTTGACCCAGCACTTGGCAGTGCGACAAGCCGTCGTTGTAGTGCGAGACGACATGCCCGGTGACAAACAGATTGTCGCTTATCTTAACCCGGACGAAGAACACACTCTTGATCTATCGGAGATCCGGAGTTTTGCCAAACAAAAACTGCCGGAATACATGTTACCGTCACGCTGGGTAACCGTAGACCAATTCCCCTTGACTCCCAACGGAAAAGTTGATCGAAAGGCGCTCCCTGCCCCGATTCGGGAGGCACAACCGGCTCGCCGCGAGGCTCCTCGCGACGAACTCGAAGCGAAACTGGTTTCTGTTTTCGAAACCGTGCTCGATGTTCACGGTATCGGCGTAGCGGACGATTTTTTCGAACTGGGCGGACACTCTTTAATGGCGGCCCGGCTGATGACGGAAATTCGCAACCTCACCGGCAGACAGCTCTCACTGTCCACGCTGTTCCAAGGTGCAAACGTCAGGTATTTGAGGAATGTTCTGGAAGAGGAAACGGTAGCCGATGCTGAATCCACCGTGACGCAGATCCAGATCGGCACCGGTTCTACGCCACCGTTCTTCGCCGTCGTTTCCCCGGGAGAGAGCGGCATTGGATACGCTGTTCTGGCGCGTCACATGGGTTCCCACCGGCCGTTCTATCAATTGCAAGCCAATGGACCAATTACGATTGACCGTCCTTATACATGGGAAGAAATGAGAAATTTGGCGGACCAATATGTAGCAGCCATGCGCGCAACACAACCCCGAGGCCCTTATTTCTTTGGGGGAATGTGCGACGGTGCGCATCTGGCAATTCGCATGGCGCACAAGCTGGAACAATTGGGTGAATCGGTGGGGATATTGGCCATTTTTGATACTTGGGCCCTCGAGAACAGCCAACGCCGTCTCCTGTGGAAAATCTCCTATTATGCCCAGCGCCTGCATCAGTTCCGCCAGCTTAGCCTAGATGAACAATCGCAGATCGTGTCCAAAACAAGCGCAAGGCTGTGGAAGAAGCTGCGAGGACAACGGGAGCGGAGCGCGTGGTCTCAGGCATACTGGCCGGCTGAGGATTACATTCCTCCCAGTTTCAACGGACGAATAACCTTATTTAAGGATCCCAAGCAGCCCTATTACTACAAACGCGATCCATTGATGGGTTGGGGAGACCGCGCCCGCAGCGGAGTCGATCTGCACGTCCTGCCGATTGGCCACAGTGCCATATTACGGGAGCCGGCGGTTCAAGTTCTGGCGAAACGTTTGGTGGAGTGTTTGCAGAATGCCTGCTTCCTGGATCCTCGTCCCCGGCGAGACCAGGAGCTGGTCGAAGTTTCCCTGACGAGCGAGGCGTCCTGAATGCTGGATGGCCACCTCAGCGTAAATTCCTCGCCTGCATCTCCCAGAAAGGTATTTCGTGCTTCGTGAGGTACCTCGAGAAAATCGCCCTCATGAAAAACATAGGCTCCAGTTGGCTGGGGCTGGCGGTGAACATTGCGACTGGAATTGTTATCTCTCCGTACATCCTGCACAAGCTGGGTGATGAAGCATTTGGATTATGGGTGTTGGTTTTTTCCGTAACCGGGTACTACGGACTATTTGATCTTGGCATCCGCTCTTCGATTGTCCGCTACGTCGCCAGATTCAGCGCGATGGAGGATCGCGAACAACTGAGTCGCGTCGTCAGCACCAGTTTATTCACTTATGTCTGCATCTGCGTATGCGTCCTAGCAGTCACGTCCGTAGCAAGCTTGTTCCTCGATCGAGTTGTTCACCTCCATGCTGCGTATGTGCATACTGGCAGGATCCTGTTTTTTATGGTGGGCGCCTCGCTGGCACTGGGGTTTCCACTTGGCGTATTTGCCGGAGTTTTGGAGGGTCTGCAGAAATTTTATCTGATCAATTCGATCAACATCATCAATACCATCCTACGAGCCGTGTTAATCGTTATCGCTCTCAATCGTGGCTATGGGTTGCTGACCGTGGCATGGATCACGGTGCTGCTCCCCGTCATAAATCAATTGGTCAATGCCATTAACGTATTTCGCCTTGCGGATCTTCAAATTGCCCTCAGATTCATAAACAAAATCACATTTCATGAGCTCTTCCGCTACGGGTCGGTAACCTTCGTGATGAGCCTTGCGGGCAACCTTCGGTTTAAGACGGATGCACTCGTTATAGGAACATTCCTTTCCGCTGCGGCGATTACACCCTTTGCCATAGGATCTCGAATTGTAGATTATGCCGCGGGGATGGTGGACAGCCTGGCCCAGGTGTTCACGCCCATGTCCAGCCATTTCGACGCAAAAGGAGATCTAGACAAGCTGCGCGCCATCTTCATCGGCGGAAATCGAGGTTGTGCTTTGGTCATGTTTCCGATTTGCGCCGGTTTAGTCATTTTGGGTAAATCGTTAATTCATGTCTGGATGGGGTTGAAGTATGTGCCGCTCTCTTATCCAGTTCTGCTGGTGTTGCTCTTTCCGAGCACTCTGCGGATGAGCCAGGCCACAACCGGGCGGATTCTATACGGCATGGCGCGTCACAAGGTTTTGGCGGGGGTAACTCTTTTGGAGGGTCTGGCTAACCTGGTACTGAGCATTCTGTTGGTTCGCCGCTACGGAATCATGGGAGACGCAGTTGGCACAGCCGTGCCTTTGACGCTTACTTGCGTACTCTTCCTGCCGCAACACATGTGCGGCATTCTGAAGCTGCCAGTGTGGACCTTTTTGAGGAGAGCCTATGCGGCTCCGGTGCTTTTGTGTATGCCGCTGATCGCGGTCCTGCTTGGAATGCGCCTATGGTTTTACCCGCGAACGTTACTGCAATTTAGCGCTCATGTGCTGGCCGGGGGCCTGGTCTATGGTGCCTTTGTTTACTATTTCATGTTCGTCAAAGGTCCCTTGAATCCTCGCCACCACTCAGTGACATGGGAAGAACCCATCGAGCCGGAACAGCTGGTAAGTGTGGTGTACGCGGAAGAGCCCAGCGGACGAGCGGCGGAGTCATGAAGCAGATGACCAACCCAGTCAATCCCAGGCCGGTGCTGATCTTGGGAGCTTCGGCTCGCATCGCGGTGCCCATCGCAAGAATGCTCGACCGCGAGTGTGGT
>Ga0193751_1000975_pt1 | contig 19438 bp, 20 predicted proteins | sample L1c2metaG_FD_143050 | JGI IMG/M metagenome (GOLD analysis project Ga0193751, IMG submission 143050) | Soil microbial communities from a riparian zone of the East river system, Colorado, United States - L1c2 | ecosystem: Environmental > Terrestrial > Soil > Riparian zone | place: USA: East River... | reverse complement strand
ACTCGCGAAATGGTGTCGGCGATGATTCCGGAGGAGATGGCGAAAATACGCGCCATGATGGGCGCCAGCTTCGCGCAGGGGCGCTACGACGAGGCCGCGAAGATCTTCGCCGATCTCGTCAACAACGACACATTCGTGGAATTTCTTACGTTAAGCGCTTACGAGCGCATCGACTAGTGCCGTTCCAACTTGTCGCGTTCCAGCTGGCGGGAGTTCAGCCTGCCTGGGGAGGAGAGCTGGAACTGGTGTAATACATCGACCCATCCGCTCAGCCCGGGATGTTTGGAACGGCACTAGCCCTTGAGACGCCCGGCGCAGATCCGCGTCTGCGCCCTCACGCACTCGGCACGCGTCCTCGAACGAAAGCCTGGGGCTGGGTGGCTTCAGCTTCGCCGGATCGCCATAGCCGAGATTGCACAGGAAATTTGACTTCCATTTTCCATCCGGGAAGAACGCGGCGTCGACGATGGCGTTTTCAAAGCCGGACATCGGCCCGCAATCGAGGCCGAGCGCTCGCGCCGCAATGATCAAATACGCCCGTTGTAGCGTTCCGTTGCGGAAAGCCATAGTGCGGATGAGCTCGGGGTTTCCGGCAAACCAGCTTCGCGCGTCGGTATGCGGAAACAGCCGGGGCAACTTGTCGTAGAACTCCAGGTCATACGCGATGATTGCCGTCGCGGGCGCCGCCATCGTTTTCTCGCGGTTACCCTCCGATAGCGCAGGCTCGAGCATTTGTTTCGCTTCCCTGCTCCTGACGAATACGATTCGACCGGGTGAGCAATTGGCGCTGGTGGGTCCCCATTTCAACAACTCCCGGATTTCCCGCAGCTGAGCGTCGCTTACCGGCTTGTCCAGCCACGCACTGTGGGTACGCGCTTTGCGGAAGATCTGGTCAAGCGCGCCATCGGGCAAGGGGGCCATGAGCTTGTCTTCGCGGAGTACGGGACTTCGAGCGGGATCGATGCCGTGGGGCAATTGAATAAAACTATCAATCGCATTGAATCAATTAATTGGACGAATGGAGAGGTGCTGCGTAAAGTGGGGTTCCCCGCGGCCGGCGATTGCTTTCTCCATTGAGTGAACCGGCTGGTGATTTCGATTAGGAGAGCATGATGAATCTCAAGGGTACCAAGACGCACGAGAACCTGAAAGCGGCTTTTGCAGGCGAATCGCAGGCGAACCGTCGTTACCTCTATTTCGCAAACAAGGCGGATGTCGAGGGTCAAAACGATGTCTCCGCAATTTTCCGGTCGACCGCGGAAGGTGAAACCGGCCACGCGCACGGTCACCTCGACTACCTGGCCGAGGTCGGCGATCCGGCAACGGAGCTTCCCATCGGTTCGAGCCGGCTGAACCTGAAGGCTGCGATCGCGGGCGAAACGCACGAGTACACCGACATGTATCCGGGCATGGCGAAGGCCGCACGCGGCGAAGGTTTTGAAGAAATTGCCGACTGGTTCGAAACGCTTGCCAAGGCCGAGCGCTCGCACGCCAATCGTTTTCAAAAGGCGCTCGACGCGCTGACGGACTGATCCAGGGCAGCGCTCGATCGCGCGCCGACGTCAGAAGTCGTGCGCAAGAGAGGATCGCGCTTGTCGCGCGGTCTTGTTCGACGTTTCGGCTCTGCAAAAAGCAGCGAGTCCAACCGGCCAACCCGCGATGAACGTACGCGAAGGCAACCTCCAGGCGCCCACTCGACATCCCATCGAGTGGAAGGAGCCGTCCTACTACGACGAGGCCTCGGCCGAAAAAGAGCTCGAGCGGGTATTCGAGATTTGTCACGGCTGCAGGCGATGCGTCAGTTTGTGCAACGCGTTTCCCACGTTGTTCGACCTCATCGACGAGGGCAAGACCGGGGAGATCGATGGCGTCGCGAAGGCGGATTTCGTGAAGGTGGTCGACCAGTGCTACCTGTGCGACATCTGCTACATGACCAAGTGTCCCTACGTTCCGCCACACCCGTGGAACGTTGACTTCCCCCACTTGATGTTGCGGGCCAAGGCGCAGAAGTTCAAACGCGGCGAGACGAGCTTTCGTGATCGGCTGCTGACGAGCACCGATCGGGTTGGAAAGCTCGCGACGATCCCCGTCATCGTGCAAATGGTCAACAAGGCAAACGCGTCGCCTGTCGCCCGCCGCGTCATGCAAAAGACACTCGGCGTTCACGCGGAGCGGCGCTTGCCGCCGTACGCCCGAAGCCGGTTCACCAAGGTCGCGCCCGAGTCGCCATCGTGGCCGGTGAAAGATGGGCAGCGCACGCCCGGAAAGGTCGCGATTTTTTCCACCTGTTACATCAACTATAACGAACCGGGCATCGGCCTTGATTTAGTCGGCATCCTGCGCCACAACGAGATTCCGTACACGGTAGTGCAGCGGGAAGCGTGCTGCGGCATGCCCAAGCTCGAGCTCGGGGACCTGGAGTCGGTGGAAAAGCTCAAGAACGAAAACGCGCCGACGCTCGCGCGATATGCAAGAGAGGGCTACGCGATCCTGACGGCAGTGCCGTCGTGCACGTTGATGTTCAAATCCGAGCTTCCGCTACTCTTTCCGGATGACGCCGACGTCACGTCGATCGCCGAAGCGATGTTCGATCCCTTCGAGTACTTCGTGCTTCGCGACAAGGACGGACTGCTGAAGAAGGATTTTACGAAGTCGCTTGGCAAGGTGAGCTACCACATTCCGTGTCACTCGCGCGTGCAGAACGTCGGGCAAAAGACGCGCGAGGTTCTCGAATGGCTCCCTGGGACGTCGGTTACGACCGTTGAGCGTTGTACCGGTCACGATGGCACATGGGGCGTGAAGACCGAGCACTTCGCCACATCCATGAAAATCGGCAGACCGGTTTTTCGTCAGATGGCCGAGCCCCAACCCGACTACATCAGCTCCGATTGCCCCATCGCCGGGCGCGCGATTCTGCAGGGCGTCGATGAGGGACACGGACCGCATCGTGGCAAGAAGGAGCATCCGCTCACGTTGCTTCGAATCGCTTACGGATTATAGGAAATAGCCATGCCGCAGATTACCCGCGACAGCCTCCTTCCGCTCGAGGCATACGCCAAGACCAGAAAATCGTTCCGGGAACAGGTCATCGCGCACAAGAAGGCGCGGACGGTGCATCTCGGCGAGCACGTCACCTTGTTGTTCGAGGATGAGCTGACAATCCGCTATCAGATTCAGGAAATGCTGCGCATCGAAAAGACGTTCGAGGAAGAAGGCATCCAGGACGAGCTCCAGGCGTATAACCCCCTGGTCCCCGACGGGCGCAACTGGAAAGCCACTTTGCTCGTGGAATACGAGGACGTGGAGGAGCGCAAGCGCGCGCTTGAAAGGCTCAAGGGAATCGAGGACCGCGTTTGGGTGCAGGTCGATGGATTTGCACGGGTGTACGCGATCGCCGATGAGGACCTGGAACGCGAAAACGAGACCAAGACGTCTTCGGTTCACTTTGCTCGATTCGAGCTCACGCCGGAAATGATCGCGGCGTTGAAGGGCGGCACCGCGCTTTCGATGGGCGTCGATCATCCGGCCTATTCGTTCTCCCTGTCGCCGGTCCCCGAGCCGACTCGCCTCGCGTTGCTCCGCGACCTTGGCTAAAGACCACGATTCGCGTAAGCCCCGGGGACGCACTCAGGGATTTTCTCGCTGTTGCTCCCACGCGTCGCGGGAGATCTCGCGCACGCAAAAGGTCTCGAGCTTCCCGCGGTGCTCGCCCTCCACCTGGCGAACCAGCATGAGTCCGCACTTCTCGAGCACCCTGCCGGACGCGGCGTTGCGTGCGAGATGCGACGCGGTCAGCCGATTGCAATCAAGATAGCCGAAGCCCATCGCGATGATGGCGCGTATCGCCGCGGTCGCGTAGCCTCGCCGCCAGCACGGCCGACCCACCCAATACCCCAGCGAATCGAGCGCTTCCGGCGCGAGGCGGACCTCGACCGCGCCGACGAGAAGGCCGTCGTCCGCGCGCGTAACCGCGTAGACGAACGCAGTGCCGCGATCGCGCAACGCGGCATGTGTCGCTATCCATCGGTCGGCGACGCCTTGCCCATACGGATGGGGGATAAGCGACGTAGCTTCGGCGAGCTCCGCGTCTCCGGCAAGGATCTCGACGCGAGGGGCGTCCGCAAAAGTGAACGGGCGCAGAACGATGGGGTGCAGGGTGATTCGTTCGGGTAGCAACGTCTGATTTTCAGTCCCTGAAGTTCCCGAACTGTACCGGGAAGTCGGTGATGCTCTTCTTGACCAGCGCAATGGCGTGTTGAAGCTCGTCTCTCTTCGCTCCGGAGACACGCACGGCGTCACCCTGGATGCTCGCCTGTACCTTGAGCTTGCTGTCCTTGACGAGCTTGACTATCTTTTTCGCCAGCTCCTGCTCGATGCCGACACGGATCGTTACCACTTGCTTGACCTTGTCGCCGCTGATCTTCTCGACGTTGCCGAACTTGAGCGAACGGATATCGACGCCACGCTTGGTCAGCTTCCCAAGCAACACATCGGTAACCTGTTTGAGCTTGAAATCGTCGTCCGCGAACAGCGTGAGCTCCTTTTCCTTGTGCTCGACGCGGGCGTCGGAACCCTTGAAATCGAAACGTGTCGAGATTTCCTTGTTGGCCTGGTCGAGCGCATTGCGGACTTCGACCTGATTGACTTCGGAGACGATGTCGAAAGATGGCATGGGCGTTGTAGGTAGATTATTTTCTGTTTTGACGCGCAAGCCGTGCTTCGATCCGCATGCGCAGGGCATTGAGTTTGATGAAACCCCCGGCGTCCTTTTGATCGTACGCTCCCTTGTCGTCTTCGAAGGTTGCGATCGCCGTGTTGAACAGAGAGTCGGTCTTCGAATCGCGGCCGGCGACGATCACGTTGCCCTTGTAGAGCTTGAGGCGGACCGAGCCGTTCACGGGCGCTTGCGACGCGTCGATCACCGTTTGCAGCAAACGCCGCTCGGGTGACCACCAATATCCGTTGTAGACGAGGCTCGCGTATCGCGGCATCAGCTCGTCCTTGAGGTGCGCAACTTCGCGGTCGAGGCAGATCGACTCGATTGCCCGATGCGCTTTGAGCATGATCGTGCCACCGGGCGTCTCGTAGCAGCCACGCGACTTCATCCCGACGTAGCGGTTCTCGACCAGGTCCAGACGGCCAACGCCGTGTTTCCCGCCTAGGCGGTTGAGTTCGGCAAGACTTTGCGCCGGCGTCATGCTACGACCATTGACGGCGATGATGTCGCCACGCGCATATTCGAGCTCGACATATTCCGCCGCGTCCGGCGCGGCTTCGGGCGCAATGGTCCAGAGCCACATGTCTTCTTCCGGTTCGCGCGACGGGTCTTCGAGCGCGCGGCCTTCGTAGCTGATGTGCAGCAGGTTCGCGTCCATCGAATAAGGGCTGCCGCCGCCTTTGTGCTTCATCTCGATGGGTATGCCGTGCTGCTCGGCGTACGCCAGAAGTCTCTCCCGCGATGTGAGGTCCCATTCGCGCCATGGTGCAATCACGCGGATATCCGGCTCCAGCGCGTAGTATCCAAGCTCGAAGCGCACCTGGTCGTTGCCCTTGCCAGTGGCGCCGTGCGAGACCGCATCGGCGCCGGTCTCACGTGCAATCTCGATCTGCCGTTTTGCGATCAGCGGCCTGGCGATGGACGTGCCGAGAAGATATTCTCCCTCGTAGATCGCATTGGCGCGAAACATCGGGAACACGAAGTCGCGCACGAATTCTTCGCGCAGATCCTCGACGTAGATTTGCGCGACGCCGGCCGCCTTCGCTTTCGCGCGCGCCGGCTCGAGCTCCTCGCCCTGGCCAATGTCGGCGGTGAAGGTCACGACCTCGCATCGATACGTGTCCTGCAGCCAGCGCAGGATGACCGAGGTATCGAGACCGCCGGAATAGGCGAGAACCACTTTGCTCACGGTGCTCATCGAATGATCTCGACCCTGTCGGGCGGCTCGTCCTTTTGTGTGCGGGCGACGGTCGCCGCGCTCATTTAGATGACCGAAAAGTCATCAGTCGATCTTGGCGCCGGTCTTCACGATCACCGGCGCCCACTTGCTCGACTCGCTGCTTATCAGTCTGGCAAAGTCCTCGGGCGTTCCGCCGACCAGCTCGAAACCCTGCGCATTGAGCGCGCTTTTCACCGTGGGGTCCTTGAGAATGGCGTTGATCTCGGCATTGAGGCGCTGGACGATGGCGCGCGGCGTTGCCGCAGCGACGAGCACACCGTTCCACGCAAGGGCCTCGAATCCGGGATAGCCGGCCTCGGCGATCGTGGGAAGGTCCGGCAGCAAGGCAAAGCGCTTGGCGGTAGTCACCGCGATAGCGCGGAGCTTTCCGGCTTGTATCTGCGCCTGCAGGGGCTGCATCACCGCAAACATCATTTGGGTTTCGCCCTGTATCGTCGCGGTCACTGCTGGCGGCGACCCGTTGAAGGGAACGTGCACGATATCGACGCCGGCTGTCGCCTTGAGCAGTTCCATGGTCAGATGCGAAGAGCTCCCGTTCCCGACCGAAGCATAGTTGAGCTTGCCTGCATTGGACTTTGCGTACTCGATCAGCTCTTTGGTGGAACGGATCGGCAGAGACGCGTTGACGACTAGCACATTGGGTTGACTTGACGTGATGATGACCGGCGCAAGATCCTTTTGCGGGTCGTACGGGAGCTTGGCATACAAGTGAGGGCCGAACGCCAACGGCCCGTTGAAGGAGATCACCATCGTATAGCCGTCGGGCGCCGATTTCGCGACGAGATCGGTTGCAGCCGTGCCGCCCGCCGCCGGCCGATCTTCGACGACGACCGGCTGGCCCAGCCGATCCTTGAGCTTGTCGCTTATAGTGCGAGCCAGCACGTCGAGCGAGCTCCCCGCTGGCGCCGCGACGATGAACTTGATCGGCCGATCCGGCCACGCCTGTCCGTACGCGGCACCGGCCAGGATGCACAAGGTGGCAAGCGCCGCGAACCGTGCCCAGACTCTGACAAATGACATGGAGCAGCTCCCTATGTGGCTGTATGGCAAACGACTTCGATGTTATGCCCGTCGGGATCGAGCACGAATGCCCCGTAGTAGTTCGCGTGATAGTGCGGGCGCAGACCCGGAGCGCCGTTGTCCCTGCCGCCCGCTGCGATCGCAGCCTTGTAGAAGGCGTCGACCTGCTCTCGCGTCTCAGCCCGGAAGGCAACGTGAATGGGCGGCTTGTTGGGACTCTCCTGCCCGATCCAGAAGTCAGGCTTGGGCGCGACGCCGAAGCCCGCGAATTTTTCCCATTCCATCAGCAGCTGGTAACCGAGCGGCGCCAGCGCGGCGCGATAGAAAGCCTTGCTCAGTGTGACATCGGAAACGGCAAGGCCCGCATGATCGATCATGCAGCCACCGGAATCTTGTCCCGCTCGCAGGCGAAGTGATTCACGAGAGCTTTCTGCACATCGCCGCGGCTCATTGTGATATCGGACCGCAGACGAGGTACTCGAGCAGCGCTTTCTGCACGTGCAGGCGATTCTCGGCTTCGTCCCATACGATGCTCTGCGGTCCGTCGATGACCTCAGCCTCGACCTCCTCGCCCCGGTGCACGGGTAGACAGTGCATGAAAACCGCATCCGGCTTCGCAGCGGCCATCATCCTGCGGTCGACTTTCCAGTGCTCGAAGTTGCGCCGCCGTTCGGCGTTCTCCGTCTCGAAACCCATGCTCGTCCACACATCGGTCGTGACGAGATCAGCGCCGCGGCAGGCGTCCAGCGGGTCGGGAAAAGATCTCACGCGGTTGAGTTCGCCCACGCCTGCCCGATTCGGGTCGACTTCGTAGCCGGGGGGGGTGGATACGTGAACGTCGAATCCGAAGATCGATGCGGCCTGCAGCCACGTGCTGCAAACGTTGTTGGAGTCGCCTATCCACGCCACTGTTTTGCCCTCCATCGAGCCGCGATGCTCGATATACGTGTAAACATCGGCGAGAATCTGGCACGGGTGATACTCGTTGGTCAGCCCGTTGATCACCGGGACGCGCGAATTCGCCGCGAAACGCTCGATAATGGCCTGCTCGAAAGTGCGGATCATCACTACGTCGACCATGCGCGATATCACCCGGGCGACATCCTCGATGGGCTCGCCGCGTGACAGTTGTGTGTCGCCGCGATTGAGATTGATGGCGATTCCTCCCAGCTGATTCATACCCGCCTCGAACGAGACGCGCGTTCGTGTCGACGCCTTCTCGAACACCATCGCCAGCGTGCGATCGAGCAGGGGTTGATAGATTTCGTAGCGCTTGAAGCGGTCCTTGATCCAGCGCGTGCGTTCGAACAAATACTCGAACTCGACGCGGCTGAAATCCTTCAGCTGAAGGAAATGCTTGGTAGGCATGGGGGCCGCGCTGCCGCAATTCGCTTTAACATCTGTAAAAACAGCATTTTAGCATGTGCCACCGAGCCGCTTGCACGAGCGGTTTTGGATGGCCGCGCCCAAACGGAAAGAGCGCCCGCGCGGCGCTCTTCGGCACATTCGCGAAGCGGTTTTACGGAAGTGCTTTGATCGCGTGAGCGAGGCGGGACTTGTTGCGCGACGCGGTATTCTTGTGAACGATCTTCTTTTCGGCGATGCGATCGATCACCGCTTGCTGGGTCTGCAGCTCCTTGGTTGCGGCCGCCTTGTCTCCTGTTGCAATCGCCTTGCGCACTTTCTTGACGGCAGTGCGCAGGGCAGACTTCAAGCTCGCGTTGTGGCGACGCGTCGCCTCGGCTTGCCGGGCGCGTTTTCGAGCTTGGGCGGTGTTGGCCATATGCGAAACCTTCTTTGCTGGAGCAGCCGAGAAAAAGACCGGGCATAATAGCCATTTTTCGCGATTCGCGCAAGGCGAGTCAGCAGGTCTTTTCGTGTCCGATATCCCCACTTCAGCGCTTGCGTTTCCTCTAGTGCGTCCATGAATCTGCTCAGAGCGCTGTCGACAGTGAGCGCATTGACGCTGTTGTCGCGCATTAGCGGATTGATTCGCGAAAGCCTCAAGGCGGTTGCTTTCGGTGCCGGTTTGCAAATGGACGCATTCGAGGCAGCGTTCCGTCTTCCCAACATCCTGCGCCGCCTGTTCGCGGAAGGCGCATTTTCCCAGGCGTTCGTGCCGATACTCGCGGAGTACAAGCGGGCGAGAGGCGATGCCGCGACGCGCGACCTCGTCGGACGCGTCGGAACCCTGCTCACCGTACTGCTTCTCGCGCTCTCGGTGATTGCTATTTTTGCGGCCCCGTGGCTGGTCTACGCGCTTGCCAGCGGATTCGCAAAGACCCCGGGCAAGGTCGAGCTCACCGCCGAGCTCATCCGCATCATGTTTCCGTACATCCTTTTCGTATCGCTGGTTGCGCTGGCGGGCGGCGTTTTGAACGTCCACCGGAACTTCTCGATTCCGGCAGTGACGCCCGTGCTCTTGAACCTCGCCATCATCGGCGCAGCGATTTTCGTGGCGCCGCACGTCGATCCGCCCATAGTCGCGCTCGCCTGGGGTGTCGCAGTTGGCGGCGTGGCGCAGCTTGCGTTCCAGATCCTTCCGCTCTGGAAGCTCGGCATGCTTCCGCGCGTGCGCTTCGATTGGCGCGACGAAGGGGTGCGGCGGGTGCTGTCGGCGATGGGGCCCGCGGTGCTTGGCGTGTCTGCGGCCCAAATCTCGGCACTCATCAATACGCAGCTCGCGGCGTATCTGGGCGACGGCAGAATCTCGTGGATTACCTACGCGGATCGTCTCATGGAGTTCCCCAGCGCACTGCTGGGCGTGGCGCTGGGGACCGTGCTCCTGCCCAGCCTCGCCAAGCACCATCACGACGCCAACGACACGCAATACCGCGAGCTGCTCGATTGGGGACTGCGCTTGACCTTTCTTCTTGCCCTGCCCGCAGCGCTCGCACTGGCGATCCTTGCAACGCCGCTGATCGCCACGCTATATCAATACGGCCGATTCACCGTCAACGACGTGTGGCAGACGCGAGCCGCGCTGCTGGGATACAGCGTCGGTCTCCTGGGGCTCGTTGCGGTCAAGATTCTCGCGCCGGGATTTTATGCCCGCCAGAACATGAAGACTCCGGTCAAAATCGCGTTTCTGACCGTGCTCGTGACGCAGACGCTCGCGGTTGCGCTGATGTTTCAGATCGGCCATGCAGGGCTCACGCTTGCCACCTCCCTCGGTGCCTGCTTCAACGCGGCGTTGCTCTATTGGGCGATGCGTCGCCAGAAGGTGTATTCCCCCTTGCCCGGATGGGGGCGCTTTCTTGCGCGTGTCACCGCGGCTTTGGTCGTGCTGTGCGGCGTGATGTGGTGGGCGGCCGGGCCCGATGCGTTCTGGATATCGGCGGGGCTATGGTCGAAGATTTCGCGTCTCGGAATGGTCATCGGCGCGAGTGCGCTGACATATTTCGCGTCGCTCTGGCTGGTGGGATTTCGATTCGCGGACTTCAATCGCCACGAGCCGACTTAGGGAGGTTCTGTAGCTGCCGGGTGAGCTGCATTCGTGCGATACGGGCAGTTGATCCGGGTGCACTCTGCGTAGAGATACAAAGCGTGCTCGCTGATCCGGAACCCGCGCTCGCGCGCAATCTTCGTTTGCCTCTTTTCGATCTCGGCGTCGAAGAATTCCTCGACTCGGCCGCACTGCAGGCACACCAGGTGGTCGTGGTGGCCTCCTTCGTTCAATTCGAATACCGCCTTGCCGGACTCGAAATGGTGCCGAACCAGCAAACCTGCCTGCTCGAACTGGGTCAGCACGCGGTACACGGTCGCGAGCCCGACGTCGAGGCCGTCAGCCAGCAATTGCTTGTAGACGTCTTCCGCGGTCAGGTGGCGGACCTTGCTGTGCTCGAAGACATTGATGACCTTCAGACGTGGCAGGGTCGCTTTGAGGCCGGCGTTCTTGAGGTCGTGCGGTGTTGACATGAGAGCGCATCAATCGAAAGTCGTGGCTATGATATAGTTTCCGGTCTTGTTGCTAAAGTCCCTGATGTTTCATATGCGCGCAATCCTCTGCGCCGCCGGCGCCGCGCTTCTTCTGGCAGGTTGTTCCTGGTTCCCGAGCGTGGGCGTGTACAAGCTCGATGTCAATCAGGGCAATTACATCACGCAGGACCAGATCGAGAAGCTCAAGGTCGGTCAAACCCGCGCGCAGGTACGCTCCGCTCTGGGCACACCGCTGCTTGCGGACGTGTTCCACGTCAACCGCTGGGACTACATGTACGAGTTCAATCGCCAGGGGCGCACGCTCGAGCGCCGCCGATTCACTGTGTATTTCGCCGACGACAAGCTTGCGCGCTGGGAAGGTGACGAAATGCCTCCCTCGCCCGTCGAAGTGGCGCGCTCCGGCGGAGGCGACGCCGTGCTCGATAAGTCGCTTTCGATCGCACCCAAGACCGGCGAGGAAAACTGGTTCGTCACGTTGCTGAAAAAACTCGGCTGGATGCAGTGACGAAGGGCCCGATACGAGTTGCGATCGCCGGCAGCGGCGGTCGAATGGGGCAGACGCTGATCGACGCAGTCCTCTCGGACCAGAGGTTTGTTCTGGCTGGCGCGCTCGAAGTTGCGGACAGCCCCATGCTGGGACGCGATCCCGGCGAGCGCATCGGACGCACGACCGGTATAGCAGTGACCGCCGACATCGCTTCCGGCGTCCACGGCGCCGATGTCCTGATCGATTTCACACGTCCCGCCGCAACGCAGGCCCATCTTGCCGCGTGCGCGCAGGCCGGCGTCGCCACGGTTGTCGGTACGACGGGGCTCTCCGAAACGGACAAGCATTCCTTGGTGCGCTTCGCGGATTCCATACCGATTGTGTTTGCACCGAATATGAGTGTCGGCGTCAACGTGCTGGCGAAACTCGTCGAGATGGCCGCGCAGCGGCTTGGCGACGACTACGACGTCGAAATCGTCGAAATGCATCATCGTCACAAAGTCGATGCGCCATCGGGAACGGCAGTGCTTCTCGGCGAGGTCGCGGCAGCAGCCCTCGGACGCGATCTCGAATCCAACGGCGTGTACTCGCGCCACGGCGTGACCGGGGAACGTCCGGCGCGGGCCATCGGCTTCGCGACACTGAGAGGTGGCGACGTCGTCGGCGAGCACACCGTCATCTTCGCCGGCGCGGGGGAGCGGGTCGAGATTTCGCACAAGGCCGCATCCAGGATGAACTTCGCCCGAGGCGCGCTGCGGGCGGCGGATTTCGTCGCGGCGCGACGCGCGGAAGGAAAAACGGGCCTGTACGACATGCAGGATGTCCTCGGGTTGAAGTGATGCCGGCGGTGCATCCTTTCGATCTCTCCGGCCGGCGCGCATTGATCACCGGCGGGGGAAGCGGGCTGGGATTCGCGATCGCGCAGGGACTCGCCCGCGCTGGTGCGGAGGTCATCGTCAACGGGCGCAGCGTCGATAAGCTCGAGTCGGCGAAACGCGCCTTGGCCGCCGAAGGATTCGCAGTGCACGCGGCGCCTTTCGACGTCACCGTTTCCGAGTTGGTGAGCGGGGCGATCGAGGACATCGAGCGTCGTCTCGGGCCGCTCGACATCGTTGTCAACAACGCCGCTGTCAATCGTCGGGCACCGCTGGCTGATTTTTCCGACGAGCAATGGCGTGCGGTGATGACAGCCAACCTCGATGCGCCTTTTTATGTCGCGCGCGCCGTCGTTCCCGGCATGCAGACCCGCCGGCGCGGCAAAATTATCAATATCTGTTCGCTGGCGAGTGACATCGGCCGGCCGAACATTGTCCCCTACGCAGCAAGCAAAGGCGGCTTGCGCATGCTCACGCGCGCGTTGGCGGTGGAGCTCGCGCCATTCAACGTGCAAGTCAACGGCATCGCGCCCGGTTTCTTCAAGACAGAAATGAACGCGGTGCTTATCGCCGACACCGACTTCTCCGCATGGGTTGCGAAGCGGACGCCGGCAGGGCGTTGGGGCGATCCGCCCGAGGTCGCCGGCGCCGCGGTGTTCCTCGCGTCGGATGCGGCCGATTACGTAACCGGCCATATCCTTTATGTCGATGGAGGTTTCAGCGCCGCTTATTAGCGGCGCGAGCCTCCCGGCGTCACCGGTCCCCCCGCGTAGCGGGGATCGACGGGGAATTGCGAGTCGACGCATGAGGCCGACAACTCCACGGTTAATGTTTCATCGAACGTAGCGGAGGCCGAGGTCCAGAGCGCCGGGGAATTGAAGAAGGGGCTGCGCCTGCGTTATAATTTGCAGCCTTCGGCGGGGAAGGCTTGAACGGGCCTTTCCCGCTTCGCACATCCGGGCTTCTCTTCGAGGAAATACGCCGTGTCAGTACCTCGCCTCCCCGCGATCCTCGCGCTCGCCGACGGCACGATCTTTCGCGGCTACGCGATCGGAGCGCTGCGGTCCAGCGCCGGCGAAGTCGTCTTCAATACGGCGATGACGGGATATCAGGAGATTCTCACCGATCCGTCTTACGAAGGCCAGATCGTCACGCTGACCTACCCCCATATCGGCAACACGGGCGTCAACAGCGAGGACGTCGAGTCGGAGCGCATCCACGTCGCGGGTCTGGTGATTCGCGACCTTCCGCGGCTCGCCTCGAGCTGGCGCATGGAGCGCGACCTGTCGACTTATCTGCGTGACGCCGGCGTCGTTGGCATCGCCGGTATCGATACGCGCAAGCTGACGCGTATCGTTCGAGAAAAAGGCGCGCAGAACGGCTGTGTGATGGCGGGCGCGGTCGACGAGGCGCAGGCGCTCGTGCGCGCGCGCGCAGCTCCCGCAATGAGCGGGCTCGACCTCGCGAAAGTCGTGAGCTCTCCCAAGCGCTACGAATGGTCGCGCAGTACCTGGGCGTTGGGAATCGGCTACCGCGATCCGGGCCCGCAGCGTTTTCACGTCGTCGCCTACGATTTCGGCATCAAGCACAACATTCTGCGCATGCTCGCCTCGCGGGGCTGCCGGTTGACGGTCGTACCCGCGCAAACGCCGGCCCGCGAGGCGCTCTCGCTCAAGCCCGATGGCGTGTTCCTGTCCAATGGTCCGGGGGATCCGGAGCCGTGCACCTACGCCATCGAGGCGATCCGTGATTTCCTCGCCGAAGGCACACCGACGTTCGGAATCTGTCTCGGCCACCAGCTTCTCGGGCTCGCCACGGGCGCGAAGACGCTGAAGATGAAGTTCGGTCACCACGGCGCGAACCATCCGGTGCTCGACAAGGACACGGGGCAGGTGCTCATCACGAGTCAGAACCACGGATTTGCCGTTGATGCTTCGACCTTGCCCGCGAATGTGCGCGTGACGCACGTATCGCTTTTCGACGGCAGCCTGCAGGGCATAGCGCTCGCGGACAAGCCTGCGTTCAGCTTCCAGGGTCATCCTGAGGCGAGCCCCGGGCCGCACGATATCGGCTATTTGTTCGATCGATTCGTGAAATTGATGGAGCGTTCGACAGTAAAAGCGGTGACGGTGTGAGCGACGCCGGGCCGCCCCAAGGCGCGAACTGCGCCCCCTCGGGGGGCAGCGTAGCGGCGAGAGCCGCAAGCGTGGGGGCGCACCCATGAGCGACCCGCGACCCACGCGCTGAGAGCGATCAATCCGCTCGCGCAGGTGCCGACGCTCAAGCTTGCCGACGGGACGATCGTCACCGAAAGCGCGGCGATTATTATTGCGCTCGCCGAGTGGCATCCCCGCGCCGGCTTGCTGCCGCCGCCCGACGATACGCGCCGAGCGGCGGCGCTGAGGTGGATCGCATTCATTGCCGGCAATATGTATCCGGCGATCAGCGTGGGAGACTTTCCGGAACGCTGGGTCAAAAGCGACGCCGCCCGCGCCGAGCTCAAGGACGGCTGTGTCGAGCGCCTGAAGGCCTACTGGGGCATCCTGGAGCAGTCTCTCGATCCCGGGCCGTACCTGCTGGGCGAGGAAATCTGCGCACTCGATGTGTACGCTGCGATGCTTTCCCGCTGGAGGCCGGGGCGGACATGGATCGATGCCAATTGTCCGCGCGTTGCAGGGGCGATCGCGCTGACCGAGCAGCATCCAATCGTGGCGCGCGCGTGGGCGCGCAACTTCAAGCGCTGACGGCCCGCACAGAAGCTTTACGACCATGCCCAAACGCACTGACATCGAAAGCGTGCTCATCATCGGCGCCGGACCGATCATCATCGGCCAGGCGTGCGAGTTCGACTATTCCGGTGCGCAGGCGTGCAAGGCGCTGCGCGAGGAAGGCTACAGGGTCATCCTGGTCAACTCGAATCCAGCAACAATCATGACCGACCCGGAAATGGCCGATGTCACCTATATCGAGCCTATTACGTGGCCCATGGTCGCCAAGATCATCGAGCGCGAGCGCCCCGACGCGCTGCTGCCCACGATGGGCGGCCAGACCGCGCTCAACTGTACGCTCGACCTCGCACGCGAAGGTGTGCTCACCAGGTTCGACGTTGAGCTGATCGGCGCGACCAGGAAAGCGATCGACAAAGCGGAGGACCGAGAGAAATTCAAGGCGGCGATGACGCGCATCGGACTGGAGTCGGCGCGCTCGGGAATCGCGCACGATCTCGAGCAGGCGCTGGAAGTGCAGGCAACTATCGGGTTTCCCGCCGTCATCCGCCCTTCGTTCACTCTGGGAGGCACCGGCGGCGGGATCGCCTATAACAAGGACGAGTTTGTCGAGATGTGCAAGCACGGGCTCGACAGCTCGCCGACGCGCGAGCTCCTGATCGAGGAGTCGCTGCTCGGCTGGAAAGAATTCGAGATGGAGGTGGTGCGCGACAAGAAGGACAACTGCATCATCGTCTGCTCGATCGAGAATCTCGATCCGATGGGCGTTCACACCGGCGACTCGATCACCATCGCGCCGGCGCAGACCCTGACCGACAAGGAATACCAGATCATGCGCGACGCCGCCATCGCGGTGCTGCGCGAGGTTGGCGTCGATACCGGAGGGTCCAACGTACAGTTCGCGATCAACCCGGACGATGGGCGCATGATCGTCATCGAGATGAACCCGCGCGTATCGCGCTCGTCGGCGCTGGCATCGAAGGCGACCGGCTTTCCCATCGCCAAGATCGCTGCCAAGCTCGCCGTCGGCTATACGCTGGACGAATTGAAGAACGACATCACCGGGGGCCGGACGCCGGCGTCGTTCGAGCCGACCATCGACTACGTCGTCACCAAGGTGCCGCGCTTCGCGTTCGAGAAATTCAAGCAGGCAGACGACCGCCTCACCACACAGATGAAATCGGTCGGCGAAGTGATGGCGATCGGCCGCACCTTCCAGGAATCCCTGCAGAAAGCGCTGCGCGGTCTCGAGGCGGGCGTCGACGGCTTCAACCTCAAGACGGTGGACCCCGAATCGATCGCCGACGAGCTCGCATATCCGCGTGCCGAGCGCCTGTGGTACGTCGCCGACGCGCTCGCCATCGGCATGCCGCTCGAAGAAGTCTACCGCCACACCAAGATCGACCGCTGGTTCCTGGCGCAGATCAAGGAGATCGTCGATACCGAGCTCGCGATCGAAAAGCGCACGCTGGCCGATCTTTCCGCAGACGAGTTGCGCGAGTTCAAGCGCATGGGTTTTTCCGATCGGCGCCTTGCATATCTCACCAGGACCACCGAATCCGACGTGCGTGCTCGCCGCCACGCGCTGGGCATTCGCCCGGTGTATAAGCGCGTCGACACCTGTGCCGCGGAGTTTTCGACGCGCACGGCGTACATGTACTCGACGTATGAGGAGGAGTGCGAGGCACAACCGACCGATCGCAAAAAGGTGATCGTGCTGGGCGGTGGACCGAACCGCATCGGGCAGGGGATCGAGTTCGACTACTGCTGCGTGCACGCCGCGCTCGCGCTTCGTGAGGACGGCTACGAGACGATCATGGTCAACTGCAACCCCGAGACTGTCTCCACGGATTACGACACCTCGGACCGGCTCTATTTCGAGCCGCTCACGCTCGAGGACGTGCTCGAGATCGTCCATGTGGAAAAGCCCTTCGGGGTCATCGTGCAGTACGGCGGACAGACGCCGCTCAAGCTCGCGCGCGACCTTGAAAAGAACGGCGTCCCCATCATCGGCACCAGCCCCGACATGATCGACATGGCCGAGGACCGCGAGCGCTTTCAGCAGCTGCTGCACCGGCTGAAGTTGAGGCAACCGCCCAACCGCACCGCGCGTACCGAGGCCGATGCGCTCAAGGCGGCCGAGGAGATCGGCTATCCGCTGGTCGTGCGGCCTTCGTACGTGCTCGGCGGCCGGGCCATGGAAATCGTGCACGAGCAGCGCGACCTGCAGCGCTACATGCGCGAGGCGGTGAAGGTGTCGAACGATTCGCCCGTGCTGCTCGATCGCTTCCTGAATGACGCCATCGAGGTCGACGTCGATGCGCTTGCCGACCAGAATGGCAAGGGCAAGGCAGTTGTCATCGGCGGCATCATGGAGCACATCGAGCAGGCAGGCGTCCATTCCGGCGACTCCGCGTGCTCGCTGCCGCCCTTTTCATTGTCGAAAGCGCTCCAGGAAGAGCTGCGCCGGCAGACGATCGCGATGGCGCACGGCCTCGACGTCGTCGGCCTGATGAATGTGCAGTTCGCGATCCAGTTTCCCGAGAACAATGGCGGCGAAGGCGTGGTCTATGTCCTGGAAGTGAACCCGCGCGCATCGCGCACGGTTCCGTACGTGTCCAAGGCGACAGGACGGCCGCTGGCCAAGATCGCCGCGCGGTGCATGGTCGGGCGGTCCCTGGAGAGCCAGGGCATCGCGGGCGAAATGGTGCCGCCGTACTACGCGGTCAAGGAAGCGGTGTTTCCGTTCATCAAGTTTCCCGGCGTCGATACCATCCTCGGTCCGGAAATGAAGTCGACAGGTGAGGTGATGGGTGTGGGAGATTCGTTTGCCGAAGCCTTCCTGAAGTCGCAGCTCGCTGCAGGCGTGCGGCTGCCGAAGTCGGGGAATGTATTCGTCAGCGTCAAGAATCCGGACAAGCCGCGCGTGATCGAAGTTGCCGCCATCCTGGTCGATCTTGGCTTCAAGCTGGTCGCAACGCGCGGGACCGCCGCCGCGCTCGCCGCCGCGGGGCTGCCGGTTACCGCGGTGAACAAGGTCGCCGAGGGCCGCCCGCACATCGTGGACATGCTCCTAAACGATGAAATCGCGCTGGTGATCAATACGGTCGAGGAAAAGCGCAGCGCGATCCATGACAGCTACGCGATTCGTCGCGCGGCGCTCAACGACCAGATACCGACATACACCACCATTGCCGGGGCGCGCGCCGCGGCAATCGGCATGCAGGGGATGCGCGAGCTCGTCCCCTATTCGACGCAGGCGCTGCACCGGCGCCTGCACTGACGATCAACCGCAGTTCCGACAGGACACGCGACGGACGAGGCGGGCGCGCCGCCCTCCAAGGCGGGTGGCGATTTCTCCCGCGGGTATCGTGCCCGGAGCGATATTGCATATGAAGAAAGTTCCACTGACGCAAGCCGGCGCGGAAAAGCTCAGATCCGAGCTGCACCACCTGAAGACCGTCGACCGGCCGGCGATCATCGCGGCGATTGCCGAGGCCCGGTCGCACGGCGACCTGTCGGAAAATGCCGAGTACGAGGCGGCCAGGGAGCGGCAGGGGTTTCTGGAAGGTCGCATTTCGCGGATCGAGGCCAAGCTCGCCCTGGCGCACATCGTCAACCCGGCCGAGGTCGACGCGGAGGGACGCATTGTTTTTGGAGCGACGGTCGAGCTCGAAGATCTCGAAACCGGGACCGAAGTGCGCTATCAGATCGTCGGCGACGACGAAGCCGATATCAAGGCAGGCAAGATCTCGGTCGATTCGCCCATCGCGCGCGCGCTGATCGGCAAGACCGCCGGAGATGTTGCCGAAGTACAGGCTCCGGGTGGCGTCCGCGAGTACGAGGTGCTCGGGGTCAGCTACGTATAGCGCAGAATCGAATACAGCAGAGGTCCCTCAGGCGCTGCGACCGCGGCTGCGCCTGCGTGTAGCCCCGGCCGTGCCGCTGAGCGGCCTGCGCGGTCCCGCTGCTGCCGGAGGTCGCGCTGCCGTCCTTGCGACAGGGTTTCGTGGCCGACGCGCCTGAGGAGTGGACTTGGCCATCGCTTTTCCCTTGTTCCGATCGAGCGCGGATTGACCGGCTCGCGCGCGCTTTGCATCGGATGCATTTCGGCGAGTCGATTCCGCCGGCTTGCTTTCCGGCGCCGGCCGCCATAGCACGAGCAGCTTGCCGATTTGCTGCACGGGCGCTGCATCGACCGCCGCGCAAATACGCTCGAGCAGCGCACGACGCTCGTCGCGTGCCTCGCTGAAAACGCGCACCTTGATCAATTCGTGCGCGCGCAGATTGACGTCGATTTCACGAATCACCGCCGGCGTCAGCCCGTGCTGACCGACGCGGACGACGGGATGGAGATGATGCGCCTTGGCGCGAAGCTCTCGAAGTCGTGCGGGTGTGATCGGCGGCATTTCAGGATTAGGGAACCTCTGCATA
>Ga0193751_1000973_pt1 | contig 19445 bp, 16 predicted proteins | sample L1c2metaG_FD_143050 | JGI IMG/M metagenome (GOLD analysis project Ga0193751, IMG submission 143050) | Soil microbial communities from a riparian zone of the East river system, Colorado, United States - L1c2 | ecosystem: Environmental > Terrestrial > Soil > Riparian zone | place: USA: East River... | reverse complement strand
GGATTTTCGCCCACATCCGCAAGTGGGAGGAGGACGTGATCCTGTGCGTCCACAACCTGGCCCGCTCCGCCCAGCCCGTGCAGCTCGACCTCTCCCGGTATGCGGGTATGGTCCCGGAGGAGATGTTCGGCCGGACGAGCTTCCCCCCGATCGGGGAGCTGCCGTATCTGCTGACGCTCGCGCCAAGGGGGTTTTTCTGGTTCCGCTTGAGGCAGCAGGGATGAGTTTCGACGAGCAGTCGCTCATCGACGGCATCGTGCAGCAGCGCTGGTACGGCGGGAAATCACGCGACGTCGTACACGCGCAGGTGCTCGACTCCGTCGTGCTGCGCGCCGCCGATCCGCAATTCGCGCTCGCACTGGCGGAGCTGCGCTACGACACCGGGGCGCACGACATCTACCAGTTGCTGGTTCCGGAAGAGGAGACCTTCGGCCTCGCGCGCGAGCTCGTCAGTGCGATGCGCTCCAGCCTCACGTTGCAGGGAGCCGAGGGCATCGTCGAATTCCGGCCCGTTCCCGGGTTCGCCGGTCTCGGCCGCGAGCTGAACGACGCACGCGACGTCGGGGCCGAGCAGTCGAACACGTCCGTGGTCTTCGACGACGAGCTCGTCCTGAAGGTCTTCCGCCGGCTCGAGCCCGGGATCAATCCCGAGCTGGAGATGCTGCGCTTCCTCACCGAGCATGGCTTCCCGAACATCGCCGCGCTCGGCGGCTGGTACGCGTACGCGGGCGGTCCGCTCGCGGCCACGCTCGGCATCCTGCAGGAGTACGTGCGCGGCGGGCTCGACGGCTGGGGTCTCGCACTCGACGAGCTCGCTGAAGAACCGGAGCGCTTCCTCTCCCGACTCGGCCGGCTCGGTGAGGTGACGGGCGAGATGCATACGGTGCTCGCCTCCGAGCAGAACGATCCGGCCTTCTGTCCGGAGTCTCCGAGCGTCGAGGCGCTCGGCCTGCTTACGGCGACCGTCGACGAGGAGATCGCGCGCGTCTTCCTCTCGCTCTCGGACGAGGAGGACGCGGTGTCGCCGATCGCAGGCCGCGGCGAGGAGGTGCGCGACCAGCTGCGCCAGCTCACGCACTCCGGCGCCGCCGGACAGTTCATCCGCACGCACGGCGACTATCACCTCGGCCAGACCATGTGGGCCGGCGACGACTGGGTCATCCTCGACTTCGAAGGCGAGCCTGCACGTTCGCTCGCCGAGCGGCGGCGCAAGCGCTCCGCGCTGCGCGACGTCGCCGGAATGCTGCGCTCGTTCGCCTACGCCGCGAGCGCGGTCTCACTGCTGCGCGATGTCGAGCCGCCGGACGGCTGGGAGGAGCAGGCGCGCGCTCGGTTCCTCGAGGGCTACTTCGAGACGGTCGACCCGGCGCTCCTGCCGGCCGGGCAAGCTGCGATCGAGCGGCTGCTCTCCGTGTTCGAGCTCGAGAAAGCGGTGTACGAGCTCCAGTACGAGCTCGACAACCGGCCGGACTGGGTTGGCATTCCGGTGCGCGGCATCCAGCGGCTGATCGAGGAGACCTCCACCCGCGCGTGATCGAGCTCGGTGCCGACCCGCATGCAATCCTCGGTGCGCATGAGGCAAACGGCGGCGTCGTCGTGCGTGTGTTTCGGCCGGAAGCGAAGGCGGTGCGCGTCCAGCCCGCCGGCGTCGATGCGGAGCTGAAGGATCCGGCCGGCCTGTGGGAGGCAATGCTGCCGAAGGCGCGGCTTCCGCTCACCTACCAACTCGAAGTCGACTATCCGAACGGCAGCACGTTCACGGTGCGCGACCCGTACGCGTTCCTGCCGACGCTCGATGACCTCGACCTCCGTCTGGTCATGGAGGGGCGCCACGAGGAGCTGTACGAGAAGCTCGGCGCGCACGTCCGCGAGATCGACGGCGTCACGGGCACAGCCTTCGCCGTCTGGGCGCCGAACGCCCGCTCGGTCGCCGTCGTCGGCGACTTCAACTCCTGGGACGGGCGCCTGCACCCGATGCGGTCGCTCGGCTCGTCCGGCATCTGGGAGCTCTTCGTCCCCGACGTCGCGCCGGGCACGTACTACAAGTTCGAGATCCGCACGCAGGACGGCCGCCTCCGGCTGAAGGCGGACCCCGTCGCGTTCCACGCCGAGGTCCCGCCCGGCAACGCGTCGCGCGTGTTCCGTTCGGAGCACGTCTGGTCGGACGACGCCTGGCTTGAGCGCCGCGGCGGGTCGGAGCCGTTGCGCGAGCCGATGTCGATCTACGAGGTGCACCTCGGTTCCTGGCGGCGCAACCCGCTTGAGGACAACCGCCCGCTCTCGTACCGCGAGCTCGCGGACGAGCTCGCCGACTACGTGTCCGACCTCGGCTTCACGCACGTCGAGTTGCTGCCGGTGATGGAGCACCCGTTCTCGGGATCGTGGGGCTACCAGGTCACTGGGTACTTCGCGCCAACGTCACGTTTCGGCGACCCCGACGACTTCCGCGCCTTCGTCGAGCGCATGCACGAGCGCGGCATCGGCGTCATCCTCGACTGGGTGCCTGCGCACTTCCCGCGCGACGACTGGGCGCTCGCGACGTTCGACGGCACGCATCTGTACGAGCACGCCGACCCGCGCCGCGGCGCGCATCCGGACTGGGGGACGCTCGTCTTCAACCTCGGCCGCAGCGAGGTGAAGAACTTCCTGCTGTCGAACGCGCTCTACTGGCTGCGCGAGCATCACGCCGACGGGATCCGCGTCGACGCCGTCGCGTCGATGCTCTATCTCGACTACTCGCGCAAGGCCGGGGAGTGGATTCCGAACGAGTTCGGCGGCCGCGAGGATCTGGACTCGGTCGCGTTCCTGAAGGAGATGAACGAAACGCTCTTCGGACGTGTGCCCGGCGTGATCTCGGCGGCCGAGGAGTCAACAGCGTGGCCCGGCGTGTCGCGGCCGACGTACCTGGGCGGCCTCGGCTTCGGCTTCAAGTGGAACATGGGCTGGATGCACGACACGCTCGTGTACTTCCAGAAGGACCCTGTCCACCGCAACTTCCATCACCACACGCTGACCTTCTCGCTCCTGTACGCGTTCAGCGAGAACTTCATCCTCCCGCTGTCGCACGACGAGGTCGTGCACGGGAAGCGGTCGCTGCTCGACAAGATGCCCGGTGACCGGTGGCAGAAGTTCGCCAACCTGCGCCTGCTGTACGCGTACATGTGGTCGCACCCCGGCAAGAAGCTGCTGTTCATGGGCGGCGAGCTGGGCGAGTGGGAGGAGTGGAACGCCGAAGGGTCGTTGCATTGGAACCTGCTCGAGTCCGCGGAGCACGCGGGCACCCAGTCGCTCGTTCGCGACCTGAACCGTGCGTACCGCGACACCCCCGCGCTGTACGAGCGCGACTTCGATCCGAACGGCTTCCGCTGGCTCGAGGCCAACGACGCGTCGAACAACGTGATCGCGTTTGCGCGGCTGGACGACGCCGGCGAGCGGCCGCTCGTCTGCGTGCTCAACCTGTCGCCCGTTCCGCGCTACGACTATCGCGTCGGCATGCCGCTCTGCTGCCGCTGGCGAGAGTTGCTCAACTCCGACTCGCCGTTCTACGGCGGATCCGGCGTCGGCAATCTCGGCGGCGTCGAGGCCGAGCCGGTGGGCTGGCACGACCAACCGTTCTCGGCGCTTCTGACGCTGCCGCCGTTGGGCGCAGTGTGGCTCGTGCCCGAGTAAGTCAGAAGCTCCTCGGCCTCGCGGAGTCGTCGTCTATCGTCCGCGGGCGTGTTCACGACGCGTCCCGAGCTTCGCGGTACTTTCGGCATGGTCGCGTCGACGCACTGGCTCGCGTCGGCTGCCGGTATGGCCGTGCTCGAGCGGGGCGGCAACGCCTTCGACGCGGCCGTCGCGGCCGGATTCACGCTGCAGGTCGTCGAGCCGCACCTGAACGGCCCGGGCGGCGACCTCCCCGCGATCCTGTGGCCGGTCTCCAGCGGAGAGCCTGTCGTCCTGTGCGCTCAGGGAACGGCGCCTCGCGCGGCGACGATCGCGCACTACCGCGACGAGCTCGGCCTCGACCTCGTCCCTGGCACAGGGCCGCTGGCGGCGGTCGTCCCGGGCGCATTCGGCGGCTGGCTCACCATGCTGCGCGACTTCGGGACGATGCCGCTCGCGGAGGTCATGCGCTTTGCGATCGACTACGCCGAGAACGGCTATCCGGTGCTGCCGCAGATCGCGAACGCCATCGGCAACGTCGAGTCGCTCTTTCGCGACGAGTGGACGACGTCGGCGAACGTCTATCTCTCCGCGCTCGAGCCCGGCACGCTGCATCGGAACCAGCGGCTCGCGGAGACGTACCGACGGCTGGCCGCGTCGCGCGACCCGCTCGACGAGTGGTACCGCGGCTTCGTCGCCGAGGCGATCGTCGCGTTCCAGGAACGCGAATGGATGGACAGCTCCGGCGTCAGGCACCGCGGACTGCTGGCCGCGGACGACCTGAGCGGCTGGCGGGCGACGATCGAACAGCCGCTCGCGGTCGACTACCACGGCCTCACCGTGCTCAAGGCGGGACCGTGGAGCCAGGCGCCGGTCTTCCTCCAGCAACTCCGCCTGCTCGAGGGCTTCGACCTGGCCGGCATGGGCCATGCGAGCGCCGAGTACATCCACGTCGTCACCGAGTGCGCGAAGCTCGCGTTCGCGGACCGCGAAGCGTGGTACGGCGACCCCGATTTCGTCGACGTGCCGATGGAGATGCTGCTCTCGCGGGAATACGCCGACCAGCGCCGACAGCTCGTGGCCGACGAATCCTCCGCCGAGCTGCGCCCGGGCGGCGACCACCCGCGCCTGCCCACGCCGGTCGTCGGAGCGCTCGCTCCCGGCGTCGGCGAGCCGACGCGCGGCGACACCGTGCACCTCGACGTCGTCGATCGGTGGGGGAACATGGTCTCGGCCACGCCGAGCGGCGGCTGGCTGTGGGGTGCGCCGGTCATCCCCGAGCTCGGCTTCTGTCTCGGCACGCGTGCGCAGATGTTCTGGCTCGAGGAAGGCTTGCCCAACTCGCTCGAGCCGGGGAAGCGGCCGCGCACGACGCTCTCGCCGACACTGGCGCTCCGCGACGGCGAGCCCGTCCTCGCGCTCGGCACGCCGGGCGGCGACCAACAGGACCAGTGGACGCTGCACTCCTTCCTCGCGCACGTGCACTTCGGCATGGACCTGCAGGCCGCGATCGACGCTCCGAACCACCACACGGAGGCCTTCCCGAGCTCGTTCTATCCGCGTGAGACGCGGCCGCGGCACGTCGCGGTCGAATCGCGGGCCGGCCAGGAGACGCTCGACGGCCTCAGAGCCCGCGGCCACGACGTCGAGGAGTCGGACCCGTGGTCGCTCGGCCGCGTGAGCATGGTCGGGCGCGATCCCGACGGCCAGGTGTACGCGGGCGCCAACCCGCGCGGCATGCAGGGCTACGCGGTCGGGCGATAGTGCTTGTCTGGCCGGGCACGCCGTTCCCGCTCGGGGCGACTTGGGACGGGGCGGGAACGAACTTCTCGCTCTTCTCCGAGAACGCGGAGAGCGTCGAGCTGTGCCTGTTCGACGCTGCCGGCCATGAGACGCGCGTCGAGGTCGTCGAGCGCACCGCTTTCAACTGGCACTGCTACCTCCCGGACGTCGGCCCGGGGCAGCTGTACGGGTATCGCGTGCACGGCGCGTACGACCCGGCGTCGGGACGCCGCTTCAACCCGTACAAGCTCCTGATCGATCCGTACGCGAAGTCGATCGAAGGCCCGATCCGTTGGGAGCGCGCCAACGTGCTCCCGTACGTCCCGGGCACCGGTCCGGACGCGGATCTCGAGCTCGACGACCAGGACGACGCGGAGGCGATCCCGAAGTGCGTCGTCGTCGACACGTCGTTCAACTGGGAGGACGACGCCCCGCCCGCAACGCCGTGGCACGACACGGTCATCTACGAGGCGCACGTCAAGGGAATCACGCGGCTGCATCCGGACGTCCGCGACGACCTGCGCGGCACGTATGCCGGTCTCGCGTCGGAGGGCGCGATCGCCTACTTCCGCGAGCTCGGCGTAACCGCGGTCGAGCTGCTGCCGATCCACCACATCGCCGACGAGCAGTTCCTGCACGACGAGGGCCTGACGAACTACTGGGGTTACTCGTCCATCGGTTATCTCGCGCCGCACGCGCTGTACGCGGCGACCGGGACGCGCGGGGAACAGCTGCTCGAGTTCAAGGGAATGGTCAAGGCGCTGCACCGCGCCGGCATCGAGGTGATCCTCGACGTCGTCTACAACCACACAGCCGAGGGGAACCACCTCGGCCCGATGCTCGCGTTCAAGGGCGTCGACAACGAGTCGTACTACCGGCTCATGCCGGATGCGCCGCGCTTCTACCAGGACTTCACCGGCACGGGCAACTCGCTCAACCCGGTGCATCCGTCGGTGCTGCGACTGATCATGGACTCACTTCGGTACTTCGTGATCGAGTGCCACGTCGACGGGTTCCGGTTCGATCTCGCCTCCGCGCTCGCGCGCGAGTTCTACGAGGTCGACCGCCTGTCGACGTTCTTCGACACCATCCACCAGGATCCGGTGATCTCGCAGGTGAAGCTGATCGCCGAGCCGTGGGACGTCGGGCCTGGCGGCTACCAGGTCGGCAACTTCCCGGTGCTGTGGGCGGAGTGGAACGGCCCATACCGCGACACGATGCGCGACTTCTGGCGCGGCAGCGGCAACCTCGGTGGGTTCGCCTCGCGCTTCACCGGCTCGAGCGACCTCTACCAGGCCGACGGGCGCGAACCGTTCGCGTCGATCAACTTCGTCACCGCGCACGACGGCTTCACGCTGCGCGACCTCGTCTCGTACAACCAGAAGCACAACGACGCGAACGGCGAGGGCGGTCGCGACGGCACCGACGACAACCGCTCGTGGAACCACGGCATCGAGGGTGAGACGGACGACACGAAGATCAGCGCGGTGCGTGCGCGGCAGCAGCGCAACTTCGTCGCCACGCTGCTGCTCTCGCAGGGCATCCCGATGTTGCTCGGCGGCGACGAGATCGGACGCACGCAACACGGCAACAACAACGCGTGGTGCCAGGACAACGAGATCTCGTGGTTCGACTGGGAGCACGCGGACGCGGAGCTGCTCGCGTTCGTCCGCGACCTGATCCGGCTGCGCCGAGACCATCCCGTGTTTCGCCGCGAGACGTTCCTGTCCGGGACGGAGACGCGCGGCTCGGGCCTGCCGGACGTGTGGTGGTTCCGCCCGGACGGGCGCAGGATGACGCAGCGCGACTGGCAGCAGGAGCCGGGGCGCACCCTCGGCGTCTTCCTGAACGGCGACGAGATCCCCTCGCGCACCGCGCACGGGGAGGAGATCGTGGACGACTCGTTCCTGTTGCTCTTCAACGCCCACTTCGACCCCGTGACCTTCACGCTCCCGACGCGGCGGTTCGGCGCTCGCTGGGAGGTCGCGCTGGCGACCGGCGACGCTGCGCCGGACGGTTTCGTGGGCGCGCGGGCCGAAGTCGTCGTGCAGGACAGCTCGCTGACGCTGCTGCGGCGCGCGTAGTCGAGGTTTTCCGCTCCCTCCAGCTGCGCATACCTCCGGCATGAACGACTGGCCGGCCCCGGAGCACGCGCGCGCCGCGGCCCAGCGCGAGGCAACGCTACGGGTCTTCGACGCCCTCGAAGACCTCCGCCGGGACGTCGAGGCTCTGCGCTACGAGCTCCCCACCCGGCGGCCGCCGATCCCGTTCGGGACCATCGCCCGGGTCGCGGCCGAGGCGGGGATCCTGATCGCCGTCGCCGTGCTCGCCGGCGCGGGCCAGTTCCGCCCCCTCCTGACGGTCGTGCTCATGGCCGCAGCACTCCTCTCCGTCGTCGCCTCGGAGTGGCTGGCCGTCCGCAGCTCCTACGTGCCCCGCTCGTTCGGCTTCGTGCAGGTGCGGCCGGTCGTCGTTGTCGACCCGCCGCCCGAGGCGTCGCTCGAGTCGGACCCGTGGGAGCGCGGCTTCGTCGTCGATCCCGAGCTGCTCCGCTTCTGACGGGCTGCGTCCGGCGCCTCCTCGGCAGGGGAAGAAAGGAGGAGGCGCCGGACACATGGAGGAACCGGTCGAGGGAGGGTGATGTCATCTCACCAGTCCGAGATGAAAGCGGTCTAAGAGTGGGTTAGGCGAAGCGTGAGAATCGCGCCGCCGCCGGGGGCGTCCTCGGCCACGACGGTCCCGCCGTGCGCCTCGGCCACCTCGCGCACGATCGCGAGCCCGAGACCGGACCCGGGGAGCGAGCGCGCCGCCGCGGAGCGGTAGAAGCGGTCGAACACGTGCTCGCGGTCCTCCGCTGCGATGCCGGGCCCGTGGTCGCGGACGCGCAGCTCGCCGCCGCTCAGCGTCACGTCGACGCTCGATCCGGGCGCGCTCCACTTGCCGGCGTTCTCGAGCAGGTTCCACACGGCGCGCTCGAGGCGGTCGCTCGAGCCCGTGAGTGTGGTCGGCTCGACGGTGGCCTCGAAGGTGAGGTCGGGGAAGCGGCTGCGCGCGCGCTCGACGACGCTCTCGACGAGCTCGTCGAAGCGGAAGGTCGTCTTCGCCAGCCGCGAGTCGTCGCCGCGCGCGAGCTCGAGCAGCCCGCCGATGAGGTCGCGCATCTCGTGCGCCTCACGCTGGAGGTCGTCGAAGAGCCGTAGCCTCGCGGCGGGGTCGAGCCGCTCCTGCTGCTTCAAGACTTCGATGTTCGTCTGCAAGCTCGTCAGCGGCGTGCGCAGCTCGTGCGACGCGTCGGCGACGAAGCGCCGCTGCGTCTCGATCGCGTCCTCGAGCGCCGCGAGCATCGTGTTGAACGAGGTGCCGAGCCGCGCGAGCTCGCCGCGACCCGACTCGGGCACGCGCTCGCTCGGATCGCCGGTCTCCGCGATGCGCTCCGCCGCGCCGGTGAGCCGGCGCACAGGCGCCAGCGTCGCGCGCGACACGAGCGCGCCGGCGAGCGTGGCGACGGCGATGCCTCCGAGTGATACGAGAATGAGGATGAGCCGGAGGCGGCTGAGGTCGTGGTCGATGTATGCGACCGCGCGCGAGACGATGACGGCACCGCCGGTCGTGAGCGGTTCGACGATCTGGCGCACGTGATAGTTCGAGATGGTGGTATCGCGGTAGAAGCCGTGGTGCTTCCCCGCCGCAACTGCACGCATGTTCGCACTGAGCGGGATGATCCCGCCCGCAGCCAGCTGACCATCGGGATTGACCAGCGTGACGACGTCGCCTCCGAACGGGCTCGGCCCGCGGAACGCTTCGCGCGGGTCCTGCGCGTGCTGCGCGAGCTCGCTGTCCACCTGCGAGTACAGCTCGTGCCGCATGACGAAGTACGTCGTCATCGACGCGGCTGCGACGACGATCGCGACGACGCTCGCCGCAACGAGCGTAAGGCGGAGACGGAGGCTCATTGCTCGCGGAGGACGTAGCCCGTGCCGCGCACCGTGTGGATCAGGCGCGCCTCACCGTCGGCCTCGAGCTTGCGGCGGAGGTAGCCGACGTACACGTCGAGCGCGTTCGACGAGTGGCTGAAGTCGTAGCCCCAAACGCGCTCGTAGATGAGTGAGCGCGGCAGCACCTGCCGCGGGTTGCGCATGAACAGCTCGAGCAGATGCGCCTCGGTCGTGGTCAGCTCGAACCTGCGCCCGCCGCGGCGGGCGTCCATCGAGCCCAGGTCGAACGTGAGGTCGGCGAAGCGGAGGACGTCGACCGGCTCCTTGTCCAGCGCGCGGCGCAGCAGCGCGCGTAACCGGGCGAGCAACTCCTCGAGCTCGAACGGCTTCGGCAGGTAGTCGTCCGCGCCCGCGTCGAGACCGTCCACGCGCTCGCCGACGGCGTCCCGGGCCGTGAGGAGGAGGATCGGGATGCGGTTGCCCTCGCGGCGCAGGCGGCGGGTGACGTCGAGCCCGTCGAGGCCCGGCATCATCACGTCGAGGACGACGGCGTCCGGGGTCCGCCGCTCGATCGCCGCGATTGCGGCGTCGCCGTCGGAGGCGAGCTCGACCTCGTAGCCCGCGAGCTGGAGCGCCCGCTCGAGGGACTCGCGCACCGCACGGTCGTCGTCTGTCACCAGGACCAGCATTTCGCAAGGAACAGTGTGCCTCCGGACGTGAGACAGCGGTAAGAACGGGCTATGATCGGGCCTAATGCCCAGGTACCTGATCGTTCGCAGCTTCGACGTCACCGAGGACCAGATGCCGTCCGTCGGGCGACGGTCGCGCGGGCTCATCGAGGGCGAGTTTCCCGAGATCACGTGGGAGCACAGCCATGTCGTCGTCGACGACGAGGGCGTCGTGCGGACGTATTGCGTGTATGGCGCCCCGACCGAGGACGTCGTTCGCGAGCACTCCCACAAGCTCGGCAACCACACGCTCGACGCGCTCTTCGAGATCGCCGGCGACGTCTCGCCGGCCGACTTCCCGGCCGCTTAGATCGGGCCGAGCCCGAGCATCTGCGCGTCGTCGACGTGCAACCACGCCTGCATGGCGACGGCGAGACGTTGCTTGATGAGCCGCTTGCCGTCCGCATCGGCCGTGAGGACGAGCGCCTCGCGATAGAAGGTGACCGCTCGGTCCTTGGCCCAGCCGCGCTCGGCCTGCTCCGCTGCGGCGACGAAGAACTGGAGGGCGCGCTCGTGGTCACCTGCATCGCGCCAGTGCCGGGCGAGCGCGGCGCCGGCCTCGCCGACCTCCGCCGTCGATTCCTCGAGGAAGCGCGCGAAGTGCTCGTGGCGCTTGCGCCGGCCTGCGCGCGGGAGCAGGTCGTACGCCACGTCGCGGATGAGGACGTGCGTGAACATGAACTGCTGCTCGCCTTCGATCGCCGACACCGTCTCGCGGCGGATCAGGTCGCGGCGTTCGAGCGCTGCGAGGACGTCGGTGAGCTCCTGCTGCTCGGTTCCCATTCGTTCGAGCGCGCCTCGCCAGAAGACCTTCCCGCCGACGGCTGCGTCCAGCACGAGTGCACGCTCGGCTGCCGGAAGTGCGTCGAGCCGGGCCGCGACGAGCGCTCTGATCGTGGTCGGGAGCGCCTGCTCTGCGCCGACGATCGACTCCGAGACCGTGGCGGCGAGCTGTTCGATGAACAACGGATTGCCGGCGGCCGCCAGCACGAGCTCGTCGGCGCGGGCGCCGGCGGCGTGCGCACTGAGCCGTTCGTGGGCGAGCTGGCGTGCGTCCGCCTCGGGGAGCGGCGCAAGCGGGACCGTGCTGTACGCCGGAAGTCCTCCGCCCCAGCTCGGCCGCGCGTCGAGCAGCTCGGGTCGGGCGAGAACGAGGAGCAGGATCGGAAGGTCGCGCAGGCGCGCGGCCAGAAGCTCGACGAGGTCGAGCAGGCTCGTAGCCTCCCAGTGAAGGTCCTCGAAGACGAGCAGCGTCGGCCGGTCGCGCGCGACCGCCTCGATGAAGACGCGGATCGAGAAGAAGAGCGTCTCGCGGTCCGCGACCGAGGCCTCCGGGGCGAGCCCGATGAGGATGGCGAGGTGCGCGGTGACGTCGTCCGCAGCGCCCGGGTCGAGCATCGTCCCGACCGTGGCGCGGAGCTTCTCGAGCGCCGCCGCCGGCGCGTCGCTCTCGAAGATGCCGCAGAGCTGCTTCAGCTGGCTCGCGAACGCGCCATACGCGCTGCTCTCGCGGTAGGGGAGCGTCCGGCCGCGCACGGAGAAGCCGCCCAGCTGTTGCACGGAGTCCGCGAACTCGGCGGCGAGGCGCGTCTTGCCGAGCCCGGCGTCGCCGAGGACGGTGACGAGGTGCGGCGTCCGCTGCTCCGTGACGCGGTCCCACACGTCGCGCAGCAGCGCGAGCTCGCGCTCACGGCCGATGAAGGTGCTCGAGAGGTTGCGCTCGTCGAAGGGGGCGCGGATGGCGAGCCATGCGCGCAACGGCTCTGCCTTGCCCTTCGCCGAGACCGCGTCGGCCGGCACGTATTCGATGGCGGCCTGCGTCGCATGGTAGGTGACCTCGCCGACGAGGACGCTGTCGACGGGCGCGGCCTGCTGGAGCCGGGCGGCGGTGTTCACGACGTCGCCCGCGACCATCGCCTCTCCATGGGACGGGCGCGCGCCGAGCGTGACGAGCGCCTCGCCGGTGTTCACCGCGATGCGGACGCCCGAGACCCGGTCTCGCACGGCCAGCGCCGCGCGCACCGCGCGCTCCGCGTCGTCCCCGAATGCCGTCGGTGCGCCGAACACCGCCATGACGGCGTCGCCGATGAACTTCTCCACGACGCCCCCGAAGGACTCCAACTCCTCGCGGACGGCGTGGTGGTAGGGGGTGAGCAGCGCGCGGACGTCCTCGGGATCGAGCTGTTCCGCCTGGCCGGTGAAGCCGACGAGGTCGACGAAGACGACGCTGACGACCCGCCGCTCCTCGTCGCCGGCCTCGGCGAGGGCCGTTCCGCAGGCGAAGCAGAACCGGGCGACATCCGGGTTGTCCTGGCCGCAGACGGCGCACGTGGCCATGGGGGAAGAGTACGACGGCAATGATGGTCCCGTGAACAGGCGGCTGCGACTGGCGATCGGCGGGGTGGCCGCGCTCGTCATCGCCGGGGTGCTCGTCGCGCCGGTTGTGCTCAGCGGAGGCTCCGGGGGATCGTGCTCCACGACGCTCTACTACCTCGGCCACGCGTACACGGCTCGTTCAGCCGGCCCCGAGGATGCCGTGCAGGCGATCGCGATCGGCGTAGGCATCACGCGCGGCTGCGGTTCCAAACCGGAGAATCAGGGCGTCCGCTCCCTGGCCGGCGTGAGCCCGGCGGCCGCGATCGCGGTCGCGGGGAACGCATCGGACATCTACGTCCGGCGGGGAGTCTGCGTCCACGCCCCGGCGCGGTCGCTCCTCGCCTGTCTGAAACGCTAGCGTTGCGTGCGGCATGGCCGGACGACGCCCGGAAGGTGGTGGCGAGAACGACGACTGGTTCGCCGACGTCGAGCTGCCGCGTGAGCCGGGCACGCTCGAGAGCGATCCGCCGAGCGCCGAGGACGACTGGCTGCTGGAGCCGGTCACGGCCCGCCGACCGCGGCCCGAGCTTCCCTGGAAGCGCATCGCTGTCGTCGCCGGCGGCGCAGTCGTCGTCCTCATTGCGGGGCTAGCCGCCGGCGGCGTGTTCAACGGCAGCAGCCCGAAGGCGACGCCCCCGATCACGGGTGTGAGCGTCACGACGCCGACGACGACCGCCGCGACGCAGGCTGCGTCGCGCGCGCTGCCGACGGCGACGCTCAAGCCCGGCGACACCGGCGCGCAGGTGCGCGCGCTGCAGCGCGCGTTGAAGTCGCTCGGCTACTCGGTGGGAACGATCGACGGCCAGTACGGCCCGGCCACGAAGACTGCAGTCGCGTCGTTCCAGCACGCCGCCGGGCTCACCGAGGACGGCGTGTTCGGGCCGAAGACGCTCAACGCGCTGATCCAGCGGGCAGGCCCGTGACGAAGCTCGACTTCTCGCTCGTCGACCGGCTCTCCGTGCCCGCGAGCCTGCACGACGTCGACGGCCGGTTTCTGCACATGAACGCCAGCGCGGAGAGCGTGTTGGCCAAGTCGATCGCGGACATGCGCGGCCGGCGCTATACCGATCCCGTGCCGCCGGAGGCGCGAGAGTCCGTCGAGCGTGGTCGAGCCGCCCGCCGAGCCCCGCCGCTCGATTCGTGACGAGGGAGACGGCGAGGACTTCGAGGCCTGCATCGCACGCGGCGATCGCCTCGAGCACCGTCGACATGCCGACGATGTCGGCACCCATCGCGCGGTACGCGCGGATCTCGGCGGGCGTCTCGTAGTTCGGTCCCCAGTAACCGGCGTAGACGCCTTCGGCGAGGCTCGGGTCGATTTCGAGGCAGAGCCCGCGCAGGCGCGCCGTGGCCGGCGACGGTCGGCTGCGCGAACCCGGGCAGCGTCGCGACCGGCGCGTCGTCGCCGGCCTGCTCGAAGCCCGAGACCGCCTCGGTCCAGCCCGAGCCGAGCACGATCGCGACGTCGTGCGGGCCGAGCTTTCGTGCGGCGGTTGCGGCGGCGTCGAGCACCGCGCGAGTCTATGCGGCTACATCAGCACGATCACGAACGGCACGTTCCACTGCGCCTGCCACGGGCCGGCCACGCCCGTGTTGGATCCGCCCATCGTGATGTAGAACCCGCCGTCCGACCCTTGGTCACGGATCCGGCGTTCGCGATCCCCAGGTTGGTCGACTGCAGGACGGCGATGTTCGCCGGGTTGCCGCTGAACTGGATCTCGACCCCGTTAAAGCCGTACGGCTTGCGGATGGAGATATCCCCGCCCGTGCAGCTCCAGCGATAGCCGAAGAAGCTCGGGTCGTCGTTGTAGGTGTTCGGCAGGCCGGAGAGGTCCAGCCCCGCTTGTCCGGCGTTGACGACGGCGATGCCGCGAACGGCGCCCGTCTGGCAGCGCGCCTGCGGCGCAACCTTCTCGCCGACGGCAAACGCGGTGCCGCCGAGGGCGAAGAACAGCGCGACGAGCGAGATGAGCAGCGCGGGGGGACGGTCGGGGGAACCGGTGCACCTGAGCCTCCTCTGTTGGCAAGAACGTCAACAGTGAGAGGCGCGGGCGGCGCCTTTCTTTCGCTCCGCGAGGCGCTTAGGTCGTCAGCCGCACTGGCCGGCGCCGGCGATGGCAAACGCCGACTTCGGGCGACCGTCGTTCAGGTAGCGCTTGAGGATCGTGACGAACTGGGCGGGCTTGCCCTGGTCCCACGCTTTGATGGCGGAGCCGATCTCCGCGATGTCGACCTGGACAGCCGTGAGCGCGGCCGTTCCGGCGGCGGTCCTGCCCTGGATCTTCTGGAGCGCCGAGAGCTCCTGGCTCTCCAGCGTCTTCGCCTTGTGCGCGAACGAGTACAGCTGAGCCGCCGTGACCGGCGAGCCGAACTCCTTCTTCGCCTTCGCGATCCAGACCGAGCAGACCTGGTTGGCCTGCTTCGCCCACGAGTTGGGCGCTGCCGGGGCTGCGCTAGCGGCTGAGGCGGCGGTCAGGGCGGCAGCGACTGCTGCGATCGCGACGAGAAGCTTCATGCCGGCGAACATCGGGCCGCGGCGCGCTCTACCAAACCCCTGAAAGGGTGAGGCGTCAGCCCTTGCCGCAGATGATCCCGAGATCCTTGCGGACGCTCTTCCCCGCGAGAGAGCAGGACTGTGACGGGCTAAGCCCTTCACGACCCAGTGCCCACCGCTGCCTTCCAGCAGTGCTACCGAATCGCCGGAGAAGGAATGGAGCGCCGTCGACGCAAAGCGCTTGTCGACCGTCGAGATGAGGATCCTGGCGACCTTGTTGTCCGATGCAGCGTGCGAGCTCGGCATCTTGATGTACGCGGCCACCGCAGCGACGATCGCTTTTCCCTCCTTGGTCGTCGGCGAGCGACTCGCCAGCGCGGTGCTCGGAACCGCGAGGCAGACAAGCAGCCCGACCGTGCAAAGGGTAGTCCGACGCGTCATGGCGTGACCCCACTCCTCGTTCCCCGAGGTTTCCAATGCCCCCGATAGCCTGGTAGACATGGGTATCGACGTCCAGCCTGTTGCTCACCTGACGGCGGCGGAGCGCGCTGACCGCGGACGGGCAGCGCGGGCTGTCGTGCCGCGGTCGGGTCACGGCGAGTCGGAGCTTCGTGCGGCTCCGGATCCAGTTGCGATCCTGATGGCGCAGGCGGAGTCGCGCGTGCAGGAGCTGTTGCCGATTCGTTACGGGCGCATGCTCGTTTCGCCATTTGCGTTCTATCGGGGTGCGGCTGCGGTGATGGCGAATGAGGTCGCCCCGTCTCCTCATACGGGGCTCCGGGTGGGGCTGGTGGGCGATGCGCATTTGGCGAACTTCGGCGGCTATGCCTCGCCCGAGCGCACGCTTGTGTTCGACATCAACGATTTCGACGAGACGAGTCGTGGCCCGTTCGAGTGGGACGTCAAACGTCTGGCCGCGAGCGTGGAGATCGCCGGGCGCGCGATCGGCGCGGGCAAGGGGATGCGACGGACGGCGGTGCTTGCGACGACGAGGTCCTATCGCGAGGCGATGCGCTCGTTTGCGCGGATGCGGAACGTTGACGTCTGGTACGCGCGCGCCGATGTCGCGTCGATCGCTGCCGGCTTGCGGAGCTCGAGCGAACGTCGAGACGTCGAGCGGGATGCGCAGCATGCGCGGCTGAACAGCACGGCGCACGACCTGGCGGCGCTGACGCATCTCGTCGACGGCGAGCCGCGCTTCGTGTCGCAGCCCCCGCTCATTGTCCCGGTCGAGGAGCTGCTCGAGGGACACCCGAACCGTGTGGAGCATCTGCGCGACATCTTCCGCAGCTACCGCCGCTCACTGCCGCCCGAGCGGCGCCGGCTGCTCGAGAGCTTCCGGTACGCGCACCTGGCGCGCAAGGTCGTCGGCGTCGGCAGCGTTGGCATGCGGTCGTGGGTCGTGCTGCTCCTCGGCCGGGACGCCAAGGACGCGCTCTTCCTGCAGCTGAAGGAGGCGGGCCCTTCAGTGCTCGAGGCATACGTCGGCCGCTCCGATCAGTCGAACCAGGCCCAGCGCGTCGTGGTCGGGCAGCGGATCGCGCAGGCGGCCAGCGACATCTTCCTCGGCTGGACGCGGGTCGAGGACGAACACGGCGACGCGCGCGATTTCTACGTCCGCCAGCTCCGCGACTGGAAGATGTCGATCGACGTCGAGCGCATCTCACCGCGCGGTCTCTGCACGTACGCGAGCTGGTGTGCGTGGTCGCTCGCGCGCGCCCATGCGCGTTCAGGTGATCGGATCGCAATCGCGTCATACCTCGGGAAGGGCGACGTGTTCGAGCGTGCCATCGCCGAGTTCTCGGCTGCGTACGCGGACGTGAACGAACGCCACTATGCGGCGCTGGCGGCGGCGGCAAAGGATGGCCGGGTCACCGCAGTCGAAGGGGTGTAGGTGCCTAGGCGAGCCAGCGCTTGAGCGTGTGGAGCTCGCGCGGTAGCGCGACCTCCGGCTCCGCCAGCTCCGGATGCCAGCGCTTCTCCCACTCGACTGTCAGCCAGCCGTCGTAGCCAGCTGCGTCGAGGGTGGCGAGGCTCTCGCGCACCGGCACGGCGCCCTCGCCGAGCGGCACGAGCTCCCAGTCGTCGCCGTGGCGGCGCGCGTCCTTCACGTGCACGAGGTGGATGCGCGTTCCGAGTGCATGCAGGACGTCGTCCGGCGACTCGCCGACGCGATACGGGTGGTGGACGTCCCAGAGCGCTGCGAATGACGGGTTGTCGACGCGGCGCAGCAGTTCGCCGACGAGCGTCGCGCTCGAGAAGCTGTCGTGGGTCTCGAGCGCAACGCTCACTCCGAGCGCCGCCGCGCGGGCGAGCCCGGGCTCGAGCCGTCGGGCGATGTCGTCGAGCGCGTACGACTCGCCACCGAACACCCGCACGGTCGACGTTCTCCACTCGGACGCCAGCTCGAGCGCGGCAGGGAGCTCGCGCTCGAATGGACGGGCCAGTTCGATCGACGTGTCGAGGGAGACGAGCGGCACGCCGCCGAGCGCCGCTCCGACCGCGCGTCGAGTCACTGCGTCAAGCGAGAGCGGATCGATCGGCTCGCCGTCGAGCAGCCGCAGCTCGAGCCCGTCGTAGCCGTATTCGGAAACAGCGTCGACCGTGCGCTCGAGCGTCCAAGCGGGGGCCGCGAGATTCGAGAAAGCAATCCTCATTCGGCATGCCCCCGGGCCGGATCGAACGGCCGCACACGGTTTAGGAAGCCGGTCGAATCCGTGTGTTGATGTCCGACTGTGTCCGACGAGCCCGGCCTCTACTCGTTCTGGCGTGCGTCCACGGCCTCTCCTTGTAGACGACTTGTAGACAGGACGTGTGCGCGAAGTCCGCATTAGACGTAACGCCGCTCGCGCACAGGAGCCTCGTGCTACTCGATGGAGATTGTTAGCTCCTTGCCGTCGGAGTCGGCGATGTGCGTGTGCCACGCAACCGTGGCGTCCTGTGACCGCAGCTCGCAAGCGCGGACTCGTCGACCAGGTCTAGGGGATTCTCAGGTACCGCTAGCTCGAACCTCCCCGCGGTGCGCACGACGAGGGTCGACTCTCCGCCTGGCGCGGGCTTGACACAGACGTCCCCCGCGCGCACCTGCAGGTACGGCGTCGGCTGGACGCGCAGGCGGTACGAGCCGGCCTTCCCGACGGAGCCGGCGATCGTCGACGCTCCGAGCGTAGTCAGGCGCGCTGGGCCGGGACCCGTGAGGATCGGCGTCGCGTGACGGACCTCATAGACCGTGAGCGTCGGGGCGGTTAGCACGGGCCGCAGCTGTCGGCCAGCATGCTCGACGAGGCGCAGCTCGCTTGTGCCGACCCGCGGGTCGAGCGTCGTGTGCGGGACGACGACGTAGCGCACGCCGACGCTGCGCAACCACTTGATGTAGGCGGCTCCGCTCGAGCTCGAGTTGAAGAGCATCGGGTTGCGCGCGAGGTCGAGTTGGCGGTACCACCCACGCACGAGCGGGAAGCCGTCGCTTGGGAACCAGTACGACTCCCAGTTCCCGGCTGTCTCCACCACTTCGACGCGGTAGTTCGGCGCTTCGTTCCGATCGAGGAAGGTGAGCGCGGGCTGCCAGAAGCCGCGGTGCTGCGGACGCGTGTCGAGCCGGTACGGGATCAGCATGAAATAGGGCACGAGGTTATAGCCGAGCGCTCCGGAGATCGCGAGCACGGCGAGCCAGCGTGGGCGGAAGCGCGTGAGGATCCCGATGAGCAGCATCACCGGCAGCACGAGCGAGCGCAGGCGCGTGACGTTGTCGCCGATCGGCGAAGGCGTCGCGAAGGCGAAGATCGCAGCGACGGCCCAGAGCAGGAAGAAGGCGACGATCACGCGCCCGCCCGGCGCGCGCCGGGCGAGCAGAGCGCCGCACAGGCAGAGCGCGAGCAGACTCGCGAAGTCGTAGCGGTTGAACGGGTAGACGCCAGGCGACGGGAAGAGCTTCAGCAGGTAGGCCTCGATCCCGGCGAGCCCGACCGCGATCGCCCCGACGACGAGGTTGCGGCGGTTCACTCGCGGGTGCGCGCAGAACGACGCCGCTAGCAGGAGCAGCAGGAAGAGGAACGCGAGCGGGCTGAAGCCGAGCGTCAGCGCGGCGAGCACGCCGTATGCCCCGACCCGCCCGCGCTGCAGCGCCCGGATCGCTCCGAGCATGGTGACGAGCCCGAGCGAGTACGCGAAGAGGCCGGTGAACGCCGGCGCCGCGCAGAGAACGCCCGCGATGCGCGCAGGCCACTTCGCCTTCTCCCCCCAGCGCTCGAGGAGGATGCGCGCGAAGAGCCACGCCGAGAGCGCAGCGGAGACGAGCACGAGCGCGAGGTTGCCGACGAGCGCCGCCGGCAGGTAGTAGAGGACGCTGTAGTCGGCGAGCGGGTAGACGCCCTCGAACCAGAGGTTGTCCCAGACGAAGTCGCCGCGCTGGACGAGCAGGGTGCGGTACAGGTGTGCGGGCGCATCCCCCGGTGGGGGCCCGAAGCGCAGGATCGCCGCGGC
>Ga0193751_1000972_pt1 | contig 19452 bp, 18 predicted proteins | sample L1c2metaG_FD_143050 | JGI IMG/M metagenome (GOLD analysis project Ga0193751, IMG submission 143050) | Soil microbial communities from a riparian zone of the East river system, Colorado, United States - L1c2 | ecosystem: Environmental > Terrestrial > Soil > Riparian zone | place: USA: East River... | reverse complement strand
TCGAGCGCGGCGACTTCATCGCCGTCATGGGTGCATCCGGCAGCGGCAAGTCGACGCTCATGAACCTCATCGGCTGCCTCGACGTCCCGACCGAAGGGCGGTATCTCCTCGAAGGGCTCGACGTGAGCCGTCTCGACGAGTTCGAGCTTGCGTTCGTCCGCAACCGAAAGATCGGCTTCGTGTTCCAGGCCTACAACCTCATCCCGCGCACGAGCGCGTTGCGCAACGTCGAGCTGCCGCTCATCTACGCGCGCCTGCCGAAGGCCGAGCGGCGAGAACGCGCCGAGGAGGCCCTCGTCGCCGTCGGCGTCGGCGACCGTATGCACCACGTGCCCTCGGAGCTCTCGGGCGGGCAGCAACAGCGCGTCGCCATCGCGCGGGCGATCGTCACGGAACCGGCGATCGTGCTCGCGGACGAGCCGACGGGCAACCTCGACAGTGCGGCGAGTGCCGATGTCATGCAGATCTTCACGCGGCTCAACGACGCCGGGCGGACGATCGTGATGATCACGCACGAGCCCGACATCGCCGCGTACGCGAAGCGCGTCGTCCACATCGCGGACGGCCTCATCCAGTCGGACGAGGCGACGGCGGTGATGACCGCGTGACCGCCGCCGAGGCACTGCGGATGGCGGTGCAGGGCGTGCTCGCAAACCGGTTGCGCTCGATGCTGACGATGCTCGGCATCACGATCGGCGTCGCTGCCGTCATCATCCTCGTCGCCGTCGGCAACGGGTCGTCGGCCGCGGTGCAGCAGCGCATCGAGGCACTGGGGACGAACGTCGTCACGATCATGCCCGGCTTCAGCTTCGGCCGCGGCTCGGGTGGGGCGCAGAGCTCGTTCACCCAGTTCACGACGAAGGACGTCAAGGCGCTGGAGGATCAGAACGCTGCGCCGGACATCAAGTCCGTCACGCCGGTCGTGAACGGGACCGTCACCGCGACCTTCGGGTCTGCGAGCTATTCACCCAGCCAGTTCGTCGGCACGACGCCTTCGTACGAGGAAGCGCGCAAGTCGCCGGTCGAGGCCGGGACCTTCATCACGGCGCAGGAGGAGTCGCAGCACGCGCGTGTCGTCGTGCTCGGTGAAACGGTGGTCTCGAACGTCTTCGGTAGCCAGGACCCGCTGGGGCAGACGATCAAGCTGAACGGCATCGGCTTCCAGGTCGTCGGCGTCCTCACGCCGAAGGGCTCGAACGGCATCCAGGACCAGGACGACGTCGTCATCGCGCCGCTGACGACGACGCAAGATCTCATCACCGGCGTCACGGGCGGACTCAGCCAGATCATCATCGAGGCGAAGTCCTCCGGCCAGGTGAACGCAGCCGAGGCGGAGGCGACCGACATCCTCACACCGAACCACTCGTCGAACGGCACAGCGAACTTCCGGGTGCAGAACCAGGCGTCGCTGCTGCAGACCACCGCGTCGACGAACCACGTCTTCACGGTGCTGCTTGCCGCAGTGGCCGCCATTTCGCTGCTCGTCGGCGGGATCGGCGTAATGAACATCATGCTCGTCACCGTCACCGAGCGCACCCGCGAGATCGGGATTCGCAAGGCGCTCGGCGCACGCAGCGGCGACATCCTCGGCCAGTTCCTCACCGAGGCGGTGCTGCTCTCGATCTTCGGCGGCGTCGTCGGAGTCGCCGCCGGGCTCATAGGAAGCTTCTTCAAGATCGTCGGCGTCCAACCAGTCGTGCAGCTGTATTCGGTGTTGCTCGCGCTCGGCGTCGGCGTCGCCGTCGGACTCTTCTTCGGCATCTATCCGGCCAACCGCGCAGCCGCGCTGAGGCCGATCGAAGCACTGCGTTACGAATAGGAGCAATGCGATGAGCACACTTGAACCAGGACTACCGTTTCCTGCCGACGAGCCCGACGACGACGTCGCGCTCGAGCTTCAGGAGCTGGCCATCCGCCGACGGCGAAAGTTTCCCCGCGTGACGCTCGCGCTGGCGGTCGCCCTCGTCGGTGCCGGTGCGTTCATCGGTGGAGCTGAGGCGCAGAAGCATCTCGGCTCGAGCCCGAGCTCGAGCGCATCTTCGGGCACCGGCGGCGCGGCGGCGGCGGGCTTCGCGGGCCGCTTCCGCGGGGGCGGCGCCACTACCGGGGCTGGAGCCGCGGGTGGCGGCACGGTCGGCACCGTCACGGCGATCAAAGGCTCGACCCTCTACGTCACCGACACGAGCGGCAACACCGTCAAGGTCACGACGTCGGCCGCGTCGCAGGTGTCGAAGACGGTATCCGGCACAGTGAAGGACGTTCTCCCGGGCAACACGGTCGTCATCCGGGGCACGACGCAGAAGAACGGCACGATCGCGGCGAGCTCGATCTCGCTCGGCGGCACTGCAAACAACAACGGGGGCGCCACCGGCTTCGGTGGAGGCAGCAACTCCAACGGAGGTGGATGATGGTTCGTCTCGTCGTTGCGGCGTTTGCCGCGTTCGTTCTCGTCCCGGCAGGGGTCGCTTCGGCGGCATCGCCGACCGAGGGATCGTTGTTCGGACCCGTCGTCTCGGTGGGCGGCTCGACGTTCACGATCACCACGTCGCTCAGTCCGACAGGCAGGTCGAAGATGTCCGACAGCTCGGCGAAGGTCACGGAGCAGACGGCTGCCCCAAGGTCGAGCTTGAAGGTGGGCGCGTGCATCCAGGCGACGGGGTCGCGCAATAGCAAGGGCGTCGTCGCCGCGACGAGGATCACGATCTCGGCTCCTGTCAGCGGCTCGTGCACGAGTGGGTTCGCCGGTCGCGGCGGGAACCCGCCGAACGGCGGTACACCGCCCTCCGGCAACCGGACGCCCCCGGCCGGCGGGTTCAGCCGGAGCGGAAACTTCGGCTTTGCGCTCGGATCTGTGACCAAGGTGAGCGGCTCGACCATCACCGTGAAGGGGAAGAAGTTCGGCTCGTCGGCGACCCAGACGACCACGGTGACCGTGTCGTCTAAGACGTCGCTCCTGCACACCGCGACGGTGAAGACGTCGGCGATCAAGGTGAAGATGTGCGCCTTCGTCAACGGCACGAGCACCGATAAGGGAGTCACCGTGAAGGCAACGAGGGTCGCGCTCACGCCGGAGACGAGAGGGACCTGCACGAACGGCTTCAGGCGTCCCGGTAGCTGACGTACGCTTTCCGGCGTGGCGGTCGTCGCCGATCTCCGCGCGGCTCTCCTCCGGCTCGTGCCGGACGAGAGCCGCGTGAGCGAGGTCGAGTCGGTCCTCGACCAGCACGCGGGCGACCTGAGCTACCACGAGCCGCATCGTCCAGACGTCGTCGTCTTCGCCGAATCGACGGCAGAGGTGTCGGCCGTACTCGAGTACGCGAACGCGAGCGGCGTGCCTGTCGTCGCGTTCGGCGCCGGCACGAGTCTCGAAGGGCACGTGATCCCGCTGCACGGCGGGATCAGCCTCGACCTGACGCGGATGAACCGGATCGTCGCCGTGCGGCCCGACGATCTGACCGCGACCGTGCAGGCGGGAGCGACGCGGTCGCAGCTGGAGGCGGCGGCGGGCCCGCAGGGCCTCTGGTTCCCGGTCGACCCGGGCGCGGACGCGACGCTCGGCGGCATGGCGGCGACGAACGCGAGCGGGACGACGACGGTCCGCTACGGCGGCATGCGCGCGCACGTGCTCGCGCTCGAGGTCGTGCTCGCGGACGGCCGCGTCGTGCGGACCGGGACGCGCGCGGTGAAGACCTCAGCGGGCTACAACCTCACCGAGCTCTTCGTCGGATCGGAAGGAACGCTCGGCGTGATCACCGAGCTGACCATGCGCCTGCACCCGATCCCGGAGCGCATCATCGTCGCGCGCGCTGCATTTCCGTCCGTTGAGGCGGCCTGCCGTGCCGCAGCGGCCATCATCGGTGCGGGCGTCCTCGTCACGCGTTGCGAGCTCCTCGACGCGACGACGATCGCCGCGCTGAACGCGTTCAAGGGAACGTCGTTCCCCGAGTCGCCGTATCTCTTCATCGAGCTCGGCGGTGAGCTCGACACGGTGCGCGAGCTCGCCGAGGACGAGGGTGCAACCGCGTTCGAGTCGGAGACCGACCCGACCGCGCGTGCACGCATGTGGGAGGCGCGACACAGCGCGCTGATGGCGTCCCTCGCACTGGCTCCCGGATCGAAGGCGATGACAACCGATGTCGCCGTTCCGCTCTCCGAGCTCGCCCCGGCGATCGAGCACGCCCGCGCAGCGCTCGACGCGTCGGGCCTCCGCGGCGGCATCGTCGGCCACGTCGGCGACGGCAACTTCCACCTCGCATTCCTGCTCGATCCCGCCGACGCGGCGTCCGTCGGACGGGCGGAGGCGCTGAACACCGCGCTCGTCGAGGACGCGCTCGCTCGCGGCGGCACCTGCACGGGCGAGCACGGCATCGGCTACGGCAAGCTCGGCTACCTCGCGCGCGAGCATCCCGATCTGCTCGATCTCTACCGCGGCATCAAACAGCTGTTCGACCCGGCCGGCATCCTCAACCCTGGGAAGGTCGTGCCCTAGTCCAAGTTCGTCCGCCGTTGGTGGACTGGAAGAGTGCAGTGTTGTACCCCTGCTCGCGCGCCACGACCCAGGCCGTTCGCGCGTCGGCAACGCTCACGGTCACGACCGAGCACCGGCGTGCCGGGAGTCCGCTCGCGACGACGGCGTGCCAGCTTCGCCCGCCGTCGACGGAAACCTGAACGACCGGACGCCGCGCCCCGCCGACGATCCACCAAGTCCGAGGGCCTGCGATGGCAGCGGGCCAGACAGCGCTGGAGTAGGCCGACATCGGGCACGCGCCCACGGCGCGGACGGATCGCAGCGACCAATGGCGTCCCCCGTCCCGAGTGGTCGAGAAGGCGACCGATTTCGTATAGCCGGGCTCGTCGGACGGCCGAGTGCCGATCGTCGCTGCGACGACACCTGTGCTTCCGAAGAATTGCGCAACATCGAGGCGCGCGTTCGCTTCGTCCGGAACGGGAATCGACACCGGGTTCCAGCGGCGCCCGCCGTCGTGGGTCGAGTACGCAGCGCCGGCGGGGCGGCCGAACAAGCAGCGGCCCATCCAGCCCGTCGAGCGGGAGACGAAGCGAATCGGCGCCAGGCACGGAGGCGTGGTCGTGAGCTGCTTCCAGGTCCGCCCGCCGTCGCTCGTCCCGAGGAGCTCTCCCGCTGGACCGTTCGGGCTTACCGGCTCCATCCAGCCGTGAAGCTCATCGGGGAAGCTGAGATACGTCGGGCCGCCGCCGCAGCTGTGTGAGGCCGGTGCGCCGAGCGACTGCCACGAGCGGCCGCCGTCGCTCGTCCGATAGAGGTAGACGCTGGCGCGCGCGCAGTTGTACCCCGCCACCCAGCCGTGCAGCCGGTCGACGAAGGCAACGTCGTCGATTGCGTCGATCCCGTCCGCCCGGAGAGCGGACGGGGTTGCGTTACGCCAACGGCCGCGGTCGTACAGAGAGAGCCGGATGACGACGCGAATGCGGCCTCCGCTTTCGACCGTCCGGTAGCCGACTGAATAGCCGAAGTCCTGCGACCGGAGCTGCGTCGGCCCGATGGAAGTTCTGAGAACGGTCACGCGGCCGGCCGAAGCGGCCGGAATACCCAACGCGAATACCAGCAGCGCGGACGAGCACGCGCAGCACGCGACGCGTGCCATGGCTCCTCTAGCTCGCCGGCCCTTCCCAGGCGACGAGGCCGTCGAGGATCTCGTCGATGCGCGCGAGTGTCGCGCCGTCGAGGTCGACGCCGCTCGCGGCGGCGTTGTCCTCCACCTGCTGCGGGCGCGAGGCGCCGATGATGGCGGAGGCGACGTTCGGCTCGCGCAGAACCCAGGCGAGCGCGAGCTGCGCCGCCGAGACGCCGAGATCCTTCGCGACGTTCCCGAGCTCCTGCACCTGCTCGAGCAGCTTGTCTGCGCGCAGGCGGTCGTCGAAGAAGTAGTTCATGCTCTCCGCCACCGCGCGGCTGTCCTTCGGCGGCGGCTCGCCCGGCTTGTACTTGCCGGTGAGGACGCCCTGCGCGAGCGGCGACCAGACGATCTGCGAGATGCCGTGCTCGGAACAGAACGGGATGACGTCGCGCTCGGGCCCGCGCCAGAGCATCGAGTACTGCGGCTGGCTGGAAACGAACTTCTCGACGTTTGGGAGTGCGAGAGCCTCGGAGATCTTGTCCACCGGCCACTCGCTGAAGCCGATGTAGCGGGCCTTGCCCTGCCGTACGACCTCGGTGAGCGCATCCATCGTCTCCTCGAGCGGCGTGTCCCAGTCGTAGCGGTGGCACTGGTACAGGTCGACGTAGTCGGTGCGCAGGCGTGCGAGCGACGCGTCCATCTGCTTGACGATCTGCGCGCGCGAGAGCCCGCGGCCGCCGTCCGGCATCGAGAAGAAGACCTTGGTCGCGAGGACGTACGAGTCGCGCTGTCTGCCGGCGAGCACCTGGCCGAGGAACTCCTCGGCAGCGCCGCCGGCGTAGACGTTCGCGGTGTCGATGAAGTTGATGCCGACCTCGAACGCCTTCGCGACGCACGCCTCGGCCTGGTCGCTCCCCACGCCGCCGCCGTACGTCAGCCACGAGCCGAGGCTGATCTCGGAGACCTGGAGGTCGCTGGAGCCGAGCTGGCGGTAGCGCATGACCGCGACGCTATCGGTTAGCGTCCGGCCCGTGCCGCAGTTGGACGCACTTGGGATCGTGTCGGCGGATCTCGACCGGTCGCGGGCCTTCTACCGCCTGCTCGGCATCGAGATCGCCGAAGGCAACGATCACGTCGAGGCGACCCTCCCCAACGGGATCCGGCTGATGTTCGACACCGAGGATGTCATCCGCAGCTTCTCGCCGGACTGGCAGCGCACGAACGGCAACCAGGTCGCCCTCGCGTTTGCGTGCGACAGCCCTGCGGACGTCGACGAGACGTACGCGCGCGTCGTCGCGGCCGGCTTCCAGCGCGTGAAAGAGCCGTGGGACGCGTTCTGGGGTCACCGCTACGCACAGCTTGCGGACCCGGACGGCGTCCACGTCGATCTCTTCGCCGCTCTCTGATCGAGGAGCGCCTCGAGCTCGCGGGCCGGGAGCTGACGCTGCTCCGGCCGCCGAGCGCCGACGAGCTGATCGACGAGGAGGCCTTCGACGAGGACGAGTTCATGCCCTACTGGGCGGAGCTGTGGCCGAGCGGCGCCGCGCTCGCGCGCGTCGTGGCCGCGCTCGACCTCGGCGGGAAGCGCGTCCTCGAGCTCGGGGCCGGCCTCGGCCTGCCGTCGCTCGCAGCCGCCCTGCGCGGCGCCGACGTGCTCGCCACCGACTGGGCCGACGACGCCGTGACGTTGCTGCGTGAGAACGCCGCCCGGAACGGGATCGTGCTGCGGGCTGAGCGCGTGCGCTGGGACGAGCCCGGCCTCCTGCTCGAGCGGACGCCGTGGGATCTCGTGCTCGGCGCCGATCTCCTGTACGAGGAACGCAACGCGAACCTGCTCCTCGAGCTGCTGCCGTGCCTCGGCGGCGATGTCCTCCTCGCAGATCCCGGCCGGCCGGTCGCCGCCGGATTCCTCGCGCATTGGGACGTCGAGGAGGTCGCGGACCGGGTATACCGGCTGCGGTGATCGCTCTCGCCCTCGCTGCGCTCGCGCTGGCGGCGCCGCCGAAGCCGCACATCGTGTGGAAGCCGATCCCGTACGGGGGGACGCGCCGGGCGGAGATGGCGGCGTATTCGGAGAAGCACTATGGCATTCGCTCGTGGGTACTGCACCCGCACGCGATCGTCGAGCACGTGACCGCGACCGACTCGTTCTCGTCCGTCTACAACACCTTCGCGGCGGACGTTCCCGATTCCGAGCTGCACGAGTTGCCGGGCACGTGCGCGCACTTCGTCATCGACCGCGACGGCACCATCTACCAGCTCGTGCCGCTGAACGTCATGTGCCGCCACACGGTTGGGCTCAACTGGGTGGCGATCGGGATCGAGCACGTTGGCCTCTCGGACGCTGAGGTGATGCACGACGCGGCGCAGATGCGCTCGTCCCTCGCACTCACCGCCTGGCTCATGTGGCGATACACGATCCCGCTCGCGAACGTGATCGGGCACAACGAGAGCCTGACGAGCCCGCTGCACAAGGAGCTGTACGCGCCGTGGCGCTGCCAGACTCACGCAGACTGGCAGCACGCCGACATGGTCGTCTACCGCGCGCACCTCGCGACGCTTGCGCGCAGTTACCGGCTGCGCGTCGGGCCGACGTTCCGGCCGCGCCCGAGCGGCTGCTGAACGCCGAACGCGTAGTTGTTCGCACGTCGGTGCGCGCGTGCGAGGCCCGGCTCTTCGCCGTGGCGGACGTTACGGTCGTGAATCTCTGCGAGCGCGATGCGTGTCAGCCGCGGGACCTCGCGGCGGAGGGTACGCGCGACCCATAGCGCGAGTGACCAGGACGCGGCGGCTGCCGTTCGGACATATGCAGCGACAACGGGGGTCGCCGTCTCGACGCCGGCGCGCACGCGATCGAGCGCGGGCTTCGCGTGCTGGTGACGGCGGGCAAGCAACATCTTGCGCGCAGGCACGACCGCAAGCACCTCACCTGCGTTCAGGGCGCGACGGCGTCGATGGGGCCTGCGCAGCACGATCGTGTTGGCGCGTCCGGCGCTCCTCTCGTGTGCGACCGCCTCGACGACACCGAGCGTGCGATGGCCGGCGCGGACCGTGAAGCCCTCGCAGCGGCTCAGCCAGTAGTCGCAGACCGGGCTGCCCTTCGGGAACGACCTGTCGGGAGCAAGCATCAAAGAGCGCTTCCCGCGTCCGCGGACGAACAAAACCTCTGAACATCAACGCCCGGTAAAACGTTGACCGAGGAGATTCCCTTTCCGGAGCTCGCCATCGAGCGGAATCACGCTGTGCGACGCCTCGTCGAGATATTGCGGGGCGAGGCCGAGCGTTTCGAGGTCGGCGACGAGCTCGTAAGGTGTCGTCCCTGCTTCGCGCAGGGCGGTGGGATGGAGCTCGACGATCGCCGTGACGGCAGCTGCATCCCGAAGCGATCCGGCGGCGCCGCTCAGAACGAGCCGCTCGGCGCCCTCGACGTCGAGCTTCAGCAGCAGACGCTGACCGGACAAGTCTCCGAGCTCCGCGTCGAGCGTCGTCGTGTCGACCTCGATGTCGCAGGCAGGGCCGACGCCGACGACGCGAGGGATGAGCGAGCTGCCGGTCGTGGCTTGGTTCTGCCGAAAGCTCGCCCGGTGTGCGCGATCGGCGACCGCGCGTTCGACGACGCGCACGTTGCGCACGCCGGAGCGCCGGACGTTTGCGCGGAGCGCGGCTGCGTTGTAGGGGTCAGGCTCGAACGCGAACACCGACGCGTTCGGGGCTTCGCGTGCAGCGAGCAGCGAATAGAAGCCGATGTGCGCTCCGACATCGGCGACGACGTCCGCAGAGTCGAGCTCTTGGCGGAACGTCTCGCGGGCGAGCGGTTCATACTCGCCGCGGCCGAGTTCGGCGAGAAAGCTGCGGTGACGGAGGAAGCCCCGATCCTCGAGTCCGTCGAAGGTTGCTCGGAGCGGGGGCGTGCCGATCGCGATCAGGATCCGATCCGCACCGTCGCGAGCGGCGCCGAACAGGGGACCGGCGCCCATGCGCCGGGCCGCCCGCGAGATATGGCCGAGCGATCGCAGTACCGCCGAAGCCTTGCAGAGACGTGTCGCGAGGCGCGACGGCCCGCGACGCTCTAAAGACCGAAGGCCCCGTCGCCGGGGCCTTCGGTCACATCGCCGCTGAGCCTTGGGCTCAGCTGCAGCCGGTGTTCGTACCGCAGTCGCGGCACGTGTAGCACGAGCCGGTGCGGATCATGCGGCCGCCGCAGCGGGCGCACTCGACGGCGTCCTCCCACGAGTTGAAGAGCGCCGTCTGACCGGGCGTGAGCGCCTCTGTGGGAGCCGGCGCTTCGCCGCCGTTCGCGTAGCGGTCGGCGAGCATCGCCTTCACCTCCGGCGAGAGGATGCCGGCCTCCTCCTGCTGCTCGGGCGTGAGGAACTTCTTCCCGAACCAGCGGAAGATGTAGTCGACGATCGACTTCGCCGCGCGGATGTCCGCGTCGTTCGTCATGCCGCTCGGCTCGAAGCGCATGTGCGACAGCTTCGAGACGTACACCTCGGGCGGCACGCCGTACTGCAGGCCCATCGAGACGGCGAGGCAGAGCGAGTTCATCAGGCCGGCCATCGTCGTTCCGTCCTTCGCGATGTCGACGAAGATGTCGCCCGGGCTGCCGTCGTCGTAGAGCCCGACGTGGATGTAGCCCTCGTGGTCGCCGACCTGGAACTTCCGGCCGACCTCGGTGCGGTCGAGCGGGAGCCGCTTGCGCTCGCGCACGAGCACCGGCGGCGTCGCCGACGCGGTCTCGGAGCTCGAGCTGGACAGCGGCTGCGCGACCTTGCAGTTGTCGCGGTAGATCGCGATCGCCTTCACGCCGAGCTTCCACGCGTCGACGTAGAGGCTCATCACGTCCTCGACCGTCGCCGTCTCGGGCAGGTTCACCGTCTTCGAGATCGCTCCCGAGATGAACGGCTGCACCGCGCCCATCATCTTCACGTGGCCGAGGTAGTGGATCGACCGGTCGCCGACGGCGCAGTCGAACACGGGGTAGTGCTCGGCCTTCACGTACGGAGCGCCGACGACGGTGTTCCGCTCGTCGACGAACGCGACGATCTCGTCCACCTCGCGCGGCGCGTAGCCGAGCTTCTCGAGGCCGGCCTGGACCGTCTTGTTCACGATCGTGATCTCGCCGCCGCCGACGAGCCGCTTCGACTTGACGAGCGAGAAGTCGGGCTCCACGCCGGTCGTGTCGCAGTCCATCATGAAGCTGATCGTCCCGGTCGGCGCGAGCACCGTGGCCTGCGCGTTGCGGAAGCCGCTCACCTCGCCGAGGTTGAGCGCGTCGTCCCACGCCTTCCGGCACGCGGTCAGCAGATCGGTCGGCACGACGTCGGAGTTCTCGATGTTGCCGACCGCAGCGCGATGCTTCGCAATCACGCCGATCATCGGCGCGCGGTTCACCTGGTAGCCGTCGAACGGCCCCATGCGCGAGGCGATCTCGGCCGACTTGCGATACGCGCGGCCGGTCATGAGCGCCGTGATCGCCGCCGCGTACGCACGCCCCTCGTCGGAGTCGTACGGGAGGCCGCGGGCCATGAGCAGCGCGCCCAGGTTGGCGTAGCCGAGGCCGAGCTGGCGGAAGCGCTTCGCGTTGCGCTCGATCTCGGGCGTCGGATACGACGAGTAGCCGACGAGGATCTCCTGCGCGAGGAACACGACGTCGCACGCGTGCTCGAACGCCTCGACGTCGAGCTCGCCGTCCTCGCGGCGGAACTTCATCAGGTTGAGCGACGCGAGGTTGCACGCCGAGTCGTCGATCGACATGTACTCCGAGCACGGATTGGACGCGTTGATGCGGCCGGTGTTCGGCAACGTGTGCCAGCTGTTGATCGCCGTGTCGTACTGGACGCCCGGGTCCGCGCACTCCCACGCGGCTGCAGCGATCTGCCGGAGCAGGTCGCGCGCGTCGACGGTCGACACGACCGCGCCGTCGGTGCGGGCAGTGAGGGTGAACTCGCTGCTCTGGGCCGCCGAGTCCATGAACGCGTCGGTGACACGCACCGAGTTGTTCGCGTTCTGGTACTGGATCGAGGCCCAGTCGGGCGAGTCGAGCGACATGTCGTAGCCCGCCTGCTCGAGGACACGCGCCTTGCGCTCCTCCTTCGCCTTGCACCAGATGAACTCTTCGACGTCGGGATGGTCGACGTCGAGCACCACCATCTTCGCCGCGCGCCGCGTCTTGCCGCCCGACTTGATCGTGCCAGCGCTTGCATCCGCGCCTCTCATGAACGAGACCGGGCCGGATGCGTAGCCGCCCTTGGACAGCTGCTCCTTCGAGGAGCGAAGCTTGGAGAGGTTGACGCCCGAGCCGGAGCCGCCCCGGAAGATGACGCCCTCGCGGCGGATCCAGTCGAGGATCGACTCCATCGAGTCCTCGATGGAGAGGATGAAGCACGCCGAGCACTGCGGCTTCTCCTCGAAGCCGACGTTGAACCACACCGGGCTGTTGAACGAGGCGTACTGGTTGACGAGGATCGCCTTCAGCTCGGCCGCGAACGTGTCGCGCTCGTCGTCGTCGGCGAAGTAGCCACCCTGAGTGCCCCAGGCGACCGCCGTGTCGACCACGCGGCCGACCATCTGCTTGACGCTCGACTCCCGCTCCGGCGAGCTCAGCCGGCCGCGGAAGTACTTCTGGGCGACGATGTTGGTCGCCGTCTGCGACCAGAACTTGGGAAATTCGACGGCGCGCTGCTCGAAGGCGGGGCCGTTGCGGCCGGGGATGACGGCGTCGCGGTTCTCCCATTCGATCTCGTCGAACGGGTCCCGTCCGGGGATGGTGAAGAAACGGCGCACGCCAAGACGAGCCCCCTCGTCGGTGACGGTGTTGACCACCTCGTCGGTCGTCGGATCCGTCGTGTTGTGTTGCTCTACGCTCGCCATGGCCGACCCCTTCCACTGTAGCCCTGTTGATGTGCTCGACGTCCCCGCCGAGCCTGGCTAGAAGCCCGAGGGGGACCGGAGGTTAGGGCTTGGGTCGGACGGAGCTAGCCGCGGGCGCGTGAGCGGGCGCGGGGGTGATCCGCCGGCCCTGGAGGCGCCGCGCGAACCACGTCGCCGCAGCGGTCAAAAACAGGAGCAGTGCGAGGCCGCCGAGCACGAGCAGCGGGAGCGGAATGGACTGCGCGTTCCCCGGGCCGATGTCGGCCGCGAGCCGGCTGAAGAGACTCTTCCCCTGGCTGCCGTTCCCGCCGCCACCGCCACCGCTACCGCCACCGCCGCCACCGCCGCCGGCTCCGCTGCCACCCCCGCCGCCCAGGCCGAGGCTGCCGCCGGGGCCGTTGCCGCGCTCCTCGTGGATGGCGGCGAGCAGCGCGCGGTGGATGTCGTCGATCGCGCTGGAGTACTGCTTGATGTCGGGGTAGGCGCTGAGGTGCTGAATCGCCTGCGTGTAGCAGGGGATCGGGTAGAGGCCGGTGACCTGGCCGTGGGCGAGCCAGTCGTTCACGACCTGGAGCCAGCAGTTGTTCGTCGCCGTCGCCGTCGCTGCGGGCGCTGCCGAGGCAGCGGGCGCGCCGGCGGCGACGAGTGCGAGCGCCGAAACGACGACGGCCGCGGCCAGCCCCGTCTTCGGTATGGAACGTCTCGTCAGCATCCTCGTCTCCCGTGCTCCAATCGCGGAGGGGTCAAACGTCCGTTGCGCGACCCTCTCCGGTCAGTCTCTCCAACCGCGGTGTTCTCGGCGTAACGACGATGTAAACCGTTTGTGAACGGGCCGTCGGCGGCGTTTTCGCAATGCTAGCGTCCTCGCCGGTGGGCGCTCTGGTCGAACGGCGGTCGACCGCTGGAGCCGTCGTTGCAGCAGCGGGGGGCGCGCTCGTCTTCGCGGCATTCTTCTTCGCTCGGGGAACGACACTCTCGTCGTTCGTGTGGATCGGAGCATTTACGCTCGTGGCCGTCGCGGCCGCCGCCGCCGCGGTCCTTGTGGGCGCATTGCCCGCACCGAGGCTCGACGCGGCCGGCGCCGGGTTCCTCGCAGCGCTCTTCGGGCTCGCGGTGTGGGTCGGCATCACAACGCTCTGGTCGGTTTCGCCCGAGGACTCGTGGCAGTACACGAACCGGACGCTCGTGTACGCGGCGTTCGCGCTCCTCGGCGCATTCTCGGCGGCGCTCCTCCAGCGGCCGGCCGAGTCCATCGCGCGTGGCGCGGCGCTGCTGCTCGCGCTCTTGCTCGGCTATGCGCTGCTCGCGAAGTGCGTGCCGTCGCTCTACTCCGACTACGGGCGCCTCGCGCGTCTGCGCGCGCCGCTCGATTACTGGAACGAGCTCGCGCTGCTCGCCGCCGTCGCGGTGCCGGTCGCGCTGTGGGTCGCGTCGCGGCGATACGCGGCCGGCGCGGTTCTCCTGTACGGCGCGGGCCTGACGGTGCTGCTCACCTACTCGCGTTTCGGGGTCGCGCTCGCGTGCCTCGCCGCCCTCGCCTGGATCGTCCTTGCAGAAGACCGCGTCGGGAGCCTGGCGGCGGTGGTGCTCGCCGGCGGCGGCGCAGCGGCCGTCTTCGGGATCGCCCTCACGCTGCCCGGGATCACGAAAGACGCGCAATCGCATGCCGTGCGTGCGCACGACGGTTGGATCTTCGCGCTCGCGGTCGTGGCGGGAGGAGTTGTCGTTGCCGGCTCAGCGGCGCTCGCGCGCCGGCGGATGCCCGTTTCCGACGCAAGCCGCCGTCGGATCGAACGTGCGGCGGCGCTTGCCGGTGCGATCGCCGGCGTCGCGCTCGTCGTGGTCGCGGCCGTGTTCGCGACGCGCATCTGGCATGCGTTCGCCAATCCGGTGTCGAGCCAGATCGGGTCGGGGCAAGGCCGTTTCGGCAGCCTCAACTCCAGCAACCGCTGGACGTGGTGGCAGGAGGCGTGGCATGCGTTCGTGCGCCATCCCGGCGGCGGCACCGGCGCCGGGACGTTCCAGTTCACCGATCTCCTGCTCCGGCACACCAGTCTGGTGACGACGACCGAGCCGCACAACGTTCCGCTCCAGTTCTTGAGCGAGACCGGGATCGTCGGCTTCCTGCTCTTCCTCGCGGCAGCCGTCGCAGCCGTCTTCGGAGTCACACGTGCACGCATGCGCGCGCGAGGAGCGGAGCGCGCCGCGGTGACGGCGCTCGCGATCGGCGCGGCCGCGTTCCTCGCGCACCTCGTCGCCGACACCGACTGGGACTACGTCGCGACGTGCGGCCCGCTGCTCTTCGTCGTCGGCGCGCTCGTTGTACGCGGTCCCGCACCGCCGGCGCCCGCGCGGCGGCTGCTGCTCGCCGCTGCCGCGGTGCTCTTCTCGCTCGGCGCGATCTACTCGCTCGCGGCGCCGTGGCTCGCACAGCGGCAGCTCGCGTCCGCGGCGTCGGTCGCGCAGGTCAAGCACGCGCACGCGTACGACCCGCTCTCGACCGACGTCCTCACCGAGTGGGCTGCCTTCGAGGAGGTGCTGAGTCCCAAGCGCGCCATGCAGCTCTACCGCGACGCGGTCTCGCTCGAGCCGGAGAATTCCACCGTCTGGTTCGAGTTCGGCGACTTCTTCTGGGACCGGAAGCTCTGGCCGGAGGCGTACCTCGCCTACAGCAACGCCTGGAAGTACGACCGCTACGGCCCGGCGGGCACGCCGTGCGGCCGGCTCGACCAGGCCAGGCACAAGGTCTTGAAGGTGTGGCCGCCTAGCTGTCCAGCAGGACGACCAGCCGCGAACCACTGAGCGTCGACGGGGTCAGTCCGTCCACCGGCGCCACGAGCCGGATGCTGGCGTCGTGCGCGAGGCGACGCGCTTCCTTCAGGTACCCGGGGACGAACATCACCATCGACTGGGCGTAGTGGTGGCTCGGCGCGTTCGCCGCTCCGCCGATCGGATAGCCGAGCGCCTGCAGGCGCGCAGCTTCGGCGTGGGCCGCGCCTTGCACGCCGTTCGCGTTGAGGACGAGCACGCGCACGAGCGAGCGCGCGCGCAGCGGGTGCGACCGGATCGGCCCGAAGCGGTCCTTCGCCGGGACGGGAACGACGTGCCGCACCGGCGCTGCATGGTGGACGACGGTCGCGGGCGCGGCCGTGGTCGCCGTGTGCTTCGCGGCGTGCCGGAATGGGTGCGCGAGGACGAACGCACCCACCACGATCAGCCCGAGGAGCTCGAGCGTCGCGACGGCCGAGGCGACGAGCGTCGCCGTCCGCCACGGGAAAGGCTCGGTGTAGTGCTCGACGCTGTCCACGGCCCGGTCGGTTTCGCCGGTCGCGGGTCCGATCCTTCTAGTTCTACGAGGAGAAGATCCAGGACCACGTCTCGGCCAACCCCTCGCCAAGGGAGTGACGAGGACGCCAACCCAGCTCGCGCTCGGCGAGCGACGCGTCGAGGACGCTGCGTTGCAGCTCGCCGAGGCGTGCGGGCGCGAACGTCGGCTCGCGGTCGATGCCGGACGCGGCCCGGATCGCGTCGTACAGGCCGGCGACGGAGGTCTCGACGCCGGTGCCGACGTTGTAGACGCCGCCGTTCCGTTCGAACGCGCTGGCCATCGCGTCTGCGACGTCGCCGACGTAGACGTAGTCGCGGGTCTGGCTGCCGTCGCCGAAGATCGTCGGCGCGCCGCCGTCGCGCAGCAGGCCCATGAAGATGGCAACGACGCCCGCCTCGCCGTGCGGCATCTGCCGCGGGCCGTAGACGTTCCCGAGGCGCAGCGCGACGTGCGTGGTGCCGTACAGGCGGTTCCAGGTCGCGAGGTATTCCTCGCCGCAGAGCTTCGACGTGCCGTACGGCGCGAGCGGCCGCAGCGGCGCCAACTCGGTCGCCGGCCCGTTGCACTCGCCGTACGCGGCGCCGCCGGAGGATGCGAACACGATCTTCGCGCCGTGCCGGCGCGCGGCCTCGAGGATCCTGATCGTTCCGAGCACGTTCACGTCGGCGTCGTGCGCGGGGCGGTCGACCGACACGCGCACGTCGGCCTGGGCGGCGAGATGGAACACGATCTCGGGCCGCACGGCGTCGAAGACCGCGTCCGGCTCGCGGATGTCGGCCACGTGCAGCTCCGCTGGGACCGTGACGTTCTCGCGTGAGCCCTTGGAGAGATCGTCGAGCGCGTGCACCTCATGCCCGCGGTCGATGAGCGCGTCGACGAGGTTCGATCCGATGAACCCTGCCCCCCCGGTCACGATCGCGCGCACTTCCCTATGGTAGAAGCGACGTGTTCGTGACCTTCGAGGGAGTCGACGGATCGGGGAAGTCGACGCAGGCGGAGCTCCTCCGCGACGCTCTCGCCGCCGAGGGCCGCGATGTCGTGCTCACCCGCGAGCCGGGCGGCACCGAGCTGGGCGAGCGCGTGCGCAAGCTCGTCCTCGACGGGCCCGAGATGACGCCGTGGGCGGAGGCCGCGCTCTTCGCCGCCGCGCGCGCGGAGCTCGTCGCAACCGTGGTGCGGCCTGCACTCGAGCGCGGCGCAGACGTCGTGTCCGACCGGTACGTCGACTCGTCGCTCGCGTACCAGGGCATCGCGCGCGGCGTCGGCATCGAGCACGTGCTCGAGCTCAACCTGCACGTCGTCCAGGGGCTCATGCCCGACGCGACCGTCCTCCTGCTTTTGGATCCGGCCGAGGCGGGCCGGCGCGCGGGCGAGACCGACCGGCTCGAGCGAGCCGGCGCCGACTTCCGAGCCCGCGTCGACGCCGCATACCGCGAGCTGGCCGAGCGCTTCCCCGACCGCATCGTCGCCCTCGACGGCGGCCTCCCCGCCGATGAGCTCTCGGAGGTGATCCGTGAACGACTTCGAAGCCGTATCTGAGCAGCACGAGGCGAAGCGCCTCCTGAGCGCGGCGCTCGCCGAAGGCCCCGCGCACGCCGACCTGCTGCACGGCCCGGCCGGGGTCGGCAAGCGCGACCTCGCACTGCTCTTTGCCGCCGAGCTGCTGGGCGACCACGCCCGTGTCGAGCGCCGGACGCATCCCGACCTGTATGTGCTCGAGCCGCTCGGCGACCAGATCCGCATCGACGACATCCGCGGGCTGCGGCACGACCTGCACATGCGGCCCTTCGAGGCGTCACGGCGCGTCTACCTCGTGTTCGGCGCCGACACGATGAACGAGGACGCCGCCGACGCGCTGCTCAAGGATCTCGAGGAGCCGCCGCCGTACGCGGTCATCGTTCTCGTGGCGGACGACCTCGGGCCCTTGCCGGAGACGATCCGGTCTCGGTGCCAGCTCGTGACCTTCCGCCGGCTCTCGGAGGGGGCCGTGCGCGACGCCGTGCGTGCGCGTGCGCCCGACCTGTCGGACGAGGAGGTGACGACCGTCGCACGGGTCGCCGGCGGGCGGCTCGACCGCGCCGAGCGCCTGCTCGACCCTGCCGCGCAGCAGCGCCGCGAGCAGTTGCTCGGCGTCGCGCGTGCGGTGTATCTCGATCCCGAGTTCGACTCGGCCGACGGCGCGGAGACGATCCTCGGCGGCATCGGCGAGCGCGGCGACGAGGCGCGCGTGCGGGCCGAGGAGACCGTCGCCGTCCTCGAGCTCACCGGCCGTGAGGCGGACCAGCGCCTGCGTCGCGCTCAACGCGGGGCGGAGCGCGACGAGCTGCTGGCCGTGCTGGAGGAGCTCGAGTGGTGGTATCGCGATCTCATCGTCGCCGCCGTTGGCGCCGAGGACGCGGTCGTGCACGTCGACCGCCTGCCGGAGCTGCGCGAGGATGCCTCGAAGGAGCGGCTCCCCGCCGCCGAGGAGGCCTGCGAGGCCGTGCGGGCGGCGTGGCGCGAGGCGGAGGAGCTCCAGCTCTCGATGCCGCTCGCGGTCGAGGCGCTCCTCGTCCGGCTGCGTCGCGCCTTCGCCGGGGCCGCGTACTCGGCACGAGCGGCGTCCTGAGAGATCCCCCTTTCGAGGTTGCCGTCGCGCCCGCCCGCGCGGAAGATACGCCGACGGTTCAAGGCTCAGGGGGCAACGAATGGCCGTAGTTCCGTCGATAGGTCGTGCCGGCCTCGCCGCTCCGCCCGAGGCGGACCTGACCCGCGCGCTGTACGAGCGGTACGCGACCCAGATCTTCCGGTACTGCCTGCACCAGCTCGGCTCGCGCGAGGAGGCCGAGGACGCCGTGCAGAGCACGTTCCTGAACGCGTTCCGGGGGATCAAGCGCGGCATCGTCCCCGAGCTCGAGTCGGCGTGGTTGTTCAAGATCGCCGAGAACGTCTGCCTGTCTCGGCGCCGGTCGGCGTGGCGCCGGAACCGGATCGAGTCGCCGACGGACTTCGAGGTGGTCGAAGAGCTGGCTCCCGCGTCGAGCCGCCTCGCCGACGAGCTCGTCGGCCTTCAGGACGTGCTGGAGCAGATGCCTGAGAGCCAGCGGCGCGCGATCCTCCTGCGCGAGTGGCAGGGCCTCTCCTACCGCGAGATCGCTGCGGAGCTGGAGCTCTCCCAGACGGCGGTGGAGACGCTCATCTTCCGCGCCCGCCGCTCGCTCGCGAAGGGCCTCCAGGAGCCGCCGGCGCCAGCGCAGAAGCGGCGCATGGTGCGCGGGGCGGACTTCGGCAACCTGCTCACCGGGCTCAAGTCGCTCCTCTTCGGCGGCGGCGCGGCGGCGGCGAAGGTGGCCGCGGTCGTCGCAGTCGTAAGCGCGGGCACGGTCGCTGTTGGGTCGCCGGCTCAGCATCACGCCCGGACGCACCCGCCGGCCGCGCCCAAGGCTTCCGCTCCGGCGGCCTCCCTGCCGGTCGCCGCGCTGGCTTCCGTCCCTCCGGCGCCCGTGCGCGCGGCGCCGCGGCCGTCCACTCGTGTCCCGGCACCTGCACCTGCCGCCGGCAGCGCGCCGACGATCTCGGACACGATCGGCGTCGCGGCCCCTCCGCCTTCGGCGCCCGCAGATGTGCTCTCGGTGAGCCAGCCTCTAGCGCAGGCCCCACCGACTCCGACCGGCC
>Ga0193751_1000971_pt1 | contig 19454 bp, 15 predicted proteins | sample L1c2metaG_FD_143050 | JGI IMG/M metagenome (GOLD analysis project Ga0193751, IMG submission 143050) | Soil microbial communities from a riparian zone of the East river system, Colorado, United States - L1c2 | ecosystem: Environmental > Terrestrial > Soil > Riparian zone | place: USA: East River... | reverse complement strand
TTCTCGCGATCCGCCGTGTTCAACACGCTGACACTTGGCTCCACCGCGGCCCCGCAAACGATCTTCAGCAAGATCGACGTGCTCTGAACTGGTCGGGATGGCCGGATTCGAACCGGCGGCCTCCTGCTTCCAAAGCACATCCCTACCCCGTACTCCTGCATGCGTACAGCGTTGCACGCAGAAATCGAGCTCGGCTCCTCGCGGGCCTAGTCGAAGGTGAGCCTGCGCGCGGCCGCGACCAGGTCCGACTCAGCCTGGGCGATGCGGGCCCGGTGATCGGAATTCCACCGCCGGGCCGCCGCCACTCGCCGGCGCACCCTCCGCGCGTGTTCCCGCACACGGTTGGGACTCGCGCCGCCCAGGGCGTCTCTGGCCGACACGGCCATGACGGGATCCGTCGCGACCGCGAGCATGTCGGGACCAATCGCCACCGGCATCCCGGTGATCTCTTCGGCGGCCGCCCGGACCAGGGAAACGGTCAGCTCGGTGTCACCTCGGCTCACGGCGGTGGCGACGGCCCGGCCGACCACCCGGTAGGCCGTGCGGTAGTCGAGCCGGAAGCGCAGCGACAATTCCTCCGCGAGGTCGGCTGCTCCGGTGAAATGGCTGGCCGCTTGCTCGGCCAGGACATCGGTATCCGGGCTCAGCCCCGTAACCACGGCCGACCCGAGCCGGACAAGCCGGCCGGCCAGGTCAAGCGCCCCGCCCACCTCGCCGTAGGCGTACAGCCAGTTGTCGGTACGCGCGGATGGCGTGAGGCCGGTGGCGAGCAGCCCGGTGAGGCGGCCGATCAGCGTGCCGGCTCCGCCCCGCAACACCGGAAGCGCGTAAGGGTTGCGCTTCTGCGGCATGAGCACGCTTGCCCGGCACAGCGAGGCGTCGAGGGTCACGTAGCCGAACGCGGGGCTGGCGAAGATTTCCAGGTCCGCAGCCAATTGGCCGAGGGGCGCCACGGCCTGTGCCGCCGCGGTGACGGCGTCGGCCAGGGCGTCCACCGACCACATCGCGTCGCGGGTGTGCGCGCCGACCGAGCCGAAGCCGAGCAGCCCGGCGAGACGGGCCCGGTCCAGTGGCAGACGGGCGCCGCCAACTCCGCCAGCGCCCGCGGGCGAGGCGTCGGCGCCCCGGTACGCGGCCTCGACCCGGTCCAGGTTCCGCACCGCCTGCTCGGCGAACCCTCCCAGGTAATGACCGAACGTTGACGGCTGCGCGGGCTGCAGGTAGGTGCTGTCCGCCCACAGCGTGGCGGCATGCTCCGCGGCCAGGGCGGCGAGCACGCTGGCGAAGGCGGCGAGGTCGGCGTGCAGGCTGAGCAGCTTGTCCCGCAGCGCGAGCCGGAAGGCGATGCGGCCTGCCTCCCTGCGGGTGCGGCCAAGGTGAACACGCCCGGCCACGGGGCCGAGGGTTCGCTCAAGTTCCCGTTCCCTGCTGTTGTACGCGTCGCCGTATACCGGGTCGTATGGGAACTCGGCCGCCGGGGAATCGAGCAGGTCAAGGAGCACGGCGCACAACGGCGCCGCCTCGTCGCGGCTGACGGCGCCGCTCTCGGCCAGCTCGACGAGGTGAGCAAGGTCGGCGAGGGTCAGGCCGCGGTGCAGCAGCGGCGCGTCGGCGATCTCCAGCGCGTAGCCGGCCTCGACCAGTTCGGGCGCGGGCCCGCTGGTGATCCGCGCCCCGGATCCCAGGTATCCCTCGGGCGGCCGCCGGGTACCGGTCATAGCGGGCCGCCCGATCCGGTGAACAAGGTGGGTGCGCCGCCGCTGACCAGGAAAACCTGGGTGCCGCGGACCCGGCCCGCCCGGCACTCCGCGACCAGCGCAGCCATCGCCTTTGCCGCGAACGTCGGATCGAGGAAGACGCCCTCGGCCGCCGCGACCATGCGCGCGGCTGCCCTCCCCGCTGCCGAGGGGAGTCCGTAGCCCGGCCCGATCCAGCCTCCAAGCACAGTCGGCTGGCCGACGGCGGCGTCGATGCCGCCCAGGGCGGAAGCTGCGGCCGCCAGATTCCGCACCCGTTCGCGGCACTCGCTCGCCGGCCTGCTGACCGTAACGCCGATGACCTCGTAGGGCGCAGCGGTCAGCGCCGCGCCAGCTACCAGGCCGGCCTGCGTCCCGCACGACCCGGTCGCGAGCCACAACGCCGTCGGCCGCTCGCCGAGCGCGTCCAGCTGGGCTGCCATCTCGAGGCTCGCCCGCACGTACCCGAACGCACCCAGCGGGGTCGCGCCGCCCCGAGGAACCACGTAGGGCCGGCGGCCCGCAGCACGCAGCTGCGCCGCGACCGCCTCGATGCCAGCATCCACCGAGGCCCGGTCCGGCTCACCGGTGAACCGCACGTCCACCCCGAGCCACTGGTGCAGCCGCATGTTGCCCTCGTCAGCGGCAGAATTGCCGTAGCAGACGACATGCGGTTCGATCTGGTACCGCAGGCAGGCCAGCGCGGCGAGCATTGTCCAGTTCGACTGCGGCCCTGCGCCGGTCACCAGGCAGTCGCAGCCCTGCCTGAGCACGTCAGCAATGATGTACTCCAGCCCGCGCAGCTTGTTGCCGCCGAGGCCGACACCTGCCAGGTCATCCCGCTTCAGCAGGACGGGCACGCCCAGTTCGCTGGACAGCCGCGGAGCCGGATGAAGCGGGGTCGGCCCGAGCATGAAGGGGACCCGAGGAAAGCTGGCGAGTCCTCCCGCGGCGGCCTGGGCCGATGTTGTGCGCGAAGCCACGTTCATTCCCGCGTTCCCGCGCAGGCGCGGCGCACACGGTCCGCGAATGCGGCACACGAGCCGAGCGACGCCCGCACATCCAGCAACTTGTCCAGGTCGGCGTCGGAGATCACGTCCATACGCGAATCGGCTCGCAAAGCGGTGCGGAAGTCTTGGTCCTTGTCGATGCCGTTCATGGCAGCGGCATAGACCGCTTCATGCGCGGTGTGCTTGCCGAACTGGTCGGTGAGAGCGCGCATGACCGGCTCGGAGAGCAGGTAGCCGCGGTGGCTGTCGATATTGCGCCGCATCCGCTTGGTGTCAACGCACAGGCCGTCGAGCATCCGGGCGCCCGAGTCCACGCAGGCCGCGAAGTACATCGCGGTTTCCGGTACGACCAGCCATTCGGTCTTCCAGGCGCGCCCGTCCCGCTCGTGCTCGCACACCATCCCGTCCAGGGCGAGCCCAGCCTGAGCCCTGATAACCCGCGACAACGTGACCAGGTGCTCGGAGATCTCCGGATTGCGCTTATGCGGCATCGTGATCGAGCCCACCGTGCCGGGAGTGAACGTCTCCCGCAACTCCCCGATCTCCGGCCGCTGCAGCTGGTAGACCTCGTTACCGATCTTGCCGACCGTGGCCGAGATCGCGGCGAGCAGCCAGATGAACTCGGCGACCCCGTCCCGTGCGGTGAGCCACGGCGCGTCGGGAGCATGCAGCCCGAGCCGGCCCGCGAATGCGTCCAGCAGGTCAAGCGCGCTCGTGCCCCAGAATTCCATCGTGCCGAGCGCACCGCCGAGCTGAACAAGTTCCCACCGGCTGCTGCCCTGCCGCAGGCGTGCCAGGTGCCGGTCAAGCTCCGCGGCCCAGACTGCCGCCTTGAACCCGAAGGTGATCGGCAGGCCAGGTTGCCCATGGGTACGCCCGCACATGGGGGTGCTCCGGTGTTCGCTGGCGAGATCCAGGGCACGGTTGCGCATCCTGGTCACATCGCGTTCGGCGATGCCGCCGAGGGTCTTGAACACCAGCGCGAACCAGGTGTCGGACAGATCCTGCACGGTGGCGCCGTAATACACCCATTCGCGCGCGTGCTCGGGCAGCGCCTCGCGAAGCGCGCGGATCAGGCCTAGTGTCGAGTGGCCACTCGCTCGGGTCTGCTCGGCAACGAGATCGAGATCCAGCGCCGTCACGTCCGCGTGAGCCCGGATCGCGTCGGCGGCAGCGCGCGGCACCAGGCCGACGTCCGCCTGCGCCTGAGCCAGGGCGGCCAGGATGTCCAGCCACGCCTGGGTCCTGCCCTCGTCGGTGAACAATGCGGACGCCTCTGCTGTCGTCCACAGGTGGCCGTAGATGCGCGAGTCGGCCGGGTGCGCGGTGCTCATGGCGCAGCCGCCGGTAGCTCGGTATTCGGTAGCTCGGGCGCGGGTACGCCGCAGAGCGCACGGAGCGCGGCGCGCACCTCGTCGAGGTTCGCGCCCCACGGCACCACTGCCGTCCTGCCGTCTAGCTGGACGCCACGTTCCAGCAGACAGCACTTGGTAAGCACGCGCGCGCCGGGCGGACCGACCGCACGCACCTTGGGGCACAGCTCGACGCGCCGGGGTTCCGCGCCGTAGAAATGCTGGTGGAACTGGCGGGACCGGTCACAGCCGATGAGCAGCCAGTCGGGATGGTACGGCGGGTGGCAGTCCAGGAAGCTGACCTCGCTGCCGGACGCCGCGCCACTGCCGCGGCAGGGCAGCAGGTAGTGCGGCGCCGGGTTGGCCGCCATAAGCTGGCGCACGTCAACGGCGTCGAGCACGAGAGTGACCGGCGGCAGGTCTTCGTCGTAGCTGACCACCTGCTCGGTCATCGCCAGCAGCTTCGGCGGGTGCGGCGGGATGACCTCGGTGACGTGGACGGTGAGCGGCGCGGGCCGCCAGATGAAGTTCACGTGCTCGAAGCGGCCCTGCACCACGTAGGCCAGCGCGTCATCCCGCTGGTGCGCGAGCGCCACTGCCGCGAGCGATGACGCGTTGCCGACATCTGCCGCGGGCTCGTCGATCCACACCGTCGTCGCAGGTCCCGACAAGACACGTAGCTCCGCCACAGGGGAGAACAGCAGGTTAGGATCCTGCGGCCGGACAGCTACCAGTGCGGTCTCGCGCTCGTTGCGCAACGCGAGAAACGCGGTGCGCCGGTAGACCTCGCGGCACCGCAGCAGTGCCCCGATATCCACCGGCGTGAGGGGGATGTCGACGTCCTGCACCGATAGGCCACGGTACGGCCGGGTGATCGTGTTGGGCTCAGGGTCCGCAATCATGTCAGCGCGTCGGCCAAGGCGGTGTCGGCGCGCAGCCCGAGGCGAAGCGTTTCCAGCGGCAGCACGCTGGCGGGCGCGACGTTGCCGACGTTGACGTCCGCGCCAAGCTGCCGGACGAACCAGGTCTGCTGGCTCTTGGTCGGCGCCTCGAAAATTACCCGGTCCTGCGGGATCCAGTCGACGATGGCAGCGACCAGGTCCTCCCGTATGCCGCAGTCGGCGTTATAGAGCCCGACGGTGCCGCTCTCCCGGCCTTCGGCGACCACCCAGGTGGCACCGGCGTCGAGGTCACGGCCCATCTCCTCTGCCCACTCCGCCAGGGTCGGCGGGTAGTTGCCCTCCTTCGCCCCCGTCTCCGCGAGCACCACGAAGTCGGCGGAGAGTTCCTTGACCAACGCGTGCTTACGGCTCTCCGCCAGTGCGCGCAGCCCGTTCGAGACCTCGACGTGGGTGACCCCGATGCTGAGCGCCCAGTCCCGCAGTTCGCCGACCCGGTTCTGCAACGCGGCCACCTCAAGCAGGGTCCCGCCGAGCGACACCGGGCAGCCATGCTGAGCGCAGACCGACACCCGCATGCCCATCGTCGGGTCGATGTAGCTGATGCCCCAGCCGACCTTCACAATGTCCACCAGGTGCCCGGATTGCTCAAGGAATGCGCGGGTCGCGTCCGGCGTGAGCCCCGTGTCGAGAACATGGGTGATTCCGCAGGACCGCGGCTTGGCTGAACGGGCTGGCAGCTTGAGGAAGGTGGGACACTCCGGCACGGTGCGCCTCCGGCTCTATGGTGTGGTCGAACCATAGGCACGGTGGTACGCAAGTTTCGTTGTCCTGGCAAGGCTAGGTTTGGGGTGTTCTTTGCCCTGGCCTGCTCTGCCTGGGTGGCACGCGCAGGGACCTGGGCCGCAAGCGGGCCCAGGTCCCTGCGCGGAAACCTAGCCCTGCAGCTCCGCGCGGACCATGGCGGCCCCGTCCGCAAGCGCGCGCAGCTTGCTCGCGGAGATCATCCGGGGCAAGTTGATCAGCCCGCAGTCGGTGGAGAGCCCGAGCCGGTCGGCCGGGACGTACTCCAGCACCTGCCTGATCCGGTCAGCTACCTCGTCCGCGCTCTCGGTGACGGTGGACTTGACATCGATCACGCCCGCCACGAACGGCTTCGACCAGTTGTTGTCGGTCAGGGGCTTGAGGTCGTCGGGTCCGGTACGGCCAACCTCGTAGTTGAGCGCATGAATGTTGGCGTCCAGTACATGCGGGAATAGCGCGTGAGCACGTTCCGGTGCCGGGGCGTCGGAAGCGCGCTTGTCGAGCACGAACGCGCCGAATTCGGTTTCCGTCTCATCCGGGAAGTAGGCGGGCGTGCCGGAATAGTTGCCCCAGCAGGTGTGTACCCAGAACTCGCAGCCCACGCCCTCAACCGAGGCATTGAGCGCCTCGATCTCCCAGTTGCCCATACCGTACGGCCAGACGAACTCGTCAAGCTGGATGATGTCGCACCCGCTGTCCGCGAGTTCCTTGAAGTCCTCGTTGAACGCCTTGGCGAGCGCCAGCGCCACCTCCCTGGTGTCCTTGTAGTACAGGTTGGTGGTAGCGGCGGCGATCACGCCGAGGCCGGTGTAGGAGACCTTGACCGGCTTCTTCGTCGCCTTCCGCACCGCACGCAGATTCGAGATATGGAACGGGTATTCCCGGCGTACCTCGCCCACGCAGGTGGGTGAATAGAGGGTGGAGTAGATCGGCAGGCCGATCGGCGGTCCGGTGAGCTTGTACCCGGACACGCGCTCCAGGTAGTAGTAGAGGATGGTCCCGTACGGGGAGTCACCTCCGTACACCTTCCCATCGCTGATCACGTCGAGGCCCGCTGCCTCCTGGTCGTGCACGATCGCGCCGATGGCGTCCTCAAACGCCTCCTTGCTGATGGAGTCGTGGATGAACTCCCCCCTCGGCAGCGTGGCGAACGCCTGGCCGTCGTACCACCGTGGATTGGGATAGTTGCCGACCATCGTGGTTGGCAACAGGACGTCTTGACCACCTATGAGCATCTTCCCTCCTTCCGATCGCGCAATGAGTGCCAGGAGCGTAGGCCGGCCGGGCGGCCAGTTTCTTCCCCACCAGAGGACCGTTCTTTACCGGCCGGTGCGCATGACGGGTTGAATTTCAGCCTGTGCGGATCCGCCAGTCCACGGCAATGCACCCGGTGACGGTGGCGAGTACCGGGTTCAGGTCTAGCTCGCAGATCTCAGGGTTGTCTGTCATCAGGTCACCAACTGTGGCGATCACGGCCGCGACGGCGCCGACGTCCACCGGGGCACTGCCGCGCAGCCCGTCGAGGACGGCCGCACCGCGCAACGACCTGAGCAGGGCGGCGGCGTCCGTCTCATTCACCGGCGCGACCGCAAGCTGGACATCGCGCCGGGTCTCCACCAGGACGCCGCCGAGGCCAGCCATGACCACGGGGCCGAATTCCGGATCGCGGACCCCGCCGACGAGCAGTTCGATGCCGCGGCGCTGGGGTTGCACCAGGACAGCCGCGCCGTCCGCCAGGGTGAGCAGGTCAGCTGCGGCCGATCGCACGGCGTCCCCGTTGGCCAGGCCCAGCCGCACGCCACCCACGTCGGTCTTGTGCGTCAGATCGGGATGAGCGACCTTGAGCACTACTGGATACCCGAGGCGGCCGGCGGCAGCCGCAGCCGCTTCCGCGTCGCCGCACAGCACGGTCTCGATCACCGGTACCCCGGCGCTTGCCAGCAGGTCCCGCGCGTCGTCCGGAGCGAGCAGCCCGCGGCCGGCAGGCACCGCCAGCCGCAGCGGCCGGCGAGCTGGCCGGGCGGGGCGGGGTGTCCCAGCTAGCTGCCCGGCCCGCGTACCACAGCGGACCGCGGCGCCGACCGCACGTGCGGTGCGTTCCGGCCACGGGAAGCAGGGAATTCCTGCTTCCTGCAGCACGCCCGCGTGGCCGTCCGCTGCACGCGGGGCCACCCAGCAGACGTAGACAGGCACCTGCACCCCGTCGTCACGCAACCTGGCTACCGTGTCCCTGACGGCTGCTGCCACTTCCGGCGAGGCGGCGCGCTGCAGCAGCACGGGCACCACCACGTCGACCTCGCCCGAGCGTGCCAGTACCTCGATCGTGGCCGGGTACAGCTTGGCGAACAGGCTCCAGGCCGGCGTCATGTCGACGGGGTTGCGTGAGCTTGCGTAGTCGGGCAGCAGCGCCCGCAATTCGGCCTGCACGGACGCGCTCAGTTCCGGCACAGCCAGGCCCTCGTCGGCGAGCAGGTCGGACAGTTCGACGCCGGTGCCGCCAGAGTTGGTCACCACCGCCACCCGCCGTCCGCGCGGCGCCGGCTGGCCGGCCAGGGCGCGGGCCGCGTCGAGTACCTGCAGCCCGGTACGCAACCGGACCACGCCGGCCTGGCGCAGCGCGGCGTCGCGGACGGCGTCATCGCTCGCAAGCGCGGCCGTGTGCGAAAGCGCGGCGCGCTGGCCTGCCCCGGTGCGCCCGCCGACGGCCGCGACGACGGGCTTGACCAGAGTTGTCGTGCAGGCCTCGGCGAAGAACCGGCGTGCGTCGGTGATCGACTCAAGCAGCAGGCAGATGACGGTCGTCGCCGGGTCATCCCGCAGGTAGGCAAGCAGTTCCGCGTCAGTGATATCTGCCTTGTTGCCTGCCGAGAACACCTTGGCGACTCGCAGCGCCTCATCCCTGCCGAGCGCGTGCACGGCCATCCCGTAGGACCCAGACTGGGTGACGATCGTGACGCCCCCGCCGCCACGTGCGGCGCCGGCCGCAATCGAGGCATTCAACGGCAGGTCTGCGTTCTGCACGCCGAAGCAGTTGGGGCCGACCAGGCGCACCCCGCCTGCCCTGGCTGCGGCCACAGACTCCTGCTGAAGCTTCGCCCCCTCCGGCCCGGTCTCGGCGAATCCCGCGCTGAGCACGATCACTGCCCTGATGCGCTTATCCGCCGCCGCGCGCACGATGCCGGGCACGGTGGCGGCCGGGGTCGCTATGACGGCAAGGTCGATATCCCCGGGAACCTCGCGCAGGTCCGCGTAAGCCGGCCTGCCGCCGACCGTGGCCGCATGGCTGACGGGCACCACCTCACCAGGGAAATCAGCCAGGTTGTCCCACAGCAGCCGGCCCACAGAACCTGGCCGGTCGGAGGCGCCGATGAGCGCGATACGCCGCGGTGAGAACACGGCGTCGAGGTCGGCGCCCCGGTTCAGCATGCGCAATCCTGGCCCGCGCCGTGGCTGAAAACCCGGGACAACTCGCGCGGCGAGAACTCAGACCTGCGCACCCCGAGTGAGTCCACCGAGCGGACCACGGCGAGTTCAGCCGCCGACGGAGGCGTGATAGCGCGCAGATCACCGGCCACCTCCAGCGGGAAGCCGGTTGCCACGCGGATCTCCGCAACGCTGACGTCCGGGAATACCCGGATCAGCCGCGCGCTGCCCTCGGGAAAGTCGAATACGCCAAGCTCGGTGACGAGCCACTGCGGCCCGCCGCCGGTATAGCCAAGTTTCGCTCGCGTGCCCAGCGGGGTGCGATGCCCCATGTCGGTGATGAAGTCGCACGCCTGCACCAGGGTGCGCCCGGACCGGTGCCGGGTGGTCCACACAGTGAGGTGGCCGATCGTCGCGGCCAGGTTGCAGCCGCCACCGCCGCCGCCGAGCTTCACCTTCGGCCGGCCAGCCGGGCCGATGGCGGTGACGTTGGTATTGCCGAAGCCGTCGATCTGGCCACCGGAAAGGAACATCCGGTCCACGTCGCCGCGGATGGCGGCGTCGAAGAACTCCTCGAACCGCATGCTGTACGCCGCGCCCCGCTTGAGGCTGGCGTCGTTGCTGGTCGGCGGGATGAACGGGGGATCGGGATTGATCGCGTACATCGCACCCTCGACCAGCACCATCTCTGGCGCGTGGGTACGCCGGGCGACGTGCATGGCGACCTGGGCGCACGGGCTGCCGAAGCCGTGGAACACGGTCTCGCGTGGCCGGATGGTTCTGGCCAGCAGGACAACGAACCACTCGTCAAGCGTGAAGCTCAAGCGAAAATCCCCTTCCACGCGTCGGTGGACTGCGACCAGCCGGTCAGCGCGTCCAATTGCGCCGCGCCGACGGCCTCGCGGTAGGCCTCCTCGGTGCCATGGACGTAAACCGCCAGGTACTTGCCGAGATCATCTGGTCCGGCTTGGGCTGCCGACGCGTACTCACGCAGGTGGGCGTGGTCGTAGGCGTACCGCGGATAGCAGGAGGACGGGTGCGCGCCGAACGGCACCTCGGCCAGGGCGGTGACCAGGTGCCCGGGGATGGTGATTCCGGCCGCCGCCACCTCCTCGGGGGAGCGGACCTCATCGACAGTCGCGATCACCGTCCGCGACGCGGAGGCAAACCGCTCATCCAGCACATACGGCTGCTCCAGGTGCAGGTTTCCGTACCGGTCACCGGACGGCGCGTGCAGCAGTGCGACGTCCGGGCGCAGAGCGGGAACGGCGACCAGGGTCTCGCCGGTGAACGGGCAGGTGATCTCGGCGTACTCGGGGTGCAGCGCGGCGATGCCCGACCCGCGCACCCCGCGGACCGGCAGGAACGGCAGCCCCATCTCCGAGGCACGGAGCTGGGCGAGGATGGTGGCACAGCAGCTCTCGGCCACCTCGATCGAGCCTTCCTCAGTCGCGCGCCGGTAGGCGGGCGCCAGGCCGAGGTCCTGCTCGAAGCCGACGTAGCTCTCCTCGCAGCGGCGGACCGCGCCGACCGCCACGAGCATGTCGACATCGATGCTGTGGGCCGATCCGACCAGGTGCAGGCCGCGCCTGCCCTGGCGGACCAGTTCGCGCACCATCGCCATCGGCAGCCGGGCCGACAGGCCGCCGCCGAGAGCAACCATGGCGCCGTCCGCGACCAGCGATACGGCATCGGCGAGGGCAGTTCGCTTGTCGCGGTACGGCTGCAGGCTCACGCTGATCCTCCCACGGTGGTCGGGGCCGGCCGGGGAGCCGGCCATCGCGCGGCGCCCGGGGCTTGTCGCCCCGCCTTTTGCGCGGCGACCAGCACGGGGTCGTACACAGGCGCGAACGGCGGGGCGTAGCTGAGGTCAAGCTCGGCGAGCTCACCGATGGTGAACCCGGCGTGCAGCGCGGTCGCCACGATGTCGATGCGCTTGGCCGCGCCTTCTTGGCCGGCCATCTGTCCGCCTAGCAGTCGGCCGCCAGGCTCATGCACCAGCCGCACGTGCAGCGGTGAGCTGCCCGGATAGTACTTCGCCCGCGACCGGGACGTCACGTCCGTGCCGACTGCTGCCCAGCCCGCTGCGGTGGCCTCGGCAAGTCCGAGGCCGGTCCGCGCGACCTCAAGGCCGAACACCTTGACCACGGCCGTGCCGACGACGCCGCCGAACGACGCGGTGCCGCCGGCGGCCACGGTTCCGGCCACCCGGCCGGTCTTGTTGGCGGCGGGGCCGAGCGGCACCCAGGCAGGCCTGCCCAGCACCAGATGCGGCAGCGCGACGCAGTCCCCGGCAGCGAAGATGCCTGGCAGCGATGTGCGCATGCCCGCGTCGACCACGACAGACCCGTCCGGCAGGTGCTCGGCGCCCGCCGTGATGAGCAAGTCCGTGGACGGGCGCACTCCAGTGGCGATGATCACCAGGTCGGTCTCGGTCGCAGCGCCATCCACCACGGCGGTAACGCCGCCGTCGTGGCCGCGCACAGCGTCCAGCCGCACGCCGAGCCGCAGCCGGACATGGCGTGTCAGCTCAGCCTCTACAAGATCGGCGACCGGCTCGTCGACGGTTCCGAGGACGCCGGGCAGTGCCTCGACGACGTCCACGTCGAGGCCGGCGCAGACCAGCGCCTCGGCCGTCTCCAGGCCGATGTACCCAGCACCTACAACGATAGCGCGGCGGGCCGTGCCGGTGTCGAGGAGCCGCCGAAGGGCGATCGCCTCCTCCAGGGAACGGACCGTGAAGACGCGGTCGTGATCGAGGCCCGGCACCGGCGGGCGCACCGGGTCGGCGCCACTGGCGACGACGAGCGCGTCGTAGCCGAGCGGTCCGCTCCCGCCCTCGCCACCGAGGAACACCTGGTGCGCGTCCGGGTCGATCCTGGTGACCTGCGTGCCGAGCCGCAGGTCGATGCCACGCTTGTCGCGGAATTCCTCCGGCGGGTAGGCCAGCAGGCTCTCGGCGCGCTCGACGGTGCCGCCGAGGAAATACGGGATGCCGCACATGCCGTAGGCGGCGAACGAGCCAGCCTCGCAGACAACCACGTCTAGATCGGACGCAAGGCGGCGGGCGGCCGACGCGGCCGACATCCCCGCGGCGCCACCTCCGATCACGACGAGCCGTGCCACCTGCCGCTCCTCGCCTTCTCGCCCCCGGTCATGAACGAGCATGCGGGCAGTGCCCCGCCTGGGGTCAGGTCTTGCCGGGACGAAGAGCTGCCACAGGATCGCCCTGCCAGACCAGTGGAATCCGGGGACAGGCCAGCCACGCTGGGTCCATGAGTGAGCGCAGCGACCAGGACAGCACGCCCGTGCGAGATGAGATAACCGCTGTCGTTGAGCGCGCCAGGACCGCGGCGCGGGCCATCGAGCATTACCCGCAGGAGCAGGTGGACGAGCTGGTCACTGCGGTGGCCTGGGCCGTAGTGCGCAAGGATCGCGCGGAGGCGCTGGCCAGGCTCGCCGTGGACGAAGGCGGGTTCGGCAACTACCCGGACAAGGTCACCAAGATCAACAAACGGGTCACCGGCGTGCTGGCTGACATGTCGGGGATGCGCACCGTGGGTGTCGTCGAAGAGGTGCCATCCGCCGGGCTGGTGAAGATCGCCAAGCCAGTCGGCGTGGTCGCGGCGCTCATCCCGACAACGGGCCCTGACGCGACGCCGCCAGTCAAGACGCTGTTCGCGCTCAAGGGCCGCAACGCCGTCATCTGCGCCCCGCACCCGCGGACGCGGGTCACTACCGAGGCGGTGGTCGGGTACATGCGCGCCGCCTGTGAGCAGGTCGGCGCGCCAGCGGACCTGGTGCAGTCGCTGCCCGCGCCCTCGCTGCCGAAGACGCAGGAACTGATGCGCCAGGCTGACCTGGTCGTGGCGACGGGCGGCGCGGGCATGGTGCGCGCGGCGTACAGCTCCGGCACCCCGGCATATGGAGTGGGGGTCGGCAACGCCGTGCACGTGGTTGACGAGACCGCTGACGTGGCGGACGCGGTGGCGGCCATCGTCACGGCGAAGACATTCGACTACGCCACCAGCTGCCTGGCGGACAACGCAGTCGTCGCGCATGCGGCGGTCTACGACGAACTGGTGGCCCGGCTCACCGAGGCGGGAGCGCATCTGTGCGACGAGCAGCAGAAGGCCGCGCTGCGCGCAGTGATGTGGCCGGACGGCGGCGCCGTGCCAGCGATCGCCGTGGTGGCGAAGTCGGCGGCCCGCATCGCAGAACTGGCCGGGTTCCAGGTCGCCAACGGATGCCCCATGCTCCTGGTCGAGGAGACGGGCACCGGACCTGACCACCCGTTCTCTGGCGAGAAACTGTCCGTCGTGCTCGCGCTCTATCGTTATGACGGCGACATCGAAGCCGCCGCGGGGCTGGTCAACGACATCACCGCGTACCAGGGTCTCGGCCACACCTGCGGGATCCATACCAGCTCGGACGCGAACGTCGAGCGGCTCGCGATGGCCAGCAAGACCGGGCGGGTGCTGGTGAACCAGAACCTTAACGAGGGAGCGGGCAGCCCCCGCAACGGTCTTCCGTTCACGCTCAGCCTCAGCTGCGGCACCTGGGGCGGCAACATCACCACCGAGAACGTCAACGCACGGCATTTCGTCAACCTCACGTGGGTGTCCCGCCCCATCGAGGCTCAGCCAGTGAGCGAGGAGGCACTCTTCGGAGTCCACTGGCGCACGTACGGTCGTTGACGCTCAGCACTCGCGGCTGGCGAGGAACTCATCCGGCTTCAGGTAGTACGGGTTGTCGATGACCATGCCGCCGAGCAGGGCCTTGGGATGCGTCTTCAGCACATCCATGATCAGATCTCCTGAGCACCGGGTCAGGTCGTAGAGGCACAGGTTGACCTGGGGGAAGTTCGACATGATCCGGTTGAGTTCGGATTCGTAGCCGATGAGCTCGCCGACTCCGGGCCGCTTGCGGTGGGCCCAGCTCATGTCGCCGATATTGCGGGCGAACCCAGGTCCGTCTCCGCCGGTGCCCTGCCTCGCCTTGGCCTCCCAGAACCGCAGCATGCGCTCAGGCAGGAAGCCGCCGTCGGCCAGGTAGGTGCCGTCCGAGTCGAGCACTTCAAGCTGGCTGACCAGCACGTACGGCTCGACCGCGATCCGCTCGGACAGTTTCGCCAGCACGTCAGAGGGAGTGCAGCTGTCCACCACGCAGGTGCATTTGTCACCTGCCTTGAGGCCCTCGGCCAGGAAGGGTATGAGGATGTCGTCGCGTTCGGACGGCCTGCGGTAGAACCCGCAGATATGATCCCCGGCGCTCAGTTGCAGGCCAAGCACCTCGTGCCGCGCATCTGCGGTCATGTCCCGCCTCCACATCGCCCGCCGGCATCCCGGCACCGGTGCCCCGGTGGCGCTGCCGCCTGGAGCGAGGGTAACGCCGCGCGGGCCAGGACGCTCCGCTGGGCAGTCCCGGCCCGCGCGGCAGTTCAGAGCGTGGCTCGCACTGACGCGGCTGCCTGGCCCATGGCACGCAGCTTCGCGTAGGCGACTGTCCGGCTGAAGTAGCCGAGGCCGCAATCGGGCGCGACCAGCAGCCGGTCCGCCGGAATTACCTCAAGCGCCCCCCGGATCCTCGCCTCGATCTGCTCAGGGGTCTCCACCTGCAGGTTCTTAACGTCGACGACCCCTACGCCCAGCACCTTGTCGGTCGGGAAGTCACGGAACGCTGCCAGCTCATCGAACCCCTTGTTCGTGAACTCCAGGTGGATCACGTCCGCCGGCGACTCCTTGAACAGCGGCATCATCTCGGCGGCCTTGCCGTCGAACACGTCCCGCTGCCCATCCACGCTGCCGTAGCAGATGTGCCAGAACTTGATCGCGTCCACGCCATCGAACATGATCTGCTGCATCTCGATCTGCCACCGGTCCTGGGTATACGGCGGGAGCACGTCGATCAGCTGCACCGCCTCAAGGCCCATGCTGACGAGGTACTTGAGTTCGGAGTTCATCGCGATCGCCAGGTCCCTGGCCACCGCGACCTGGTCACCGTAGTACTCGTCCTTGACGATGACGCTCTGCTGCGCAGGGCCGAGGAAGGCGATCTTGAATGGCTTATCGGTCACGTTCTGCATGGTCATGACCACGCTTTCGAAGATCGGCCGCTCCCAAGTGATCTTGTCTTTGACGATTGCCTGGTAGAACGGCCGGTACTTCGGCCCGTCGCCCGGCGGCCCGTAGGGCACGAAGCCGCCCAGATTCTCCGGTATGAAGTGAAAAATCGGCTCAAGCTGGAAGCCCGGCGCCTCCCACTCGTAGTACTGCACGCCGTCGGTCAGGATGTCCAGGCCGGCCTTCTCCTGCTCGTGCGCGCAGATGTGGCAGGCATCCTCATAAGCCACCCGCAGATTGTGGCTGCGGTAGACCGGCTCGCGCAGCGACCCGAGGACGCGTCCTTGCAGCCAGTGCGGTCTGGGATACGCCGAAACTGCCGAGACGGGGAGCAGGATGTCTTCGCCGCGAATCTCCATGTGCGTTCACCTTTTTCTCGCTGTCTTACTGGCGGGTACCGCTTATCTGCTTGTCCTGGCCCAGGAGGGCGCGCACGGCCGCGACGACGCGCTGCGGCGAGACATCCACCTCGGCTTCGAGCGAGGCCGCGACAGGCAGCGGCACATTGCCGCCGCTGACCCGGGTAACGGGGGCGGTCAGATCGCTGAACGCCTCCTGCGCTGCGATCGCCGCGATCGAGGCGCCCCAGCCGAGCTGGCCAGGGTTCTCCTCCACCACAACCAGCCGCCCCGTGCTCGCCACCGAGGCGAGTACGGCGGCGACATCTAGGGGCACCAGCGTCCGCAGGTCGATGACCTCGGCCTCAATGCCGGTCGTGGCGAGTTCCGCCGCGGCCGCCAGGCAGGTCCGCACCGTGATGGACAGCCCGACGAGGGTGACATCCCCACCTGTCCGGACAGTGCGGGAACGGCCCAGCGGCAGCACATGCTCGCCTTCCGGCACGTCCTCTTTGTGCCCGTACAGCGCCTTGTGCTCGAACACCATAACCGGGTCGTCGTCCCGGATCGCGGCGGCGAGCAGCCCGAATGCCTCGGCCGGCCCGGCCGGCGAGGCGATCTTGAGCCCGGGCACGCACATGGCCCAGTTCTCCACGGACTGGCCGTGCTGACTGCCGAAGCCGAGCCCGCCCGAGCCGTTCGCGCCCCTCAGCACGAGCGGCATGATGACCTGCCCGCCGGTCATGTAGCGGATCTTGGCGATCTCGTTGGCCACCTGGTCCCAGCAGGTGGCGTAGAAGTCCGCGAACATGATCTCGGCAACCGGCCGCAGCCCGGCCATGGCAGCACCCATGGCCGCGCCCGCGATGGCCTGCTCGGAGATCGGCGTGTCCCAGACCCGGTCCGGCCCGAACCGCTCGCGCAGGCCGCCGGTCGTCTTGAACACGCCGCCGCACGCCACGTCCTCGCCGAGCAGCACGACCCGTTCGTCGCGCGCCATCTCCTGGGCGAGCGCCGCGGCGATGGCCTGCCGGTAGGTCAGTTCCGCCATTGCCAGCCCCCGTCGCTCCACACGTCTGTCCAGGCGGTTGCCGGATCCGGTACTGGCCGTGCGAGCACGTCCCCGGCCAGGGCGGTGAGGTCGTCCCTGGCGCGTGCGTCGATCTCATCCAGCACGGCCCCGGGGGTGCCTGCATGCAGCAGCGCCGCCCGGGAGCGCAGCAGCGGCTCGCGCTGCGCCCATCGCGCCACCTCGTCGGCCGGGCGGTATGTGCCGCCGTCGGCACCCGAATGGCCTTTCAGCCGGTAGGTCTGCGCCTCGATCAGGCTTGGCCCGCGGCCGTTCCTGGCGGCGCCGACCGCGTCGCCGATCACCTCGCGCACTGCTTCCACGTCATTGCCGTCCAGCACGACCGGTGCCAGCCCGTATGCTGACGCGCGGTCGGCGGCAGGCCGCGGGACCGGAATGACGTCAGCGATCGGCGTGTACTCCATGTACCAGTTGTTCTCGCAGACGAACACGACAGGCAGCCGCCACACCGCTGCCAGGTTCACCGCTTCGTGGAATGCGCCGATGTTGACCGCGCCGTCGCCGAAGAAGCAGACCGTGACCTGATCGGTGTGCCGGATCTTCGCCGCCCAGGCCAGCCCGCAGGCCACGGGAAGGTGAGCGCCGACGATGGCGTAGGACCCGTAGTACCCGTGCTCGACGCTGGTGATGTGCATCGACCCGCCCTTTCCCCCGCAGATCCCGCCCGTACGGCCGAGCAGCTCGGCGAGTACCGCGTCGGCCGGCGCGCCCCGGGCGAGCGCGTGCGCGTGGCCGCGGTAGGTGCCGATCGAGCAGTCATCGGCGCGGAGCACAGACGCGGCGCCAATCGCGATGGCTTCCTGGCCTAGCCCCAGGTGCACGGGCCCGTGGATCTGCCCCTGGCGGTACAGCGAGTCGACCTTCTCTAGGAACCGGCGGAGGAAGCTCATCCGGGCATAGAGCTCCAGGCCGTCCGGCCCGGCCTGGCCAGCCTCGCCGCCAGCGCGGTCGCTCGTGCTCACTAGCTCGTATGACACGCACACCTCGCCCCTGCCTCGGCGCCGGACCGGGCAGTGCGGCTCCCGATGGCGTGGACGCTACGCAGGCCAGCCACGCCGCTGCTTCGTCCTGGCGGGGTCAACCGAGAGCCGCGGCTCCGCATGATCAGCCCATTCCGGGGCTGATGCACGACCTGAGGTGCCCGACGGTCAGCCACGCAGCGCCCGCAGGGTCATCCAGGCCCGGGTCGCGAGCTCCAGGTTGAAATGTGTCTCCGGGTCGCTCAGGTCAAATCCGGTCAGCTCGCGGATGCGCTGGAGCCGGTACTTGAGCGTGCTGCGGTGCACGGACAGGGCACGGGACGTGGCTTCGTAGCCGCCGCCGTGCTGGAGGTACTGCGTGAGGGTCTTCAGCAACTCGGTGTGCTTGCGTTCGTCGTACTCGGCCAGAACTGCGAGCCATTTCTGCACGAAGCGCTCGACGTCGGCGAGGTCATCGACGGATGCCAGCATTTGCAGGACGTCGAGGTCGCCGAAGGCCGACGTCCGCTCGGCCGGCGATGAGGCCTTCTGCAGGCGCAGCGCGAGCTGCGCCTCACGGAGCGAGCGAGGCAGCAGGGATGGGCGCGGGTACGCGTCACCGACGCCTATCCGGCACCGGCCGCCCCCCAGCTGAGCCATGGTGGCCTGGCGCAGTGCCTCCCAAGCGGTGCTGCCGCCGGGAGCGACGATCATCACGGTGCCGGCCAGAGTGCCGAGCAGGGCGGTCACCTGCTGCTGCCGCAGCGCGCGGCGGGCGGCATGCAGGACGTCCTCGGGGGCGCCGGCGCATTCAGTGATTTCCATGACAGCCACCTGGTGTGGACGGCCCAGGTCGTAGTCCAGTGCTTCCGCACGCAGGTAGGCACTCTCGTCGTCGATACCGGTGAGCAGGTCATGCACAAGCTCACGGCGTACCCGGAACTCGGTGTCCGCCAGCCCGCGCAGCCGGGCCAGCTCTACGGCCAGCACCGTGGCTCCGTGTTCGAGCGCGACCACGTCCGTGGCGGCCGCGCGGCGGCCCGGGTCCATCAAGGCGATGAGGCCGATCACGCCGGGCCGCGGCGAGGCCAGCGCTACGACGCGATCACTGTCACGTACCGACCGGCCCTCGAGCATCAGGCGGCGAAGCAACTGCTCCCTGTCGTAGGCCAGGGCCTTCGGATACGGACTGGGCTTACCCGGGCCAGCCCAGGCGGACAGGTTGCCGTAACGGTCCTCGACCGCCACCGGCAGCCCGGTCAGGTCGTGCAGTGCTTCGGCGATTCCGGCCGATCCGTCCCCGGCCGCCGCCACCCTGGTGAGGCGCTCGTGGATCTCCATGCCGCGCCGCAGGGCTCCCACCGTTTCCTCGAGCGCCTCATTCGTCTGGGCCAGCTCAAGCGCCGTTTCGCGCTCCCTCGCGTGCAGTCGCGCATTGGACACCGCAACGCCGGTCTGCTGTGCCACCACCTGCGCGAGGAACTGCTCATCTACCGGTGGCTCATGCGCGGCGCAGACGACCATGTGGCCGAGCGGCCCGGCGATGCTGCGCATCGGGTATGCCCAGGCCCAGGCGGAGCCGAGGATGGTCAGCGGACCGCCGGTCTCCGGGAGCGCCCGGAGCTGGTCGGTCACCTCCGCGGACATGGCGCCGGTAGTGCGGGTGCCCGTCCGCCATGCGCCGCCGATCAGGAATCCGGCAATGCGCCATGCTCCGAGCG
>Ga0193751_1000970_pt1 | contig 19466 bp, 16 predicted proteins | sample L1c2metaG_FD_143050 | JGI IMG/M metagenome (GOLD analysis project Ga0193751, IMG submission 143050) | Soil microbial communities from a riparian zone of the East river system, Colorado, United States - L1c2 | ecosystem: Environmental > Terrestrial > Soil > Riparian zone | place: USA: East River... | reverse complement strand
CCCAGGCGTGGATGGCGCACACCGCGCCGCCCGCGAACACGCCCGGCGTGATGTACATGCTCGAAGGCGGCACCGATGCCAGCAACACCGACCCGTTCGCCACCAAGCCGACCGCGAACAATAACTGGGTCAGCACCGGCCCGCACATCATGGTCGTCGGGTCGAAAGAAATTCTCGCCGGTTATCCGTCGGGGCCGAAGCCGGACACGTCCGCGCCTTACGTGATGTGGGCGGGCACGCCCTACGCGCACCTGATGATTCCGATCGGAAAAACGTCGAGCTAGTAAGCCCGCGCGATCGCGAACTCGACCGCCTCGGCCAGCGCCGAGCGCGCCTTGCTCACCGGGAACATGGCGAGCGCATCGGTCGCCCGGCGTCCGTATTGGCGGGCGCGCTCGATCGTGTCGGCCAGTGCGTCGGTCGACCGAAGCAGCTGGATCGCGTGCGCGAGGTCGTCGTCGCTGAACCGCTCGCCGGCGATCGCCGAGCGCCAGAACTCGCGGTCGTCGGCGTCGCCGCGCGCGTAGGCAAGAATTACCGGCAGCGTCATCTTGCCGTCGCGGAAGTCGTCGCCGACGCCCTTGCCCATGGTTGCTGCGTCCGATGCATAGTCGATCACGTCATCGGTCAGCTGGAAGGCGATCCCGAGATTCTTGCCGTAGCTTTCGAGCGCCAGCTCGGCGTCTTCGTCGGCTTCGGCGACGACCGGCGCAACGCGGCACGCGGCTGCGAACAAGGCGGCGGCCTTGGCGCTGATGATCGTCAGATATTGGTCCTCGTCGGTTTCGATCTGACGCTGGGCCGTGAGCTGCTCGACCTCGCCTTCGGCGATCACCGCCGAGGCGTGGCTGAGGATTCGGAGCACCTTGAGGCTGCCGTCCTCGACCATCAGCTCGAAGGCGCGGCTGAACAGGAAATCGCCGACCAGGACGCTCGCCGGATTGCCCCAGATGAGGTTGGCGGTTCGTTTGCCGCGACGCATGCCCGAACCGTCGACGACGTCGTCATGGAGCAGGGTCGCAGTGTGGATGAACTCGACCGCTGCCGCGAGGCGGTGATGACGCGTTCCCGGGTAACCGAGGAGATTGGCGCAAGCGAGGGTGAGCATCGGCCGCATGCGCTTGCCGCCGCCGGCGATTAAATGCCCGGCGAGCTCGGGGATCAGCGCGACCTTGCTTTGCATCCGCTCGAGGATCACCGCGTTGACGCCGTTCATGTCGGCGGTGACGAGCGCCATCAGCGCGTCGAGTGACGGCGGGCGTTTGGCCTGAAGCGGTTGAATGATTGCGCTCACGCCGCCGCCCCTAGCGGCGGCGCGACGCTTTTCCTAGCCGCCTACCAGATGTGCACCCGCTGCTCGGGCGGCAAATACAGCTTGTCGCCCGGCTGCACGTTGAACGCTTTGTACCAGGCGTCGACGTTCCTCACGACACCGTTCACCCGATACTTGCCCGGACTATGCTCGTTCGTGATGACCTGCTGCCGCTCGGCGTCCTCGCGAGCCTTTTCCTGCCACGCCTGGGCGTAAGCGATAAAGAAGCGCTGATCCCCGGTCAGGCCGTCGATCACCGGCGGCTGGCCATGCTTGGCAACATATTTCTGGTAGGCTGCGTATGCCGCCTCGACGCCGGACAGGTCGCCGATATTCTCGCCCAGCGTCAGCTTGCCGTTGATGGCGAGATCGGGGAACGGCTTGAACCCGTTGTACTGAGCGACGAGCGCATCTGTCTTCGCCGTGAAGGACTTGGCGGCCGCCGGTGACCACCAGTCGCGCAGCTTGCCGGTCGGGTCGAACTTGCGGCCTTCATTATCGAAGCCGTGTCCCATTTCGTGGCCGATCACCGCGCCGATCGCGCCATAATTGGCGGCAGCGTCAGCACTCGGATCGAAGAACGGCGGCTGGAGAATCGCGGCCGGAAAAGTGATCTGGTTGGCCAGCGGGTTGTAGTAGGCGTTTATCGTCTGCGGATACATTCCCCACAAAGTGCGATCGACGGGCTTGGGGAAGCGCTTGAGCTGCAGCTTCCAGTCGAAGTCGGCCGCCGCCATGGCATTGCCAAGCGGATTGCCCTTGACGACCTTCATCGTCGAATAATCGATATATTTGACCGGGTGACCGATGCGCGGCTCGAACGCCGCTAGCTTCTCGAGCGCGGCCTTGCGCGTCGCGTCGTCCATCCACTGGTTGCTGGAGATCCGTTCGCGATAGGCGTCCTCGAGGTTCCCGATGAGCTCGGTCATCTGCCGCTCGGATTCGGCCGGAAAGTGGGTCTGGACGTAGATCTTGCCCACGCCTTCGCCGAGCGCGCCGTTGACCGCGGCCACTCCCCGCTTCCACCGTTCGCGCTGCTGCTGAACGCCGTTCAGCTCCTTCGAGTAAAAAGCGAAGCGCGCGTCGTCGAGCGCCCTGGGAAGAACGCTCGCGTGATCCGAAACGAAGCGGAACGCGAGCCACTCCTTCCATGTCGAGAGCGGCGTCGAAGCCAGGATCTTGCCGGCGCCGGCGACCGCCGACGGCTCGGTCACGATTACCGTCTTCGAATGGCCAAGCCCACCCTTTGCGAGCGTCGAATTCCAGTCGAACTGCGGCGCCAGCCTGGCAAGCCGTGCCGGCGTCATCGGATTGTAGATCTTGTCGATGTCGCGGCGGTCGGCGGCCGGCCACTGGACCTTCGACAATGCGGTCTCAAGCGCGATGATGCGGTCCGCTGCCGCCGCGCCACCGCGCAGGCCGGCGAGTTTCTCGACGGTGATGATGTAGTCGCGATAGGCGGCGCGGTGCGCCTTCATCTTCGCATTGTCTTCAAGATAATATTCGCGGCTGGGCATTCCGAGCGTCGCCTGGCCCGCGAACACGGCGTAAGCATCGGGATTCTTGAAGTCCGGCGCGATGCCGACATCCACCGGGCTCGCGAAACCAGGCTTGATGAGCAGCGAAAGAAGCTGCGCGCGAGTCCTCGCCCCATTGATCTCGGCGAGATAGGGCTTCAGCGGCGTGGTGCCTGCCGCGTCGATGGCGGAGGTGTCAACGAAGCTCGAGTAATAATCGCCGACCTGCTGGCCGAGGTGGTCACGGTTCGGGTCGTTGGCGAGGTTCTCGACAATCTGGCGGACGTCCTTCTCCGCCTGATCCGACAGGGTTACAAACGGTCCGGCGGACGCCCGATCGGCCGCGATTTGAGTCTTCTTGTCCCAAGTGCCGTTGACGTAGGCCCAGAAGTCGTCGCCCGGCTTGACCGAGCTGTCCATCGCCGATGGGTCGTAGCCCCATTCGCCATAGACCGGCTTGGCCGCGAAGGCGGGAGCCGCAATTGCCATCGTGCCCGCCGTCGCGAGCGCCAAGATTTTGAAATTCATGGATTTAACCCCTCCGGATATCGCGCACGCATGCCCGACGGACGATCGATTCGGCAAGACTTTTCGACGAACGGCCGTCTCTCCTCGACCTAGCCGGCGGGCAAGGTGAGACGCGCCAGCAGCCCGCCCAGATCTTCGCTTTGTTCGAGGTGGATCGAACCGCCGTAAATTTCCGCCACATCGCGCACAATCGCCAAACCCAGCCCGGTTCCCGGCTTGCCGGTCGTGTCGAGCCGAGCGCCGCGCGTAAACAAAGTCCCGCGGTCGGCCTGGGGGATTCCGGGGCCGTCGTCCTCGACCAGGATGTCGACCTTTCGGCCCCTGGGCTCGACCGTCACGAACACGCGCCCGCCGCCATATTTCGCCGCGTTCTCGACGAGGTTGCCGAGCATTTCGTCAAGATCCTGGCGCTCGACCCGAACCTCCGCCTGGTGATCGCCGGCGATGTCGACGGTAATGTTCTCGTACAGTCGGTCGACCGCGCGCTGCACCGCTTCGAGACTCTCCCAGACCCGGGCTCGGGCCTGGGCAGTGGCGCGCCGGCCGATGGCGCGGGCGCGCGCCAAATGGTGGTCGACCTGGCGCCGCATCACCAAGGCCTCGCGGCAGACGATGTCGGCAAGGTCAGGCGCGCGCGCGGTCGCGGCATTGGTGATGACGGTGAGCGGGGTCTTGAGCGCATGAGCAAGGTTGCCGGCGTGGCGCCGCGCTTCCTCGGCCTGCGCTTCGCTGTGCGCGAGAAGCTGATTGATCTCCTCGGTCAGCGGCCGGATCTCGGTCGGGAAATCCTGGCCGATGCGCGTCTTGTCGCCCGAGCGGATCGAGGCGACCTCGCGCCGGACCCGGCGCAGCGGCCACAAGCCGTAGATGGTCTGCAGCGCGGCGAGGATTAAGAGCCCCGCGCCGAGCGCGGTGAAACTCCAGGTCAGAGTCTGGCGAAGCTTGCGAATCTGGTCGTCGATGGTCTCGCGCGACTGCGCGACCTGGAACCGCCAGCGCACCTTGGAACCGGGCAGGATGGCGTCGCGCTCGGCGACGCGCAGCGGCTCGGAATGATCCGAGGCCGAGAATTCATTGCTGTCGTAAAGGTGCGGCTTCACGTCGGTGTGCGTCTCCGACACGCGCAGCCGGCGGTCCCACAGCGAACGCGAGGCAAAGGTATCGGCGCCGGCGCCGCTGATCTGGAAGTAGAGGCCCGAATAAGGCTCGATGAAGCGCTGGTCGGCCGGCGGCCGGTTGAAGCGAACCTCGCCGTCGGGCCCGATCTCGGACGCCGCGATCATCGAATTCAAAACGAATACCAGCTGGTTGTCGAAATTCTCGACGATCGAGCGGCTGAGCACGCGGTCGAGCGCAAAGCCGCCGATCAGCAGCAGCGCGGCGATCCACAATGCGGCGACGCCGATGATGCGCCGGGTCAGCGAGCCGGTGCGGTGGCGAGAGCGGGGCCCGACCGCAACGCGCTCGTCCGCCGCGGCGGGAGCCGCGGGGTCGAGCTTATTCAACTGCGCTTATCCTCCGGATCTTCGAGGCTGTAGCCGAGGCCGCGGATGGTGGTGATCACGTCGGGTCCGAGCTTCTTCCGGATCCGGGTCACGAACACCTCGATGGTGTTCGAATCGCGGTCGAAGTCCTGGTCATAGATATGCTCGATGAGCTCGGTGCGGCTGACTACCTTGCCCTTGTGGTGCATGAGGTAGGAGAGGAGCTTGTATTCCTGCGCGGTGAGCTTTACCGGCTCGCCGTCCTTGGTCACCTTGCCCGATCGCGTGTCGAGCCGGATGTCGCCCGAGGTCAGCTCGGATGAGGCATTGCCGGACGAACGGCGGATGAGGGCGCGCAGCCGGGCGATCAGCTCCTCGGTCTGGAACGGCTTGGCGAGATAATCGTCGGCGCCGGCGTCGAGCCCGGCGACCTTGTCCGACCAGCTGTCGCGAGCGGTCAGCACGAGGACCGGCATCTTGCGGCCTTCCTTGCGCCAGCGGTCGAGCACGGTGAGGCCGTCGATCTCCGGCAGGCCGAGGTCGAGGATCACCGCGTCGTAGCTTTCGGTCGCTCCGAGATAATGCCCGTCCTCCCCGTCGGTCGCGAGGTCGACGGCATAGCCCGCGCCCTCCAGCGTCGAGCGCAGCTGCCGCCCGAGGTTGGGTTCGTCTTCGACGATCAGAACGCGCATTCAAGTCCCCTCATAGGCCGTTCGGCTGTTCAAACACGCGCAAAGCTGAACGGTTGCTTGGCCGGAACAAACATGAACGGCAACTGGGGAGTGACGCCAAAATGTCAATTGGCGGCGGGATGAGCGTTATTGGGGACGCGACCTGCGGAGGATGCGGCCGCTCTGAGCGTCGACGTCGACCCAGATGACTCGGCCGTTCTGCATGAACTTGAAGCGATAGACGTCGCCGTTCAGCTCGGGGCCGAGATAGTCGGCGCCGCCCATGAAGGGCAGGACCCGCTGCTCGAGCTTGGGAAGCGGCATCGATCGGCCCTCCCGGGTTGCCTCGAACGCGCGGTCGGCATCGCGCGGCGGCGCATTCATTGGAGCGCGTGGCGCCGAATCCGCCGCGCGCGGCCGTTCAGCCAGTGCAGGAGCGCTGGTGAGGCCGGCGGCAATAGCGGCGGCAAGCAGAAGGGTACGGTACAGGGCCATTACGCGACTCTTTCGTCGAACGCCTTTGTACACGCCCGCATTGAATAGGCCATGAATGCGGCTGCCGGGGCCCGTTCAGGCAAGGGGAGCGACCCATACGCCGAGTCAACCTCGTGCCGGTAGCGCGCTTCCCCCTGTTCAGCTGCTCGGCTCCCACAGCTCGATCGGATTGCCTTCGGGATCGTGGATTCGGGCGAACCGGCCGACGCCATCCATCGAATCTTCCTTCGTCACTTCGATCCGTGCGGCGCGGAGGTCCGCGAGCCTCCCGTCGAGGTCGCACACGCGCAGGCTGACCATCGCCGAGCGATCGGCCGGAAAATAGTCGCTGTCCTGCTTGAACGGCTCGAAAACGATCGGCCCGCCCTCCGGGAACCAGAGCCATTCGTTCGACTGGCCGTGCTCGTCGACCCTGCAGCCGCCGCCGACGCCAAGGTGGTCGCGGTACCAGGCCTTGAGCATCGGCGGATCCTTGGCCCGGAAGAAGTAGCCACCCATTCCGATCACCGACATTTGGTCCCCCGTTGCTCTTTGCCGGCGTTGCATATCGTGACAGATACCTTGTCGCCAAGTCAGCGAGGTGACGAGTGCCGTGCCGATTTCTACAGCGCTGGCATGGCGGCGCCGATTCTCTCCTACGAAGGCCTTGGACTGATCCAGGGCGAGGGCTGGCTGTTCCAGGACCTCGACCTCTATGTCGGGAAAAACGACCGCCTCGCGCTGATCGGCCGCAACGGCGTCGGCAAGACGACCCTGCTCAAATGTCTCGCCGGCCTGATCGACCCCGACAAGGGCAAACGCACGATTGTTCCGGGGACGCATGTCGTGCTGCTCGAGCAGGATCCACGGATGGAGGGTTTTGAAACCCTGCAGGACTGGGTGCTGCACGGACCCGATCCGTCCGAACCGCACGAAGCCGACGCGATCGCACATCAATTGGGGATCGACCTCAGCCGACCGGTTGCGACTGCGAGCGGCGGCGAGCGGCGCCGCGCCGCGATCACTCGGGCACTCGCGCAAGAGCCCGACGTGCTGTTACTCGACGAGCCGACCAACCATCTCGATTTGGGCGCAATCGAGTGGCTCGAGGATTGGCTGAAGCGCTTCATGGGCGCATTCATTGTCATCAGCCACGACCGCACATTCCTGACCCGTCTTACCAAAAGCACCTTGTGGCTCGACCGCGGGCAATTGAGGCGCGCCGAGATCGGCTTCGGCGGCTTCGAGGCGTGGACCGAACGGGTGTACCAAGAAGAGGGGCGGGCGGCCGAAAAGCTCGACGCCAAGCTGAGGCTCGAATTGCACTGGCTGCAGCGCGGGGTCACCGCGCGACGGCGGCGCAACCAGGGCCGGCTTGCCAAATTGCACGAGATGCGCGCGCAGCGGGCAGCAATGCTGGGATCCGTGGCCACCGCAAAGCTCGCGCTGGCCAAGGACGACATCCGCTCCAAGACCGTGATCGACGCCGACCACGTTAGCAAAAGCTATGGCGACCGCGCGATCATTCGCGACTTCACGCTGCGCATCCAGCGGGGCGACCGGATCGGACTTGTCGGTCCCAACGGCGCGGGCAAGACGACCTTGTTGAAGCTGCTGACCGGCGAACTTCAGCCCGACGGCGGAACCGTGACCTTGGCCAGGACGCTGTCAGGGATCGTCATCGACCAGCAGCGCAAGCTGATGGACCCCGCCAAGCGCGTGCGCGACGTGCTCGCCCACGGCGGCGACTGGATCGAGGTCCGCGGCCACAAAAAGCACATCAAGGGGTACCTCAAGGAATTCCTGTTCGATCCGGCGTTGGCCGACGCCCCGATCGGATCGCTGTCGGGCGGCGAGCGGTCGCGTCTGCTGCTTGCCCGCGAGTTCGCGCGCCACGCCAATTTGCTGGTGCTCGACGAGCCGACCAACGACCTCGATCTGGAGACTCTCGACCTGCTCCAGGAGGTGATCGCCGATTATGACGGGACGGTGCTGATCGTCAGCCACGACCGCGACTTCCTCGACCGCACGGTGACGATCACGCTCGGCCTCGATGGCTCGGGCAAGGTCGATGTCGTCGCCGGCGGGTACGAGGATTGGGTGCGCAAGCGTTACCAGGATCATCGGCGACCGGTGAAAACTGGGCGCGCTCCTCAAGCGACCGTTGCGCGACAAGCGAAGTCGAGCGGGACAAAACTGAGCTACAAGGACCAGCGCGACTATGACCGTTTGCCAGCCGAGGTCGAGCGGCTCGAGGCCGAGGTCGCGGCGGATGAGGCCGCACTCCACGATGCCGATCTTTATGCGCGCGATCCCGATCGCTTCGCCGAGCTGACCGAGCGCATTGCCCGCAACCGCGCGGAAATCGAGGCGGCGGAACTCCGCTGGCTCGAGGTCGCGGAAATGGCCGAGGCGCTCGCTCGTTAGGCGATCGCCACCGCGCGTTCCCTAATCCGCCGCTCAAGGATCGACAGCGGCATCGCGCCTTCCTTCAGGATCTCGTGGAAGCGCTTGATGTCGAACCTGGCGCCCAACGTCTTCTGCGCATCGGCGCGGGCTCGGGTCCAGGCCGTGTGGCCGACCTTGTAGCTGCAGGCCTGGCCGATCATCGTGCAATAGCGTTCGACCTCGCGTTGCGAGCGGGCCCGTGAGTAGCCGGTCGTCGCGACCATGTAATCGGTGGCTTGTCCGCGGCTCCAGCGCTTGGTGTGGAGGCCGGTGTCGACCACCAGCCGCGCGGCTCGGAACAGGAAGGATTGCAAGAAACCGACGCGGCCGAGCGGGTCCCCGGCATAGCTGCCGAGCTCGTCGGCGAGCTGCTCGGCATAGAGCGCCCAGCCTTCCGAATAGGCCGAGAAGAAGCCAAGCTTCCTTAAGGTCGGGATGTCCTTCGATTCCTGGGCGATGCTGATCTGCAAATGGTGGCCCGGAACGCCCTCGTGATAGCTCAAGGTCGGAAGCGAATATTTCGGCCAGTCGCCGGTGTCCTTCAAATTGATGAAGTAGATCGCCGGGCGCGAGCCATCGAGCGCCGCGCGGCGGTAATAGCCGTTTGACGCGCCGTCCTGGATCTCGGACGGAACCCGGCGGATCTCGAGCGGCGCGTTGGGCAAAGTCGCGAAGTCGCGCGGAAGCCGCGTGTACATGTCCTTCACCAGCCCGTTGAGATAGGCGAGCAACTGAGCGCGGCCGGCGTCGGTGTTGGCGTAAAGTTGCGCCGGTGACAGGTTGAGCACGGCGAGACGCTGACCGACGCTGCCGTTGGAATAGCCCTGGCCCTTGAGGATCACGTCGATCTGGCCGCTGATCTCGGCGACCTGGGCGAGGCCCATTTGGTGCACTTCGTCGGGCGAGAAATTGGTCGTCGTGGCCTGGCGCAGCGCCTCGGCGTAGATCGCATCGCCGTGGGTCAGGCGCCAGGCGCCGTCGCCCGGGCGACTGGTCGGCTTCAATTTCTCCATCAGAGCGATCTGCCGGTCGAGCGCCGGATAGACCGCATTAGCGACGATTCCTGTCGCGCGCCGCGCCCAATCGCCGGAAATGCCCTTGTCCCTGGTCCGTCGAACCAGCGAGTCGACCATCGTGCTCTTGTCCGGAGCGACATCGCGCAGCTTGCGCATCTGGCCGAGCGTCAAGTCGATCGACCATGCCGGTGCGAGGAAGCCGCGCGCCGCCTGGGCGCGCTGCTCGGCACTGTCATTGTCGAGCGTCGTCGCGAACTGAGCCAGGCGCGACAGATAGGCTTCGGCGTCGGCCGTAGTCTCGATCGTGTGCGAAGTGTTCAAGAAATCAGGCGTGTCGAAATAGGCGCCGCCTTGCTGGGTGATCGGGTAGGGCCGCTGCGCGGAATCGATGGCCCAGCGCGATGGCGCCTGGGTGCTGGTGTCGAGCGAATAAAGCACGACCTCGCGGTTGAGCTTGGCCGCGTCCGCCAGGGTCGCGGCAGGAATCGCGCGCAGCCGCGCAATCGCGCGGCGGTCGCGGGCGAGGTCCTGGGCGCGGGCGACCGCTGCGGGACGAGTGTCGAGCTTCGACTTGAGCGCGGCGTTCGGTCCCTTGTCGAGGCCGAGCGACGAAGCGAGCTCGGGCGAGGTGCGCACCCGCTCCTGGAAGATATCCTCGAACAGCTGGTTGAGGCGCGCGTCGCCGCTGCCCGGCTTGGTCGTGACGGTGGCGATCGCCGGGGCTTCAGTGAGCGGTAGAAGCGCGAGCGTTGCGCCGGTGGCGAGGAACGATCGACGATCCATAATGTCTGGTCCTGATTTGCGGAGGTCGGGCAGGACCTTAGCGCGCTTGCGCGCGCCCGCAAATTCGCTCGTCGAGGGATCGGCTACGCTTGCAGACGATATTGCTTGAGGAGATCGTAGAGCGTCGGGCGGCTGATCCCGAGCAGCTTGGCGGCGCCCGAAATGTTGTTGTCGGTGCGGCTCATCGCCTGGCGGATCGCGCGGCGGTCGGCGATCTCGCGCGCGGCGCGCAGGTTGATCTGTGCCGGCTCCTGCTCGGCCGTCAAGGGAAGGTCGAGGTCGGCCACGCCGATGCTGCGCTCGTCGGCCATGATCACCGCGCGCTTCAAGCGGTTCTCGAGCTCGCGCACGTTGCCCGGCCAAGCATAGGCGTCGATCGCCGCGAGCGCGTCGGGCGAAAGCGAATTGACGCTCGGGTTGAGCTCGCGACTGAAACGGTTGACGAAATGGCGCGCGAGCAGGACCGCGTCGCCTGATCGCTCGGCGAGCGAGGGGATTTTCACGACGATCTCGGCGAGGCGATAGTAAAGGTCTTCGCGGAAGCGGCCGCTGGCGATCATCGCTTCCAGATCCTGGTGCGTCGCGCAGACGATGCGCGTGTCGACGGCGATCGGCTGGCGTCCGCCGATGCGCTCGATGATGCGTTCCTGGAGGAACCGCAGAAGCTTGACCTGAAGCGGCAGGGGAATGTCGCCGACCTCGTCGAGGAACAACGTGCCGCCCTCCGCCAGCTCGATCTTGCCGACGTTCGACTTGACTGCGCCGGTGAAGGCTCCGCGCTCGTAGCCAAACAGCTCGGCCTCGAGCAGGTTCTCGGGGATCGCCGCGCAATTGATCGCGACAAACGCGCCCTTGCGCCCGCTCTTCTCGTGCACGGCACGGGCGAGCAGCTCCTTGCCCGTGCCGCTCGCGCCCAGGAGCATGACCGACACGTCGGCGCTCGCGACCCGCTCGATGGTCCGCGCGACCTTGAGCATCTCGGGCGCGGCCGTGACCATCGACCCGAGGACCGTAGTTGCCGAACCGTTCTCGAGCCGCCGGTTTTCGGCCTCGATCGCATGGAGGTGGAAGGCGCGGTCGACGATCAGGCCGAGTTGGTCGATGTCGACCGGCTTCCGGTAGAAATCATAGGCGCCCATCGCGATCGCCTTCAATGCGCTGTCGTGCGCGCCGTGGCCGGTGGCGACGATCACCTTCGTATCGGGCTTTAGGCGCAGGATTTCCTCGAGCGCGGCGAAGCCTTCTTCCGTGCCGTCGGGGTCGGGCGGAAGGCCGAGGTCGAGCGTGACGACCGCGGGCTCGTGCATGCGCAGCGCTTCGATCGCCTGTCCGCGATCGCCGGCGCAAACTACCTGATAGCCTTCATAGGCCCATTTCAGTTGGCGCTGCAGGCCTTCGTCGTCCTCGACGACGAGCAGGACGGGGAGGGGGTTCTTGTCGGTCATGCTTGTTTCCGTGTCTGTTCGTTCACCGGCTCGGCGGCGGGCAGGACGATGGTGAAGGTTGTGCCCTGGCCGGGCCGACTGTCGACGCTCATCTGGCCGCCCATCGCGGTGACCAGCGAACGGGCTTCGAACGAGCCGATCCCGAAACCGTCGGACTTGGTCGAGACGAACGGCTGGAACAGGCGGTTGCGGATAAAGTCGCCGTCCATTCCGCAGCCTTTGTCGGTGATCGTGATCGATACCGACGGTTGCTTGTCGGCAACGCGCACGATTACGGGCTGGGTCGCCGGGCTGGCGTCGACCGCGTTCTGGAGGATGTGGCCGAGCGCCTGTTCGAGCGCGGCCGGGTCGACCATCGCCCACAAGCTCGCATCGCCGAGCAGTTTGACGTCATTGTCGCGGCGCTTGGCGGCGATCGCCGCCGAAAGGACCGGCCTGAGCGGCTGCGGCTCGACCCGCTGCACCCTCGCCTGGGCATGCGGCGAAAGCCGGGCGAGCAGCTCGTTCATCTTGCCCACCGACCCTTTCAAGGTGGCGATCATGTCGGCACGGAATTCGGGATTGTCGGCGTGACGCTCGGCATTGCGCGACAGGAGCGAGAGCTGGCTGACGAGATTCTTTACGTCGTGGAGGATGAACGCGAAGCGGCGATTGAACTCCTCGAACCGCTGAGCGTCGGCAAGCGCTTCCTGGCCCTGCGCCTCGGCGAGCGAGCTCGCCGCCTGACCGCCGGCGGTGCGCAGAAGATCGAAATCCTCCCAGTCGAGCGAGCGGCGATATTCGGGCGCTGCGAGCACGACGAGTCCAATCAGGCGCTGTTGGTGGATCAGCGGGATTCCGGCCCAAACGGCGGACTCGCCCAACATCCAGCGCGGAATCGACAGCGACTTGTCCTCGGCGCTTGCCCAACCTTCGCGAAAGGCTTCGAACTCGAGGATTCGGCCGTCGCTCTCGACCTGGCTCCAAAACAGCCCCGCGTGGCGCAAATCCTCGGCCGCAGGCATCTCCACTGGCCAGTGCCATTCGGCGCCGATCGCCAGCGCGGTGGCGCCTTCGCTCACCAGCAAGAGCCCGCCAGGAGTCTCGGCGATGTCGGCGAAGGCCTTGATGATCCGCTCCCCGAGCGGAGGCGCGTCGGGACCCGCGCGGCCCAAGGTCTCGGTGAACCGAACCCACTCGGTGCGGTAATCGTAGCGGTGCTCGAACAAATGCTTCGCGATCTTGACCTTGAGCCAGGCGCGCGCCCGGGCGCTCGGGATCACCACCATCGCGCCGACGGTCATCACCGCGAGCACGGCGATCATGAAGGTTGCCGACCAGTCGACGCCGGACCCGCGCAGAGCGGTCGCGACGATCGCCATCAGCGCGAAATAGGCCGAGATGGCGAGCAACGAGAGCGACTGGAACGTTGCCGCGCGCGATAGCCGGATGCGCCACTCCTCCTCGTGTCGCACACCAAGAGCGAACAACGGCGCGGTGAGCGCGACGGCGAGTCCGCGCCATTCGGCGAGGTGCGACCCGCTCGACGAGGCGAGATAGGAGACCGTGTAAAAGTTGAGATCGTAGATCCAGATCAAAGCGAGGCCGAGCATCGCCAGGCGGATGTTCGACCGGCTCGCGGGTGCGGCCTGGCCGTAGAGGTTGTGGACCAGCACCAAGGCGCCGGCCGCGGTGGTGATGCGCAGCGTCAAGCTGGTCTGGAGGATCGCGCTGCTGGGCACAAAGAACGCCAGGGAATCGGCGATTAGCTGCATGCCGATCACCGCGGCGACCGCGCCGTAGACCAGGCGCACTCCGCGCTGCCGTTCCTCGCTCGCCGCAGAGAGGCTGTAGAGTAAGCCGACCCAGACGAGGTTGCGCGCGCTTTCGGCATAGCCGACCAGCGGATCGCCGGGCGTCACCGCCGACAGCCACGCCCAGCAGGCGGTGAGACCGAAAGCAGCGAGCAGCACGCGGTGTCCGGGCCGGCGCGACGCCTCGCTCAGCCGCCAGATCAGCAGCGCCGCAAACGATGCCGCCGCGAGCGCATAGCTCCAGAAGGCGATCAGCGGGTTCACGCGAACGGTCGTGTCAAATCAGCCGACATGTGCGCATGTGTCGCTAAACTTTACAAACAAGTGGTGAACGCTTGCGCGTTTCGCGGCTAGGGAGCAGCAGCGAAGAACCGTCAGCAGGAGTAGCAAGATGGTGGAGAAACGTCCCATCGGCGACAGCGGGATTGAGGTCGCGCCGCTCGCGCTCGGCGGCAACGTGTTCGACTGGACCGCCGACGAAAAGACCAGCTTCGTGGTGCTCGACGCGTTCGTCGATGCCGGCGGGACCATGATCGACACTGCCGACGTCTATTCGGCCTGGGTGCCCGGTCACAAAGGCGGCGAGAGCGAGGCGACGATCGGTCGCTGGCTCAGGCGCAACCGGGCCAAGCGCGACAAGGTCGTCATCGCGACCAAGGTCGGCTTCATGGCTGGCTTGAGGCCGGAGACAATTGCGCCGTCATGCGATGCGTCGCTCGAGCGGCTCGGAGTCGATGCGATCGACCTCTATTACCAGCACAAGGACGACGAGAGCGTGCCACTCGAGCAGAGCCTCGGCGAGTTCGACCGCTTGCGCGAAGCCGGCAAGATCCGCGCGATCGGCATTTCCAACTTCAGCGCGGACCGGGTCGACGAGGCGGTCGATACCGCGCGGCGGTTCGGCCTGATGCCGCCGGTCGCGCTCCAGCCGTGGTACAATATGGTCGAACGCGAACGGTTCGAGATCGACCTGCGCGACGCGGCGATCCGCAACGGCCTCGGCGTCTTTCCCTATTACAGCCTCGCCAACGGTTTCTTGACCGGCAAGTACCGCAACATGGTTGACCTAGACAAAAGCCCGCGGGGCCTCAGGAACATCGCCTACCTCGAAGGCAAGGGCATGCGCGTGCTCGAAGCGCTCGATGAAGTCGCGGGTGAAACCGGTGCTGCGCTGGCGACGATTGCGCTCGCGTGGCTGATGGCGCAGCCGGCGGTGACCGCGCCGATCGCCAGCGCGACCAGCCTGGATCAATTGACGCAGCTGACCGCGGCTATGGACATGACGCTGACGATCGACCAGATCGCGCGGCTCGACGCGGCCAGCGCGGAAACCGAGCCGGCCGCGGTGTGATGGCCTGAATTAGAAGGCGGTGGTTCCGTTTGGAGTGCCGAGGCCCGTCGGACCATCGTAGCCGGTCCCCGCGGTACACAGGTAAGTCCCGCTGCAATAGCCGTTCGCACCGCCGGTCACGTCGAACAACGCGGTTTGGTGCGAGTAAGGATCCCCACCATAGTTCACCGTTCCGCCGTTGACGCCGTAAATCCCGGCGATCAGCGGCGCGGCGACGCTGGTCCCGCCGAACACCATCCAGCCGGAGCCGCCGTAACCGGTCGGGCCAAAAACCGCGACGCCCGTATAGGGATCGGCGACCGCCGAGACGTCCGCTTGCAAAGTCCGTCGGTCTGCCACAACGGCTTCGCATAGTAGTTGCTGCAGCCGCTGCCGGCGCCGACCCACACCTTCTCGGTCCAGCCGCGAGTTCCCCCGATCGTCACGCGGCTCAGGCTCGTCCCACCGACCGCGGTGACGTGCGGCGAGGACGCGGGGAATTCGACCCCATAGCCACTGTCGCCCGAGCTTACGGTGATGGCGACGCCCGGGTGGTTGTAGGCGCCTTCATAATAACCCGAGCCATATTCGCCGCCGCCGTAGCTGTTTGAGATGGCGTGTGCGCCGAGCCGGGCCGCGGTATTTTCCGCGGTTGCCAGCGCGCCATAGCTGGCGGTCGAGGCCTGGACGAGCAGGATATGGCAGTTGGGGCACATCGCGCTGACCATGTCGAGATCGAGCGCGGTTTCCTGCGACCAGCCGGTATCGTCACGCGGATAATAAGTTCCGCCGTTCTGATCGACCTTGCGGAAACAGCCGTTGGCCGTGCTGCACGCCGGAAGGCCATATTGCGCCCGGTATGTCGCAAGGTCGGCCTCGGCATTGTGATAACCGTAAGCATCGACCACCGCGACGGTGACCGTCGCGCTGCCGAGCGACGACACCTTGTAGGCGCTGCGCAGGTCCTGCGGGCCATAGCCTCTCGGAGCGGAGAGCAGATTAGCGGTGGCCGACTTGCCGGGGAAAATGTTGCCGCGAGAGTCGGTCACGACATGGGCGTGGCAGCGCCCGATACCTTGCACCTGGATCAGGCCGCAGACGGCCTTATGGAAAACATTGCCGCTCCGCTGGAGCGTGACATTGGGGGCCGCCGCCGCCGGACTGACTCCGGCGATTCCAAACGTCGCTCCCAGGGCTGCAAGCCCCCACATACGCAAACTCATCGGAACCCTCCGTTCCCCGGTCCGAAAACAACGGACAGGTTCACATATAGCAGATAAACACGCCGTGTATCAGCTACTTAGCGTTTCGGCTCAGGCCCTCCGTTCATCGCCCTCCAGAGGCGCTTCGTCTATAACGGAGGGAAATAAACGCTGGGCAAACAGCAGCAGTCGGGGGATGGCGAGGGGCTAGCCCTTTTTGAGCACGTCGAGCGCGGCGATGGTCATCGCCTCGGTCGCGGTTGAGATCACCGCGTCGGCGTCCGGCGCCCACAGCGGGCTGTGCAGCGCGGGAAGCTTCAACGTGTCGCCCTTGACCGCGTCCCATTTCGCCTGGGGCACGCCGCCGACCCAGAAGATCACGCTCTGCTTGGACTTGTCGGCAAGCCAGTACCGGCTGAAATCCTCGCTCGCCATGATCGGCTTGGTCTCGACCACGCGGGCCGAGCCGAAGTGGGTGCCGAACAGTTGCAGCAGATGGTCGGAAAGCTCGGGCGTATTGTAGGTCGCGTCGGCCGAGGGCTGCTCGATCTCGACGGTCGGCATCCGGTCTTCGGGCATGCCGGCGGCGATCGCCTCGCCGCGGACGATGCGGCGAATGCCGTCGAGCAGAAGCTGGCGAGTTTCGGCCGAATAGCTGCGGACGGTCAGCGCCAGCCTGGCGTCATCGGGAATGATGTTGCTCTTGGTGCCGGCGTGGAAACTTCCGACGGTCACGACGGCGGGCTGCTGCGGGTCGTTCTCGCGGCTGACCAGGGTCTGCAGAGCCATCACGATCCGCGACGCCAGCACGATCGGGTCCTTCGTGTTCTGTGGGTAGGCGCCGTGACCACCGACGCCTTTGACGTCGACGTTGACGGTATCGACGTTGGCCAAGGCGTAGCCGCGAGTGACGCCAATCACGCCCGCCGGGAGCGTCGCGCTGTCGTGGAACGCGAGCAGCACGTCGGGCTTGGGAAAGCGTGTGAACAGGCCGTCGTCGAGCATCGCCTGAGCGCCGATCACCCGTTCTTCGCCGGGCTGGAGGATCATCACCAAGGTGCCCGACCATTGGTCCTTCATCGCGGCGAGCCGCCGCCCGGTGGCGAGCCAGGTGGCGATGTGGGTGTCATGCCCGCAAGCATGCATCACCGGCGTCTCGGTTCCGTCGGGAAGCTTGCCCATCGCCTTCGAAGCGAACGGCAATCCGGTCTGCTCCTTGACCGGGAGCGCGTCCATGTCGGCGCGGATCAGGAGCACCGGGCCGGGGCCGTTCTTCATCACCGCGACCAGCCCGGTCTTGCCGACATGCTCGGTGACCTGGAAGCCGAGCTCGCGCATCTTGGGCGCGAGCAGAGCCGGCGTGCGCACCTCCTCCATCGACAGTTCGGGATGCTCGTGGATGTCGCGGTACAGCGCCATCAGCTGCGGCATGTCGGCGCGGATCGCGTCGGACAGGGTGGCAGCTTCGGCTGGCGCGGTAACAGTCATGGCGGCGGCGGCGAGCAATAGCAGGGTCTTCATCAACGCGCTCCCTCACGCAAAGGAACCAGCTCCATCACGTCGAGCTGGGATTCGAAATGGGGCTTGGGCATCACCAGCCGCCAGCGGTCGGGTCCGATCCGCTCGACATAGCCGGCGATGTCGCGAGTTTCGTCCTCGCCATATTGCAGCGCGCGAGTCTCGTCGCCGAGCACCAACGTGCCAAGCAAAACCTGGCGGATCTGGTCGTTCGGGAAGATGATTCCGACGTAGCGCTGCGACCCGTTCAACTTGGCCAGCCGTTGCAGGCCCTTCTTCGGATCGACGCGGCACGTGAAGCCTGGGTAAGCGACATAATCGAGCATGCCGCCCGATTGGGCCCCGAGCTTGATCACCCGGCAGCCGTACAGGCCGTTCGGGATGGGTCCGCCGCCGAGCGCGGCGTCGGGGTCGAGCAATGCACCTTCGCGGGCGATGTCGGCGGCGTGGTCGGAGTTGCGCGCCGCCGCGAGCGCATTGACGAACGACGTCCGCCAGTTCTTGAGCCGGTCGCGATCGTCGTCAGTCGCGACCTGGCGCCAGGCCGTGGTCCATTGGGAGATCATGCCCGACGGCTGCTCGATCACGTCACATGACGAACAGGCCGGCGCGAGAGCGAGGAGGAGTGCGAAGCGCATGCGGGCGAAGCCTAGGCCGCGGTCCACCCTCCGTCGATGCTGATGTTGGCACCGGTGATCGAGGCGGCCTCGTTGCGGCAAAGGAACTGCGCCAGTGCGGCCACTTCCTCGGGTGTGACGAAGCGCTTGGTCGGCTGGGCGGCGAGCAGCACGTCGTTCATCACCTGCTCGCGGGTCAGCCCGCGCGCCTTCATCGTGTCAGGGATTTGCTGCTCGACCAGCGGCGTCCAGACATAGCCTGGGGAGATGCAATTGGCGGTGATGCCGTCGCGCGCGGTCTCGAGCGCGACAGTCTTGGTGAAGCCGGCGACGCCATGCTTGGCTGCCACGTAGGCCGACTTGTTGGGCGAGGCGATGAGGCTGTGCGCGCTCGCCGTGTTGATGATCCGGCCCCAGCCTTTGTGCTTCATTGCCGGCACCGCGAGCCGGGTGGTGTGGAACACCGCCGACAGGTTGATCGCGAGGATCGAGTCCCATTTCTCGGGCGGGAAATCCTCGACCGGCGAGACATGCTGGATGCCGGCGTTGTTGACGAGGATATCGGGGCTTCCAAGCTCGTCGGCACAACGCCGCATCATCTGTTCGATCGCGCTCGCGTGTGACAGATCGGCTCCGTCGTGGATTGCGCCCAGCTCCTCGCAAATGCGCGCGATCTCGTCGGCTCGGCCGAAGCCGTTGATCATCAGCCTGGCGCCCTCTTTGGCGAGCGCGCGCGCGATGGCGAGACCGATACCCGACGTGGACCCCGTGACCAACGCCACTTTGCCTTGGAGACTCATGCCGCTCGCAATGACGGCAGCAGCGTATTTTGCAACCGTGCCGCGCGCGGAGCATTGGGCAGGGGAGTCAGGAGAAGCGAATGCGGTTCGGCGACGAGCGGGAAAGCGGCAACTTTGTCGACGATACCGGCCGCGGCGGACTAGGCGTTGGCGGCGGCGGAAACGCGCTCGGCTGCCTTCTGCCGTTGATCGCCAGCCGGTTCGGAATCGGCGGCGTGATCGTTCTCGTCATCGGTTATTTCATCCTGAGCTCGCTGGGCGGGCTCAACGGCGGGGGCAGCGGCAGCCTCACGCCGGGCTCGCAGGTCAGCGCGCCCGCCGGCAAGAGCACCCTCGATCCCAACACCAAGCATTTCACATTGCAGGTGCTCGCCTCGACCGAGGACGTGTGGGGCCAGCTGGTCAAAGGCTACACGCCGACCACGTTGGTGTTCTATTCCGAATCTGATCAGTCGGGCTGCGGCGCGGCGCAGGCGGCGATGGGCCCGTTTTACTGCCCGACCGACCAACGCATCTATCTCGATACCA
>Ga0193751_1000969_pt1 | contig 19469 bp, 14 predicted proteins | sample L1c2metaG_FD_143050 | JGI IMG/M metagenome (GOLD analysis project Ga0193751, IMG submission 143050) | Soil microbial communities from a riparian zone of the East river system, Colorado, United States - L1c2 | ecosystem: Environmental > Terrestrial > Soil > Riparian zone | place: USA: East River... | reverse complement strand
ACTCGGATTCCAAGCGCGGCAAGACCCAAGCGAGGAAATGGTCCGGTACCAAGGCCCGCCGGTTGCCGAACGAAACGCCATAACTGGTGAATCGGCATCAGTTCTGCAATTTGGGCTGAGCGTCACCACCGCGTTAAAAAACGTTATCAAAGCGGCCAATTGGGTATGCGGAGAGCCCTTGTCGGACGCAAGTTAGACGCAGTCGGATGCAGGGGACCAACGGATTGACCAGGCATATCATTGAATTATCAGGCCCAGCATTATTGCTGACCAGACCTTAGAAGCAACCAAGGAGGATCCAACTCCCTAAGGTTCGCAATCGTGACTCGCGGCGCGCTAGTTTCCGAGTCGGCGACGATACGCCACAATCAATAAATTGCGGCGCCCTCAGTCAGGAAGGCGCAAGCGGACCAGCGGCTACAAGCTTCAAGGCTGCGGCACAAAGCGCAATCGGCGAATGTGCGGGAAATAGTGCTCTGTGAAAAACTTCACAGTGTTGATCCCCTGCTGTACATTGACCATTCCCATCGTAAGATCTACCCAATTGGGATCCGCCCAGCCTCCGGTGTTCGCCGCCAGGGCGTTCTCCTGAAGAATCGTGTTGTTCAAAGTCACGCGCACGGGGCGGGATCCTTCTGACGCGTACCGGGCGAACATCTCATACTTGCCAGCTTTAGGAAAATCAATATTGCATGAGGCGATCGCGATACCCTCTTGATCGCGGTCAGACTGAAGCCAACCGTCGCCGCGGATCACAACGCCACGGATCAGGTCACAGTCGCGGGCCTCTTTGTAGATGCTACGATCCGGCGGCGGGAGTGGTGCGGAGGACTTCTGTTTCCCTTTTGAAACCGTGTTCGGTGGCTCTACCTTCGGTGGACTTGGCGTAGACTTGACGTAAACGCCCAGTTGCACGCCGCGTTTGCCATACGAATTTTGTGCAGTGAGCGTGTAGACGGTGTTGCGGGCAGGTTGCTCGGTTCGCTGGCCTTGGCTGACCACATCGCCGAGCGGATCCAGTGTGGTCTTATAGGCGTTCGCGACCCGCCAGCGCAATCCGCTCCCTACCCAGCCGGTCCCTTCTGGTGTAACTGGTATAAGGATGTACCCAACTGCCCGGCCTAGAGGGATTTTGTCCGTTCGAATTTCTTCTCACGCTCCAGCCACGCATCGAGTTTTATCAGCCCTGCGCCGTCGGAAATAAATTTGTCCACGATACTTTTCAGCCGGATTACTACACCGGTGCTGATGCCGATCGGGTGATCGGCCATCGTATAAACACAGAATTTCCTCATTGTCGGCGACACTTCCTTCCCAACACAGAGCAGAAATTCAATGCCAGGGACATAGAAAATAAAGCCATGATAGGGCGATGTCTGCACCGGGACGGGAGCAACGATCGTAAATATGTCTTTATTTTCGGAAGCCAAGGTAACAATGAGCGACATATCTTTCGGAAAGGAAGCGTCGCCCAACAGCCAGGCACGAATTTTCTCTTCATAGGGCCCGAGCTCCAGTCTTGACACCTTTTGTTTCCAATGGTGCGTTGCGGCCCGCCAAAAGATGCTCATTGCGAAATACGTCAGTTTCTCCACATCGATTCCTGAAACACCCTCACATCGGTGCAGTGTCGCTCCTGGAATGTCCTGATCTACGGGCGCGTTCCTCACAGTTTCGAGAAGCGGGAACCTGGTCTTCGCGGCAGTCCGCGGTAGCACCCACCGTTCTCCCAGACGGTCGAATCGGCCCTCGCAATCTCCGCATAAGACACGGTCCGTCAGCTGATATGACGTGCGCACCATCGCATCTCTCATCACCATTGTCGGATTCGGATTTTTTGTAAGCACTCCTCGGAGCGAGCGGAACGCCGCCTTCGGCATGAAATGACTAAGCATTAAAGGGCGTTTTTTCAGACACAGCTTACATATCCCCATAGTTATCCCCGCCCCCTCCCTTGCAGCTTCACGTGGGTTTAAATTAGCTCAAGGGAACAACAAATGAAATTGAGCAGAGGGTTTAAGGATTCTCCTTGAGATAATTACGTGTCATAAAGATTACCATGGCCGAATTCCTTGAAAAGTACCTTGAGCTCCACTTTTCATCGACCCGAGAACCAAGTATGCAGTACTTGTGGCGTAACGGCAGAGCCTCAAGCCCGCTAACTATCGAAACTCTCATAGAATCAGCCGTGAGCATGGCGCCAACGACGCCTGTCGCGTTTGCCCCACGGCTCACGGAGGACTCCCTCATCAGATTGCGGAAGAGCTGCCGACAATCCGGGAGGGGGGCAAGCGGGATCAGAAGAAGTGGGTGGGAAGGGCAAGTCCGATGCACTGCCCCGCCGCGAGGCTAGATGCATATGGGCTTCTTACGTTTGATATGCTGGCCGACTGATGAGTTCAGACCCAGAGACTCGAATTTCCCTCGAAGCCTTCCATCGGCATTTTCTAGTCACACACCTGAAGGGCAAGGCGGCTTGTGTGCTTGATCAACTCGAACGACGAGCGCACCAGTCTGGCGAACCGTTCGGCAGCCTGCTGGCGGAGTTGGTAGCGTCCTGCTATCCGCAGGGCGCCTTTCAAGATGACAACTGGTACGTCAGGGAAGTCCCCCTAAATAAGTGCTACTTCGCGCATACGGACTTTCGCCAACGTGAAGTTCCTAAGGACCAGCGTTTTGTCGACTTCATGCACGGCAAACGTCAGGAAATTGAATCGGGGTTGTTTCATTGTTCTTCAGAGATTCGTGCTTCGTGGTCAGGACAAATGCCCGAGCCGCTGGTTCAAGAGCGCGGACCCGCGAAGTATTACGTCCTTGATGGCCAACTGCGCGTAATCCGACACTGGTATCACAATGTTCGAAACGTGAAGGTGTTCATATATAGAGGGCAACTTTCTGTATGAAGCGGTGCGCGGCGAGCGTAACAGGTCCAAGCTGACTGACGATGTACAGGCGGGGGAGCAATTGGCCTAAACAGGAGCTGCAGCCCACCGGGCCGCTATGCTGGTTTCCTCCAGACTTATTAGTTCGTTCGAAATAGTGCCCTTGCGAAGTTGCACTAGTTGCTTGCGAATCTATGCGCATAAACCTTGTCAGTGGACGATTGGTCGCCCAACCGAAACTGAGCCGAAAAGATTCCCTTTCGACATCGGGTGTTGGAAACGCCGACATTTCGCGCGCCCCAATTCCGTTAAATGGCATAAGATTCGCCCAGTCATGCGAAGGTCATTCTCAACGCTTTTGGCGGCGATATTCTTCGCCGGGGGCCTAGCTTTGCTGGGTGCAAGGGTTCCGAACAGTTTTCAGGCAACACGGTCTACAGGAGCTGTTTCGCGTACCTACCTTGGCTTTGATCGGAACAGATATCCGGGCGATGCGGTCCTTGGATTGTTGCGGCGAACCTTCTCTTTTTGCGGCTATTGGCTCAATGTACCGCCAGGGAAGGCCTCGAATACCTGGCAAGGTAAGCGCGAAATTCTAACTTCAAGTGGGTTTGGATTCCTGGTTTTGTTCAACGGGCGGATGTATCAGGAACTCAAGTCCCTGTCCAATCCAAGCGCGCTCGGCACGCGCGACGCAGCAGTTGCTGTCGAAGCGGTGAAAAAGGAAGGGTTTCCAATAGGGACTATCATTTTTGTCGACCAAGAAGAAGGCGGGCGAATGCTTCCCGAGCAGCGAGCTTATTTGTACGCCTGGATCGATGGAGTCAATGCCTCCGGGTATAGAGCTGGAGTCTATTGTTCCGGGATCCCTACGAGAGAAACAGGCGGAGCGACAGTTATTACTGCGAACGATTTACGAGATAACGCCGACGGAAGAAAAATCGTCTTGTTCGTCTACAACGATTCATGTCCACCATCACCGAGCAGATCCTCGCCGAAGAATGTATTTCGCTTTTCCCGATTTCAGCCTTTCCCCAGACAGAGGATTTGAAGCAATTTGGAGCAAACCTGGGGGTTGAAGTCTCATTTCGCGCCATGCCAGCGGACATCCCTGGATATAATTGTTTTTATGAACAAAAACGGCAGATTATTCTCAGCGAAAAGGAGGTTTTTCCCGGCGTAATAATCCATTCTTTTTTCCACGAAATCAGAGAATGTATCGAGCACGTTTTCAAGGACTTAGGATATCCAACTGCATTTGGCAAAGAGCTAGAAGATCACGCGGAGGGATTTGCGACCGCAATTAGGCTTATTTGTTTACAAAAGATATTGGCCTCGTTATTCGAGGGAATTACTGATATTTCTTCCAATTGGTGTCGTTGGGGAGCGTATGCGCTTTGTTTCATCGTCGCATTCGTTCAGTTTGCCGGATGTGCAGCGTTGCCCTACTTCGAAGACTGGGCATCTCGAAGAATGTGAGCTTCCCCAAACTACCAACGTTACGTTACGTTATCAGTGCGCTGAACGTTCCCCGAACTTTGGGACCACATCAGTCTTTCTTTCCTCTGCCTGCCATCAATATAGCAGCTCACTACAACCACGGTCGACCACACCTGGGTTTGGATCCCGGCATTCCTGACCTACGCCGGAACTACGGATAGTTCCGGACCTTGTTGCTACAAATCCTCCGAAGATATCGTTTTCAGGAAGAGGCCGGTTCCACAGAGGATTGCACCACGAATATCGAATCAAAAGGTTACGGAGTGAGGCGGATAATGCTTTGCGCAGCAGACTGTTTGACATCCTTTACAGTAACCTCCATGCAATGTGTCATCATTGCTTTGAAATCGCAGCCCGCGTAGAATACACGTGTGGTACAATCACCTTTGGATATGAATACGATCTCCCGGGTCGCGCCTTCCATCATGACGGCCGAATCTTCAGGTCCAAACCACTTGCCCAAAGCGGAATATTGGTTGCGTTTCCTGAACCGCGCGGCGCTTCTGCTGCTTCTTCTTGCCGTCCCGGCACTTTCCACGGCAGCCAAGATAAGCTGGTACTTGCCGCAGGCGAGTGCCGGTCATAACCTCACCGCCGCGATCAAGTTGAAAGTAGCCCATTCTCCGAGAGTTCTGGACTGGCAGCAGGTGCAACTCATTGTCAAGGTCGTTCCACCGGAGCCGCAAATTCGAACAAGCCATCAGGCCGACCCAGAACCTGAGTCTCGTTGGACCTGTTTGACCTTCCCTCTTCAGCATCGATCTCCTCCCCTCTCACTCGTGTAGTAGAACTGCGTCCTTTCTACGAAAGTTACTCAGCTTTCTGGTAGGTGGGACCAATTTCCGGTCGGATTGTTATCGACCGTTCGGAAGTTGCGCTCAAGCGCAGGAGCCCAATGACAACAAATCAATTGACCCAAACTCAGTTCGACCAATTACGCCGTTTGGATTCTTCCACGGTGGCGAACGCTATTGAGATATTCGATGTGCGGCTTCGTAATACAGGGTTTACCGATTCCAGGGTTCATTGTATCTTTCCAGATTTTCCGCCAATAGTCGGCTACGCCGCGACAGCCCGAATCCGTACGTCTAACCCGCCGATGGAAGGGCACAGTTACTACGACCGGACAGACTGGTGGGATCACATTCTCAGCATTCCCGCACCCCGGATCGTGGTGGTGGAAGATGTTGACAAACATCCGGGTCTAGGATCGTTCATTGGAGAGGTTCATGCGAACATCCTGTACACACTGGGCTGCGTCGGCATAGTGACCAATGGAGCAGTGCGCGGCCTTCGAGCTACGCGGGAAATCAGGTTCCAAATGTTTGCCGGAAACTTGTCAGTCTCACATGCATATGCCCACATCTTCGATTTCGGCGGCACGGTAACAGTGGGGGGGATGAAGGTCCAAGCGGGTGATCTACTGCACGGTGATGTTCACGGCGTGCAGACAATACCGCTCGAAATCGCTGACAAGATCTCCTACGCAGCCGAGCAAATAGTTCGAAACAAAGAGCGAGTTGTGGCGTTATGCCGCTCGCAAGAGTTCACGCTCGATAAGAGTCGGGCCGCCGTAGTAAAGGACTGGAAACCATGAAGAAGGGGTTTTCGAACAGAGGGATCTGCATGACGAATCGGGTGACGCAATTGAAACATATGAAATGGCTAGGATTCTTTGGATTACTCATCTTCGCCGGTTTCGGTGCCAGCTGCGGGAAAGCGAGTAAGGTCAATGCCGCCGCAGACGCTCCTACCGCGGCCGTGGCGAAAGTGCTGCGACGGGACCTTGCGAGCAATCTCGTAATCGCTTCTGAATTCCAGCCGTATCAGGAGATCCAGGTCTATGCCAAGGTCTCTGGCTATATCCAGAAACTCTATGTGAATTGGGGAACGCACGTAAAGCAGGGACAACTTCTGGCAGTTCTGGAGATTCCCGAACTTCAGCAGCAGCTCCAGCAGGACGAAGCCTCCGTTCACCGGAGTGAGAATGACCTGGAGCGCGCGCGAGAGGAACTCCATCGGACCGAGTCAGCTTATAACGTCGCCCACCTGGGCTACACGCGGCTGGCCGAGGTCCAGAAGTCGCAGCCGGGGTTGGTGGCACAACAGGACATTGACGCTTCGCAGGGGAAGGACGTAGAGGCGAGCGCCGGAGTTGCCGGTGCCAAGGATGCACTCGCCGGGGCTGAGCAAGCATTGCTCGCTGCTAAGGCGGCGCTGGAAAAGGACAGGGCAATGTACGCCTATTCGCATATCACCGCTCCTTTCGATGGCGTCGTGACCGAAATGCATGCGTACACGGGAGCTCTTCTTCCGGCAGGAACCTCTTCCAACATTGGCAGCTCGGCATTGTGTCGTCTCTCGCAGAACAACCTTCTGCGATTGGTCATCCCCGTGCCGGAATCAGCCGTTCCCGAAATTCGGCTGGGGAACTCAGTTGAGGTTCGTGTCCCTGTTCTGAACAAATCCTTTCGAGGGACTGTGGCGCGGTTTGCAGACGAGGTCGACTTCTCGACACGGACGATGCATACCGAAATAGATGTCCCGAATCCGAAACTCGAGGTCGTGCCCGGAGTGTACGCCGAGGCGTCCATTACGCTCAGCGAGAAGCGGAACGCTTTGGCTGTTCCGATCCAAGCCATCATTCGTTCGGAGGATCGCACGACGGTGCTCACCGTCGACAAGGACAACAAGATTCAGGAACGCACGGTACAGCTCGGGATCGAAACGCCCGATCAGGTAGAGATTCTTTCGGGGCTCACCGAAGGCGAGATGGTCGTTGTCGGAAATCGAAGCCAGCTTCGCCCCGGACTCACGGTCCAACCGAAAGTCACCTCTGAAATGCCGATTAGTGGAGGAGTGTGATGTCTGGATTCTCGATCCGGAACCCATATTTCATTATCGTGTTCTGCCTCATTGTAGCGGTCATCGGTCTCACCAGTCTGGTTCGCATGCCGGTGGATTTGTTTCTCACCACAATCAATCTTCCTGAAGTCGTTGTGGCTACCTTTTATAACGGAATGCCTCCAGAAGAGATTGAAACTGAAATTACGGGTAGGTTTGAACGCTTCTTCACATTGGGGAGCGGCATCGACCACATGGAGTCGCGGTCGCTGCCCGGCACAAGCATTATCAAAGTCTATTTTCAACCGGGCACCGATCCAGACGCCGACGTCAACGAGATCTCGAACTTGGCGCTGGCGGACCTGCGGCGCCTGCCGCCTGGAACGCTGCCGCCGGTGGTGCAGAAATTCGATGCCTCCAGCCTACCTGTGTGCCTAATCACGCTCAGCGGCGAAGGTTTGAACGAGACGCAGCTCCGCGACTTCGGCCAATTTCAGGTGCGCAACCAGCTCGCATCCGTCCCGGGAGCCTCCGTTCCCCCGCCGTTCGGGGGGAAGTATCGCCAAATCATGGTGTACGTCGATCCGGACAAACTTCAGGCATATCAACTGAGCCCGATGGACGTCGTCCGCGCGGTCAATAATGCCAATCTGATTCTTCCCGCTGGCGACGTCAAAATTGGTCCGTACGATTACACCATCTATACGAACAGCCAGTTTCACGACGTCAAAGGCATTAATGGCCTGCCTTTGAAAACTGTCGGACAATCCACCGTAACCGTCGCCGATGTAGGCCATGCCGAGGACGCGCAACAGATCCAAACAAATATCGTCCGAGTGGATGGCCAGCGGTCCGTTTATGACCCGATTATGAAGCAGGGCGGCGACACAAATACGATTCAAGTGGTGGACGGCATCAAGCGAGTCGTCTCCGAGCTCACCGACATTCCAAAAAATCTCACGGCGCGCGTAGTTTTTGATCAATCGCTGTTCGTCAAAGCTGCGATCGACACTCTTTTGCATGAAGGTGGGATCGGGCTCCTGTTGACCGCCCTCATGGTTTTGATCTTTCTCGGCAGCTTACGTGCAACCGTCGCCGTCTCCGCTCTTGCTGCCATCATCGCCCTATATTTCGGCGGAAGCACAATCAATTCGATGGTCCTAGCCGGTCTGGCTCTGGTCTTCTCGCGGTTGATTGACAACGCCGTCATCGTGCTCGAAAACATCTTCCGGCATTTGGAACTCGGAGAACCCCCGGAAGTGGCCGCCGAAAAAGGCGGGCAGGAAGTCGCGCTAGCTGTTCTGGCAGCAACGTTGACGAGCGCGGTCGTATTTTTCCCAGTCGTGTTCCTCTACGGTGTGAGTCGGTTTCTGTTTTCCGCTCTCGCTCTGGCTGTGATTCTGGCGCTCTTTGCCTCTTATGTGGTGGCGATGACTGTCGTCCCACTGTTCTGCGCTCGATATATCAAGGCTCCGTCCCATGCACCGGCCGCCGACGGTGGCTCTGCTGGGGCACATTCCGCGTTTCGCCGATCGATATGGATGCAATGGGGAGAGCGATTCAATGATTGGTTCGCCGACAAATTTCACCAGTTGCTCGAATCCTACGAAGGGCGCGTCAGGAAATCCCTCTCGCGTCCCAAAGCAATTGTCGGTGGAATTCTCGCCGCTTCCCTCCTGAGTCTCGTACTCTATCCATTCGTGGGCGTTGCGTTCTTTCCGCGGACAGATGCTGGTCAGTTCGTCATCAATCTGAAGGCGCCGTCGGGGACGCGGGTCGAGGCCACCAATGAGGATGTCGCACGCGTGGAGGATGTGATTCGGAAGACCGTGAATCCCAAAGATTTGAAACTCATTGTGTCCAACGTCGGTGTGGTTCCGGGTTTTTCTTCGATCTACACTGCGAATTCCGGTCCTCATACTGCGACGGTCCAAGTGGCGCTGAATGACGGGCATCAAAGAAGCAGTTTCGAGTACATGGATGAGGTTCGGGGAAATATCCAACATGAATTGCCGGAACTCAGCACTTATTTCCAATCGGGCGGCATGGTGGATGCCGTTCTGAATCAAGGATTGCCCGCTCCAATTGACGTTCAGGTGAGCGGATCGGATTTGAAGTCGGCATATCAAGTTGCGGGAACTCTCGCAGACGAAATTCGCAAGACGCGGGGGGTAAGTGATGTCTTCATCCCTCAAGACCTCGATTATCCATCCCTTCAGCTCGACATTGATCGGTTACGCGCGAGCGAGCTGGGACTGGACCAGAAAGAAGTCGTCGACAACGTAATCACCGCCCTGACCTCCAACGGCATGATTGCCCCGAGTTATTGGATCGATCCCAAGTCCGGAAACGACTACATGCTTACCGTTCAGTACCCCGAAAAGGATGTCCATAGCCTCTCAGACGTCAGAGGGATCCCTCTTCGCGCCGCGGGATCTCGGTCGCCCGCGGTTCTAGATGCCGTTAGCAAAATCACCCGGTTCAATTCCCCGACGGAGATTGATCACTATCAGATCCAGCGCGTCTTCGATGTCTACGTGAACACCGCGACCGAAGATTTGGGCCGGGTCGCGACGGCTGTGCAACGCGTCGTGGCCGGAACACAAGTCCCGGAGGGAATTCGTGTCAATCTCCGCGGTATGGTGCAAGGAATGCAGGCTTCCTTCCGAAGCTTTGGGCTGGGTCTGTTGCTCTCGCTCGTGCTGCTCTATCTCATCTTAGTCGCCCAGTTCCGCTCTTTCCTCGACCCTATCCTCATTTTGCTGGCTGTCCCCACTGGCGTGATGGGTGTTCTGCTTACTCTCTTTCTCACAGGCACAACGCTGAATGTGATGTCGCTCATGGGCGTCATCATGATGGTGGGCATCGTCGTCTCGAACAGCATCCTGATCGTGGAGTTTGCGCACCGATTGGAAGAAGGCGGTATGTCCGTACAGGAAGCGATCATTTCATCCTGCCGGATACGTTTGCGGCCGATCCTGATGACTTCCCTTGCGACGATCATTGGCCTCGTTCCGATGGCATTGAAACTGGGAACCGGAAGCGAGCAATACGCTCCGCTGGCGCGCGTGATCATCGGCGGACTGATTGTTTCCGTCGCCCTGACCGTCTTCCTCGTCCCAGCTGCCTATTTGCTGCTCTATCGAGGGCACAGTTCCTCGGGACAACCTACGACCCCATTGGAGTCTCGATGAATCGACGACCACAATTCATTGTATTTTTCATTTTGGTCGTGGGAATCGCCTCGCCAGCGTGCCCGGCGCAAACGCTGCAAAACCTGACGTTGCAAGAAGCGGAAAACATCGCGATTCAGAATCATCCGAGGATTCAGGCCGCTCAGGATTTGGCTTTGGCCGCAAAGCAACAGGTCCGCGAAGTCCAATCAAACTATTATCCCCTCGCGTACGGCAGTCTTACCGGGGTCGAAGCCGAACGCAACAGCCGCATCGCCGCCGGCGTCCTGAACAACCCGATCATCTACGACCGGTATGCGAACGGTATCACAGTTGGACAGCTCGTTACCGATTTCGGGCGCACGCACGAACTTGTGAAAAGCTCCAATCTGCATGCGCAAGCCCAGGAAGAAAACGTCGTTACGTCGCGCGCGGGCGTGATTCTCGCCGTTGACCAGGCCTACTTTGCGGTCTTGAAGGCGCAGTCCGTGCTTCAGGTCGCTCAGGAGACCGTAAAGGATCGCCAGTTGGTCGCCGATCAAATCAGCGTTATGGCGCAGAACCAGCTCAAGTCGGATTTGGACGTCAGCTTTGCAAACGTCAATCTCTCCCAGGCGCGGCTTCTCCTGATCCAGGCACAAAACGATTTGCAGTTGTCCTTCGCGCAGCTTTCGACGGCGCTGGGTTATTCCGATCAAAGGACGTTTACCCTTGTCGAAGAACCCCTGCTGGCATCACCCCTTCCCGATCTTTCGCAGTCTATCGCGCGAGCTTCGCAGAACAGGCCAGAACTCATCAGCCAGCGTCTCGACGTGAACTCCGCAAACAGCTATGCCACCGCGGAGCGAGATCTGTTTTTCCCGACGCTCTCCGGAGTGGGAACCGCGGGACTCACCCCTTATCGGCAGGACACCCTCGCGAGCCGCTATGCCGCGGCGGGTTTCAACGTAAACATTCCTATCTTTAATGGGCACCTATTCGGCGCCCGTGAATCCGAAGCAAAATATCGTGCCCAAGCCGAGCAGCAGTACCTTCGCGACCTGCAGGACAGGATCGTCCGCGATGTCCGCGCGGCCTGGTTGAACGCAAATTCCTCGCTGGAGCGCCTTTCGGTTACGAAGGAGCTTCTCACCCAGGCAACGCACGCGCTGAATCTGGCTCAGGCGCGCTACAACCTCGGCTTGAGCTCGATCGTCGAGCTCAGCCAGGCGCAACTGAACTTGACGCAAGCGCAAATCGCAAACGCCAGCGCCACCTACGACTACCAGTCTCAGTTGGCAGCCCTTAACTATGCGATTGGAAATGTGCGCTAGGGCGTGTTCGACTCGGTTTATACGGACAGGATTCATAAATTTAGGGAGGTGGAAAATGCGCAACAGACTTTGCACGGCCGTAAACGGCGTCGCGATTCTTCTGCTGTTAAGCCTCGGCCTTTTTGTTTCTGTATGCGTATTCTCCCAAACCTTCGCGGGGCAAGGCACCGGCGTCACCGCCAGCGCCGAGAGGCACTCGGCTCGCGTTGCTCAGCAACAGCCACAAGCGAACTCTCCCACCGATCCTCAGCTTCAATCGATCCTCGATCAAATGGCCGCCGCCGGCGTTCTTCATCCCGCAACTCTTGAAGAAGCGCGGCGTTCCTATCTTTTCTCCACGAGGTTTGCCGGAGCTCCAGAGCATGTGCTTCGTCTCGAGGATCGAACCATCCCCGGGCCCGCAGGCACGATTCCCATTCGCCTCTATTCTGCCCAGGAGGACGGCAACCTTCCAGTGTGGGTGTTTTTTCATGGCGGAGGCTTTGTGACCGGGAGTCTCGATACGCACGACACTCCGCTGCGTGCCGTCGCCAATAGATGTGATTGCCTGGTGGTCTCCGTGGGCTACCGGCTCGCGCCGGAGCATCCCTATCCCGCAGCCACGAACGACGCCTACGCCGCTACAAAATGGGTGGCGGAGCACACACTGGAAATCGGCGGCGATCCCCATCGAATTGCTGTCGGTGGTGACGGCGCGGGCGGGAACCTGGCTGCCGTGGTGACCCTGATGGCGCGTGACCGAAATGGTCCGCACCTGATCTACCAAGTGCTCATCTACCCGATTCTGGACGCGGTGATGACGACCTATTCCTGGGTGGAGTCAGCCGATCCGGTCTTGACCCACGACGTCATGCTCACGAAGTGGAGCGTATATGTCCCTATTAACACGAGTCTCGACAACCCTTATATTTCTCCCGCCAACGGACAAAGTCTGAAAAACCTGCCGGCCACCTTGATAATCACTGATGTCAACGACCCGTTGCGGGATGAGGTGGAACGCTATGCACGCGAGCTGAATAGCGCCGGCGTTGCGACAGAGATATCTCGTTACCCGGGTACGATCCACGGCTTTTTTTTGATGGCAGGGAAGCTGCCGGCTGGGGAAAGAGCGATTGATCAAATAGCTTCAGCGTTGAAGAAAACATTTGCAAGCCCCCGGTGAATTCAATCACAACAACCACGAGAACAGTCGATGTAAGGGCTGCACGCGGCGAGAGTCAGTCGTCCGCCGGTCTTGATTGAACTCTGCCGTCGCACTTGCGACGCAACTCTGGCCACGTTGATCCGAGCGTGACACCAGAGGGTGACTGGCATGCGGTTTTGCACGCAGATGAGTTGAAATAGGAAATTCCGATTCAGGGGAGAGGGATGAGTATTCCTGAGCGGTTTATTCAGCGACCGATCGCTACTGGGCTTGTAATGATGGCGATTCTGCTGTTCGGGATAGCCGGTTACCGCCTCTTGCCTGTGAGTGATTTGCCGAACGTGGACTATCCGACGATCAACGTGAATGCAAACCTGCCCGGCGCCAACCCGGATACCATGGCGGCGGCGGTTGCATTACCGCTCGAAAAGCAGTTCTCAAACATCGCTGGCCTCGATTCGATGGTCTCCTCAAATAGATTCGGCGCGACGAACATTACTTTGCAGTTCAGTCTGAATCGCAACCTCGACGGGGCGGCTCAAGATGTGCAGGCCGCTATTTCGCAGGCTTCGCGACAGTTGCCGCCGAACATGCCCGCCCCGCCCTCGTATAGCAGGCAAAACCCGGCCGATTATCCGGTTCTGAATGTGGCTCTCACCTCAGCCACGCTGCCGCTTTCCGCTATGGATGAGTATGCCGAGACGTTGATCGCGCCTAGCATCTCGACGGTGAACGACGTCGCGCTTGTGCAGATCTACGGGCAGTTTAAATATTCTCCGCACATTCAATTGGATCCCCAGGCGCTTGCAATCAGGCAGGTCGGCATTGACGATGTCCAGAACGCTCTCACCACTGGTAATGTAAACCTCCCGACGGGCACGCTCTGGGGACCTCAGCGCGCGCCGACCGTGCAGACCGACGGTCAGCTCTACAAAGCGGCTGATTATGCCCAGTTGATTGTCGCTTACCGTAACGGCGCTCCAGTACGGCTTTTCGATGTCGGCCGGGTAATCGACAGCGTCCAAAACGACAAAAACGCGAACTCTCCCCACGGCACGATCGCCATCCAGCTTGCCATCTTCAAGCAACCTGGCACGAATGCGGTGCAAGTGGTGGACGGCGTCAAGGCCCTGCTGCCCAGCCTGAAGGCGCAGCTGCCGCCATCGGTTACGATGTACACCCTTTTCGACCGTTCGATCACGATTCGCAGCTCGGTGAATGACGTGAAGTTCACGCTCGCGCTTGCGCTCTTCTTGGTGGTCATGGTCATCTTCCTCTTCTTGCGGAACTTGTCGGCAACTATAATCCCAAGCCTCGCGCTTCCGTTCTCCCTAGTGGGCACCTTTGCCGTAATGTACCTGTGCGGTTATTCGCTCGACAATCTTTCCCTTATGGCGCTGACGCTCTGTGTGGGCTTCGTCGTGGACGACGCGATCGTGATGCTCGAAAATATCGTCCGCCACATGGAAAATGGCGAAGGTGTGATGGAGGCCGCGATCAATGGCTCGGAGGAGATCGGCTTTACGATCCTTTCGATGACGCTATCGCTTTCGGCTGTGTTTATTCCGGTGCTGTTCATGAGTGGTGTCCTGGGCCGGCTATTGCACGAGTTCGCGGTGACAATCATGACGGCAATTCTGGTGTCAGGCTTCGTGTCCCTTACGCTCACGCCGATGCTTTGCAGCCGCTTCTTGAAACCACATCACGAGGTGAAGCATGGTCGCCTGTTCAACGTCTTTGAGTCCATGCAGGTGGGGCTCGAAAAAGGGTACGACCGTTGCCTGCGGGTTGTGCTTCGGCATAAGTTAGCGACCATGATGGCATCCTTGCTCCTGCTGGTCGGTACCGCCTACCTGTACATGATTATTCCGAAGGGCTTTCTGCCAAGCGAAGATATCGAGCAGATCAACGGGACAACCGAGGCCGTTGAGGGCATTTCTTTCGACGCGATGGCGGAGCATCAGAAGCAAATCGCCGAGATCCTGGCGCAGGATCCCGCAGTTGCCTACGTTATGTCAGGAGTCGGCGTGGGCGGGAAAACCATGAACCAAGGGAACCTCAACATCCGCCTGAAGCCGCGCTCCGAACGCCCGCAGGTAGACCAGGTCATCAACGAGTTGCGCCCGAAGCTCGCCACCGTACCAGGGGTCACAACGTATCTCCGAAACGATCCTACGATCCGTATCGGCGGATTGCAAAGCAAGGCCCTCTACCAGTTCACGATACGAAGCCCGAATACTAAGGAGCTTTATAGTGCAGCGCAGGATTTCACTGCTAAGATGAGCGGCCTGCCGGGCCTAGCGGACGTCAGCAGCGATCTCCAGATCCGAAATCCCCAGATAAACGTCGAGATCGACCGCGACAAAGCTTCTTCATATGGGGTAACCGCAAGCCAGATTGAAGACGCGCTTTATTCCGCTTACGGCCAGCGCCAAGTCTCCACTATTTTTGCGCCCAATAACCAGTATTTCGTCATTCTTGAGCTCGAACCGGAATACCAGCGCGACGCGAACGCGATTTCGTTGCTCTACATCCATTCGAAAACCGGGCAACTCGTCCCGCTCAATGCCGTGGCGAAACTCACTCCGACACTGGGACCGCTTTCGGTGAATCACCTGGGACAACTGCCCGCGGTAACTGTTTCGTTCAATCTGAAGCCCGGCGCCTCGATTGGTGACGCCGTGAGCGAGATCAAGGAGTTGGCGCGGCGTTCCCTTCCAGCGACAACCAGCACGACCTTTCAGGGCAATGCGCAGGCTTTTCAATCATCACTTGCCGGGCTCGGACTTCTGCTGCTGATGGCTGTCCTGGTGATCTACATCATCCTCGGCATTCTTTATGAAAGCCTGATCCATCCCATTACGATTCTTTCGGGATTGCCCTCGGCGGGCTTCGGCGCCCTGCTGACACTTTACCTTTTCCACATGGCCGCGCAGAAGGGCTGGATCTCGCCGCTGCTGGATATGAGCCTAGACGTCTACGGCTTTGTCGGCATCATCATGCTCATCGGTATCGTCAAGAAGAACGCCATCATGATGATTGACTTCGCGCTCGAGGCGCAGCGAAAAGAAAACATGAGCCCGGCTGAGGCAATCCATAAGGGGTGCCTGGTTCGATTCCGCCCCATCATGATGACTACGCTGGCGGCGCTGATGGGCACGCTTCCGATCGCAGTGGGTTTCGGGGCGGGTGCTGAAACGCGGCGCCCGCTTGGCGTGTCAGTCGTCGGCGGGCTAGCTTTCTCACAAATCGTGACACTTTTCCTCACGCCGGTCGTTTACATTTACATGGAACAGGCAAAGCAGTGGACGTCACGCGTGTTTGGCCGCAAGCGTCCCGATGAGTCCGATTTGGCTCATTCTTCCCCCGGGCCTCTGGCCGGCGGGCCAATAGGAGCGCCGATGGGGCGCAGTTCAACCCCAAACCTGTCGGAGTACAAGAATGCCAGAAAATGACCAATGCAGCGTTGAGGGATGTGCTAGGACTGCCATTGCTGCGCTAGACGTTCGCTCGTTCTGCCGCGAGCATTTCATCTTCACTTGCGATGCACAACTCGAGGCTTACAGACAGCGACTCAGGGAGCATCGCTTGGGCGAGGTGTCGCCGGAGTCGGCATGGCGTTTCATCCAGGACTGCATGCGGAAGGCTAACCGCCTCGAACTGAGTGAGAAGAATCTGGATGACCTCCAGCGAGCGCGGCTCCTCAATATCATTCTCTCAGCAGCTGATCTCGGCCGGCATGTCCGGCGAGGCCCGCGGAGGGCCCTGTCCATTCCCGTTCGTCTGTGCTTGGAAAAGCCGGACGATCCATGGCAAGAAGAGACGGAAACCGTATTGATTAGCTATTATGGGGCCCTGGTACGGTGCCAACGGCCCTTCAAGGTTGACGAGAGGCTACGGGTGATCCGGAGGGACGACGGGCGACAAACAGAGGCTCGCGTGGCATGGTGTCAGCACAAAACAGATGCCCAGCGGAGTCTCGCCATTGAGTTTTTGGACTGCGACAACTTCTGGGGATGCGACTGGGGCGCAATTCAGACCGATGTATGAGAGTAGAGTTAGGTTCGCTCGATCGGTTGGGATGAGAAATATTTCCTTTCGACCCTTTCCATTCCGATTACAATCATCTTGAAGAGGCTTGTTGCGAGTGTTTTCCAGGATAGCCGCGTCTATTTCAAAACCCCGCAGACGCTTTTTGGCGCACGTGCCAACGCGTGTCGGCGAGGACGCGAGAGCGAAGATTGAGAATCGTCAACTGTGGGGACTTTTGTGGGGATCTCTTATACATCTTGGCACATCTCGCCACATCTTAAATTACCTTGCCACAACTACCGAACCGGTTGAACCTTAGAGGGTTGCAGGGTTTTCTGCCTTCCGTTCAACAAGTTACGTAAATTGCTCGAAATGGTCTCCGGAACCAGCGGTCAAAAATTGATGATCAGTTGGCTTGAAACTGGCGCCGTTCCAAAATGGTTGATACACGCGAAATTGTTGCAGATCGACCTAATCTTTTCTATGGTTTGCCGGGGCCGCCGCGCGAACCTTTTGATACAGGTAATAACAAACGCCGATTCGGTCAGGCCTTTCTCCTGCGCTCATTTGGCATTCGTCATTTTTCAAGAGAGGCAAACGCGTCAGAGGATCGCAGTCGTTTGCATATCTACGGTGTGGTAGAGTGGCAAACAAAGGTGCTCCAGTTGAAAGGATTCCCAACACTCGAAGAAGTTGAGAACGCCGACAAAGAGCAATTAGCCCGCTGGTATCGCTTCCTGCCCTCCGGCGAAACTGCGTCGGACCAAAAGATTATGAAGCGGATCGCTGAGCGGTTCGACAAATTGGGCGGCATGACTGCTGAACTCAGCAAGAGCATTGGGATGTAACGTTGCCATGCTCCCCGTGCTACATTTTAGCTTGCTGTGCTACATTCTCCGTGCGAATTAGCCCTCTGAACAGGTCGATCAGATCTAGCGAAAACTGAAATTCCAATAAGTGCTTTGTTTCCTGCACCTGAACCAGGCTATGCAAGCCGGTACAAGGCTCCGCATTCCATGCTTCGAATCCAATCCTCTCCGCCAGTCAGTCTCGCGTTTGTGCTTCTCCGTCGTGATTAGAGCAAGAATATCGATTTTGCGGCCGTTATTGCGACCAGGGATCGAGAGGAGCATAAGCTTCGTTAAGAAAGGCTGTCCGCCTGAGGAACTAATCCACACGATTCAGCGCGTACTGCAACTGGACTAGAAAAGCAGGAAACGTGCAGCCAACGAACCAATCACCGTGACACCAACACCATTCATTTTGCATCCAAAAGGCATGCAACAAATCAAAGAACGCATTTTAGTCTTTCGAGCCGACCGTCAAATGCAATGTTATCCCTGCACGAACTGCTCCTGGAAGATGCCAAAAGCAGATGGGCCGCAAGCTGTGCAACGGGATTTCTTGAGACACATGTGCGGTAGGTACCCGTTTCAAAGTCGTGCTCAGACAGCCTAGCTTTTAGAACTTTGACATCTATCCGAGCACAAAAGAGGAGCGAATTTGGATACACGGGAGATTGTGAAGGAGTTAAGAGCGGAACGAAATCGGTTGAACAGAGCTATTGCTGCACTGGATGGAGCTACATCCCGACCCACGTCCCCCAGGAATAAGCCTGCTAGCAACGGCCAAATAACAGGCTTCGAGCAACGGCCTTGAAGAATTGGACAGGAATCGAAAACTCTTACGCGCCGCGAATTTACTTGCTCGATGGTGATGTCACAGCTGGCGCCGCTAAATTGTCGTGAAATCGTTGGTTTTCCAAAGTCGAGCAGGCCCACTGGTACGTCATGAATGGTAAAGAAGCTATCTTAAAGTTTCTGTGTGAGGCGATAGGCTTTGTGTAAGCACCAGGATCATCTACGGTCTGATCGAGTTCCAATATATCCTTGTCGACCCTCCTGTAGCGCTCGGTTAAATGCATTTTCTCCGTAGTCGGATGGCCGACCTGATCCAACCAAAATTTGCCGTTGAGACCAATTGTGTCGACCACCAGCGTATCCCCATTCTCATACCATCCGATCGAGTCACCCCACCATTGCGGATCCGGGTCTTCGAGATGTTTACTGTTCATGCGAACAACTCTTACAAATGGGCCGACCTCGTGGAGAATGTACACATATTCAGGGGTCTGAACGAACCTTGTCCGCGCCGGCCACATATAGATTCGCGTAGGTCCCTGGGGATCGCAGTACCTAACTGTGGGGTCTGTCGTAACCTCCCACACGCTGTCTGGCCCGGTGGACGGTTTCTCAGACAGTGTTTTCTCTAGTGCCCACGGTTGATACGAAATGTCGGGTTCTTTACCTCTTAGCTTACCCTGTGGGTCCGAGAGACTGATGCTCTGGCCGATCCCGCCACGTTTGCCATCGAGCCCCCAATCGCCTGACAGGTCGGCCATCCTGGAGGAGGAATTCTGGCTTCGGGCCATTGCCGCTGCCGGCGGCGCGACCGTCTGCGCTCGCAGAAGGGGCGAGAAGGTGATCACGGACATCAATGCAACAGTTGACATCACTAAGAGACTTCGCATTTTCGAACTCCTCCGCTTCGGGTACATCTGTCATTTACTGCCACAGCGTCT
>Ga0193751_1000968_pt1 | contig 19479 bp, 14 predicted proteins | sample L1c2metaG_FD_143050 | JGI IMG/M metagenome (GOLD analysis project Ga0193751, IMG submission 143050) | Soil microbial communities from a riparian zone of the East river system, Colorado, United States - L1c2 | ecosystem: Environmental > Terrestrial > Soil > Riparian zone | place: USA: East River... | reverse complement strand
CAGTCCAACGCCGCTCAGTTGCGAAATCTTGGGAGCCAGCCTGGTATCTACCAGGTCTTCCACCTGCGAAAGCGGAATGGTGTTCGACGTGGCCGCCAGCGTCAGCACTGGGGCGTCCGCTGGATTTGTCTTACTGTAAATCGGCGGCGAAGGAAGGTTCGCTGGCAAAAAGTTTTGCGAAGCATTGATGGCCGACTGCACTTCTTCTTCCGCCACATCAATATTCAGACTCAGCGTGAATTGCAGCACGATAACGGAAGTGCCGCCCGAGCTGCTGGAAGTCATCTGACTGAGTCCCTGCAACTGGCCAAACTGGCGCTCCAAAGGCGCGGTCACCGTGGTAGCAACCACATCGGGGCTCGCACCCGGATAAAAGGTGAGCACTTGGATAGTGGGGTAGTCGACTTCAGGCAGCGCGGAAACTGGCAGTTGCGTGTAACTCACAATGCCCACCAATAATATGGCGGCCATTAACAGCGCCGTCGCAACCGGCCTCAAAATAAACGGACGTGACGGACTCAATGAGGCGTGCTCCCTTGAGTATTGGTGTTGCTAGGAGTTGTGGGATTTCCAGGTGTGGTGGCATTTCCTGGGCCGCCACCGCTTCCTGGACCGCCACTGCTTCCTGGACCGCCACTGCTTCCTGGACCACTGGGATTCCCTGGAGCAGTGCCGCTTCTCCCTCCAGAACCGCCCCCTCGTGTTCCGGGGCCGCCTGGAGCGTTGCCGGGCCCAGCAGGTGGATTTGCGGAGATGACCACTTTCGAGTTGTCCTGCAACTTATCGAAGCTGCTGTTTGCCAGCACATCTCCAGGGGCTACGCCAGTGACTTGCGTAATTCCGCCGTCCGCCACTCCCGGTTTAATGGTGCGCATATGTGCGGTGTTGTCCTGCAGTACATAAACAAACGCTGTCTGCCCGTTATGTTGGATTGCCGAGCCGGGAATTAAGGTGGCATCGTGCAGCGTGTTCACCAGCAGCCGAACATTTACAAACTGATTTGGAAAGAGCGCCGAGTCCTTGTTCTCATAGGAAGCGCGCGCTTTCACCGTGCCGGTCGTCGTGTCGATCTGGTTGTCCAGAGTTAGCAGCTTCCCCGTAGCTATTTTCTGTTGCCCGCCGCGGTCAAATGCATCCACCGTCAGCACCGCCTTGTTGCGCAAACGCTCCTGCACTGGCCCAAGGCTGTCCTCCGGAATAGTGAAAATCACAGTGATGGGCGACATCTGCGTAATCACTACCAGCGTCGTCGTTCCCGACGATTGCACCACGTTTCCCGGATCGACCAGCCGCAAACCAACCTTGCCCGTAATGGGCGCGACGATATGGCAATAGCTCACCTGCACCTGGTCGAACTGCACCGTGCCTTCATCCAGCTTCACCGTGCCCTGGTTTTGCAGCACGATTTTTTCCTGATCGTCCAACTGTTGCTTTGGTATGGCTCTGCGATCCCAGGCTTCTTGGTAGCGCACCAGGTCCATCTTGGCTTGCGCCAAAACATTTTGGTCCCGCTCCAGCGTGCCCTGCGCCTGCATCAGCGTGGCGCGGTAAGGACGGGAATCAATGTCAATCAGTGGGTCGCCTTTGTGGACGATCTGACCCTCTCTGTAGTGCACCTCGGTAACGATTCCATTCACCTGGCTGGTGATCGAAGAGGTGTAAACCGGTGTGACCGTGCCGATAGCATCCAGGTACACACCGATGTCGCCCTTCTGCGCCGTCACTGTCGTCACCGTAACCGGCCCGCCTCCACCTCTGGGCGCTTTGGCGGTTGTTTCCTCTTGGTGACGCAATACCAGCCAGAAGCCCACCCCGAAGACCAGCAGGATCACAACCCACATCAGGACCCGAACGGCCGTGCTTCGCCGTAGTGGCGGCGCGTCCGCCGACGGCGGTAATTGATGCTCGGGCCCGACTACTGGATGCTCATTCTGATCAGCAGGCAAAGTGATTCCTCATCCTCAGGTTGGTCGGGACCGGGGCACAGAGAGTCCTTATTATTGACGAATAGTAACCCGTGTTTGGATACAGCCGGGCCTAATATTGGGTGCGGCTTTCCCTATGGGCAATTGTTCTCTTAAGGGTAGGGGAGGCTGAGCTACTTGCCACGAAACAAAAAAGCGAGGTCAACAATCAGAATGATTACCACCGCCAGCTCCAGAACGAAGCTGCGGGTTTGATTGAACTGGTCCACCATAAATCTATACAGCTCACCGGCGGTGCGCAGTTTCTGATCCACCAGTCGACGATAATCGGGCACGCCAACCTTGGCGGCAATCAAGTTGTACAGCCGCGCATAAAACATATCGCTTAAAAACTTCACCGCGTTATCAACCTTCTCCGTCAATTCCATAACGTCCAGGCGGATGGTGTTCAGCCGGGCCGCTTCACGGGAGAGCCGCCACGCGGTAAGTAAGCCGCCTTGGCGTTCCAGTGAACGATAGACCCCGTCAAGGAGGCTCGTGAGCAAGGTGTCGTAATAGCGAAATTCCAGCAGCTGGCTATTGGCATATTCCAGCAGTTGTATGGTTGTCGCCGCTACTTCCGAGCTCCCGTAGACTAGGGCGCCGCCCCAACCCACTACCAGCAAATCCGCGTGGGAATAGGAGATGCTCGATTGCAAGACTTCCTGCCGCTCCGCATCGGATAACAACGCCGATTCCCCGCGAACCAGTTGCGCTATCTCTGGGCCATGCAATGCCAGTAATTCTTCGGAGGCCAGGTTGTGGCCATCGGCTCCCCGTATTTCACGAAGCTGTATGACGTAATAATCCTCTTTGAGCCAGGTATCGTACGGTTTGACCAGAGCAGGGGTGGCATGTTTCAAAGCAGTGCGAAGTAACTCCGTGGCGCGGCTTTCCAGTTCCGTCGCACCGATCCACTGACTGGCCTGCTGAACCAGAGCACCCCAGTCGCAGTCAAACGGTAACTCCAGCTCGATGCTGACCACTCCGTAGTCGTAATAATTAGTCTTGCCCTCGATGTGTTCACCGGCCTTCAAAACCATCGGACGGATGGCCTCGACGACCGGTGATCTCTCAAAGTGTAAATAGTGCGGGATCGGGGGAGTCAAACCGATGGAAGGCTGCACACCGCCCGGCTCGAGCAGGGGTCGCAGTACATCCAGGCGTATAGCCTCGGCAACCTCGTAGAGGAATAAAATGCGGAACTCGCCCTTCAAGAATCTCTGGCCCTCCCGGGCTACTTCTACATTACCCGCCAGCAGCTAAACATGCGAATCACAAAAATTTAGCATTAATCTCAATGTCGTCTAGCCGACGCATTGGGAGAACGGGCGCTCCCGTGTCCATAAACACGATGGGCAGCCTGTTTCGGCTGCCCCGTGTGTTTTTAGCTGTGTCCCGTAAAGACTAGGATTTAGTGCCGGTCATCACTATGTTCGTGTTCGTGACGCCACTTCCAATAATTGTCCTGATCCCTGCGATTCAGCCTCGAGTAATCGCGGTATTCTCTGTGATTCTCGGTGAAATATTGGTGGTAGTTGCGGTCTTCATTGTCATCCCAGTTGTGGTAGTCCTTGTGCGCGCGGTCGTATACTCGTTTCTGATGCTCATCGCGATGTTCGTCGCGGTGTTCATCTTGCGACGCGGCCCTGGTAACTACGGCGGCGGGCGCGCTTAGTGCGGCAGTCAGGAAAAGAAAACTGACATATCGGTATCCGGTCTTCATACTTCCTCCTCGAAGAAATGTAGTTAATAGATTTGTGGACGCGACCAATAGAAGTATGACCAGCTGACATGGGATGTTCAACGTCAGAATCGTACTAATATTTCACTAAGGTGTTTAGCGTATATCTTTTACGCGTCAAATAAGGCACTCCTCCGGCGCGTAAAACACCAAAGCATGGGAATTCAAAAACAGGCCATCTGCCCTCTGAAATCGCGTCACTCTCCGGTCTGAACGTAATATTCTACGTATCCAGCGCGGGCGCATTTATGCCCCAGGGGTCGCGCGGTTCGAGCAAAACATGTCCATCAAAACGTGGCTCCTTCTGCTCTTCGTGCCCGTTGCGGCCGGCATCACGCTCCTCGTGCTGCGCCATCCGCGCGTCAGTGAACTTTTTCACAAACACATTTCCGATCGGCCCAAGCGCCGCCTATTTTTAGCAGCGATCGGATTTTTCGTCACCTTCGCCGTCGCCAGGACACTTGCCTATGTCAACTTCCACAACATCGGCCCCTTTCACGATATCTACATCGGTGGCCGCCACATTCATCACCTGGTTTGGGGAATTTTGATTTTGCTGATCGTCGGTTTTGCATGGTTGCAGGATGTTGGCGTAGGTGGAGAAAAATCCTCTCTCGTAGCGAGCCGCTTGTTGTCCTTTCTCTACGGCGCCGGCGCAGCCCTGACCCTCGACGAGTTCGCGTTGTGGCTGAATCTTGAAGATGTTTACTGGGCGCGCGAGGGCCGCGCCAGCCTGGACGCCATCGTTTTGTTCGGAACCTTCCTGATCATTGCTCTTTATGGAGGCCGATTCTTCCACGCCCTGGCCCATGACCTAATTCTCCATCGCAAAAAATAATTGAACCTGCGAGCCACCTCTTCCATTGCCAGAATAACGACACGGTTCGCAATCAGAAAACGACAGGAGTTGCCTCGCAGCGTAAGGGCTTTCGCCGATTGGCGATACAATAAGCGGCCACATGAAATCTTCTGATACCGCCGTGATTCGACTAATTGCACTATTCAAACTGGTAAAAGCGATAACTCTCATCGCTATCGGTGTGGGTGCCCTGAAGCTGCTTCATCGGGACATGGGTAGCACATTGGATCATTGGATCGCAGTGTCCGGCCTCGATCCCGGTAACCGCTGGGTGGAAAGAGGTATTGAGAAGGCCTCCAATCTCAGTCACGCAAAAGTAAAGGGCCTCGGTATTGTAAGTTTTATCTACGCGGGCTTGTTTCTAACCGAGGGCATCGGACTCTGGCTCATGAAACGTTGGGCCGAGTGGTTCACCATAATCATCACCAGCTCGCTCATACCCGTGGAAATTTACGAAATACATCACCATCCCACCGCGGTGAAAATTGTCGTGCTAATCATAAATATCGCGGTCGTTATATACCTTCTCTATCGAATTCGGAGAGATAAACATACTTCCAAGTGAGAATGTTGCTTCAGGATTGCAGCGCCAGCGTCTGCTGGGCATCCACTTCCGCGGATTGCGGCTTGGCGAAAATGGTAGCGACTAATCCGCACGCTGCCGCGAAAGATAACCACAGTCCTGGAATTGCCCGATTACCCGAAATGTGAATCAAGTACGTGCTTAACGCCGGCGTGAACCCGCCAAAAATCGCCGTAGCCAGGCTGTACGCCAGCGCAAACCCCGATGTTCTCACTTCCACCGGCATGATTTCGGTGAGCGTCACCACCATGGCCCCGTTATAGCTGCCGTAAATAAACGATAACCATAATTCGACCGCGAGCAACCTGGCGAACGATGGCTCCCTGACTAACCAAAGCATGGCCGGATAGGCGCTGATCAACATCAGCAACGTACAGCCAAAGAGCAAAGGCCGCCGCCCGATGCGGTCAGACAGCGCACCCATGATGGGCAGCCAGAAAAGATTCGACGCGCCCACGCAAAGCGTCACGATCAGGCTGTCGATGCTCGCCAGATGCAGCACGGAATTTCCAAACGTGGGCGTATACGCGGTAATCATGTAAAACGACACCGTCGTCATGGTCACCATGAACGTGCCCACCAGTACGATCGCCCAATTATTTCTTAGCGAACGAAAAATCTCCGCGGTGTTCGGTCTATGCTTGCGCGCCAGGAACTCGTCGGTTTCCGCCAGAGATTTTCTTAGCCTGAATAAAAACGGAATGATAAGGCAACCCAGAAGCAGCGGAACACGCCATCCCCAGCGCTGCATCTTTTCAGTAGAAAGAAAAGAATTAAGTATCACTCCTACCGAAGCCGCAAACATCACTGCCACTTGTTGGCTGCCCGATTGCCAGCTTACGTAAAACCCTTTGTGCCCGGGAGTAGCGATCTCCGACAAATACACTGAGACGCCGCCCAGCTCCATTCCCGCGGAAAATCCTTGCAGCAGCCGCCCCGTCAAAACGAGTAAGGGGGCGAGCAAGCCAATCGTTGCGTAGCTCGGCATAAACGCAATGGAAAAAATCCCGATCGACATCATTCCCAACGTCAACAACAAACCAGCGCGGCGGCCATTACGGTCCGTGTATGCGCCCAGCACCAACGCTCCCAACGGCCGCATTAAAAATCCGGCCCCGAAAGTCATCAACGACAGCATTAAGGAACCGTACGGATTTCCGCTGGGAAAAAACGCGTTGCCTATAGCGGCAGCGTAGTACCCAAACACCATGAAGTCGTACATCTCCAGAAAATTTCCACTGGAGACGCGCACCACCGACCAAACCTTGGATTTACGGTCGCTGGAATGAATCGTGGGGTCCATGATTTTGGGCAAACCTGTAAGTCTCGTATCTCGCAATAATCGCTAATTCAAGCCGCAACAGCGGTGATGCGGTTTCCGTCGCTAATGTCGCACTTGCGGGGACAAACGCTGAGTAAGGTCGAACGTTGCCGCTCAACCTTGCTCAGCGAAGCGCAGCGCGCGTGTCACCAGACCAGTTTGAGCCCCAGCTGAATCTGGCGCGAGGCCGTGGACGTGGACCCGATGACTCCTGCGTTTCCGGTGCCGATGGAGTTGTTAGCGTCGTTCAGTAAGTTGGGAGCCGCGAAGTTGGGGTGATTCAGCACGTTGAAAAATTCCGAGCGGAATTGCGCCTTGAACCTTTCCCGGAAGGAAAAGTTCTTGAACAAGGAGAAATCCACGGTAGTCAATCCCGGGCCATAAAAACGGTTGCGACCTGAGTTGCCAACCAAAACTCCACCGGCCACTGGTGGCGCGGCAGCGAAACAATTCGGATTGAAGGCCAGCAATTGTCCTGCGGCGTTGGTGGTAACTCCCGGCGTCGCATTGCAACCCGAAATCAGGTTCGCAAAATCCATTGAAAAGTCGCCGTTGAAGCCGGTGTTCAGCGGATCACCGCCTCCGCCAACCGTCACCGTATATGGCGAGCCGCTCGTCGCTGTAATGATCGTCCCCATTTGCCATCCGCCCAACGCGTAGGAGGTTAAGCCACTCTTGGGCCCGGGAATGTCCCAGATCACCGTTCCGACCAGCGTGTTGCGCACGTCGAAATCGCACGCGCCGATTCGATACCTCTTGCTCAGAAGCAAAGGCACGGCCACCGAATTTACATACGTATCGCCCGTGACTGGTGCCGAACTCGTGTCTCGGCATTTCCCCAGTGTGTAAGACAACTGGCCCTGCAACCCATGCGACATTTCCCGTCGCAATTGCGCTTGGAAACCGTGATAGGTCGATTCACCGTCAAAGAGCACCGGCCGAATTCCTGCCCCGCCAGGCGGTCCTGGCACTACGCCTCCATTCGCACCACCCCAATTCGGATCCAGTTGGTAGGTGTTCGATGGAATGAGAATTCCCGCCGCGGTCTGCACCGGAGGAACTAAGTTGATGTCATCCGCGGCCACCGAAAGATGCACGGACCGCGAACCCACGTAGCCCGCTGTTAGCGTCCACGCTGCCCCAAGCTGACGCTGGATGTTGAAATTCCAGTTCAGCACGTCAGCCCGATGCGGATTCTGATCGATGTAACGATTTCTGATGCTATTAGGATTGAAGCTGATGTTTGGATCGATTCCGCTCCCCAGGGTGTTGGTTTTGTCGAGCCCGATGATCTGAAATGGTGCGGTTGCCGCGGTGTTCAGACCGAACTCGTACGGCAATGGCAACACATCGAAAATACCGAATCCGCCGCGCACCGCCGTTTTTCCATCCTTAAACGGATCCCAGGAAAATCCAACTCGCGGTTCAAAGTTCTTAGTGGTTGGGTTGTTGCTGATAAACGTGTCTACGTGCTGCGGTCCGCACGGACTGCTCAGGCTGGGAGCAACGCCGGGCGTGGCGCAATTAACGAGCGTAGTAATTTCCTGAATCCTGTTATTGGCGTCTCGCGGCAAAGTTGTGAATTCATAACGCAGCCCCAGATTAATCGTGAGGTTGGGGCGAAAACGCCAATCGTCGTGAATATATCCAGCGAAAAGGCTTTCGCGAATGGCTACCTCGTTGGAACCGCCGGGCGCCAGAGCGTTGAGAGTGTCCGGGGTGTTATTCAGGAAAGCGGCGAGTGTCGGGTAATTGTTTTTTCTTCCGTTCGGACTCAATTGCTCGGTGATGTTGTAAAGCATTCGTTCGAATGCAAATCCGATTTTAATCGAATGTGTGCCGCGCGTCAGAAAAGCGTCATCGTAGACTTGCGCGGAGGTCCAGCGATGCAGAAATCGGTTCAGGCCCCCCAAACCAATAGCGGTTGTGAGCACGCCCGGCACGCCGATCTGCGGCGGCCCGATCGCTCCGGGAGCCACGGCCAGCGCGGTATCGGTGGCCACTTTGTCGCCAGATACTGGACTGTTGATGTCACCTCTGATGCGGCTCAGCCCTACGCGCACCGTATTCACGAGCGCCGGGCTAAAAACGTAGGTGTCCTCGACGCTAGCCATTTGGCGACGTGAAAAAACCTCGTGAATCGCATTCAACAGCGGGTCGGGCTGCGTTTGCGGGCCGGAGTCAAAGAAATAACTCACCGCCAGGGAATTCTTGTCAGAGAATTTCTGATCCACGCGTAGCGTGTAGTAATTCTCGTTTGAAATGGTAGGCAGAGCCACGTTAAACGTCTGAGTAACTCCATTGGCGTCAACGGGCGTCCCTGAAGGTGCCACTGGCCACAGCGCCAAATATGGAGCAACGGAGGGAACCGCCAGGGCCCGCTCGGCGTCCGTGGGCACGTGAATGGCTTGCGAGCCAGGCTTGTTTTGTCGAACGCCTTCGTATGTTCCGTAGACAAAAGTTTTGTCTTTTACAATCGCGGTGCCGCCCGAGGCGCCGAACTGCACGCGGCGAAATGGTGAAATGGGACCGGCGGGATCAAAATAATTTTTGGCGTCAAATACTTTGTCCCGGTCAAAGAAGAAAGCGGTGCCGTGAAAATCATTGACTCCGCTTTTAGTTATGGCGTTGATGACCGCTCCGGACGTGCGCCCGTACTCCGCCGTGTAGTTGCTGGTCAACACGGAAAATTCCTGAATGCCATCGACGCCAAGATTCAGGCCGGACGCGCCACCCGGTGAGCCGTTGGAATAATCATTGATACTGACGCCGTTGACGCGGTACGTGTTTTCATTGGCGCGGTGGCCGTCATTGCTGAGCTGATTTCCAAAGCCGCGGTTCCCCTTGTTGGCGCTGAACCCCGTGCCCACCTGATTGGGTATGCTCGACACCCCAGGCTCCAGCGTTGCCAGCGAAGTCCAATCGCGCCCGTTAAGCGGCAGTTCACGCATGGTGGTTGAGTCCACCGTGGAGCTTACCGTTGACGATGTAGTCTGAATGTCGGGGATCGCTGCGTTTACTTCTACAGACTGACTAAGCGTTCCAACCTTCATGATCAAATTCAAAGACTGTTGCCCGCCGACCGTCAGCGTTATCCCTTTTTCCGTCAAAGTCTGAAACCCGGGCGCAGTTACGGTTACTTCGTATTCGCCCGGCAATAAGTTGGGGGCCGAATAAATGCCGTCCGCGTTGGAAGTCACTTCTCGTGCCACCCCGGTACCAGCATTTTTAATGCTGATAGTGGCATTGGCTACCGGGCCGCCTTGCTCATCGGTCGCCAATCCGGACAGGGTTGCGCCCGAGACCTGCGCTGTCGCAGGTGCCACCCAAGCCATATGGAAACTGACGATCAGCAGCACTGCCAGCAGTAGCTGCAGCCGCACCTGTAGTTTAGATAGTAAAGACATAATCCCTCCCCCGTTCGCACACCACGAGTAAACCTTGGCCGCTAAAAGCCATGCGGTTCATTCGTGCGCGAGTATCCAATCGCTTTCGAGCCGCTGCGATTTAGTGGCGACACTGTGCGCACTTTTGTGAACAAGCACAATCCGTAATGCATCCTATCGATGCCCTTTCTACATCTCCTGCTTTGCCACTGAAAAGCCATAACTTAGCGCATGGAGTCACGAGCTTTTTTGACGCTCTACGCTTCCGGGCGTTATACTCCGACACGGCTTGGCCGACTATGCAGCCCACCTCCCATGCTTCCAAAATGGTTCGCTGCGGCGTGTTTGAGATCGATCTCAAAGCGTTCGAGTTGCGCAAGCATGGTCTGCGCCTCAAATTGGCGGAGCAGCCTTTTCAGATTCTCGCCATTCTTCTGGAGCAACCCGGCGAGGTAATCACCCGCGACGAGCTTCGCGAACGTCTGTGGCCCGGCGATACCTTCGTAGATTTCGACCACGGACTGAACAACGCGGTGATGCGCTTGCGGGAAGCCCTCGGCGATTCTCACGACAAACCCCGCTTTATCGAGACATTGCCCCGCCGCGGCTACCGCTTCATCGCGCCGGTAGAGGAAATCCACAACGCGCCAAAGTTAATTCCTGGCGGCGAACCGCAGATAAATTCTTCTAGCGTTTTACATACTTCCGATGCTCCTGCACATTTATCCGCTGATCACCTTGAGGTGGTGAGTCGCTCGAATGCCAGAAGCTGGCTAACCCTGCAACGAATTGTGCTGATGTCGGCGGTGGTGCTGCTCTTTGCTGTACTTTCCGGTGTGGCGGTTCATTTCGTGAGGGGTTGGGAATCCGGAAAAATAAATCCCGCACATAACATGTCGCTGGTCGTCCTGCCTCTTGAGAATTTGTCTGGAGACACGGAACAAGATTATTTTGCCGCCGGCATGACCGACGAGCTCACCGCCAATCTCGCCAAGATTCGTTCATTGCGAGTCATCTCACGCTCGACGGCCATGGCGTACAAGGGTACCCACAAACCGCTTTCCGAAATCGCCAGAGAACTGAAAGTGGATGCCGTTGTTGAGGGCACGGTACTAAAGGCAGGAAGCCGCGTTCGCATCACCGCCGAACTTGTTCAAGTTTCCACCGATCATCATCTCTGGGCCGACACCTACGAGAGTCAGATCGGTGATGTGCTCGCGCTGCAAAATCGCGTCTCCTCCGCCATCGTGGACGAAATTCGCATCAACCTCAGCCCCGAAGATAAACAACGCCTGGCAAAAAATCCCTCCGTCAGCCCCGCCGCTTACGAGGATTATTTGAAGGGCCGTTATTACTGGAACAGAAGATCCGCCGAGGGATTTACAAAAGCCATCGGATACTTCGAGGACGCCACCCGTAGAGACCCGCAATATGCTTTGGCCTATGCCGGCTTGGCCGATTGTTACGGAATCATCGGCGCGACCATTTACGGCAGCCTGCCGGCCGCCGAAGCTGCGCCCAAGGCCAAGGCCGCCGCCATTCGTGCCCTCGAGATCGATCCCACTCTTGCCGAAGCAGAAACTTCTCTAGCCACTGCCAAATTTAACTATGACTGGGACTGGGCCGGTGCAGCGCAGGGTTTCCAACACGCTATTCAGATGGACCCCAGATACGCCACCGCCTATCAGCGATATTCCTTGTATTCCATCGCCATGGGACGCTTTGACGAAAGCCTCGAGCAAATAAAAAAGGCTCGCGAACTCGATCCGCTTTCCATCAGCATTAACTCGAGCCTGGGCTGGCGTTTATATCTGGCGCGTCAGTACGACCGCTCCATTGAGCAGCTCCGCGATACTTTGGAATTAGATCCCTCTTACGAATGGGCGCACTTCATCCTTGGCCAGGCTTACGAGCAAAAGGGTGAATTCAATCTCGCGCGCGCCGAGCTGCAAAAAGCCGTTGAACTTTCTCACAATAGTCCATTGATGATCTCCGCCTTGGCACATGCTGACGCGCTCTCCGGGAATCAGGAGGAAGCGCTGCGATTACTTCAGCAGCTCGCCGCGCAGTCCAAAAAACAGTATGTTTCGCCTTTTTACGTCGCGGTGGTGTACATCGCGTTGGGCAAAACCGAAACAGCCATGGACTGGATGGAAAAAGCTTTCGCGGATCGCTCGAACGGCCTGGTCTTTCTCAAAGTCGAGCCCGAGCTTGATCCGCTGCGGTCTAATCCTCGCTTCATTGCTCTGCAAAAGCAGCTCAACTTTCCCGACTGATCCGCACGGCAAAACATTACCAACGCCCTTTCTAAACTTTGATCTCTGAGCTGTCTTCACCGATTTAATCTACGAGACACGTTCTCTCGATCATAAAAGAGACATTACGAAATCCTCACAACTTCCTCGCGACTTCTTTAGCGGACGGATGTCACCCTTGGCAGCTAACGCTCTTTAAAAAAAACGTGCTCGTCCGATTGCAAGAAAAATAGTTGGTAATTCTACGCCTTCTAGCAATCCTCTATATCGTGGAGACTCGGGTGTTCGACATCCAGTACTCGAAGGGTGAGCTTATGAACCGCAAACGAAAAGCGATTGTCGGCAAGCGTGAAAGAGCCGCGAAAACCTGGAAAAGATTCTGGAACGCTCGCGCCTTAAGAAAATGCGCGGTCATTGTCACAGCTTGCGTTTGCGGTCCCTTCGCGCGCGGACAATCTGCCTCGCCTGCCCAGACTCCCCTGACCGCTGAAAGTGCGCAAGAGATGCAAGCGCGCATCAGCAAACTCGAAGCTGAAGTGTCTGAGTTGAAGGCTATCGTTAATCGCATGTGGCCTGTTCCCTCTACCACCGTTGCGGCCACTCCGGGGACCGCGAGCGCGCAACCTGCGCCAGTAATCCAGCCGGTTGCAAAACAGGACGCGGTTCAGACAGGTCAGACAGTGTTGCAACCCGATGACAGCAAGGTGCTCGGGTTCTTCCGTGACACCACCATCAATGTCGCGCTGGATGGATACTATGCCTACAACTTCAATAATCCTGTCGGTCGCGTAAATCTGTTACGCGCCTATGACGTGCTCAGCAACGAATTCAGTCTCAACCAGGCCAATATAGTTATTGATCATCCGCCCGATGCCGCGGCCGGTCGCCGGTGGGGCGGGCGCCTCGATTTACAATTCGGTCAGGCCACCGACACCTTGCAAGGTAACCCTGCAAACGAACCTCGGCCGCAGATTTATCGCAACATTTTCCAGGCCTACGGCACCTATATAGTTCCCTTTGGAAAAGGCATAACCGTTGATTTTGGAAAATGGGGAAGTTCTCTCGGGATTGAAGGAAACTACTCCAAAGACCAAATAAATTATTCCCGCGCGTACTGGTTTGATTTTCTGCCGTTCTATCACATGGGTGTGCGCGTGAGCGCCCCGGTCACCGATCGCTTCACGCTGAACTATTGGGTGGTAAATGGCACCAATCAGGTCGAAGCCACCAATGGGTTCAAAGATGAGCTGTTTGGTTTCACCGCTAAGCCCGCGAAAAATGTTGTGTGGACTATGAACTACTATCTCGGGCAGGAGCATCCCGATCGAGCTGTCGTCCCGCCAACAAGCCCGATTCCCGTGCAACCCGGACTCAGCTTTGTGGCCATCCGTCCTGCTCCGAATGGGCGGACGCACATTTTTGACAGTTACGTGACCTGGCAGGCCACGCCTAAATTGTCCTTCGTTCTGGAAGGCGATTATGTTATTCAGCGTTTATGGAAGAATGAAGCGCTTGGCCAATCATCTGCTCCTTCTCATGTCGCCGGAGGCGTTGCCTACGCCCGCTATCAATTAAATCCCAAAATTGCCCTTGCCAGTCGCGCCGAGTATCTGTCCGACCGCGGAGGACTTTTCAGCGGACTTACGCAAGCACTAAAAGAGAACACCGTGACATTCGACTACAGCCTGGCGGACGGATTTCTCATGCGCTACGAATGGCGCCGCGATTACTCCGATAAGCCAACCTTCTTGACCGACGTGCAAAATGTTTTCAGCAAAGATCAAACTACCGCCACCGTCGGCCTTATTTGGTGGTGGGGCCGGAAGGAAGGTTCTTGGTGAGCCGGCTCTGACTTACTTGCGAAATTTACAATTCTTCTTTTGATTCTTGTTTTCTTCTATCTGCTGGCACACTGAAGCGGTAGCCCACCCATGGTTCTGTCTGAATATATTTTGGCTTGGCCGGATTGAGTTCAATTTTTTTTCGAAGCTGGTTGATCACCACGCGCAACGATTCCGTCTCTTCGCCGTACTCAGGCCCCCACACGGACTGCAACAACCTGCGATGGGAGATAGGGCGGCCATCCGCGACTACCAATTCCTTCAACACCGCGAATTCTTTTGGAGTCAAATGAATTTGCGCCCCCCGCACCTGAATGTCGCGCTTCTCAAAATCAAAATTAAGTTCCTTCGATACCAGCGCACCCGCATTTTGACCTTCCGCCGCGCGTCGCAGCAGCGCGCGAACACGCGCCAACAATTCCTGAATACCAAACGGCTTCACCACGTAATCGTCGGCTCCGGCATCCAGCGCCCGAACCTTATCTTTCTCTGCGCTTCGCACTGTGAGCATGATGATGGGAACTTGCGAACTCGTACGAATCTCGCGGCAGGCTTGCAACCCGTCTAACCCCGGCATATTCATGTCCAGAAGAATCAAATCGGGCCGCTCGCTGCGGACTTTCTCAATACCTTCAACGCCGTCGCGAGCCTCAATGATGGTGTAGCCCTCAGCCGTGAGCGTATTGCGTAGCACACGGCGAATCTGCGATTCATCATCTACCACCAGAATCGTCGCGGAGTTCATCGCGTTCTGCTCGGCGACGAATCGATCGGCAGAGTAAAAGAAAACACCGAGCCATGATCTCGCTGGCTGGCAACGCTTATCGTTCCTCCATGCGCTTGAATGATCGCTTTTGCAATCGGCAACCCCATCCCCGTTCCCTGCACCAGATAGCGCTGATCCTTTCCCCGATAAAATTTGTCAAAAATCAGACCTAACTCCATGTCCTCGATGCCCGGCCCTTGGTCGGCGACGCTAGTAAGCACGACATTCGCGTTGGCCTCCGCGGTGATGGTAATGGGCTGCTCCTTCGGCGAATAAGCATCCGCATTCTCGATTAAACGCACCAGCACGTCCCGTATGCGATTGAAGTCGGCGCGAACTGACGGCAGGGTCTCAGGAACGTCCACGCGTACGGTTCTCGTTCCCAATAAAGTTTTGCAATGCGAGAGCGCTACCGACACAATCTCATTCATCGCATTTGGCGCTAGATCCAATTCGAATTCGCCGGCATCCAGCTGTGCCATTTCCGCGGCGTCACCGACCAGCTGGTTCAAGCGATCGCACTCTTCGTCGATCACCGTAAGCAGTTCGTGTTTTTGTGCATCCGCGACTTGGCGCTCGGACAGCAGACTCGTCACCGATGCCTTGATGGAGGTCAACGGCGTGCGAAAGTCATGCGTCACGGAATCCAGCAATGCTGATTTCAAGCGTTCGCCTTCCCTGGTGGCCTCTGTCTTTCCCAGTTCTTCCACCGCCCGCGCCCGCTCGAAGGCAATGGCAATCATGGAACCCAGCGCGTCCAGCGTTTCCCGCGATAACATCTGGCCTGAGATTCCCAGGCTCCCGATCGCGCGCGCGCCCATGTGTACCGGAACAAAAGACAAATTCCGGCCCGCATCGCGCAGCGGCTCATCCCGAACCGTCGCTCGCTTTAACTCTTCGTCCTCGAAGTCCGACGCCCCTCCCGAGTGATAAAACTTGTTTTTGTTTTCAAGGTAAAGCGCTGTCGCTCCCACTTCAAATGTTTCTACGATGTGTCTGGGGATCGCGTTCAGCAAGGTAATTACGTTCCCGGACACCAGCAATGTCTGACTGAAGGTGTAAAGCCTCTCCAGTTCGTTGCGGCGCCGCTGCGCTTCATCCGCTTCCTTGCGCACCCGCGCCGCGAGCTGGCTGGCGATCAGCGAGGCCGCCAGGAACGCAAATAGCGCTGCCCAGTTTTGCGGATCGGCGATGGTAAACGTCCCGACCGGGGGAAGAAAAAAATAATTGAAAGCCAACATCGCGGCTAAGGACATAAACGCCGAAACGGTAAAGCCCCAAAAGGTCGAAACTGCTAAAATCGCCACCACAAAAGTAAGCGCTACGGTGGTTTGATTCACTCGCACTACGTTGCGGTAAAAAAACGTAATCGCGGCCAAAATGCCCACCGCCACAACAGCGTGCAGGAAGCGAATAGGAAGACGTGACAACACCGCAGTATTCTAGCTCAGCCACTCATACCTGGATGGTGTAAGACGCCCGATGCCGAAAACACCTGAAGATTGGCTCGAGAAAGCCGCCACCCCGGAAAAGTCCAAGGGCATCTTCAAACTTTTCCTAGGCTATGCGCCCGGCGTGGGGAAAACCTACAGCATGTTGAGCGAAGGTATCCGCCGCCACAACCGCGGTGAAGACGTGGTAATCGGCTTCATCGAAACGCATGGCCGAAAAGGCGTTGAAGAGCTCGTGCCGGAGCTTGAAACCGTGCCTCGCCGCAGTATCGAATACAAAGGCACCATATTTGAAGAGATGGACGTGGATGCCATCATCGCGCGGCGTCCGGCCGTCGTTCTGGTTGATGAGCTGGCCCACACCAACATTCCCGGCAGCAAGCATCGCAAACGCTACGAAGACCTTCTCGAACTTCTCAATGCCAAAATCGATGTGCTCTCCACTTTAAATATTCAGCACATGGAAAGCCTCGCGCCTACCGTACACAGTATTACTGGCGTGACCGTACGCGAAACGGTTCCCGACTGGGTCCCCCTAACGGCCAACGAAACGGTGATGGTGGATCTCACTCCCGAAGCGCTCCAGCAACGCATGGAACGCGGAGACGTTTATTCCAAACACAAAGTGCATCAGGCGCTGCACAATTTTTTTCGCCGCGGCAATTTAATCGCTCTACGTGAACTTGCCTTGCGGCAGGTAGCCGAGCACGTCGATCGCAGCCTGGAATCCTACATGGCGGCCAAGGACATCGAAAAAAATTGGCCGGTGCGCGAACGGCTGGCCGTTTGCATCAGTTCCAATCCTTCCGGCCAATACTTGATTGCCCGCGGTGCGCGCATGGCACGGCGGCTGGACGCCGAACTCTACGTCGTCCACGTGGACACCGAGGCGGACAATCAAGGCCCCAGCCACAAATCCTTAGAAGCCAACATTCGATTCGCGGGAGACCTGGGAGCAAAAGTCGTGCGAATAAAAGGAAAAAACATCGCGGACACTATGGCAGCATTCGCGCGCGAAAAGCACGTCACGCAAGTTATTTTTGGCCGCGCCGCTGTGAAGGGCTTGCGTAAACTCTTGTACCTATCGGCAATTCATCGCTTCTTGCGCGACGCTCCCGCCGTCGATGTCCACATCGTCACTCACCAGGACCCCGACTGACAGTATCAAACAATTTCGGCCACCCGGAGCCTCGGCGCATTCTATAAGGAGGGATTTTTGTTACGAAAAAATATTTGTGTTGAGGAAGTCATTTCGAAACTTCCCGCGCGGATCGTACTTCTTGCTGAGCTCGACGAACTCCGCCAACTTTTCGTAGCGAGCCCTCAATCGTTCTGGCGCCATCGTGAAAAGTTTCCCCCAGTGCGGGCGCACGTCAAAGGGCGATAGCTCCCGTTCAATGACCGGCAACACCTTGCTCACCGCAGGCCAATCCGGCTTCAAGGTGAAATGAATCGTAACGGAATTCTGCTTGTAGCACGGGCTCATCCAGAAATCGTCGGCTGCAATGGTCCTGATCTCCGTAATCAGCAAATGAGGACTGACCTGATCGCGAATCCGTTCCACCGCCAGGATGGCCTCCACCGCCTGCTTGCGCGGAACAAAGTATTCCGCTTGCAGTTCGTTTCCTGCGCTGGGCATAAATCCCATGCGGAAATGTGGCAATCGCTCGTACCACGGACCGGGCACGCCCATTTGCTCCGTGCAATTTTCGGCGGAAAGTTCTGCGATCGGGTGAAGATTCCTAGTCGCTAACTTGGCTCCAAAAAATTCCGGCGTGGCTTTAAATTCTTGCCCAGGTTCAATGCGGCTCTTGATCCACACTTCATTGATGCGTTTTTTTTGCCAGTCGGTGAAGAGGCTGACGCTATAGCCGCTGGCTTCGATGGCATCGAAATGTTCCTGTATCTGGCTGAGCGGCAGGTTTTCATACACGTATTGCTTCATCATGAAGGTGGGCTGAAGATCTAACGTGATTTTTGTGACCACGCCAAGCGCGCCCAGCGCGACAACCGCCCCTGAAAATCCTTCGCCATCTTGTTTTCGCGAAAGCGTAACTATGTCGCCCGACGCGGTAATCATTTCCAATGCCGCCACTGAAGTGGAAAGGTTGCCGTTCCTCTCCCCCGATCCATGCGTCGCGGTGGCGCATGCGCCCGCTACCGAGATATGCGGCAGAGACGCCAAGTTGTGCAGCGCGAAACCGTGTTCATGCAGGTAAGGAGACAGTTGCCCGTAGCTCATGTTCGCTGGAATGGTCACCGTGCGCGCTTCCGCATCCAGCTCAAGCACCTTATTCATTGGACGCAGCGATAGAAATTCGTCCGAGCTGTCGGCAATGTGATTGAAGCAATGTCGTGTGCCAAGCACTTTCATCCTGGCATGCTTCCTGACAAATTCCTGAGCCTGCTCAACGGACGTCGCCGAGTACAGACGGTCAGTGCCGTACTCGATGTTGCCAGCCCAATTTTTTATTTTGTCTCCCGCTGCCCAAGCCAATAGCGGAGAAAGAACTGGAGCGGACATTGCGCTGGAGACAAGTTTGAGAAAAGATCTCTTATTCATAGCCAATATGGTTAGGCAAACTCGACGATTGCGAAGTATCGTAACCCTAATTGAAACTACGCTGAATGTTTTTCGTCGCCGTTTCATGGAATGACGGTTTACCCGGCGTGCATCGCTTTGATAAAGTCAAATTCGCGCCAATTTCTTTACAATACGGAGGCTTTCGCATGGCAGTACGACAGGATTTGCTGGATATTTTGGTATGCCCGCTTTGCAAAGCTCCTGTGAAGCTCCTTGCCGATGGCTCGGGGCTCAAATGCCAATTATGCAAACGGGTGTATCCCATCCGTGACGACATCCCCGTAATGCTCCCGGAAGAAGCGAAGATCGCGACCGATTAGTTTTAGGAATTTTGAGTTCGACCAGCCTTTGATATTTTGTCCGGCTAGCCCGCTCTCGAAGAAATACACGCTTACGCTATACTGATTTTCACTGCTCGCGGGGCAGGAGAAAACTATGACGTTATTCGACCCACCTGCCGAAAAATCCAACAAATCGCGTGCCATGGCTTTCACGATTGGGGCGCTGGCTCTTTTCGTGATCGTGCTTTGCTATTTTGCGTTTCGCTACTATCCGGAAAGACGCGCTGCCGAACATTTCTTTGACGCCCTCGTCGCCGGCGATACGGACACCGCGTACCGCCTGTGGAAACCGGGCCCCAGCTACAGCATGAAAGATTTCATGGCCGATTGGGGACCACAAGGCTACTACGGCCCGGTGAAGAGTTACAAAATTTTAAAAGTGAA
>Ga0193751_1000967_pt1 | contig 19491 bp, 20 predicted proteins | sample L1c2metaG_FD_143050 | JGI IMG/M metagenome (GOLD analysis project Ga0193751, IMG submission 143050) | Soil microbial communities from a riparian zone of the East river system, Colorado, United States - L1c2 | ecosystem: Environmental > Terrestrial > Soil > Riparian zone | place: USA: East River... | reverse complement strand
ATCGCCTCGCGCTCGGCGTCGGTCGGCTCGGCGTCGAGCAGCTTGAGATCCACCTAGACGGCCTCGAGGCGGATCGCCGTCGCCTTGAACTCCGCCGTGCCGGACTTCGGGTCGGTCGCGTCGATCGTGAGCACGTTCGTCGCCACCTCGTCGGGAAAGTGGAGGTTCATGAAGGCGAGGCCTGGCCGCAGGTTGGGGTCGTACCTGGCGGGCGCCTCGACCGAGCCGCGCCGCGAGACGACCCGCACCCGAGCGCCGTCGGCGACGCCGTACCGCTCGCCGTCCTCCGGTGCGAGCAGGATCGCCTCGCCGCCGGCGTGCAGCGGCGACGCGTAGCCGCCGGTCTGGACGCCCGTGTTGAAGGACTCGAGCCGCCGCCCCGTCGTGAGCCGCAGCGGGAAGTCGTCGTCGAGCGTGTCGACCGGCGGGTCGTGCTCGACCGGCTGGAAGGGAGCGGGGTCCTCGACGACGTCGTCCCAGAGGCGGCCGTGGAGAAAGAGCGCGCCCGGGTCGTCCTCGTCGAGGCACGGCCAGGGGATGCCGCCGAGCTCGCCCAGCCGCGCGTAGCTCATGCCGGCGTGCATCGGCGAGAGCGAGCGCAGCTCGTTCCAGACGTCCTCGGCGCGCGGCGAGCCGAGGTCGTGGCCCATCCGGCGCCCGAGCTCGTAGACGATCTCGATGTCGTCGCGGGCGCCGGCCGGCGCGTCGTACGCCTTGCGCACGCGCTGCACGCGGCGCTCGCTCGAGGTCACCGTGCCCTCGACCTCGCCCAGCGTGGCCGCCGCCGGGAGGACGACGTCGGCGAGCTCCGCTGTCCTGGTGAGGAAGAGGTCCTGGACGACGAGGTGGTCAAGGCCCTTCAGCAGCCGCTCGGCGCGCTGCTGGTCCGCCTCTCCCTGCGCCGGATTCTCGCCGACGACGTAGACCGCGGTGAGTTCGCCGTGTTCCATCGCCTCGAACATCCCCGTCAAGTGCAGGCCGGGGCGCGGCTCGATCGTCGCTCCCCACGCCGCCTCGAACTTCGCCCGCACCGCGTCGTCGAGGAGGTCCTGGAAGCCGGGGAGGCGGTTGGGGATCGCGCCCATGTCTCCCCCACCCTGGACGTTGTTCTGCCCGCGCAACGGCTGCAGGCCGGAGCCCCACTTGCCCACCTTGCCGGTCAGCAGCGCGAGGTTGATCAACGCGAACACGTTGTCGACGGCGTTGTGGTGCTCGGTGATCCCGAGCGTCCAGCAGAGCTGCACGTTCTGCGCGCTGCCGTAGGCGTGGGCGAGCTCGCGGATCGCCTCGCCCGGGACGCCCGTGACGCGCTCCGCCTCCTCGAGCGTCCACGGCTCGACCGACTCGAGGAACGCCTCGAAGCCGGTCGTCGCCCGCTCGATGAACTCGATGTCGGCGAGGCCCGCCTCGAAGATCTCGCGCGCGACGGCGTTCGCGAGCGGGATGTCCGTGCCGACGTCGAGCCCGAGCCAGAGGTCGGCCCACTGCGCCGACGGCGTGCGCCGCGGGTCGACGACCATGAGCTGCGCGCCGTTGTGAATCGCCTTGAGGACGTGGTGAAAGAAGATGGGGTGCGCCTCGCGCGCGTTCGAGCCCCAGAGCACGACGAGATCGGCGGCGCGGGTCTCCTCGTAGGAGCTCGTCCCGCCGCCTGCACCGAACACCGTCGCCAGACCGACGACGCTGGGCGCGTGTCAGGTTCGGTTGCAGCTGTCGACGTTGTTCGTGCCGAGGGCGACGCGGGCGAACTTCTGCGTGGCGAAGTTCAGCTCGTTTGTCGCCTTGGAGCAGCTGAAGACGCCGGTCAGCGCGCCTTCGTCGAGCGCCTTGCGGAAGCCGGCCGTGGCGCGGTCGAGCGCCTCGTCCCAGCTCGCCGGCCGCAGCTGCTCCCCCTCGCGCACGAGCGGCGTCGTCAGCCTCTCGTACTTCATCGCCATACGTCGAAATCTAGACCTTCCGCGCTCTGGTGGATGTAGGAGGGCTTGGCGAAACGGTGGCTGTGCCGCCCCGCCAAACCCTCCTAGAACAGCCCGACGGTCCTTCCCTCGTCGTCGATGTCGACGGCGTGGGCGGCCGGCGTCCGTCCGTAGCCGGGCATCGTTTGCATGTCGCCGCAGAGGGCGACGAGCCAGCCGGCGCCCGTGTACGCGCGGATGTCGCGCACGGTGACGGTGAAGCCGGTGGGCGCGTTCGCGAGGGTCGGGTCGTGTGAGAGCGAGAGGTGCGTCTTCGCCATACAAATGGGAAGCTTGTCGAAGCCGACCCGCTCGAGCTCCTCGATCCGCTTCCGCGCGGCCGGCTGGAGGAGGATCCCGTCGCCGCCGTAGACGCGCGTCACGATCGCCTCGATCTTGCGCTCGATCGTGTCGTCGAGCGGATAGACGGGAGCGAAGCTCGAGGGCTCGTCGGTCGCCCTGACGACCGCCTCGGCGAGTGCCGTCGCACCCTCGCCGCCCTTCGTGACGGCCTCGTTCGCCTCGGCCGCGAACGCGCCGTTCGCGAGCGCGATCTCGCGGATCTGCACGACCTCCTCGTCGGTGTCGGCGGGGAAGCGGTTGACGGCGACGACGGCGCTGAGCCCGAACTCGCGGATCGTTGTGAGGTGGCGGATCATGTTGGCCGATCCGGCAGCGATCGCCTCCGCGCCTCCGTCGGGATTGCCGCCGTGGTGCTTCAGCGCCTTCACCGTTGCCACGAGCACGACGGCGCTCGGCGTCAGCTCGCCGACGCGGCAGACGATGTCGAAGAACTTTTCCATCCCCATGTCCGCGCCGAAGCCCGACTCGGTCACGACGACGTCGCCGAGCTTCAGCGCGATGCAGTCGGCGACCAGCGAATTGTTGCCGTGCGCGATGTTTGCGAACGGGCCGCAGTGGACGAACGCGGGCTGCCCCTCGAGCGTCTGGACGAGATTCGGCTTGATCGTCTCCTTGAGGAGGACCGTCATCGCGCCGGCCGCCTTCAGCTGCTCGGCGGTCACCGGCTCGCCCTCGTACGTCGAGCCGACGGTGATCGCGCCGAGCCGCGCCCGCAGGTCGAAGAGGTCGCGGGCGACTGCGACGATCGCCATCACCTCCGACGCGGCGGTGATGTCCCATCCGGTCTGCCGTGGATAGCCGTTCGCGCGGCCGCCGAGGCCGATGACCGTGTCACGGAGCGCGCGGTCGTTGATGTCGACGCAGCGGCGCCAGCTGATCGTGAGCGGGTCGATGCCGAGCTTGTTGCCGTGCAGCAGATGCGCCTCGAGCATGGCCGCGAGCAGGTTGTTGGCGGCGCCGATCGCGTGGATGTCGCCCGTGAAGTGGAGGTTCATGTCCTCCATCGGCACGACCTGCGCGTAGCCGGCGCCGGCTGCGCCGCCCTTGATCCCGAACACCGGGCCGAGCGACGCCTCGCGGAGGCAGAGGACCGGCTTGCGGCCGATCGCGCCGAGGCTCTGCGTGAGCGAGACCGAGGTGGTCGTCTTGCCCTCCCCGAACTTCGTCGGCGTGATCGCGGTGACGCAGACGAGCTTCGCGTCGGGCCGGTCGGCGAGCCGGTCAAGCACGGAGAGCGAGACCTTTGCCTTGTAGGTGCCGTAGAGGTCGAGCTCGCTCGGCTCGAGGCCTGCCGCAGCCGCGATTTCGGTGATCGGGCGGAGCTCGGCCGCTTGCGCGATCTCGAGAGAGGAGGGTGTCGTCGTCGCCACGCCTGCTCCTTTCTACACTCCTCAACCATGCTGCGCGAGCTGAGAGTCGCCGAGCTTCTCGCCGCGATCGGCGCCAAGACGCCGGCGCCGGCGAGCGGCGCTGCGACTGCGCTGACCGCCGCGCTCGCGGCCGCCCTCGCCGAGCTCTCCGCCCGCTACGCGGGCGACGAGGACGCGGCCGAACGCGCGCGGACGCTGGCGGCCGAGCTCGTCGAGCTCGGGGATGCGGACGCGGCCGCGTACGCAGCCTTCATGGCGGATCGGAACGAAGAGACCCGCGCCGAGATCGTCCGCATTCCCGAGGAGATCGCCGGTCGCGCCGACGAGGTGGTCGAGCTCGCGCGGCGCGCGGCCGACCGAGTGAGTGCGAGCGTCGCCGGGGACGCCCGCGCCGCCGTCGAGCTTGCGCGCGCCGCCGCGCGGGTCGCCCGCGATCTTGCGAACCTCAACCGCGCGGAATCTTGAGCTCGCGCCCGACGTAGAAGCCGGAGACCTCCTCGAGGACGTACGGCGCCATCGCGTGCCGCCGCTCCGACTCCACCTCCGACAGCCGGTAGTGGTCGCGCGACTCGACCGAGTCCCAGACGGAGACGCCGACGACCTCGTTCCCGTCGGGTGACCAGAGCTCGTACGCCGTCAGCATCCCCTCCGGGAACTCGCTGGGCCGCCACGAGCGGCTGAACTCGTCGCGGGACCCGGGCTTGAGCTTCCGCGTCGTGATCCAGACGAAAGCGCCGTCGAGCTCCATGCGCGCAGTCTGGCAGAGTGCGCCGCCCTTCTGGAATACTTGAGCGCGCAATGTTCGTTTCAAGACTCATGGATCTCGGACTCGTCACCTTCGCGGACCTGCATCCCGGCGTCAGCGCCGAGGAGCGGATGCGCAACCTCCTCGAGGAGGCCAAGCTCGCCGACGACCTCGGGCTGAAGGTCTTCGCCGTCGGAGAGCACCACCGTCCCGACTACCTCGTCTCGTCGCCCGCGACCGTCCTCGCCGCGATCGGCGCGCTGACGACGGACATCCGGCTCTCGAGCGCCGTGACCGTCCTCTCCTCCGACGACCCCGTACGGGTCTTCGAGCAATTCGCCCATGTCGATCTGATCTCGGACGGTCGAGCGGAGATCATGGCGGGACGCGGGTCGTTCATTGAGTCGTTCCCGCTGTTCGGCTACGACCTCCGCGACTACGACGAGCTGTTCGCCGAGAAGCTCGACCTGCTGCTCGCGATCCAGGACAACGAGCGCGTCACGTGGCACGGCACGCATCGCGCGCCGCTCGAGAACGCCGTCGTCTGGCCGCGTCCTGTGCAGGATCCCCTTCCGATCTGGATCGCGGTGGGCGGCAGTCCGGAGTCCGTCGTGCGGGCGGCCAGGCTCGGGCTGCCGCTCGCGCTCGCGATCATCGGCGGGCAGACCGCGCGCTTCCGGCCGTTCGTCGACCTCTACCGCCAGACCTGGGCCGAAACCGGGCAGGCAGGCGAGCCGCGGGTGGCGATCAACACGCACGCCTTCGTCGCGCCCTCTCGCCAGGAGGCGGACGCGGCCTTTAGCGCTACCTACCTCCAGGTGATGAACAGGATCGGCCGCGAGCGCGGCTGGCCGCCCTCCGGCAAGGCGGACTACGAGGCGCTCGCCTCACCGTCCGGGCCGCTCGCGATCGGCTCGCCGGAGGAGGTCGCCGCCAAGATCGTCTCGTTCCACGAGCTCTTCCGGCCCGAGCGGTATCTCGCGCACATCAGCATCGGCGCCGTCTCGCACCGCGACGTGATGCGCGCCATCGAGCTCTTCGGCACCGAGGTCGCGCCGATCGTGGAACGCGAGGTCGCGGCAACCGAGCGCAGAAATGCCAAAGCCCGCGAACCGCTTGCGCAGTCCCCGGGCCTTGACGCTACGTAATCTCTCACATCAGGCGGGGCCCGTCAAGAGGCAACCTCAAGTGGGAACGGCCGATCCGCGCCCAGCTGTGGAAGAATCGCGCCGTGTTCAGCGGCGCGAATACGGCCTTCATGCTCCTCGCCGCGAGCCTGGTGATGCTGATGACCCCGGGGCTCGCCTTCTTCTACGGCGGGCTCGTCGGCCGCTCGAACACGCTGACGATCATGATCCAGAGCTTCGCCTCGATGGGGATCACGACCGTCCTCTGGTGGTTCGTCGGCTACACGCTCTGCTTCAGCGGGGGCACGGACGGGATCTACGGGAACTTCCACTTCGCGCTCTTGCGGCACGTCGGCGTCCATTCGATCTACGCGCCGTCGAGGATCCCGCTCGTGGTGCTGATCGCCTACCAGATGATGTTCGCGATCATCACGCCGGCGCTGATCACCGGCGCCTTCACGAACCGCGTCACCTTCAAGGCGTACCTGATCTTCCTCGTCGTCTGGCAGCTAGCCGTCTACTACCCGTTCGTGCACATGATCTGGGGCGGCGGCCTGCTCGCGCATTGGGGCGCACGCGACTTCGCGGGCGGCATCGTCGTGCACGCGAGCGCCGGCTTCGCGGCGCTGGCCTCGGTCCTTTATGTGGGCAAGCGGAAATTCGTCGACTCGCCGCACAACATTCCGTTCATCGCGCTCGGCACCGGCCTGCTCTGGTTCGGCTGGTACGGCTTCAACGCCGGCAGCGAGCTGAAGGTCGACTACATCACGTCGCTCGCGTTCCTCAACACCGACCTCGCGGCGTCGTTCGCGGCGGTGACCTGGCTGTTCGTCGAGTGGCGAGCCGCGCGCAAGCCGCACTTCGTGGGGCTGCTCACCGGCGCGGTCGCCGGCCTTGCCTGCATCACGCCGGCGGCCGGCTACGTCCCGATCTACGCCTCGGTCGTGATCGGGATCGCGGCCGGGCTCGTCTGCTACTACGCGATCCAGCTCAAGAACCGCCTCAAGTGGGACGACGCTCTCGACGTCTGGGGAGTCCACGGCGTCGGCGGCCTGCTCGGCATCGTCCTGCTCGGGGTCTTCGCGGGCACCGCGACGAACCCGAACGGCGGGCAGGGTCTCATCCACGGCGTCGGCGCCTTCTTCGGCAAGCAGGTCGCGGCCGGGCTCGGCTGCTCCCTGTACGCGTTCGGCTTCACGTACGTGATGCTGCGGGTGATCGACTGGATCACGCCGGTTCGGGTGGGTGAGGAGGCGGAGAGCGGTCTCGACGAGGCGATGCACGGCGAGAGCGCGTACGAGTTCGAGCCGCTGTCGCCCGAACTGCCGCCCGAGCCGGCCGCAGCCTGACCGGCGTCGAGCTTCCGATGAGTTTTCGGCCCTGCGGCCGTCGTAGCTGCGACACCCACCCCACACGAGGAGGCTCGAGATGTCCACTGCGACGTCGCAGCTCAACATCAGCAAGGTCGGCCGCGTCTGCGTGACGGTCGCCGACACCGACCGGGCGCTCGACTTCTACGTCGGCACGCTCGGCTTCGAGAAGGTCGTGGACATGCCGATGGGCCCGGACATGCGCTGGGTCGAGGTCGCCGTCTCCGGCGCGGAGACGACGATCGCGCTCGCCCCGCCCCCCCAGGGCAAGGAGGCCGGCGGCAGCGAAACGGGGATCATCCTCGACACGAGCGACGTGGACGGGGCTCACGCCGCGCTGAAGGCGGCCGGCGCGAAGGTCGACGACGAGGTCACCCGCTACGGCGGGAACGTGCCGCCGATGTTTTGGCTCCGCGACCCGGACGGCAACTCGCTCATCGTCGTCCAGCCGTCGAGCTGATCACGACTTTCGACCTGCGGGCGGTCGATCTGCTCGCGCGCCTCCGTCTGCGGACGGGGGCGCGCGTCGTCCGCGCGCCGCGGGAGCTGTGGGAGCTGCTCGAGCTCTGCGGCCTACGCGAGGTGCTCGGGCTGGAAGCGACTTGGCAGTCCGAACACCGGGAAGAGCGCCTTCGTGTCGAGGAAGAAGGTCAGCTCGACGATCCGGTCGCCTGAGACCTCCGGGACGATGACCGACCACGGCTCGTAGCCGCCTTCCGGGGCGGGCTTGTACTGGCCCCACGCCGGCATCCCGTTGACGAGCCCGACGGGCACCAGCTTCGAGCCCTTACAGCCGATCCCCGGGCCGAGCCACCAGGTGAAGATGTCGTCGCGTCCCCGGAGCCAGAGGCTGTACGGCGGCATCGACTGGATGGCATCTTCGTGCAGGAGCTCGGTGAGCCGGTCGATGTCGTACGCCTCGAAGGCGGCGACGTAGCGCTCGAGCAGAGCGCGCGCATCGTCATCGAGCTCCGCGGGGACGGTGGTGTCCGCCGTGGCGAGCGTCGCGCGTGCGCGCTGCAGCGCGCTGTTGATCGAGGCGACACTCGTCTCCAGCAGCTCCGCCGCTTCGCCCGCTTGCCACTTCAAGACCTCGCAGAGGATGAGCGCGGCCCGCTGCTTCGGCGGCAGGTGCTGGAGCGCGGCGACGAACGCGAGCCGCAGCGTCTCGCGCTGCTCCGCGAGCTCGTCCGGCGTCGGCAGCGGCGTGATCCAGGTCACCTCCGGCAGCTCCGCGAGGTTCTCGAAGAGCGGCTCCTGGGCCGGCCCGAGGTCGATCGGGCGCGCGCGCTTCTCGCGGCCGTTCAGCTGGTCGAAGCACACGTTGGTGGCGATCCGGTACAGCCACGACTTGAGGGCCGAGCGGCCCTCGAACCGGTCGAGCGAGCGCCAGGCGCGCAGCATCGTCTCCTGCACCGCATCCTCGGCCTCGAAAGCGGAGCCGAGCATCCGGTAGCAGTAGCCGGTCAGCTCGCGCCGGTACTGCTCGAGCTCCCCCGCTGTGGCTGGCTGGGCAGTCGCCACGGACGGCATTTTATGCGAGCGCGCTCCGCATCCCGTAGCTCAGACCGCGCCCGGCGCGCGAACTCATCGGCTTGCGGGAACTCGCACGCCGCGCGAAGCGGCGCGGTGCGGTCGACGCGCAGTCGACCGCAGTCTGAGCGGAACGCGGCGGCGGGCGGGCGCTGAGCCCGCCCGCCGTCTGACTGAGAGGTACTACGCCTGGCCCGCCGGCGAGGTCGCCGGAGCTCCCGGCGCCTCGTACCCGGCCTCGATCCGGTCGAGCTCCGCCTCGTCGCCCTGCCGAACCGGGCCCTTGAACCACTTGCGCCCGGAGAGCACGTACCAGCCGCCGAACAGGAGGAACGCGGCGGCCACCGGCAGCGGCGTGTAGTTGAAGATCAGCCACTGGAAGTGCTTCTCGAATGGGACGCCGCCCTTGAAGGTCGGGAGGATGAAGACGATGCAGATGAACGCGATCCAGAGGATCGCTAGCGAGTCCACCCACTTGTAGTGCTTGCCGAGGTGCCAGGCTCCCCGCTCGAACTCCTCTCCCTTGCGCAGGCGCAGGATGATCGGCAGGACAAAGGCGATGTAGAGCCCGATCACGGCGACTGCCGTCGAGGCGGCGTAGCCGACGTAGCCCCACCAGAGCGCCGGAAGCGGCGTCAGGAACGCAAGGATGACGATCGCCCACACGGTGTAGATGGGGACGCGATCGCGCTTGGAGACCCTCCGCCAGAGCTGGTGGCCCGGGACAGCACGGTCGCGCGAGAACGCGAACATCATTCGCGAGGCCGACGTCGTCGACGCGATCGTGCAGAACGTCTGCGCGACCACGGCAATGAACAACAGGAACTCCGCCCACCTGTTGCCCATCGCGTCCTGCCAGATGTGCTGGACGATGAACGCCGACGTGTCGGAGGGGCCCTTCGCCGGAATCGCAAACGTGACCGCGACCAGCAGGATGAAGCCGAAGACCACGGAGACGACGACCGACATGACGATGCCCCACGCCGCCCCGCGGGACGCGTTACGAGTTTCCTCGCTCATGTGCGCGGAGGCGTCGTAGCCGGTAATCGTGTACTGGGCCATCAGCAGCCCGGTCAGGAACACGTAGATGTAGATCAGCCCGTGTGTGGCGCCGAGGTGGAAGCCGGTGTTGTTGATCGTCTGCGTGAAGACGTAACTCACCGACTGGTGGTGACTCGGCACCACTGCGAGGATGATGACGACCACCATGACCCCCGCCATGTGCCACCAGGCCGAGATCGTGTTCATGAATGCCGTGATCGAGACCCTGAACATGTTGATCAGGCCGGCGCCGAGCATGAGCATCCCGTACATGAAGTAGATCCAGCCGTACGAGTTCGGATAGCTCCACAGCAGGTTCAGGAGCGACGTCAGGAAGATGGCGCAGCCGAAGCCGATCGCCGCGGTGACCGCGATCTGGCCGAGCAGGTTGAACCAGCCGGTGAACCACCCCCACCCCGGACCGCCGAGCTTCGACGACCAGTAGTAGAGGCCGCCCGCCGTCGGATAGGTCGAGGCGATCTCTCCCAGCGCCAGCGAGACGATGATGCAGAAGCCGCCGACGATCAGCCACCCCCAGGTGATCGCGACAGGCCCGCCCTGGTTGTACGCGATCGAGTAGGACGTCAGACATCCCGCCAGGATCGAGATGATCGTGAACGAGATCGCGAAGTTCTGAAAGCCCCCCATCGAACGGAACAGCTCCTGGGCGTAGCCGAGCCGGTGCAGCTGCGCGGTGTCGTCGAGCGGCGCGGCGGCACCGGGTGCGTCGGAACTCACGTGATCGCCCTCCTTCGATTGACCTGGTCCGGACGAAGCTAACGGGATGTGCCGGACGTTGCAACCTCCGCGGCCGGTGTAGTGTCGGCGGCGATGCTGACGCTCGAGGCCCTGCGGGAGGACGTCGCCGCCGGCACGGTCGACACCGTGATCGCGTGCTTCACCGACATGCAGGGCCGGCTGATGGGAAAGCGGCTCGACGCCGAGTTCTTCCTCGCCGAGAACGAGGCCGGCCACCCCGGCGAGGGCTGCAACTACCTCCTCGCGCTCGAGATGGAGATGGATCCCGTGCCGGGCTACGCGATCGCGAGCTGGGAGCGCGGCTACGGCGACTTCGGGCTGCGCCCCGACCTTTCCACTTTGCGCAGGATCCCGTGGCACGAGGCGACCGTGATGGTGCAGTCCGACGTCGAGTGGCACGACGGCACCCCGGTCGCGCCCTCGCCCCGCCAGGTGCTCAAGGCCCAGGTGGAGAAGGCCCGCGGCCTGGGCTTCGACCCGATGTTCGGCTCGGAGCTCGAGTTCTTCCTCTTTCGCGAGAGCTACGCCGAGGCGCACGCGAAGCACTACCACGACCTCACGCCGTCGGTGCCGTACATCCTCGACTACCACATCCTCGCGGCGAGCTTCGACGAGCCGTTCCTCCGCGAGGTGCGGACGTCGATGAAGGCGGCCGGAATGATCGTCGAGTCGTCGAAGGGCGAGGCGTGGGCGGGCCAGCACGGGATCAAGGAGATCGCGTACCAGCGCGGCTGCTCCGTCACCTTCATGGCGAAGCCGCACCACGACTGGGTCGGCTCCTCGTGCCACATCCACTCGTCGCTCTGGCGCGACGGCGAGAACGCGTTCGCCGGGGAGTCCGAGCTCTTCCGCCACTACCTCGCCGGACAGATCGCGTGCCTGGCGGACCTCGCGATCTTCGTCGCGCCGACGGTCAATTCGTACAAGCGCTTCTCGGCGGGAAGCTGGGCCCCCACCACGCTCGCCTGGGGCCACGACAACCGGACGTGCGGCTTCCGCGTCGTCGGCCACGGCTCCTCGGCGCGCCCGGAGACACGGATCCCCGGCGCCGACGCGAACCCGTACCTCGCATTCGCGGCGCTGCTCGCCGCGGGCCTGTACGGCATCGAGCACCAGCTCGAGCTCGGGCCCGCGCTCGAAGGCAACGCCTACGTCTCCGACGCCGACCGCTTCCCGCACGCGCTGCGCGAGGCGATCGCCCGGCTCGAGTCGAGCTCCGTCGCGCGCGAGCTGCTCGGCGACGAGGTGATCGACCACTACCTCAACTACGCGCGCACCGAGCAGGAGCTGTTCGACAAGACGGTCACCGGCTACGAGCGCGAGCGCATGTTCGAACGTGGTTAGGTGGCACACCCGGCCATGAACCGCGGCGTCTGGCCCGCGATCGCGCGTCGCGCTGCGTCGTCCTCAGTCGCGCCGATAGAACACCACTATCGGCGCTCCCTGCGTCCTAGCATCGCTCGGCGCTCGCGACCCAGACATCCACGGCCATGACCGGGCGCACCACCAAGCCCCTGATCGGGATCACGACGTACGTCGAGCCCGCGTCGTGGGGACACTGGCACCTCGAGGCGGCGCTCGTGCCGTACGACTACGTGCGCGCGGTCGAGCGGGCCGGCGGGCGGGCGGTGCTCGTACCCCCGGACGACGACGGGATCGAGGAGGTGCTCGACGCGCTCGACGGCCTGATCTTCTCGGGCGGCAACGACATGACGCCGGAGTCGTACGGCGCCGAGGCCGATCCCGAGACCAACGGAACGAACCCCGCTCGCGACCGTGGCGAGCTCGCGCTCCTCACCGCCGCGCTCGAGCGCGACCTGCCGATGCTCGCGATCTGCCGCGGCGTCGAGGTGCTGAACGTCGTCCGCGGCGGCGACCTCGTCCAGCATCTCCCCGACGTCGTCGGCCACGAGGACCACCGTGTCGTTTCTGGCGAGTTCTCCGAGCACCCCGTCCGAGTCGACCCCGAGTCGCGGCTGGGGGAGGTGCGCGGCTCGGTCAAGTCGCATCACCACCAGGGCCTCGGGCGGATCGGCGAGGGCCTCCGGGAGGTCGCGTGGGCCGACGACGGCGTCGTCGAGGCGGTCGAGGACCCGGAGAAGCCGTTCGTCGTCGGCGTGCTGTGGCACCCCGAGGCAGGCGAGGACCAGCGCCTCTTCGAGCAGCTCGTCGAGGCAGCACGCAAGTGACGACCGTCCTCAACCCGGCAACGGAGGAGCCGATCGCCGAGATCGAGGCCGCGGGCGTCGAGGAGACGGACGCCGCGGTCGCCCGCGCGAAGGACGCCTTCCCGGATTGGCGCGCCGTCGCGCCGGCAGACCGCGCCCGGCTGCTGCGGCGGCTGGCGACCCTCGTCGAGGAGCACGGCGAGGAGCTCGCGCGCCTCGAATCGCGCAACGTCGGCAAGCCGATCGCCGGGGCGCGCGGCGAGGTCGGCATGGTCTCAGAGGTCTTCTATTACTACGCAGGCTCAATCGACAAGCACTTCGGCGAGACGATCCCCGTCGCCGGCGGCGTCGACCTGACGTTCCGCGAGCCGCTCGGCGTCGTCGGGCTGATCGTTCCGTGGAACTTCCCGCTCAACATCGCGTCGTGGAAGCTCGGACCCGCGCTCGCGTGCGGCAACACCGTCGTCCTCAAGCCGGCCGAGCTGACGCCGCTCTCGACACTGCGGCTCGGCGAGCTCGCGCTCGAGGCGGGCATCCCGGAGGGCGTCGTCAACATCCTCCCCGGCAAGGGCTCGGTCGTCGGCAACCGGCTCGTCGAGCATCCCGACGTCGGGAAGATCGGCTTCACCGGCTCGACCGAGGTTGGTCAGGAGGTGATGCGCGGCGCCGCCGGAACGATCAAGCGCGTGACGCTCGAGCTCGGCGGCAAGTCGGCGAACGTCGTCTTCGCCGACGCCGACCTCGAGCGGGCGGCGGCCGCCGCGCCGTACGCCGTCTTCGACAACGCGGGCCAGGACTGCTGCGCGCGCTCGCGCATTCTCGTCGAGGCGAGCGTCTACGACCGCTTCGCCGACCTGCTCGTCGAGGCGACGCGCGGCGTGAGGGTCGGCGACCCGGAGGACGACGCGACCGAGATGGGGCCGCTCGTCTCCGCGGCGCACCGCGAGACGGTGGCGGGTTTCGTCGAGGGCGAGCCGCTCTTCCGGGGGGAGGCGCCCGACGGCAAGGGATTCTGGTATCCGGCCACGCTCGTCGAGGCACGGCCGGCCGACCGGATCGCACGCGAGGAGGTCTTCGGGCCCGTCGCCGCGCTGATCCCGTTCGCCGACGAAGCCGAGGCGATCCGGATCGCGAACGACTCCGAGTACGGCCTCTCGGGCTCGATCTGGACGGAGAACGGCGCCAGGGCGCTCCGCGTGGCGCGCGCGATCGAGGCGGGCGTCCTCTCGATCAACTCGAACTCGTCGGTGCGCGCCTCGACGCCGTTCGGCGGGTTCAAGCGGAGCGGCTTCGGCCGCGAGCTCGGCATGCACGGCCTCGCCGGCTACAGCGAGATCAAGAACGTGTTCTATTCGACCGAATGAAGCGGCTCGACGGCAAGGTCTGCGTGATCACGGGCGCCGGCGGCGGCATGGGCGCCGACGCCGCCGTCCGCTTCGCGGAGGAGGGCGCGCAGGTCGCGGTCGCGGACGTCGACGGGGCGGCCGCGGAGAAGGTCGCCGCGGAGGTCAGCGGGCTCGCCGTGCAGGTGGACGTCTCGGACGAGGCGTCGGTCGGAGCGATGTACGCCGCGGCGGCGGAGCGGTTCGGCGGCATCGACGTCCTCTACAACAACGCCGGCATCTCCCCGGCCGACGATGCCTCGATCCTCGAGACCGGCCTCGAGGCGTGGGAGCGCGTGCAGGCCGTCAACACCCGGGGCGTCTACCTGTGCTGCAAGCACGGCATCCCGCACCTGCTCGAGCGCGGCGGCGGCTCGGTGATCAACGTCGCCTCCTTCGTCGCGCTCGTTGGGGCCGCGACCTCGCAGATCTCGTACACGGCCTCGAAGGGCGCAGTCCTCTCCCTGAGCAAGGAGCTCGGAGTCCAGTTCGCGCGCCAGGGGATCCGCGTCAACGCGCTCTGCCCCGGGCCGGTCGAGACGCCGCTGCTGCTCCGCATCTGGGGCGAGATGCCGGGCGCGGCCGAGCGGCGGCTCGTGCACCTGCCGATGGGCCGGATGGCGAAGCCGCGTGAGATCGTGAACGCTGCACTCTTCCTCGCGAGCGACGAGTCGAGCTACGTGAACGCCGCGACGTTCGTCGTCGACGGCGGCCTCACCGCCGCGTACGTAACGCCCGAATAACCGCGCGCGATTTAAGGAACCCGTAATGCCACGCTTACTCGGCGGCAATCTGCGCCGTCGATCCTTCAATCCATCGGAGTCCCCGCGGCGAAAGGAGTATTGATGCCCTCGAAGAGATTCGCCGCGGCGGTCTTCGTCGCGGCGCCACTCGCCATGGCACAAGTCCCGAACGCCGCGACGCACGCTCAGCTCGGCGCACGGCTGGCGGGCATGGGCGAGCACGGCATCGTGAACCTCACGGCGCACGCGAAGCAGCACCGGCTCTGCTGGAAATTCGAGCTGAGCACGATGCACGTCCTCGGCGCGACGATCCGTGACAAGCACGGGATGACCGTCGCCCGCCTCGGCCACATGTACCGTGCAAAAGGCTGCGCGATGGTCACGAAGAAGTCCCTCCGCCGGATCGAGTCGAAGCCTGGCCACTATTGGGTCTGGGTCGCGACGAAGGGCCATCCGGGCGACCTGCGCGGCAAGCTGTTCGCCGGCATGGCGCACGTGTAGATGGACTCGCCGCCCGTCACCGACGAGCAGGAGGAGCCGCGCCGCTACGGGCGGAGGCTGTTCCTCGCCACCGTGGTGGGCGGCGTCTCGTCGCTCTACTGGGGCAAGGCGGCTTGGGATCACGTCTCGGGCGCCATCTCCCCCATCGCAAGCGCCCTCGCGCCGATCCTCCCCACCGGTGGCTGGCGGATCTACACCATTTCCGGCCACATGCCGACGTTCGACCCCGCCAAGTGGCGGCTCACGATCGGCGGCCTCGTCGGGCAGCCGGTTTCGCTCACGTACGACGAGCTGCGCGCGCTCCCGCGCGTCGAGCAGATCTCGAACTTCCATTGCGTCACGGGCTGGTCGGTGAACAACGTCCACTGGGGCGGCGTCCGGATCCACGACGTCCTCGCCGCCGCGAAGCCGCATTCCTCGGCACACGCGCTCGAGTTCGTCTCGATGGAGCAGCCGTACATCGACTACCTGACCCTCCGGGAGGCAACCCTCCACGACGTGATGCTCGCGTACGAGATGGACGGGAAGCCGCTGCCACGCGAGCACGGCGCACCGCTGCGTCTGATCATCCCGGAGATGTACGGCTACAAGAACGTCAAGTGGCTGACCGAGATCAACCTCGTCCCGCAGGCGGAATTGGGTTACTGGGAGGAGCTCGGCTACGACCGCGACGCCTGGGTCGGCCGCTCGAACGGGTACGGGGCATGAATTCTCACGTCGCTGGGGCGAGGCTGGCAAGGGACCCGAGCGCGCGGCGCGAAGGGCAGTACATGGGGTACGACCGAGTGCCGAGCGCGACGGATCGCGCCGCCAGCCTCGTCAGCCGTTCGCGGAGCCCGGCTCGGCCGGGCGGGAGCGAAAGGCGGCCGGCGGCGTGAGGGCCGGCTACGTGAAGCGGTTCTCCCCGATCGAGCGCCTGCTCCACTGGGTAAACGCGGCCGGCTTCTTCTTCCTCCTCGCGACGGGGCTGATCCTCTACCTGCCCAGCCTGTCGGAGCTCGTCTCGCGGCGGCAGACGATCCAGTACATCCACTTCTGGGGCGGCGTCGGCTGGCTCGCCGTGCTCGCCGCCGTCGTGGTCCTGGGCTGCCGGCGGCTGCTCGCCACCGCGCGCGAGCTCGAGCGGTTCGACAGCGACGACCTGCGCTGGCTCCGTGGCCGCAAGGCTCCGCAGGGGAGGTTCAACGCCGGCCAGAAGATCAACGCCGCGCTCACCGCCGCCTTCACCATCCTCTTCGGCGTGTCCGGCCTCCTGCTCTGGTTCGGCGAGCAGGACACGCGGTTCCGCTTCGCGAGCACGGTGCTCCTCCACGACGGCCTGATGTACGTCTCGCTCGTCCTCCTCGTCGGGCATCTCTATCTCGCCCTGATCCACCCGGCCACCCGCCATGCACTCCGCGGCATGACGCTCGGCAGCGTCCGCGTCGAGTGGGCGATGAGGCACCACGCGAAGTGGGAGCCGGAAGGCGTCCACATCGACCGGGGGACACGACACTCCGCGACGCCGGCGCGACGATAAGCCGATGCAGACCGTCCTCGTCGTCGACGACGAGCCGATCGTCCGGGACGTGGTCGTGCGCTACCTCGAGCGCGATGGCTTCCGGACGCTGACGGCGGCGGACGGGGACGCGGCCATGGCCCTGATCGAGGAGCGCGAGCCGAGCCTCGTCGTGCTCGACGTGATGCTGCCGGACGGGCTTTCGCTCTGCCGCTGGATCCGCGGCCGCTCGAGCCTGCCCGTGATCCTGCTCACGGCACGCGGCGAGGAAGCCGACCGCATCGTCGGGCTCGAGCTCGGCGCCGACGACTACGTCACGAAGCCCTTCTCCCCGCGCGAGCTCGCCGCCCGCGTTCGCTCCGTCCTCCGCCGCAGCAACGGCGCCGCGCCGCCGCGCGAGACGATTGCCTTCGGCGAGATCGAGCTCGACGGGGTCAGTCGCGAGGCCCGCCGGGCGGGCTCCCCCATCCAGCTCACGGCGAAGGAGTTCGAGCTGCTCTGGTTCCTCGCCTCGCACCCGCGCCATGTCTTCTCCCGCGACCAACTGATGGCGCGCGTCTGGGGCTACGAAGCGGCCGTCGACACCGGCACGGTGACCGTCCACGTGCGGCGGCTGCGGGAGAAGATCGAGTCCGACCCGGGACGGCCTCAGCACATGCACACCGTGTGGGGCGTCGGCTACCGCCTCGACCCATGATCCACCTCGCCCTCGTCGTCGCCGCCGGCAGCCTCGCCTCGGGGCTTGTCCTCGCCTACCTCCTGCGCCGGGCGCCGACGGTCTGGGCCCAGCTCACCGGGCTCGCCTTGCTCGCCGTGTGCGTGCCGCTCGTGGCCGTGCTGCTGTCGGGGTGGGTGATGTTCCACATGGGCGCCGACGTGAAGATCCTCGCCGTCGCCGCGGGCTCGGCGACCGCGGCCGTGTTTTCGGCGCTCCTGCTCGCGCGGTCGATCACCGGATCGCTGCGGCGCGTCGGCGCGGCATCGCAGTCGCTCGCGGCCGGCGAGCTGTCGGCGCGGGCACTGGGCGGAGGCGCCCGGGAGATCGCGGAGCTCGCCGATTCGTTCAACGCGATGGCCGCGGCGCTCGAGCAGCTCTTCGACGCCCGCCGCGAGCTCGTCGCGTGGGCGAGTCACGACCTCCGCGCTCCGATCGCTTCGCTGCAGGCGATGCTCGAGGCGATCGAGGACGGGCTCGCGTCCGCCGACGACTACCTGCCGACGCTACGCGAGCAGGTGCGAACGCTTTCGATGCTCGTCGACGACCTGTTCGAGCTGGCGCGAATCGACGCGGGCGTGCTCACGCTCGAGCTGCGCCGGACGGCCGTCGCGCCGCTCGTCGCCTCCGCGTTGCGCCTGCTGCGGCCCGAGGCCGAGGCCCGCGGCGTGGCGTTGAGCGCCGAGGTGGACGAGGAGGTCGAGGCGCGGCTGGCGCCCGACAAGTTCGAGCGGGTCCTCTTCAACCTCGTCACGAACGCCCTGCGTTATACGCCGTCCGACGGCTCGGTCGCGGTGCGGGTCGAGCGCCGCGCAGACGACCTGCTCCTGCGCGTCGAGGACAGCGGAGAGGGACTGCCGGAGGAAGCGCCGGGCCACATGTTCGACCGCTTCTGGCGGGCAGACCGCGCCCGCAGCGGCAGTGGCGCCGGCCTCGGGCTGGCGATCGCCCGAGGGCTGGTCGAGGCACACGGCGGCCGGATCTGGGCCGAGAACCGCCCGCAAGGCGGCGCCTGCGTCTCGTTCACCCTGCCCGCGGTGAAGGCTGAGGCCGCTACGCCGTAACGGCGGCGGCGGGCTCCGCGGTGAGCAGCTCGACGACTTCGGCGCGGGTCGTGACCCCGAGCTTGCGCTCGACGGAGCCGAGATGGCGGCGCACCGTCACCGGCGCGACACCGAGCTCCCGTGCGATCTCCAGCGTCGTCCCTTTACGCAGCAGCAGCTCGACGACCTCCCACTCCCGCGGGGTCAGCGCCACCCGGCCCTTCCCGGCCAGGACGACGGAACGCCTGCGCTCGCGCGTCCTCAGCTCCTCGAGCAGCCGCGACACGAACCTGCGCGGAACCGCCGGCTCCCCTCGCATCGCTCCGCGGACGACGTACGGCAGGCGCTCAGGGTCGAGGTTCTGCGGCAGGTAGCCGCTTGCGCCGGCGCGAACGGCAGCCATGAACTCCTCCTCGTCCAGATGGCTCGCGAGCAGGATCACCGCGGCCGACGGGACCCTCGTCGCGATCTCGTTCGCGACTCGGAGGCCCTGGCCGGCTGCGTCCAGCCCGACGAGGCAGACGTCGGGACGCTCCCGCACCGCCGCGTCCACGGCCGATTCGGCGTCGGCGGCCTCGGTGCAGCGCGCTTCCCGCTCGAGCGCCAGGCGCAGCCCGACGCGCGTCGGTTGGCGCTCGGCAGCGATGAGCACGTGTGTGCGTCTGGTGGGAGCGGAGCCGCTCACAGCGTTGCGGCCGCGTAGCCGACTGGTCCTGCGACTACGATTCCGGCATGCGAGTTCTCATCGCGGACGACCACCGGCTGATCGTGGAAGGAGTGAAGCGCGCCTTGCAGGAGGCGCCGGACTTCGAGGTCGTCGGCGAGTGCAACTCCGGCTCTCAGGTGCTGCCCCTGGTCGGGCGCACGAACCCCGACATCGTCTTGCTCGACCTGCGGATGCCGGGCGCCGACGGGCTCGCTTGCCTGAGCCGCATCCGCAAGCAGTATCCCGAGGTGAAGGTCGTCGTCCTCTCCGTCTCCACGGACGAGAACGTGATCCAGACCGTGCTCAAGCGCGGCGCGAGCGCCTTCATCGTCAAGAGCATCAATCCGATCGACCTGCCCTCCGCGCTCCGGCAGGCGGTCGACGGCACCGTCTACAGCGCGATCGGCCTGCCCGATCCCGGCGAGAGCGCTGCGCGCGCCGCCGGCCTCACCGAGCGCGAGACGGCGATCCT